>Ga0115564_10000063_pt1 | contig 104067 bp, 77 predicted proteins | sample COGITO_mtgs_1105_7_FD_88680 | JGI IMG/M metagenome (GOLD analysis project Ga0115564, IMG submission 88680) | Pelagic marine microbial communities from North Sea - COGITO_mtgs_110523 | ecosystem: Environmental > Aquatic > Marine > Epipelagic | place: Germany:Helgoland, sampling site Kabeltonne...
GCTGTAATAAAAGCTGCGCTGCCCGGGTGTTACCATATTTTCGCCATTAAGTGGTGACAGTTTTCCGCCAAAAAAAGCGTGTAATTTAACGATGTTACTAATACTAGAATCTTCAAAAAAATCTCCTGCATCTGCAGGATCATTACAAGTACCGTCAAAACAAAAAATCAATTTCTTCATGATAAAATCCCTTTATTATTGTAATCAAATAGTTCAATGCTTTGTCAGTCACATCCAGGACAAGACTTGCGTCTCAAAACAACAAAACAAAACAAAAAAATATCAAGGTAAAAAGGTAAAAGACGATTTCCCTTGGCCATTAAATAAGGGGCAGGTTATACGAAATCAACCATCCTGATCATTTGATTGTTATTGTTAGTGACCTCTTTGGTCTCAGTTTGGCAAAATTAGAACCGCTAAACCATCTTCTTAGTACTCAGTAGAAGACTAGCAGAAGTTTGCGATTTTTCACAAAACGATAGCCAAGCCTTGGTGAGTTAATGAATTAATGTTGATTTTGTCACTAAACGTAAGCTAGTAAGTCGTTGATCCTTACGTCAGCTTTTGCTAAAGCATTTAAATTAATTTGAAAGCGGCGTGAATGGTGTACCCATAATACCGGCAATGGTCAACAATCTGCGTATCGCACAAACGGATAAGGCTGAGGGAGAAGGTGACCTTCAAAAGATTGTTTGGTAGTCTCAATTAGATTCGGTTAACGCGCTAAAGCCAATACCAATTGGCTGCTAAGCACAGACTGATTACGCAATAAACTATATAAATAGTCTTCTGCTGACTAAAGAGCCAATAGTATTGACTTACACAGGGATAAAATAGCCATCAAAACGCAATATGAGCTTAACAATACTCCAGCCAGCGAAATGCGTTTGAAAGGGCGTGCGGTCAAACCCAAAGACGCGGCTACTCTTATTATTGTTAGACGCGACAGTGAGCAACCCAAAATCCTGATGGGTAAACGCGCTGCCGGACACAAGTTTATGCCTAATAAGTATGTTTTCCCTGGTGGCAAAGTGGATGCGGGAGATAGTCGCATACGGCCACTTAATGATCTGCATCCAAGCGTTCTGAAACGTTTGATGAAGGGATGTTCTGAGTCGCGGGCCAGGTCTCTTGCACTGGCGGCAATTCGTGAAACGTTTGAAGAAACTGGACTGATCCTTGGCGAAGCGGATTCGGTGACAATTACCAGCCGTTCAGCCCAGTGGAACGCGTTTTTACAGCACGGCATTAATCCACGTCTGGATACTCTCAATGTCATCGCCAGAGCCATCACGCCACCCTATCGAAACCGTCGCTTTGATACGCGCTTTTTTATGGTTGAAGCAGATCTTATAAAAGGAGATGTGCACGCTGCATCGGAGGGATCTGGCGAATTATTAGCTCTGCATTGGGTCTCACTCAGAGATGCCGAGCAACTCGAATTACCAGTTATCACACGAATGATCCTCAAAGAAGTTCAACAACGCTTAGACAATGGTGACTCGCCAGATATTGAGGGGCCTTTTATTCACTTTCGTAATGGCAAACCTGTCATAGAAAAAATATAGCGCTGGTAAATCACTCGCCTTAAAGTGTTTAGGTTAAATAGCGCTGGCGCTTTCACTTCAACATGAATGGGGTCGATGTTCTAGGTTCAAGTCGACCCCATTGATGATCTAATAACACTCTTACTTGAGATATTAATTCACAATACTTTGATAAGTCAGTATTTTAAATTCTTTACCTAAGCGAGTTTTATGAGGAATACTTTGCACCATAAATATTCCTATTAGTTTTTCTACTGGATCAATCCAAAATTTAGTCCCTGCAGCGCCGCCCCATGCGAACTCGCCAACCGAACCTATTTCACCAATGTTACCGACATTTAAAGCCACACCAAAACCCAGTCCAAAACCTATACCTGGGTTGTCGGCGCCCATGGGCATTTCACCCAGATGATTGAGTGTCATCAACTCAACTGTTTTAGGAGACAATATTCTCACTCCATTGAGTTCTCCGCCATTGAGCATCATTTGGCTAAACTTTAAGTAATCCATTGCCGAAGACACAAGGCCACCGCCACCACTTTCAAAAGCGGCACCTTCCAGAAAACTAGCATTGGTTTGAGGAGGGCTAACAACAAGTTGGCTTGATTTTGTATTGTTTAAAAACGCATCAGAGCCATTTCCCGTCCCTTTAGGTGAATAAATTTGTGCTAGGCGATCTAACTTATTATTGGGAACGACAAAACTGGTGTCTTGCATATCTAGTGGTTGAAAAATACGTTTTTCAAGAAACTCTCCAAAGCGCATTCCTGATAACACTTCTACCAAACGGCCTTGCACATCCACCGAAACACTGTAATGCCATTTAGTACCAGGTTCATATTGCAGGGGAATTTTTCCCAATTTTGTTACGAAAGCCTGTAAGTCGCCTTTGGGATTAGCCAATACTGCATTTTTGCGGTACTGCTGATCTACTTCAGTATTTCCAAAAAATCCATAGCTAAGGCCTGCAGTATGCAGCATGAGGTCACGCACTGTAGGTTGGCGCTTTGGTTGGCGGGTTTGGCCTACTTTGCTGGCATCTCCTTCACCCACTGTTTTACTGCTTGTGCCGTCTGACACCATAGTGGTTTCACCGTCAGCAGTAGAGATTGCCAACTCGAGATTTGCCAATTCAGGTATATACATTGAAATTGGATCATTGAGGAAAAACTTGCCCTCCTCATACAACATCATTAATGCTACTGAGGTAATAGGCTTAGACATTGAATAGATACGAAACAGTGTATCTTCCTTCATTGGTTTGTTTGCTTCGCGATCACTTTGACCGTAGGTTTCGCTGTAAACCACTTTACCATTGCGGGCAATCATGCCAAGCCCACCTACCATAGTACCGTCTTCAACCGCTTGGTTCATGTGTGCGGTCAGTTTATCCAAACGCTGTTGAGAGATCCCTTCTTTTGATGGTTTTCTGCTAGGTATATCCTTTGCCAATGTGGAAAACGACAAGGTAGTCAGCAGCAGTAGGCTCAACATAGAAGCACGAGTAGATTGATAATTTTTAAATGTATTATTTAGCATGAAATATTCCAAAGTAATGCAGGCTCTAGATTAGAGCGTATGGCTTGGTCTAAAACTCACGAACGGAAAACCTTTAAAGCGATGAAAGGGTTTACCTATTATTTTTTGTGAAAAGCAACATCAAGCAGACTCTTAAATGTATTGTAAGATAACCAGCGCCTGAAATTTGCAGCAAATAGTATAAGGCATATGGATTGATGATCCATCTAGAATTGTTGTAAATTTGTAACAAGCTTGTAATAAAAGGGGTGAAAAAAGTGTGCGGTATTGTTTTAAAATCAAAATGGATGGGGCAGGGACATTTATTTTGATTTTGTCATCAGTCACATCTGAGACAAGGCTGAGTTTTCATCTTAAAAAACAATTACCAAGATACCAAGAAGCCAAGATAAAAATGCAAAAGTGGTTTTTCCATTGGCCATTAATGCGTTTTTTGCTTCTATCTTTCATATGCCCCACTATTTCTTACACAAAATAAAACTCAAGTTGACTAGTCAAAATTTTAAATAAATGAGGTTATCTTATTGATTTGAATATAATTATCATAGATTTTTTGTGGTTTCGGGTTAATTCGATAAACCTGGAAACGTCCATCTGCCATCAAGCACTTCCGCTCGTGGTTGATAAAGCCTTACTACGTAATTCCAACCATCGACTATAGGTATGTAATTAATATTGTCTGGCTGCCCTCCGAAATTGACTGTAATTGAATTATCGCTGTTCTTTTTCGCGGTGAGGTTATTGATACTGTATGACTGATAATCGTTTGGCTCAAAAAAGCCATCTTTATTGTAAACACTGATTGACCAAAAACCATCAACTGGCACATCCCGAATTGAGAGGGTATAGGCGCCTATCGGAAGGTTAGGTTGTACATTGATGTAGTATGCTTCTTGTTCTGGTAAGCCACCCCAACCATAGGCAGATGTTAATATATGTTTTACCGGGTTTACCTCTTCTTGCTTGCCATATGCGGCTTTGGTATCGGTCAGCCCGGTCGCAAGTTGGATTAAGGGTTTTGCGGTTGCTTTTAAGCTAGGCATATCATAATTTGGGTGCGTATAACTGCCGCTGGCTGCACTGCTAACCTTTAGCCGGTTCTGTAAACGGTTAGCTTGCTTGATATCTTTTGGACTTGTTGAGTCCACTAAAATCCTTACCGTGACCATCACAAAGTTTGTTTTGAAACTCAGTAAATCCAATGTAAAGTCGCCCGAGCCATGAAAAATATTGTTGATGTAATTATGTTCGTTGGTCACTGTTGCCGACATATAACGCGTTCCAGCGTCGGGTAAAGTCAGCGTAGCCCCTTTGCTAATATCAACCACGGCTGAGCTATAAATAGTGTCTCTATTCATTCTTCTTAGTCGCTGTTGGTCTAAGGGGATGGGGGAGCGTATATGCCCCCATAAATTTACTGCGCCTGCCCGGGCTATCACTCTATCGAATTGCACAGATGTCTTAGCGTCTACAAAATTCATCACATTTACTGGCACCGTGTCACCTGCAGCGTGCACGATTGACGTCAGTAACATAACGCTAAGGATACTTGAATTTAGTCGAGTCATTAATGATTTTAGGGTAGGCATCGTTCATTCCAGCAAGAGAAACATAAATATTTCATTAGAAGGGCATGTGTGTGTTTAGCACTTAAAAATTTTAAAACAACCTTAGCACAATACTCTGAGTTGACTTGATAGTATTTTGTTGTGAGTTTTAACATCCAATTCTGCTGAGCGGCTATTGGACAATTTAACATCCTACCCATGTTTAAAAAAAACTACTCTATGGAGCGAGTGATATAGGTTGTCGCTTAAAATAATTCTATATTAAGCTTTGTCTAATATTATTGGTTAATAAATAGGCGGTAAAGTATTCCCAGGCAAGACATTATTGATATTTAAGGGATGTAAATATAGACGATATGAGGCATGGTATAAATTCAACTTATTAAAACTTATTTTACCTATGCTCAAACATACTTTTAAGATTGTAGGATTAAGTGTCCTAGTTTTACTGATTGTTATTGTCACTCGAACACTTCTACATACCCCAGAGGCGCCTAATCTCCCAGAGACAGTAGACTACTCTCTCGATGAAGACCTGTTGTTGGCGCACTTATCAGAGTCTATTCAGTTTCAGACTATATCCCATGAGAATTCGCAGGGTGTGAATGCACAGGACTTTGCCAACTTTCAATATTGGGTGAGTCAAACATACAGCCAATTACACCAGACCCTCGAATTAAAAACGTTCAATGACACTATGCTGTACAAGTGGGTTGGCACAGATACCACACTAAAACCTATTCTGATCACAGGGCACTATGACGTGGTACCGATCATTCCTGGAACCGAATCTTTATGGAAGCAGCCACCTTTTTCTGGAACGATTAATGATGGTTTTGTTTGGGGGCGTGGCGCGCTTGATGATAAAAGTGGTGTCATTGGTATCTTAGAGGCCGTCAATTATTTGATGACTCGTGGGCATCAACCCAAAAGGAGTATTTACCTCAGTTTTGGGCATGATGAGGAAATTGGTGGTGTGAAAGGTGCGGCCCTAGTCGCTGATTACCTTGAGGGTAGCGGGGTACAGCTAGCCTGGTCGCTAGATGAAGGCTCTTTTCTGTTGGACGGTTTTTTACCTGGGGTTGATAAATTAGTGGCAACGATTAATGTCGCTGAGAAGGGAATGACAACCTTGCAAATAGTCGGGAAGGGCGTCGGAGGTCATTCATCTATGCCTCCCAGTCAAACTGCAGTAGGCGTTTTAGCTGAAGCGATCACCAAGCTTGAAGAAAACCCGATACCAGGGGGGTTAGATGGCTTAACTCTGGCTATGTTTGATACAACCAGTCGAGAAATGCCATTCAGTTATAAAATATTGTTCGCTAATAGGTGGTTATTTAGTAGCCTAATTGAGGCCGTGTTAGCCGAGGATCCAGCCATGAATGCAACGTTGCGAACGACTACTGCACCCACCATGCTGTCGGCTAGTGTTAAGACCAATGTATTGCCCATCGAAGCTATAGCGACAGTCAACTTTAGAGTGCACCCTAGAGACACTCTTGAGAGTATCTTTGAGCATGTCACTGAGGTAGTAGAGAATGATAACGTTGAAGTTAGGCCAATGGAATGGGACGGTTTTGGTTTGGGTAAATCAGCATCTCAAGTCTCTAGCTGGGAGTCGAAAGGTTATATTAGCATCGAGAAATCGATCAAAAGTATTTATGGTGATGTCATTGTTGCGCCGGGGCTTATGTTGGCAGCGTCTGATTCAAGGCACTATGGCAGAGTGTCTGATAATGCTTACCGGTTTAATCCTTTTCCACTGACGAGAGACCAATTAACGGGCTTTCATGGCACCAACGAGCGCATTGGAGCAGACGATTTTATTCGTGGGGTAAAAGTATACATTCGTCTTTTAGAGGTTGGGTCAAGTCAATAAGCAAAGACTAAAGTAAGCCAAAAAGGATCAAGAGGCAGGGTGGTTGAAATTGACAACCTGGACTGAAATTGTCAGGTCTTGAATTTTGTGCAAAATACAAGACCTGACCTTTATGTTTCTGCTTAGTTGTTTGTCGTTTCCTCAGAGCAAAGCGAAAGTGTAAACCCATAGATATCCCAAAGTGTTGCGGCAAATATATCTGGCGCAGCATTAGGAAATATCACATCCGCACTATGACAGGTGCCGTTGACTGTTCGACTACTCGCTTTGACCCCTGCCGCCAGTAAATTCCGATAATACTTTAGACCTTCATCGCGAAAGAGATCCATCTCATTGACAGAAATCATATGGGGAGGCAGTCCACAGAGATCCTCATTATTGGCCATTATTGGCCAGCATAACGGGTTATTAGCTTGTGTATTGTTAGGATTATACAGCGAGGCGCACAGCTGAATGATGGGATAGTTTATAAAATAACCATCGTTCTCAATCTGTGAGGGGAACTCAGTGCTTTTGTCATTATTGGCATTGAAAATCATCGGGCACATCGCATAGACACCAGCGATAGAATGTAGCTCATTGATTTTTTTGGCCTTTAAACAGGTGGCTAGGGCAAGATGGCCACCCCCAGATTCACCAGATAAAACAATATGACTAATGCCCAAGTGAGCCTTGTTAGTAAAAGCCCATTGCAGGCCACTGAGACAATCATTAAGACCTGCTGGAAAAGGATGGTTACCTAATTTACCCCCTGAGTTACGAAATTCAACGCCAATAACCACCATGCCCAGCGCGGCAAGTGAATCGCGAAAATAGTTATACACGGGATCGCAGGCTTGCAGCATGGCCATGCCACCACCATGGATATGGTATACACAGGGCAATGTTTCTGAACACCCTATAGGGCGATGGATGTGCAAATTTATGGTGTTATCGTCAGCGCCTTTGATCACCTCAATTCGCTGCTCTACACCTACCACAGGCTTAACATCAGCGGCCAAAATCTGAAAAAGTCCTTCGAACATCCCCTCAGTCTCAGCCAACCAGTCAAGTCTGTCCTGATAGGCTGAAGCTGGACTTACTGGTAGCTCTACAGGCCCTTCCATCTTAAAGGGAGCCAAGGCCGCAACTAAACGGGGATCAGCACGGGGGTCAGTGCTAAATTCACTGAGTGGGTCGCCGAGTTTCCCAGGTAATTGGAATTTCATTTTTTGATCCACACTCGAACTTGTAATTACACCCGCATCCTTAACTAAATCTATAGAACGAGGGTCTTTTTTTGGATATGTCATAATAGGTTCACTTCTATTAGCTTATGGCAAAACTCTTCTTAACGTCGGTTAGAAGAGTTATCTCAGTTTAGAAGTTTCGACGAAACCTGATGCCATAAGTACGTGGCTCTGCAATTTGCGCCTGCTGTGTTGAACCTAACACTATGGAATAAAAGTATGAGCCAGTTTTATAGAATTCATTGCTCAGGTTTTTAGCATAGATATCTGCTGACCAGAGACCGTCATTAGCAGACCAGCTGATAACCGCATCGGTCAAGCCGAAGGCGCTTTGATTGGCTCCCGAGGTTCCAAATGGACCTAGGTTCACGTCGTCCTGCCAAGTATAAGATATCCGAGCCGTGATTGTATTCGCATCACCCTGCATAAAGTTTTTCTGGACACTCACCCGGTACGAAGAATCCGGTGTCCGCGGGGTAGGTTGCCCCGGCATAATGGGGGCATTAGTTGCTGGGTTGAGCAGTCCCTGCTCGGTAAAGGCGGTGATTTCAGAATCGGTAAATGTTGCCACTAAGCTCAGCAGCCAATCCGCTGTAGGTTTATAGTCAAGCTCTACTTCAAGACCCGAAATTTCCGCATCGCCATTGGTAATAATGGTATTCACTCCCTCAACACTCTGTAGTTGGTAGCCGGTAAAATCTGAGTAATAGGCTGTTGCATTGGCACGTAACCGATTACCCATCATGGTCGACTTGACGCCAATCTCGTAGTTGTACAGTTCTTCTGGATCAAAAGCACCACTTAGGGCGCCTACATTAATACCACCGGATTTAAAGCCCTTAGAAATATTAGAAAAGACAAATGTGTTCTTACTAGCCTTATACTCCAGACCGATTTTTCCTGTCCAATCAGACCATTCTTCATTGAACTTGCCAGTATCTGGTGCCAACGACATACCACCTATACCGCCCAATAAGAAGTCGGTATATTCATCACTGTTCTTTTTGTCACTGCTGTAGCGAAGCCCAAGAGTGGCTGCCCATCGATCATTTAGGGTTATGGTGCTCTGGCCAAATAAGCCCACAGACTTAATATCCAAGGTACCGCCAAAATTGACGCCAACCCGAGGATAATCTGCACCGAAAGCGCCCCCAAAGAGTAAATCAGGTATACCGGGGTAGGCGCCCCATTCAACAATTGTGCTCAGGTCAATTTCTTGCTGATAGTAATACGCACCTATTACCCAGTTAACCATATTGTCCTCTGTGGAGGTTAAACGAATTTCCTGGCTAAACTCTTTAGCATTTTCAGTGAAGTTTAAAAATACACTCTCAACGTCCGAAGGCGTAAAGTCGCCATCGACTCTGTAGCTGCGCTTGTGTTGACGGAAGTCAGTTAATAGGGTCAGATTAGCGTTATTGAGATCGAGGTTTAACTCGGAGGTAAAGTATTCAAAATTCGCCTCTTCCCCAGCATCCGGGTTGGTTGAGTAGGTCTCAAACTTACCTGCTGGGGCTGATCCGCCATAAGCTATTTCAGAAAATGAGAGACCGCCTGGAAGGCCAAATATAGTGGGGGAACCAGATGGGAATGAGGTGCCCTCCTGCTTTATTGAACGCCCCGAAATATCCCAATCAGAATGCCCCGCAGCTAATAGCCAAGAGCCATTGTCGAGATAAACATTGATTGAAGCGCGCACAGAAATGCTGTTATCATCACCCAGATAATCACCACCAGGCGCTAGATTCTTCAAGAAACCATCTTTCTTAGTATGCTTAACCGCTATGCGGCCCTGAACATTGTCTGACATTGAACCGCTCACCGCAGCTTCAAGGTCAAGACTGTTGTAATTACCGTAATCAATCGCCGCAAAGCCCTCGAATTCCTCGGTAGGCAGTTTTTGGATAACGTTAATCGCGCCACCAGTAGAGTTACGACCCCAGAGGGTTCCCTGAGGACCGCGCATCACTTCTATGCGCTCAATATCGAAAAACATTGCAGTGGCAGTGACATTTGAACCCAGATAGACGCCATTGCTGTGCATGGCGACGCCCGCTTCACCAATACCAGATAATAATATCTCGTTGCCGACTCCACGCATAGTAAGTTGTAGCTGACCATTGCTTGATGCAACGTTGAGGCTGGGCGAAAGACCATTTAAGTCCAATGCACTGGTGATGCCATTTTCTCTGAGAGTCTCACCTTTGGCTGCAGTGAGTGCTACCGGCGTCAGCTGATCAGAAAAGGCACGCTTTTGCGCTGTCACTAGCACTACTTCGATTTCCCCTGCAGATGTCTGTGGTTCGTCAGATGCTTGATTTAACGGCAAGTTTGATTGGGCAAAGCTTGGCTGGGTGATAATAATTGCTAGTACGGCACTGATTAATTTCGGGGTGAAATTCTTATTTTTATTATACTTTTTCACTATTGACCTCTGCTCTTTTACTCTGTAAATATATGGAACGTCATCCTCTTTACTCACGTAACTGTGGGTAAGGTATGTCCTTCCTATCGGTATGGTGATTTTTAACGCTTTTTTAACACTCTTTTAATGCTTTTTTAACACTCGATGAGATTAGCGCTTACCAATAAACCTGTGAAGGACGGGATCAATCAAGTGAAAGGGAATAATTTCCATCAGGCCCACCAAAGGTGCAGGATATGGAATATTATAAATTTTTCGAGCAACGAAACGGTCAATAGAAATTTATGTGTCCCATCAACATAACTCATACAACTACATCCTCAAAAGCCGAGATTAATACTCAACAGCTTGATGTCTTAGGTATTGGATTTGTTTCGGACAACTATGTTGTCGACCTGTTTGGTCTTACCCGCGCTCGAGAGTTACTCGAAACCGCTAAGATTATAGAACCACGCGCGCCAATCCCCTCAATTATTTCAAAAGGCGATGTTTGGCAAATCTGTCTCGACAATATCAGCCTTAATAATGATGAGGGTCATGGCGCTTTATTCCGAAAACTCCCGAAATCTAGCTGGAGTATGATTTTCTCCAGCGTTAGTCAGATGCCCAATTTGGCATCCGGATTGAGAACGTTTGTTGAACTGGTTCCCATACTGCAATCGGGCTTAAAAGCTACAGTGAAGATAGATTTCAATGGCGCCAAGTTAACTATTAGCGCCGGAGATGAGCTTGAGGATTCTACCCGTGTCGAGCGATACATTGAGCTTTTAACCTTTTACTTCCAATGCTTCCTGGTCTGGACAACAAATAGAAGCTGGTTGCCAGCCAGTATCAACCTCTCTCAAAAACTAGAATCCCAAGATGGTTCAATGCTTGCTGGAATTAAAGGCTGCGAGTACACAAGGGATGGCGGTGGCGTCACTTTTCTTTATCACAGCAGTGACTTAAAACTGCCTTTAGGGCAGAGAAGATCTGATCGCTGGGCGATGAATGAAACTGTGGTGTTTAGAGAAATCCTTGCCGGAATAGCGCCGATTGAAGTGCAGGAAAACCTGTTTCTTGAAAAAGTTAAGGCCTTATTACAGCGTGCGCCTCACACACAAGGTGACTTAGCCTCCGCGCTTTGTGTGAGTATTCCGACGTTGCAGAGAAGACTGTTGCGAGCGGGTAAAAATTATCGACAGCTATCACAAGAGGTAAGAGCCAATCACCTAACGCTTTTACTGGCTACATCGATGAATTTGGATGATATTGCATCCGAGATGAGTTTTTCTGATCGGCGAAGTTTGACGCGAGCTTGTCATCAGTGGCTTGGGTCTACGCCTAGTGCTTATAGAAAATCTAGAAGGCTAACAAAATAATAGGCTGAGTCACCTAATGTTTCTTTATTGATGCTTTAATTAGTTGGACTAACATACACCGAATTTCGACTTAAATTATAATAAACATTAAAATCTTGTTCATTTTTAATATTCACAATGATAGTGGTGTAAAATAGGATTATTAAACGCAAATTATTTCAAACCATCAATTCGTATTGCAATGGAATTTATTAATTAAAAGCTGACACCCATGGCTTTTCTCGTTCTTTGGGTTGCATAAACTATCCTTGTTTGGCTTGGTATTTTATCGAAGAATTTGTTTATATCAATTCAAAAGACAAAGGCACCCAAAATAGCTGTAACAAAACATCTCAAGTGAACTAACAAGCAATAAGTGATAACGATATTCCCATTCTTGATTTCAAGTAAGGAGCTTTAAGTTTGTACAAATCGGATGCGATTAAAAGAGGTAAATATGGAAAAAATTGGGCATCATATGCATTTGTTTTGTGAAAAAAGACAATCTGATTTACCTATATTCATAAAATATCGACTTTAACAATTTTAAATTTTTTTATCCTAAGTTTAACTAAGCAAGATAAAAAATGAATAGTCAACGAATAGGTATTAATAAATGTTGTCACTCTACCCAGCCATTGAGCCTTTTCTTCATTATCACCTAAGCGTAATTAATGAAGCCCTAACACATGAAGTGCTAACTAATGATGCATCGACAGATCAAATTTCTAGGGTAGAGCACCATCTTTATGTTGAACAATGTGGAAATCCTTTAGGAATTCCAGTGATTTTTTTACATGGTGGTCCGGGTTCAGGGTGCCGACCTTCACATCGATGTTATTTTGACCCGCAGCTGTATCATATCATTTTGTTTGATCAACGAGGCTGTGGACGCTCTCGTCCTTATGGCTCTTTAGCACAAAATACAACTGCAAATATTATCCAAGACATAGAGTCAATAAGACAACATCTTGGCATTAAAAAGTGGTTGGTTTTTGGTGGATCTTGGGGAGCTACACTAGGTTTATATTATGCGCAGCACTTTTCTGAGTACGTTTCTGGCTTGATATTACGAGGCGTGTTCCTTGCTCGTAGGCAAGATATTGATTGGGTTTATAGCGAAAACGGTGCGGCAAAACTTTTTCCTGAAGCTTGGAATAACTTAGTTGCGGACTTACCTCTTTCGCAACAAGTTCAACCGTTATCCGCAATATATCAACAACTCATCAGTAATAATATTAAGGTATCAAACACTATTTTTAATAGATTACAACATTGGGAGGCAAGCCTTATTAATTGGCAGGATTTGGTGAGTCTTGAAGCAAGCTCAATCAAAGAAGACGCCAAAGCTTCTGCTATAATTCAGCTATATTATTCAATGAATCAATGTTTTATTGCAAAACAACCTGTACTTAAATACATTGATAAAATTCGGCATATTCCAACAAAAATTATTCATGGTCGCTATGATATTGTGTGTCCTGTTGAACAAGCATGGCAATTAAAAAAACACTGGCCTGAAGCTGAATTATCAATCATTGAAATGGCGGGACATGTTGCAAGTGAACCAAAAATCATCGATGCCTTAATAAATGCCACTAACAATTTTGCAAAAAGCCTTGAATTAAGTGTAATAAAACTTACAAATTAGCTACAAAATCGCTGCTATTAGAATTTTAGTCAATAGCGTTGGTTTTCATGCTATCTTTATAACAACCCCCGTTAAGCTTCATCCAAAGTAACAATGACAAACAACCTATCGATTATTTCTTCTTTATTTTAATAAGATAATAATGAAAAAGTCTCATTATTCGATTGAAATATAATTTAAATGACTATAAGTTCAAATGGCTTTTGTAGTATTCTTATTTTGAAGTATAAATAGCATCAGTAAAAATTAAGAAATACCATAAACATTGTTAGCAGCCAACGAGGAATAAATTATGTGGACAAAGCCAAACTTTGAAGAAATGCGTTTAGGATTTGAAGTCACACTTTACATCAGTAATCGTTAATTTTTTAAATCATCAAGAATACATTACCTCAGGTTTATCAATAACTTTAAATACTGAGGTAATTAGTTATCACTTGTTAATTTCTAACTTCCTCCTTGTCTTGATTTCGAGGCACATATGAAAATTTTAGTGTTAGGCTCAGCTGCAGGTGGCGGTTTTCCCCAATGGAATTGTCACTGCGCAAATTGTAAAGGTTTACGTGAGGGTACAATTAAGGCAACAGCACGTACACAATCATCTATTGCTGTCAGTGTTAATGGTAACGACTGGGTATTAATTAACGCTTCACCCGATATTCGTGAGCAAATCAATCAATCTCCACAACTTTGGCCAGAGCAAGGTAGTCGTGGTACAAAAATCCGTGCGGCCATTTTAACAGACAGCCAAATAGACCATACCACAGGGTTATTAACCCTGCGTGAAGGACTGCCGCTTGATGTTTATTGCAGTGATGTTGTGTACGAAGACTTATCAACTGTTTTCCCATTGTTTAACTTGTTAGAACATTGGCATGGTGGACTCCGATTTAGCAAAATTAACACCGAACAAAAACAACCTTTTAGTGTAGAGGGGGTGGAGGGTATTGACTTTGTTCCCGTCATTATTGAGTCAAATGCTCCACCTTATTCACGGTATCGCGATAAAGTGATTGCAGGCAACAATATAGGCTTAAAAATTATTGATAAAAGTACAGGTAAGTATTTATTTTATTTGCCAGGTATAGTTGAAAGTACTGAGGAAGTTGAACACATATTATGCAAGGCAAGTTGCGTACTAATTGACGGTACGTTATGGCTTGATGATGAAATGATTGCCCAAGGTGTAGGGACTAAATTAGGCTCAGAGATGGGGCATATGCCTGTCAATGGCGACTATGGGACTGTTGCTTTATTGAATAAGTTTACGATTGATCGAAAAATCCTAATACACATTAATAACACCAATCCCATTTTGAATGAAGAATCTGCTCAGCATCAATTTGTTTTAGACAATGGTGTTGAAATTGCCACCGATGGCATGGAAATAACGATTTAACCTCACTTTTATTTAACCTCACTTATAGGCTCCCTTTTTATGCAGGCTTGGACCAGAGAACAGTTTGAACATAAACTTAGAGACAAAGGTCAGTTGTACCATATTCACCATCCTTTCCATATTGCTATGCATAGTGGTGAGTGTAGTAAGGAAGAGATTAAAGGATGGGTTGCTAATCGTTTTTATTATCAAGCAAATATACCGGTTAAAGACGCAGCAATTATGGCAAATTGCCGCGATATGGAAACTAGGCGTTTGTGGGTCCAACGGATCATAGATCACGATGGTAGTGCGGGTGAAAAGACCTTAGGCGGTATTGAAGCGTGGTTACGTTTAGGTGAGGCGGTGGGCTTAAATAGGCAAGATTTATTAGATGAAAAATTTGTTCTCCCTGGGGTCCGTTTTGCCGTAGATGCCTATGTTAACTTTGCTCGCAGCGCTACTTGGCAACAAGCTGCCTGTTCATCATTAACAGAAATGTTTGCGCCCGAAATACATCAAAGTCGTCTTGATAGTTGGCCGCAAAATTACCCATGGATAAAACCCGAAGGGTTAAATTATTTTCAAATGCGTTTATCGCAAGCTCGTCGTGATGTAAATCATGGCTTACAAATAACTTTAGACCATTTTACTAGCCGCGAAGCCCAACACGATGCGTTAAATATTTTACAGTTTAAACTGGATATTTTATGGAGCATGTTAGATTCAATGACATTGGCTTATCAACAAGACAGAGCACCGTATCAAGCGATACTGGGTCAAGAGGCAATCATTAACCCTATTCATCACAAAGGTATCTTTAAGTGACTACAGTAACAATGACACAGTTAATGGCACCATCACTTAATCCGATGTTTCGCTTTCAGTGGGAAAAAGCACAAAACTGTTTTGTTTTATTATTTCCAGAAGGCATGGTTAAACTCAATGGTGGTGCGGGTGAAATTATGCAGCTTATTGATGGAAAAACAAACCTACAGCAAATTATTGAGACACTACAAACTAAATTTCCGGATGCTGATAACTTAGTGGCCGATGTGAATGAATTTATTACCACCGCCATCGAGAAGAAATGGCTTTATCATGACTAGCCAAGCATCAACCAACTTATCAAAGCAAGGCGAGCCAGCCGTTGTTGGTCCACCCCTCTGGTTACTCGCTGAGCTAACTTATGATTGCCCGTTACATTGCCCTTATTGCTCAAATCCAACTCAGGTAAGCGAAACGAAAAATGAATTAAGCACACAGCAATGGTGTCAAGTATTTAGCCAAGCAAGAGAGTTGGGAGCGGTACAACTGGGATTTTCGGGGGGGGAACCCTTATTACGTAAAGACCTAGAAGTATTAGTCAAGCACTCCAGAGATCTAGGCTTTTATACCAATTTAATTACCTCTGGTATTGGATTAACCGAAAAACGTATCGCTAAACTAAAAGAAGCGGGTTTAGACCATATCCAAATAAGTTTTCAAGGTGCTGATCCTGAGTTGAATGATGCGATTGCTGGTCGCGGCAATGCTTACCAGCATAAATTTGATATGGCTAAATCGATTAAATCTCAAGGTTATCCTATGGTGCTTAACTTTGTATTATCCAAGCAAAATCTCGAACAAATTGCTGATATTATGCGCTTAAGCTGTGAGCTAAACGCTGATTATGTCGAATTGGCAAGCGCACAATACTATGGTTGGGCGTATGAAAACCGTGATCATTTATTACCCTCTCAAAATCAGCTAGTTGAGGCTGAGCGTGTTGTTAATAAATTCAGAAATAAACAACAAGGCAAAGGGCCACATTTTATTTTTGTTACGCCTGATTATTTTGAAACACGCCCAAAAGCGTGTATGAATGGCTGGGGATCAACCTTTTTAACGGTTACTCCAGATGGCTCCGCTTTACCTTGTCACAGCGCAAAAATGCTACCACTGACTTTTCCCAACATTAAAGAAAAATCGATTGCTGATATATGGCAACAAGATTTTTCTTTCGATTATTTTCGCGGTGATGCTTGGATGCCACAACCGTGTAAAGGGTGTGATGAAAAAGAAAAAGACTTCGGTGGCTGTCGTTGTCAGGCCTTTATGATGACCGGCGATATGCATAAAACAGATCCCGTGTGTAGTAAGTCTGAAGATCACCATCTAATTCAACAGGCTATTGAAAGTGCAACTAAACCGTCAGAAGAAATAGTTAAGCGAGTTAATCAAAGCACAATGAAGTTCGTTAAAAATACTGAGCTAAAGATTACTCGAATAAAGATATGAACTCGGCTTCACCATTGACACAAGAAATCTATCATCACATAAATGGTTTAAAACATATTAACATTGTCGATGGTACGGGTTTTAGCGCAATTTTTGTGGTTAATACTCCCATATTTGATAATAGTGGTGTTGCTCATGGCGTAGAGCATATGGTTTTTCGTCGTAGTGTTGCATTTCCAAAATCAGAAACTTTATTTCAATTGTCCTCACTTACTGATGCCAAAATTAATGCATCAACTTTGGCCGATACCACTTATTTTCATTGTCAAAGCCAAAGTGCTGAAACTTTTATATTGGCTATTAACTATCTGCTCAATGGCTTATTTAATCCTATTTTCGATACTGAAGATATGCATTGTGAAATTCATAATGGCAATAATAAAGGGGTTATTTACCGGGAATTGATTGGTATAGAACAAGCGACTCACCAAGGGGCTAAAAGTCCTACAAACAACATTCAAGATGATTTTTGTTATGGTGGTGTTAGCACATCAATTGGAGATTTAACACTTACCGACTTAAAGATGTTTCATCAGCGTTATTACCAAGCAACTAATATCACCTTAGTCACCGCTAATGCTGATATTGAACAAATATCAAACTTAGTCGGATTATTACCGAAAAAGCAGTCATCTAAGCAGAAAGAAATAGCGCTAGATAAACACAAAAAGTCGTCACAACAGCATGCTAGTAAAGAGTTTCAGCAGACAAAGTATTCTGAAGCCATCAACAAGCTCATTCATGTTTATCACTTGTGGCTGCAACAGCCACATCTTCAAAAAGTGGTAAATTACAGAGATATTAAAAGCGCTGATAAACCATTAACAAGTAATTCAGACGCCTTACCCGTTATTTCCAAAGGTGACTTAATTGTGCCCTTGGTTATCTTATCTGACAGATTAATAAAAGGCGCTGTGAATGATAAATCGATTAATATTGCTATTAAAACATCATCAAATATACAGTTACTGCCTCAAATTCTTAGCAAACTATGCCAACAAGCTAAAAGACAATTATCTATTAATGAATTAAATGCGCATAAAAATCAAACTTACGTAATTGATGAGCGTAATACTTTGTGGCTAACCAATATTGAAGCTAATGAATACATACTCGCTAACATAGCTAGCTATATTATTAGTGCATATCCAAAATTTTTAACACCTCGTTGCCAAGGTTTTTGTTACGCAATCCAGGCACTAACGATTGAAAATTCAGCTTACCTCGCGATATTTAGTGTGTTTGATATTTACCCTAACACTCGATTAAAAAATATTTTGTTTTGTTTGGAAAGTTTAAGCGAAGATAGCCATTTTATTAGTATGAGTTTAGCGCTGGCTAAAATTAAATATTGCCAAACGTACCAAGTAAATAATAGTCAAGTAGTGAACATCACTCCCACCGATATATCTGCCTATCTTCAAACGTTAAGTAATAGAAGCCATTTATAACTAAGCAAATACTGTTTCGTTTTACTGTTTCTGCGAGCAATGAGTCTGTGTATGGAAGTTGGCCGCCGCCTCAACCATGATAATAAATTGCCGTAGCTCGATTGCTTAGGTTAGAGTAACCTTAGAAAAGGGGGGTGGCCCTTTTTATACTCAAAGTTTTAGAACTCAATTTACACTGGTTCTGATGTTTGCTCTAAGCAGATAGCGGAATGGAAGTTTAACAAGGAACAGGCATGAAAAATTTATTTAACGTAGCTGGGAAGGTCGCTGTAGTCACCGGTGGTTCGAGCGGTATCGGAGAGATGATGGCACAGGGGCTGCTTGAGAACGGTGCCAAAGTTTATATCACAGCACGCAAAGTGGGGCAGTTAGAAGCGGCTGCAAAGGAACTCTCAGCGTTCGGTGAGTGTATTGCCATTCCGTCTGATTTGTCCTCTGTTTCAGGGATTGAAGAATTTGTTGCCGAGCTCAGTAAGCATGAAAACCAAATCGATATTCTAATCAATAATGCCGGCGCTGTCTGGGCAGCCCCTTTTGACTCTTTCCCAGAAAACGGTTGGGATAAGATCATGGATATAAACATCAAATCGATGTTTTTCATGACACAGAAATGCCTACCGTTATTGAAAGTGGGAGGGACAACTGATGATCCATCACGTGTCGTCAATATCTGTTCCATAAATGGCATTCGTAACTCTGGCATGCCAACTTATTCTTATACGGCCAGTAAGGCCGCAGCTGTCCATCTCACCACTCATCTGGGGACAGATTTAGCCGCCTACAATATTAATGTTAACGGAATTGCCCCCGGGTTTTTTCCCAGCAAAATGACCAAGGAAGCCGTTAGCAATAAAGATATTTCAGACAGAATGGTATCCAAAATCCCAAGACAACGAATGGGTACGCCTGAAGATATTGCCGGCACAGCAATTTATCTTTGTTCAAGGGCTTCAGCCTGGGTCTGTGGGGAAACCATTGTCCTCGACGGCGGGATGATTTCCGCGGCCTGACCGTATAAGCTAGCCAGCCACTTTTTATAGATCTGCTTGTTGATTTTGTCTTCTATGCAAGGACGCAATTATTTGAATGTAAATTCATTTTTCAATTAATGGATGAAGTCATTAGCTGACTTTGATTTGAGGTGGTTATTAACGTCTTGCAACTCTCGTTCTAACAAAGTGTTGAGAAGTTTGGCTAATGATTATCAGATAATACTTAAGCTTTTATATGGTGCCTAGCTCACCAGTCGCATAGAATTAGCGCCTGTAAGAAGTCATCAAGGTGTTAGCTTTGTTGGTGCTGCTGGTGGCTTTGGGCACGACGCAAAGACAATGTTATGGCTTATGTATGGTGGACAATGCTGTCACTCAAGACATTGAAGATGCGACTAAAAATAGAGAAAGTTTTTTGAAAAAATCAATTGGGTCAAACCTAATTGCTGAAGCTAAAACGCTATCAAAAGAATACTACGCCAAGTAGCTTAAGTAACAAAGATGGGCCGATGACTGCGCCGATATGAGGTATCCATATGGCAAGCCTTTTCATCACTTGAGCCTATTGACCTTCACAACCACTCCTTTACTAATGGCAATGCTAGAGCCGTCAGTCTTTAGCAAACACATAAAGTCATCTTCTGGCTCGTCATCCAGTGGAAGAAAATCCGTAGGAGCTAGGAGTTCGTTTCGCGGGTTCCCTTTGAGTAACCGTTTGATAACATAAAAAATAATACCAAGGAGCAGGGCACTGAAAATGATATGAAAAGTGTATTCCATAAAAATAACGCCTAAGATTTTAGGTAGAAATGATAGCACGAAATAATTGACAATAACCATTTTCCATTGCACCAACTAAGACGTTTATGCAACTTTTCAGGTCGCTCAGGCACAGCGCACAGATCCCGAAAATGGTATGATAATGTCTATTGCTTTTGACTAAATGGCCTTCACAGCCTCAGATTGAAAATGGGTTAAATGTATATACCGGCCGTCGCTTTTTCCTTAGGGCAACGGCAGTGTCTTGCTTAGTTAAATTAAATCGATGGAGATGGGATGTTATTTACCAGCAGGGCACGAAGAAGATGAACCTCACATCATTTTTTGCAAGTCATTAGGGCATGTTAAAGGTCGAATAGAAACTTATTACTACGGTGAAGCACAGACACCTATTAAGCCAATTAAAGAATTTAGTTAATGGAGGGTGACAATAGGAGCTTTGTTAAAGACTTACTAGCATAGATTTTTGATAAATATAAAGAAATTGGTACAACCGAGTGGACTCGAACCACCGACCCCTACCATGTTAAGATGTGTAAGCCCCTTAACCCAAAGTAAGCCTATATATCAAAACATCATCTAAAGTTTTGTTACATGTGGCTTCAAGGCCAAACCTGTAAGTATCATTATGAACAGATTGAAGTTTAAATAACAATTTAGCGCTCATAAATGACATAAAAAAGCACATTTTAAAAGTTCCCTAAATGCCCCTTATTGTCGAATGTACTTAAGTTGACAAATTATCTTAGCAGCCAAACAAAGACAGGAAATGGTAGAATAATCAGAGTCAATACGTTTGGTTATTTAGAGAAACTCGCCTTTAACTAAATGAATATATTGAGTTTTCAACTTTATATATGTTTTAATAAACTCTTTAAGGACTAACATTTTAAAAATAGCAAGTAGTGATGTTCCTGAAATGCAAGAGGCTTTCTAGGCCATTGGGTTAATATCATTAAGTCCGTAAATGATCTGAATAAGCTATTGCTTCAATTTATTTAGATTCAGCTGATGAATAAAATCGTAAATAGAATTAGGCACAATAAACGGTGACAAAAAATAAAACGACCGCAAGTATCGATGTTGATGAAAGTAGTGAACTTGCCATCGTTGGGATCGGGTGCAGATACCCCGGCGACGCGAACTCTGCGGAACAACTTTGGAACTTGCTGATTTCCAAACGAGATGGTTTTAAATTTATCCCGGAGAGTCGATGGAGTGCCTCGCGCCATGTGGATAAAGACAAAGATGCCAAAGCCAAAATGAACACCGATGAGGCGGCTTTCATTGACGATCGGCTGATGTTCGAATTCGACCCCGATTTTTTTAACATGTCCACACGCGAAGCCGATGTTATCGATCCTCAGCAGCGACTTTTGCATGAAGTTTGCTGGGAATGTTTGGAAGATGCGCGAGTCCCCGCCTCTTCGTTGAGCGGGCAGAATGTTGGCGTTTACGTTGGTGCCTTTTCTAATGATTTTAATGTGGTAAGTAGTCAAAGCGAAAATTTCAACAATTACGACCAGTTTTCTGCCACTTCCTCGACGTTTACTATGCTGTCGAATAGATTGTCATATTCCTTTAATTTCAAGGGACCTTCTCTAACAATAGATACAGCCTGCTCTGCATCGATGGTCGCATTCAATTATGCGTGTCAGGACTTGCGTGCAGGTAATGCAGAAGTCGCAATTGTTGCTGGTGTGAATGCCATGCTGTATCCGTCTTCTTCGACGGTGATGTCTGTAGGCGGTTTTTTGTCGCCCGATAGCCGTTCAAAAGCGTTTGATGAAAAAGCTAATGGTTATGCCCGAGGTGAAGGCGCGGGGGCTATATTGGTCAAGCGCTTGAGTGATGCGATAAGAGACGGCGATGAAATTTATGCGGTAGTCAAAGGCTGTGCCCTTAATCAGGACGGGAGGACAATCGGGATCGCGGCGCCGAGTGGCGACGCGCAGCAGAAATTAATCGAAAAGGTTTTGACAGACTTTGCTCTGGATGCTGATGATGTAGTGCTGGTGGAGGCACATGGTACGGGAACGGCACTTGGAGATCCAACAGAAGTCACAGCGCTAGCCAATGCCTTAGGGGAGCGTAACAAGGGGAAAAAACGACTTATCTCATCCATCAAGGGTAATATTGGACATCAAGAAGGCGGTGCCGGTATTGCTGGTATCATCAAAGCATCTCTAGCCCTCAAGCATAACTGTGCTCCCGCACAATGTAATTTTGATACTTTAAATCCGGCACTGGACTTGCGTTCAGGCAGCTTCGAGGTAAATACAGAGTCTTCCTCACTTCCTTCTGCTAGAGGCCAATCTCTGGCCTGTGTTAATTCCTTTGGTTATGGGGGCACTAATGGACATGCCGTGTTGGGTCAGTGGCAAAATGGTAGAGCTCAAGGCAAGAAGAACAAAATTAGAGAGAATAAATCAACGGCGTGCCTGATAGTTTTATCTGCGAAGGACCAAAGTGCGCTTCGCGAAAGAGCTGCAGATATCAAATCTTTGCTGCAGTCTCAACAAGCGCCTTCGCTTTCTCAGTTGAGCCAAACGCTTTTGTGCGACGTGGATCATTTGGATTACCGAACAGCTTTTGTGGCCGACAGCAGCACAACTGCTATCGAATTATTGGATGAAATCACAAAAGAAGAAGTCGCTGATCAACGTGTGGAGCAAAATGTCAGTACACCTTCTTCCACAGGAGCCGTATTCGTTTTTACGGGTATGGGACCCCAATGGTGTGGCATGGGACAGGAGCTCTATAAGGATTTCCCTGTTTTCAGGAAAGCAGTGAAAAAAGCAGATCGTGCTTTTCAAAAAAGCAGTGGTTGGTCCATTTTGAGCGAAATGTTCAAAAATGAAGAAGAAAGTCAAATGGGCAGCAATGAAATCGCCCAACCCGCTAATTTCATCCTTCAATATGGTTTAAGTCAGCTTTTACAGTCTATGGGGCTTTATCCTGACGCCATCACAGGACACAGTGTAGGAGAGGTTGGCGCCGCTCTGGCCAGTGGTGCGCTGTCGTTGAAGGATGCTGCAAAAGTAGCTCATCAACGAAGCCGCATTCAACAAAAGAAAGCAGGTCAAGGGAGAATGCTAGCAACCGGGCTAGATTTTGATATGGCCTTTGAAATTGAAGCACTTTATGAAGGTCGTATTTCTGTTGGAGCAATTAACAGTGCTCAATCCGTTGCTATAGCCGGTGATATTGATAGTTTGAGTGAAATTTCGGAACAATTAGAACAAGAAGGCATTATAACCAAGTTAATCTTCGGTGAGGTCGCTTATCACAGCCACCAGATGGAGGAACTGCAAGGCGAAGTGTTAAGCAGTTTAGAGGGGCTGAAACCTCGCAAGCCAAAAATACCCTTATATTCTACCGTCACTACAGAAAAGGTCGAGCACCCTACGCATAACGCACAATATTGGTGGGAAAATATCAGGCAACCGGTGCAGTTTCATCAAACAATGAAACATCTTCTTGATGAAGGTTACCAACATTTTATCGAAATTGGTCCCAGTCCTGTTTTAGCCGGTGCAATTCAGCAAATCTTTGCCGAAGTAAGTGCAGCGACGCCGCTTGTTGTACCAAGCTTGAAACGCAAAAAACCTGAATATGAAACGCTTCTAAATACGCTGGCAAGGCTTTGGTGTCATGGTATTGCCTTGCTACCTTCTCGATCAAAAAAACGCCCGTCTTTTAAATTGCCACATTATCCCTGGCAACGAAAAAAGCATTGGCGTGAAAGCAAAAAAGCTGCGACTTTTCGTATAGGTAAGGTGAACCATTCACTCTGCGGAACCGAGCTATTTACCCCCCTTAAAACATGGGAACGTGAACTGGACGGTAAAACATCCCGTATTTTTAAAGATCATGCGATCAATCAACGCCCCTTATTTCCTGCTGCCGGATATATTGAGACCTTTATTGATGCTGGCTTGAAAACTTCTGGAGATACACAATGTGTGCTTAGTACGGTTAATTTTGAAAGCATGCTGAGTCTGCCAAAAGAAGACTGTTTGCAAATTCGAACCGTCCTGGAAGAAGGAAAACTCTTATTTTTTGCTCGATCTTATCAAGCCGATGGAGAGTGGAAACGTTATGCATCGGCACAATGTTTGACCCGATTACAATCCCGCGTTTCTATCACGCTTGATCATTACCGAACATTGAATAAAGGTACACAGCTTGAGCGTAGTGAAATCTATCACTGCCTGGATAAAGTCGGGCTGAATTATGGGCCGGGTTTTCAGTCGATTAAAAACGCTTCTTATTCAAAAGGTTTTGTGCAGGCCGAAATAGAGTTGCCAGCGCAAGCATTATGTCTTGATGAAACACATATTCAACCTTGTGTCTGGGATGCGGCTCTACAGCTTATGGCCTTGTTGGAACCTGATGAAATGGAAACTGCCTTGCCTGTTTCTATCGAGAAGATATGTTTTTGGGGTGATCATAAAGCAGATTCTTATAAAATATATGTCAAGGAAATCAGTAATTCACCTTATTTTATTCAGGCCGATATTGTGATTTGTGATAGTGATGATGTTATTGTTGCTTTTTTGAAAGGTGCTAAGGCACAGACCCTATCTGCATCCGCTAAAGCAAAAACTGAAACTGATTTCTACAAGTTGCTATGGCAGCCGCACAATACCGAACAGGTAGTTGATAGCTGTGGCAGCGTTAACGTTTTAGGTGACAGTTCTGAGCTCAAGAACAAAATTACTGAGACGCTTGAGCACAACGAATTATCTAAATTCACTCTTTGGATTGCAGCACAGCACGCCACTTTAGCACCGTCGCCTATACAGGCTTATGCATTGATGCAGGCTGCCATGCAACTTTCTAAATGTGAAGACGCCACCTTAGTTATCTGTACACACAATGTCTGGCAGATCTTGGACGGCGAAACATCAAATCCGGTATCGGGTGATTTATGGGGCGTAGCTCGTAGTATTCGACGTGAACTGCCGACACTGAAAGTCTGTTGCCTTGATTTTGATGATGTCAGTTTGGCAAGCTTTTCTTCTTACTTGCCTTTATTGCAGGATGGTGGCGAATATGCCTTAAGAAAAGGCAGATTATGGCAACAAAAGCTGCTGCAGCAACAGGACTTCAATGAGATTAATCCACCGCTTATTCCCTATAACGAGCACCAGGGCCTGTATTTAGAAACAGGCTCTAGAGGTGGGATTGAAGCCTTACAATTTAGAGCTCAGGTGCGAATAACACCGGCTAGCGATGAAATAGAAGTTCGCGTTGACCACGTATCATTGAACTTTAAGGATGTGCTGAAGGTTTTCAATCGTTTGACACCTCAGACATTGGAAGGATCGTTTACAGGGGACAGTCTGGGTATGGAGGCGCATGGAGTGGTAACGCGCAAAGGCCCGGATAGTGCGCTAGAAATTGGTGAAGCTGTTGTCTTTAGTACTAAAGGTGGTGCTTATCAATCATATGTCACCTTTTCACCTCAAGATGCGCTTTTATTACGCTGGAAGGAATTAGCAAAAAGTCCGGCAGAGAAAGCCTGCATCCCCATTGCATTCAGCACCGCGCATTACGGTCTTCGTCATGCTGTACAGCTGCGAAAAGGTGAGACAGTACTGCTGCATTCTGCTACCGGTGGTGTGGGACATGCGGCGGTTGTTGTCGCCCGTTCTATCGGAGCTAACGTTATTGCGACTGCCGGTACGGAAGAAAAACGCGCCTATCTTCGAGACCTAGGAATTGAACATGTTTTTGATTCTCGCTCGCTGGATTTTGAACAGCAGGTGCTTGCCGTCACAGACCAACGCGGCGTTGATGTTGTACTTAATTTCCTTACCGATGATTTCTTGCATGCGAGCGTTCGCCTGCTTGCGCCATTTGGGCGATTGCTAGAAATAGGAAAAGCAGATATCGGAGCCAATAGATCTTTACCACTGGGTAATTTTGACAGGAATCTGTCTTTTGTTGCATTTGATTATGACAACCTTGTCAGGGTTAAAAAAGCTTTGGCTTATGAAATTGCCGATGAAATCTATGAATGCATGGAAAATGGCGTTTACGATATGAGCGGAATAGAAATATATCCTGCTACCCAAACCAAGGAATGTTTCAGGACTCTGGCTGAAGGAAATCATATTGGTAAACGTGTTGTTGATATGTTGACCTCTCCTGAGCTGGTTGCGGCTCCATCAAGTGATAAGAATGGCATACAAAAAAAAGCAACTTATGTCGTAACGGGTGCCTACGGCGGTATTGGTCTTGAAGTTGTCGCTTGGTTAATAAAACAGGGAGCCACTTCTATTGTCATGTGTGGGCGCACGATCCGCGACACTGATAGAAGCAAACAGCTTCAGGGCATGGCTCAGGAGAAGGGGGTGCGTTTGTATGGAATGACCTGTGATGTCGGGGACAGACAAGCAGTCAATAATTTATTGACTCACCATTGGGATTATCCGATACGCGGTATTTTCCATACGGCCGCGGTGCTGGATGATGGGCCACTAGCGGAGCAAAGTCTTGAGCGTTTCGAGAAGGCTTATTATGCAAAAGCGGATGGCGCTTACCATCTCCATAGTCTTAGTGAAAACTTGGCAATGGAATTGGATTATTTTGTATTGTTTTCTTCCATTAGTGCAACAGTTGGAAATCAGAATCAGGTCAATTACGCGGGCGCTAACAGTTATCAGGATGCTCTGGCAGTGTATCGCAGAAGTTGTGGATTGCCTGCCACTAGCATCGCCTGGGGAGCAATAGGCAATGTGGGCATGGTGGCCAGTAATGAAGGGATTGAACGTATTTTAATAGCACGTGGCATTAAGCCAATTGATATCGAGGACGCGCTTGATAAAATGAAAATGGGTCTGAATACCTATTGTGATAATTTCGGTGTTTTTAATATAGATTGGTCAAAATGGGGTAAGCTGGACGGAATGTCTGAAGACGACCCGGTGCATGATTTATTGCACCGCTTTAAAAATATAGGAGCAGATCAAAGTCTTTTGGCAAAATTGTCCCAACTCACACCGGAGGTAGGACAACAACTGCTGCTGGACTTTATTGTCGACGAACTTGCTAAAGTCTTGCGTCGTGCACCAGAAAAAATTAGAACAGACTTGCCATTGGCAGATCTAGGAATAGATTCTTTGATGATAGTTGAGTTCCAGATTGCTCTTGAAGGAGAGCTTGCTCAGATTGTTACAGCCAATATGTTAGATATGAAAGCGAGCATATCGTCTTTTGCGAAACAGCTTTACGCTGAAGCTGAAACTATGCAATCTGATAAGATAGAGCAAAGTTTCCAAGAAACAGAAAATAGAGACATTGATATAGACGTAGATAAGCTTTCCGATCAGGATGTGGAACGCATGTTGGAACAACTAAGCGCTGATGATAATGAGAATTCACTAAATGAGTAATTCGGATCTTTCTCAAATGGAAGGAAATGACAAGCGTCATCTATTAGCAAAACTACTTGCTAAGAAAACAAAAAAGAGAGAGCCTGAGGCCAGTCCTAACTCCTCCAAAAATACCTTAGTCTCTGCCAAATCACAAAGTCTGAAACAAGGGATACGAGAACTCAAAAAGTCTTTAACTCTGCTAAAGGTCTTCCGTGAAGATAACCCCTATTTTCGTATATTCGATGGCATGATGACCTCTGTCATTTCTCATCAAGGAAAAGATGTTATCAATTTTTCCGGCTATGATTATTTGGGTTTTGCATCTGATCCACGCGTCCATGCAGATACCATCAGTGCCATTCAAAAATTGGGAACCTCTGTTGGTGCTAGCCGAATTGCATCAGGGGAAAGACCACTTCATCAGGAATTGGAAAAAGAATTAGCCAGCATCTTTGGCGTTGAGGATTCAATCGTTTTTGTTAGCGGATATGGCACCAATCAAGGCGTTCTCGGGCATATTATGGGACCTGAAGATCTGATCTTACATGATGCTTTCATTCATCGCAGTATTATTGACGGCTGTATCACATCCGGTGCGACACGCATTGCCTTTTCACATAATGACTTTTCGTCATTGGAATCGATCCTGCAGGATAATCGCAAACAGTTCAGGCAATGTATTATTCTTGTCGAAGGCATATATTCGATGGATGGGGACTTGCCTGATTTAGCGAAAATAATCGAACTAAAAAAGAAATACGACAGTCTTTTATTTGTTGATGAAGCCCATTCTTTAGGCGTGTTGGGAGAGCATGGTCGTGGCATTGGTGAACACGCCAAAATTGACCCACATGATGTCGATTTGTGGATGGGCACGCTTTCCAAGAGTCTGGCAAGTTGCGGCGGTGTTATCGCCGGCAAGGCTGATATTATAGAATACCTACGATATACAGCACCTGCATTTGTCTATAGTGTCGGCATATCTCCAGCCAATGCTGCTGCCGCACTTTCTGCTGCACGTCTGTTGCGTAAGGAGCCCGAGCGAGCGGCACGAGCCAGAGAAAACGGTCGCTACTTCTTTGATTTGTTAGTTAAAAATGGTTTGAATGTAGGTCTTAGCTCTGGATTTGCGATTACACCGCTTATCGTGGGGAATACTAAGGAAACTGTCCGATTGTCCAATGCTCTTTTGAAAGAAGGGATCAATACACAACCGATTTTTTATCCGGCGGTTGAAGAATCTCAGGCACGCTTACGCTTTTTCATCACTGCAAATCATACAAGAGAACAACTTGAATATACGGTTGATACGATAAACCGTTTATATAAAAAAAAGAAATGAGATAAAAAATAATGCCAAATATCAAGTGAAGCATTTTCATCAACACCATTAATATAGACAGGGTCTTGCCTGAGTATTGTGAAATAATCGAAAAGTCTATTTTTGATTATTTATCAGGCATGTTTAATAGACTGTACTCAATGACTATTCAGAATATTGTTTATTTCTAATTTTTCACTTCTCACCAACAAAGGCTCGCGTAATGTCTGAACAAGCAAACACTGCACCCATAAAAATAGCTATAGCGGGTGTTGGCAACTGTGCCAGTTCTCTGGTTCAAGGTATTTCCTTCTACCGAGAAAAGGCGAACAGCGTCTTTGACGGCATTATGTGTCAGGATATTGATGGTTATACTCCGTCAGATATCGAAGTCGTTGCGGCTTTTGACGTGGATAGGCGAAAGGTTGGTAGACCAGTTTCTGAAGCGATATTTGCTTTACCAAATTGCACCAGAGTTTTTCAAGAGAAAATTTATAATGGGGATGTACAGGTTTCCATGGGACCGGTTCTAGACGGAGTTGCGCCACATATGGCCGATTACGGTGATCATGAAGCCTCTCGTGTCGCTGATCTGCCTAGTGTGGATGTCACGCAGGTCCTCAAAGAGAGTGGCGCAGAAGTGCTCGTGAGTTACCTGCCTGTAGGCTCAGAGAAAGCTGTTCGCTTTTATGCACAATCTGCATTGGATGCGGGGCTCGCTTTTGTAAATTGTGTTCCTGTCTTTATTGCCTCTGATCCTGTCTGGGCTGATAAGTTTAAAAAGAAAGGTTTACCCATTATAGGTGACGACATTAAAAGTCAGGTTGGGGCAACTATTACCCACCGGATGTTGACGGATTTATTTGAAAAACGCGGGTACAAACTCAAAAGAACGTATCAGCTCAACACCGGCGGCAATACTGATTTTTTAAATATGCTGTCACAAGACAGATTGAAATCGAAAAAACAATCCAAGACAAATTCGGTTCAATCCCAGCTAGCCGTCCCTTTGTCTGCAGAAAATATTCATATTGGCCCTAGCGATTACGTACCTTGGCAAAAAGACAACAAAATAGCCTTTATCCGTTTAGAAGGTGAAGGATTTGGCGGTGCACCGATCGAGCTTGAAATGAGGCTTTCTGTTCAGGATTCACCCAATAGTGCAGGGGTGGTGATAGATGCAATTCGATGTGCCAAGCTTGCTTTAAAACTCAATATATCAGGCCCGCTGCATGCACCGAGTGCATGTTATATGAAAACGCCACCACAACAAATGCAGGATCATGAGGCGTTTCAAGCCCTCAGTGAATTTATTGCCACGGGGGATGAAAGATAGGGATCTCACGAGCGATGACTGCAAACGCTGAATATATTCTGAGTTTTGATCTTGGAACATCCAGTTTTAAAGCTGCCATCTATGATGTCAAAGGACAGATAGTCGGTTCTGCGCAACAACCATGCAAGCTTGTCTCTCCCCAGATAGGATGGGCCGAGCAGGATCCGGACGATTGGTGGGATAAAACCAGTATATTGACTAAAACGTTGCTGCATAAAACGTTAATAAGCCCTGGGCAAGTGGCCGCGGTTGTTTTTGCTACGCAAATGTGTGGCACCATCGCCGTCAATGACAAGGAAGAAGCTCTTACACCTGCCATCATCTGGTTGGATACACGATCCAAAAAAACCGTTAGAAAAGCGGTTTCCGGTTTGCTGAATATTTTTGGCTACGGTTTAGTGTCAGGCCTGAGTTGGTTATATTCTTGCAACGGTGCGCCCAACCTGGCCGGTCGGGATCCCTTTTCAAAAATATTATGGCTTAAAAACGAACGTCCCGATATCTGGGCCAATACAAAGTTATGCCTGGATATCAAAGATTTTTTGTTGTATCGCTGTACCGGGCAAGCTATTACCAGCCCTGATGTTGCTCACTTTACTTGGCTGATGGATCTGCGACGTTTAAAATGGCTGCCTAAACTGCTCAAAAAATTTGGACTGAGTGAGACTGTGTTGCCTAAAATTGCAATGGCCACCGATAAAGTGGCTGATGGACTAACAGAAAAAGCAGCCTTGCATTTAGGTCTTAACACACATACACCCGTATTTGTCGGTCTGGGGGATATCACGGCCGGTGCTCTTGGCTCGGGCGCATACAAACCTGGCCACGCGCATCTTTATTTTGGAACCAGCAACTGGACTGCCGCACATATTTCAAGGCACAAGGTCTCACCGTTTTCCGGCATTGGATCCCTTGTTTCGGCATATGCATCACGGCCGTTATTATTGGGTGCACAGGAGTGTTCAGGCTCGGCACTACAAAAAGTATCAGAGCTTCTCGGTCTCGATGAAAACAGTTTTGAAATCTTTGATATTGCCCAAAACAGCCCACCTGGCGCTAATGGAATAATGTTTCTGCCATGGCTACAAGGTGAAAGATCACCGCTTGATGACGCCAGTATTCGAGGGGGATTTTTAAATCTTTCTTTGGCAACTTGCCGTGCCGATATGGCCCGAGCAGCACTTGAAGGTCTAGCGTACAATCAACATTGGGTCGCTCAACATGTATTTAAAATGGCAGGCACTAAAGCCAGTCAGAAGCTCAGTGTCGTAGGAGGGCTTGCCAATAACGATCTCTTTATGCAGATCCTGGCTGACGTATTTCAGCGCACAATGATCCGTGTGCACAATCCGCAATGGGCTGGGACGGCAGGCGCATTTTGTTGCGCGGCTCGGGGTCTCGGTTGGTATGCTTCTTTGGATGAGGCTTGCAGCCTTTTTGAAGGAGGGGAAGTCTTTCAGCCCAGAACTGAATATGGCAGTGTGCATGCTAATCGCATTAAAAAATTCAAACTCGCTTACAAAAATAATCATCATTGGTATAAAGACCTAACTGTATAGATAAAGGAAAAAATAAACGCGATGATCGACGGACATTTTAAAAAAAGACTCGATCGGGTCTGGAACTATCTGGCGCGGGGAATAGTGAGGGTAGGGATCTCTGCCAATCAAGTGACCCTTGCGGGATTGATTTTTATGCTGCTTGTGTGTCTTGTTTATCCCTTCTGGCAAAATCAAGTGGGTTTTGCATTGGTTATCCTACTGTTCTTTGCCTTTGATTCCCTTGACGGTGCAGTGGCCAGAATAACGGATACATGTAGTGATTTTGGGGGCTACTTAGATGCGATGGTTGACCGTTATCAGGAAATAGCCGTTTATGCTACGTTGGCCTACACCCACGATTGTTGGCCTGCGGCCTTCTTTGTTATGAGTGGCTCGTTGATGGTGAGTTACGCTAAGGCACGTACGGCAATTGAAAAGCCAATACATAACGATACCTGGCCCGACCTTATGGAGCGAATGGAGCGTGTCTTGCTTTTGTGTGCAGGCTTGCTTTTATCAAGTGTTTTAACGGTGCCGGATGATTGGCCTGTTTCATATATGACCAGTCTTTTGCTTTTTATCGGGATGTTGACTCATTTTACTGCCATACAGCGTTTTTTTCGTGCAAAACGAATATTGCAAGAGAAGTAAATCACCATGAAAAACTTACTGCGCTTTTACAGCCGTCAAGTGACAGGGCCATGGGTGTTAATTCTGATCATGTCTCTTGTCGCCGCACTTGCAAATGGCTTCATGCTGACGATCATCAATGAAACCATCAAAGCACAGAGTGAAGGGACTCTGTCGCTTTTTCATCTTTACAGTTTTATCGGCTGCCTGGCCCTATATCTTATCGGCGGTTACTTTTCCATGTACAAAACAACGGAAGCGGCAGGTTATATGATGCATAAGCTACGGCTCACGCTTAGCCGTCAGTTTTTGAAAAGTTCTTTATTTAGAGTTGAGGGATACGATAAGGGCGAACTATTTGCCCATTTTACGGTAGATATAACCCAGCTTTCACAAACTGCTTTAAAATTAGTGCGGACATTTCAATCCATCATTGTTTTGTTGTTCTGTTTTATTTATATCTGCTGGCTTGCAGGGTTTGGCGCTTTGTTGTTGTTAGCCGGGTTAGTGTTTGGCTTATTGGCGTATTTGGCACAACATAAAAAAGCAAGGCAAAGCCAAATAATCGCACGCAATGGTGAGGCTGCTTTTTTTGAAACGATTTCAGATAAGCTGAAAGGCTTCAAAGAACTCAAACTCAATAAGAAAATGACAGAAGACTTATTAGATCATCAGGAAGAATTGTCAGACTCTTTTCGCTCTAATTACACAAAGTCCGAACTGTTTTTTTACATCAGCAATTTGATTTCGCAGATATGCCTATTTCTAGTTCTGGCTTTTGTCATCTTTTTGCCCCAGCACTGGATTGTGAGCGATAGTACGACTCATTTCCAGTTGTTAGCCGCGTTGCTTTTTGCCATGAAACCTATTGAAGATGTGGTTGATTCAATTGCGCCGATAACGCGTGGGGCTGTTGCCTTAGAAAAGATTGAGGCACTCTCTAAAATGCTTGAAAATGACCTTGAAACCACTCCAGGCAGTGTAACTTTAACTCAGATACCCGTAGATGTTTCGCTCAATGACGTCAGGTTAGAATATAAGAGCGACAATCATGAAGAGTGCTTCCAACTCGGGCCGGTTAACTTAAAGATCAAACAAGGAGACATTATTTTTATCGTTGGCGGTAATGGATCAGGGAAAACTACTTTGTTAAAGCTCATTGCAGGGCTTTATGTTCCTGATAGCGGCACACTATCAATTAATGAAAAGCCGTTATTGGAAAAAGATCTGGAGTCATACAGGCAGTTTTTTTCAGCGATATTTTCAGATTTCCACCTGTTTAAATATATATTTGGTGTTGAAAATTTGAGTGCTGATAAAGCACAGCACCTATTAAAGCGGTTTGGATTGCACAAGAAAACAAAGCTGGAAGCTAAGCGTTTTTCGACCACATCTTTATCAACGGGACAACGAAAGAGATTAGCGTTAAATGTTCTAATGTTAATAGATAGGCCTTTTATCATATTTGATGAATTTGCTGCCGATCAGGATCCTGATTTTAGACGTTTTTTTTATGAAGAACTTTTGCCAGAGCTAAAAAAGAATGGCAAAACAGTGATAGCAGTAACCCATGATGATATGTTTTTTGATTACTGTGATCGTTTGATTAAGCTAGATTTCGGCGGTATTGTTCTAGACGAAATACATTGCAGCCAAAGCGATCGCGCCAAAAAGCAGTGAATCATATATATCAAGAATTCCGCCGTGCAGGGAAATCAGTGGGTCGAAGTCTTTCCTGTTATTTTTACGTTTATACCAGGACGTTATCAAATCGCCACTTATTCCTGCAATCAGCGCCACGCCCCATGTCATCGTAAATTCCGTCCAGCCCCATTTAAATACAAGCAGGTTAAAACCGACGCCGCCTGCAAGTGCAAATAGAAAGCCGCCAGCGTAGCCTTCCCACGTTTTACCCGGACTTAGCTGAGGGAAAGCCTTGTGGCTTCCAAAAAAGCGGCCAATCAGATAGGCGAAACTGTCGAAGGTCTCAACTAAAAAATACAGAAACGCCACCACTAAAAAACCATTCTGCTGGTGGCCCAGTAGAAGCAAGGCTTCAACTCCAAGACAGAGAACAAGGAGGGGACATAAGGTTTTTAACACTGTTTTAGGTGCTATTAGGATAGAAGCGAACATTGAAAGCCCTAACCAGATAACACCATGCCAGAATATAGGCAGAAACATGAGCAGCAAAGGTGTAGGAATACAGATCAGCCAACTTAGCTGAATTGTTTTCTTAGAAGATAGGTTTTTGTTGGGCTGTAATTCGTATATTTCCCAAAGGCCACGTGCCCAAAGTCCGCCCAAAACAAGGGACCAAATGTAACTGCCTAAAAAAGCCGGCACTACGACTGCGCTAATGATGAACAGTTGTGCCACAATAAGACGACGCATTTCGATACGCCCCATTTTACTTTTCTGTAAAGCTGGCGCATAAAAAAGCAAAAGGCAGCCAGCGACAAGCGTAAATGCAACAATTGCGGTAATCGCCCATTGCCAAGACATTTGAGTTATTGGCACTTTCTTTTGACAAGCAAATCAAACCACCAGTTTAGAACCGGTGCGACAAGACTTCCGAATATGGCCAGAGCACCGATTTCAAGGCCTGGCGCTATTCTAAACCTGCCCTTGTCGACCTTTTTCATGATCGCTTTAGCCATATCGTCAGCAGACCAGACCTTGGCGGTGCCTGCAATTATGGAGGTTTCTTTAGGTCTGATAGGCAGTTCTGCTTGAAATTGCGGTGTATCCGTATCGGCGGGGAAGGCGATGGATACTTGAATACCCTGTGGCCTTAATTCACCACGAAGAACTTGTGCTAAACCCATGAGGGCGAATTTTGACGGACTATAAGAGCCGTATCCCCATAGACCAATCAAGCCCGCAGCTGAGGATACGAAGACCAGTTTCCCGGTTTTTTGTTGGTTCATGAAGGGAAGGACTGCCTGGACTGTATGCAAACTTCCGAAATAATTTGTGTCCATATCTTGATGAAACTGGGCTAACTTGAGGTCTTCAAAATAACCAGGATTGACAACACCCGCCGACATGATCACATATTGTGGTGTACCTAGATTCTCTATCGCTTGAGTTACGGCTTTATTCATTGCAGTGGGATCACAGACATCAACACTGATGATATGTATTTTTGTTGCATTGTTGTTAGCGCATAATCGTTGCAAAGCCTGTTGGGCTAAGACTAATCGGTCATTTCCGCGAGCAAGCAGGGTGACACTGCAGTCATTTTGAACAAGAATTTTGGCAATCGAAAAGCCTATTCCACTACTACCGCCTGTGATAATTGCGTGGGACATCGGTTTACTCTCTGCTAATTGATTGCATTTCATTTAATGGGAGCTTGTTAAACATATTTGCATTGAAGCTAAGGTTTTTTTCACTACCTTGCGCCAAGGTTCCTGTGGCAAAGCGTAACTCCGTTATCGCTCGGGCATAACTGCTTTGCGCATTAATTTTTTGCAGTCTACCTTGTGCCAGTCTATCTTCTACACTAATCATATCGGTGATAGAAGCTTCACCTAAATTTAATTGGCGCATGGTTTCTCCCGCGACACTCTCCATTAAGGCCAAAGATTGGGCAGCAAATGTATATCTACGTGAGGCGGCCTTTAATTTATCAATAGCAACATTGACTTCATTTCGAACCATACGTTTAAGCTGTTCTAATTGCAGTTCCTGTCGAACTACGGCTTGCTTACTGCTGCTCGCAGCTCCCAAAGCCGTGTTGTTTCCTAATGGGTAACGAAAAGTGAGCTGAACACCTAAGTCTGGCCCATTGCGTTCTTCTTCTCTCAGATAAAGGTCAAATGTATCACTGGAAGAGAAATTGTCTTGTGCAGCCGTATAGCCGCTACTGAGGGACAGGTCGAGAGTGGGGCGTGTATTATCCTCGTTTCTTTTCCAATTGATAATAGCGGCTTCAATTAGCTGCATTTGGGCTTTAAGATCGAAACGGCGCGCCATCGCAAGTGAAAATAAACGATCTGGTGAAAGCAGTGCTAAGGTCTTTGCATCTGCAAGTTCAGGGAACGTACCTACTGCTTCTGGCAGATCATTTGTTAGGGTATTACCGATGGCAACGGCAAATGTTTCTTGTCCCTGGTATTTCCTTTGACGTCCTTCTTCGAGATCAACCTCCCTCAAGCGCAGTTCTGCGAGCGATCGTTGATAGTCGAAAATGGTCAGTTCGCCGCCTTTTTGTCGTTCTTGCAGAGTTTGTGCAGTGGAGTTTGCTCTTTGCATGGTTGTTTCAAGATTCTTATAACTTTCTTGAATACCCAAGCTCGTCCAATAAGCAGTACTAGCCGAATAGACTAGTTTCGTAATGTCATGAGCCATGGAATATTGCGTTGCGGCGAGTGTTTTTTCCGCTGTTCTTTGGATAAAAGTGGTTGCTTCTCTGCCGAAGCCTCTCATTAAAGGTACACTCACACTCAGTGTCCATTCTGATGTGCCAACAGTATACAGCGGACTCAAGCGGGTATGTGATGTGCCTAAGCTGTTTGTCAAAGACACTGTGACACTGTTTTCAAACTGCTTACTCATACCCATCTTATAGGATTGCTCACGTCTACTGGTTTCATTTTCTTGAAAAGTCGTAGAATCGAAAGAGGCGAAGTCTGTATCGCTTAAGCCAACGCTGCCGCTTAAGCCGACATCGAACTGTCCTTCTGTTATTTGCACATCTGCAAGTGCTCCTTGAACTTCCGACTTGCTAATTTTGATACCTGAATGCTGAGACAGGGTTCGACTAACTGCTTCTTCCAAAGTAACAGGACCGGCAAACGCCGCCGTGCAATAACAAAATAGTATCGCTGTTGCGCCGATAGATGAGCGTAGTAGCAGAGTGTGTGATGCAATCATTACAGGATCCATATTTCTTTGTTTTAGATATTTTAAACCAAACACTTTCATACAAAACCACACATAGTGATTAAAACAGTGATGTAATATTGCATGTTTATCATTGTGTTTTAGCTACTCGTTTTTAACCAGAAAGCATATACATATTGCGAATTTCATCGCCTAACTCAGGCGAATTTTTAATGACAGCTAGAAAATCCGTCTTATTTAGGCGATAGATTTCAGTTTTTTCCAGGGCTATCACGCTAGCTGCACGAGGCTCCTCGTTGAGTAGGGCTAACTCACCGAAATATCCACCTGCACCTATGGTTGTCAGTTGTTTGACTTGACCTTCGGTGTCGACTTGAACGTTAACTTTACCGTGATCAATAAGATAAAACATCTCTCCTTTATCGCCCTGCTGAATAATAATTTCATTAGTTTGATAAGCTCTTTTTTTCAGTTGATGGGCTAGGTTATTGAGAACAGAAGCTTTTACATCTTTAAAAACATAACATTCGCGCAGATATTCGCAGATCCGTAAATGTTCTTTGATTAGAACGTTACTATGGATATGGCCATCGACCATGTTCACGATACGGTCAGCAGCATCAAGGATCCTGTTGTCATGGGTCACGATCAACACTGTTGCGCCTTCTTTTTCTGCCCTTTCCTTAAAAATTTCTATAACGGTCTGGCCGGACGCTTGGTCCAATGCGGCAGTGGGTTCGTCCGCAAGGATCATTTTAGGGTGGTTAATCAGCGCCCGAGCAATAGCAACACGTTGTTTTTGCCCTCCTGATAGTCGTGAAGGTTTGTAATGCATTCTTTCTTTTAGCCCAAGTCGGGTCAATAATTCTGCAGCTTCTTGATGGGCAATTTGTTTCGATGGTTTTGGAGAGCGAAGTTGCATTGTGACCATCAGGGTATCGATAGCGGACAGAGAATCAAACAGATTGTGATGCTGAAAGATAAAGCCAATTTCTTTCCTCAATTCATGTTTTGTGTGATCGGTTGAATCCAGGAGTTCCCGGCCAATAAACTTTATGCTACCGACTTGCATTGAACGCAAGGCACCAATCAGAGTCAGTAATGTTGTTTTACCTGATCCTGATGGTCCTGTCATGATAACTATCTCACCGGGGTTTATGGTCAGGTTGTTATTGAACAGAACCATTTTTTCGCTTTCACCAGAGCCGAATGAATATTCCACATCGACCGATTGAATGGTTGGAATGATATCAGTGGTATCAACACTTATTCGATCGAACTGTTGCATTTCTTTTTCCATAACAGTTAATAAAGTTCGGCGGGGTCGAGTTTTAAAACTTTTTTCATGGCCAGATAACCAGCAAAAAGACACATGAAAAAAGTCAAACAGAAAATGGAAAAAATACTTAGCAGCGAGAATTCCATGATCAGACGGGTCGCATCAGCGGTGATGTCATAAATTAAAAACGACAATCCCAGTCCGGGTAAAAAGCCTATCACGGATAAAACAGCCGCTTCTTCCATAATGGTTTGAATAAGATAATTCGGACCAAACCCCATGGCTTTTAATGTGGCATATTGGGGTAAATTGTCGGTCACTTCGTTATAAAGAATTTGATAACAAATGACGGTACCGATGAATAAGCTGACAATCAATCCAATACCAAAAACTGCTCCGATGGGGGCGTTGATAACCGTGTAGCGGATTTCCCGGTTCGCCAATTGTTCTGGTGACATGATAAGCAGATCGTCATCAAGCTTGTCTTTAATCGCCTGGATCGTTGATGCTTTATCGATATTGTCATTGAGGCGAACGAGGCCCATGATCAGGTTGTCACCTGGATCTCTCCAGCTTCCTTCTCCGCTAAACAAAGTGCCATCATTGATGATGTTCGGGCCAACCTCTACATAACCCGCGAGTCTGAATGGCTTGGTATTAATTGTCAGATTATCACCTATTTGGAAATCACCAAAGATGTCACGTGATCTTATGTCAAACAGAACATTGCCTCTAATTTTTAAAAACTCCCATGTTTCATCTGTCACTCCTTTTAGGTTGAAAGGGCGGCTTTGCGGTGGGAAGGCATACATAATAATACGTTTTACTTCCTGTGTGTCCGGATTTTTAAGCCCGACGCCATCCTTGTAGATAGGAATGCCTTCTTTGACACCTGGCATGGCAATAATCTGCTGAAGGTGGATTGGAGCAAACCGGTTCCATTTATTTAAGTGTGTTCTTTTTTTATGGATGACAACTAAATCGGCATTGATCAAATTTGCGATATTAGCCTGACTATCGTTTATGCCATTGAAAAATCCTAATTGCATAAACATGATAACAACCGCGAAAGCGATACCGCTAGTAGACAGCAGCAGTCGTTTTTTATCATGCAGGAGCATGCTCATACCAATATGAATATTCAAACTGCTCATTAGAATAATTCCGCCGGATCAGCTTTTTTTACTTTGCGTAATGCAAGTAAACCGGCTGTGATACTCATCAGCATGGTTAAGGAAAAAACGGTGATAAATAACTCCCATGTCATTTCCATGGGCAGTTTACTTAAAGCATAAATTAATTCGAATATAGCCGTACATATCAACCATGCTGGGAGAAAGCTCATCAAGGTAATTATCAAATTTTGCATGATCCCAATACCGTAGATAAATTGGATGCTGAACCCCATTGCTTTCATGGTCGCAAATTCGTTTATCCGGTTTCCCAGTTCTGTAGATAACACTTGAAAAAGAATGACCAAACCTACTGCAAATGCAATAAATACAGCTGACTTAAACATAATGCCAACAGGTTTTACTTCAATGAAATAGGCCTGTTCCCGTTGCAAGAAATCTTCTCGAGTGAAGATGAGTACATCATTTGGCAATATACTTCGTAACCTTAAAACCGTTTCGTTGGCGTCATACCCGTCTTTAAGATTGAGTAATCCAACCGTCACATCGTTTGATGTTCGTCCCGCTAATTTAACAAAATTACCATTATTTGTGACGACTGAACCCTCGGCAAAGAAAAAAAGGCCCAGGTCAAAAAAGGATGTGACATTAATCTGCCTACCATTAATTAAAGCTTCTCGGCCGATTTCAATTCTACCAAAGTCTGAGTGGGAAGAACGGTCGAGAAAGACCGATTGACCATTTTCAATCTGACGCAGTCCATTTGAAAAATCTGGATTTAGTATAAAATCTTCTTTGTCATCAATGCCTATTATTAATACAGATGATTCAAGTTCACTTTTATTATCCAGCCATCGGCCTGTTCGCACATTCAAATGAAAGCTATCTTTAATGCTTTCGTCTACCTTTGCCTGAATAAGACGAATACGGTCAAATGGTGGAGCCGTTGCCATAAACTGATAGCGATCACTTGTTACCGCGATATCAAAGTTGAAATAATCAAAAAGCAGGGTAACTTCTTTTTTTGCACCATTTAAAAAGCCTAGCTGCAGAAATACCAGCAAAATAGAAAACGTGATCCCACCAAGGGCGGTGAGGGTCCTTTTCTTATTTTGGAATGTATTACCCCAAGCTATTTTAAATACGGTGAACATAGGAATCGTCTAATTATGGAACAATACTGACGCTGACTTCCATGCCAATATATTTCCCCGCGTCTTCACTCTCTTTCAGGCTAACCCAAAGAGTGGCAACTCGGCGCGCGACGTCAATTTCCCTGCCTATCTGAACAACATTACCTGCAATATCTTCTTTGAGAGATTTGCTACTGATAGTCACTTCTTGAGCAATTTTTATCTTGCCAAGATCACCCTCATAGACTTCGCACTTCACCATCATTTGGCTAATATTTGCAAAGACTATTACGCTGCTTGAGCTGGGGGCTCCGATTTTGCCTGGTACATCAATCACCATACCGTCAAAGGGCGCTACTATCTGTGACGACTGTAAACTTAATTGTGAGCTTTCGATTTGCAACTCAAGTTTCTTTTTGTTTAAAGCAAACGATGCTAACTCTTGGGCTATCTTTGCTTCGCTGACTTTAAGAGCATACCGAGCATCACTAAGTGTGTTTTGTTTTTGTTCACGTAGGGTAGTGATTTGCGCATTTGCACTGAGATTAAGGTATTTATTTAAAGACGTATCGGCTCGTTTTAGGCGAACACTATTATTATCTCGAACGAGTTTAAGGATTTGCTCAGTGTGTGTATGCTTAGAAAGCAATATTTCATATTCGTTTTGTATAGCACGTAATTCTGCTTGAAACAGTTCCTTGTTACTCAAATGAGCCAGTACTGTTCCTTTTAACACACGATCCTCAGGCTTAACTTCAATTGAGGAAATAACGGTACCGGGTGCGCCACTAAGGTGTAGAATTCCGCTTTCAGGCAATAGTGTTCCTAATGCGCCGATAGCTGCATTTACATCACTATGTGCCGGAGCAGTCATTGCCGGAGCAGTCATCGTGATAAACAGTATCAGAAGACTAAAGTGTCTGATTACAGATTTTACCTTTACATTCATGCTCTTATCTTTAGTTTTTGTCATTTTATGAACGATATATAAACATATGGTTAGTACTCATTACAACACTATTTTGTATTATTTCTAGTGAAGGGGATACATATTGAAGGCCAATATGCTTAATTATCTTTAGGGTTTAGCTAAGGATATGGAACCCTCGGCTGAATGGGCATTCCAGAAAGCAGTTTGCTCACGGTATTGGGTTATGGGGATCAAGAAACACAGTGCTCCAACTAAATATTCAAGAAAGCCGAAGACTGTTTTTATGGCTCGGTCATTTGCAAGAATATTGCTTTTGTCTAACAAATAAAACATGAACATCACTATGCCCAAACCTACAAGAAGTGCAGTAAAACCCACTTTTTGGGATCCCAGACGGTGAACGTACTTGGGAGGATTAAAGCTGTCGCATCTCCGTGCGCGTAGTAGCCATGCGGCATCCAAAATGTAAGCGATAATCATGGCAAAGAAAAACAGAAGAGAAAACAGTTCGTGTAGTGGTCCATTCCAGTTGGAATTGACAATGGCCAGTAAAACCAAAAACGTACTTGCCGCAATACCGAATACAGCCGTAAACCAAACCATCATACGCCCCGTGCGATCTTGTGTGCGATAGGCTGAACTATTTGAGCGCAGCACAATCAGCCACATTATTACCCCAAAAAGGGAAGCCACGCACATACCCACCGCAAATACTTCACGTGAAGGTTCAAATGCGGCAGCGCGACTAATCGAAGGCAGTCCTTTTTGAAAATATTCTGGATGTGATATATAAAACAGTGACATGGTTAGAAACAAGGTAGACAGTCCACAAATAGGTATAACAATCATCGATAACCAACTGGTAGACGGATAGAGCACGTACGAATTTTGTCGGGGCATTTTGGCCAGGCCTTGTAACTTGATTTCATCGATGAATAGATGTTGTGCAGGGTAATTTATTATATGCTTACCACGAATAAACAATAACTTATTTACTATGTGAAGGCACGACATTCAATGGCGACTGAGGGCAGCAATGCCAGTATCGGTAGTTTAGCCACTGGAGAAGTACTGAATGTTAAGGTCAAACTTTGCATAAAATCTAAGTAACGAGATACTTAAAACCGAATAAATCAGCAAAATAGTTCAACTGTTGTACGATGAAAGCAATGGCCTTAAAATTGAAAAATCACACGATATAGACAATGAAGCGAAGTAATTGAAAGTTTTCAGTGGTAGACGTGTTTTGCTGATATTGCCCGATCTTGCCGGTGGCGGCGCAGAACGGACATCTATCAATCTGCTGGAATATCTGGACCCTATACAGTTTGAAGTGGATTTGGCGCTGCTAGAAGCGCGCGGTGAATATTTTAATACCCATGGAAAGGGTCGCCATATTATTACTGCCCAAGGCTGGCTGAGTAGATTAGCACTTCGTTTTTCAGCAGATTCTATATCCCGTGGGATCATACACATTTTCGTACTACGTGGGCTAATTGCACAACACAAGCCGGATATTGTCATGAGTAGTATGGCTGACGTGTCGTTGCCTTGTGCTTTTGCATGGATATTGTTGCCAAACCTGCGCAAACACGTGCGCTGGATTGCTCGTGAAGGCAACCATACTGATGTTGTCCTGCGTGAAACAATTTCATCTTCATTAATCAGAATGCTGGTCAAGAAGGCAATATCATGGGCCTACCGGCGCACGGACGCTGTTATCGCGACTAGTGAAGGGGTTGCGACAGGGCTTACCTCATATTTTGGCGTACCGCGAGAAAAGCAGATTGTCATTGGCAATCCGGTCGATGTTTGTGCCATAAGCAATGCCTCTCGTGAGGGTCCATCTATTGATTTACCCAAACGTTTTATCGTTGCTATTGGGCGTCTTGTATATCAAAAGGGTTTTGATATTCTGCTACATGCTTTTGTTAAGCTCAATCAACCGGGATTGCATTTGGTTATTTTGGGCAAAGGTCCAGAAGAGCTTGCCCTGCGTGAACTTGCGCAAACATTGGGGATTGCCGAGAAGGTTCTGTTCCCTGGTTTTTTGAATAACCCATGGTCTGTTATTGCCCGTTCACAATGCTTCTGTCTTTCATCTCGTTGGGAAGGATTCGGTCATGTGATTGTCGAAGCAATGGCCTGTGGTGTGCCTGTAGTTGTGAGCGACTGTCCGTATGGACCAGCAGAAATTGTGCGCAATGAAAACGATGGGGTGCTGGTGCCTCAGCAAGATAGTGGGGCATTGGCCGCGGCTATTAGTATGCTTCTTGATGATGAGGAAAAGATAAACAGCTTAAAGACAGCTGGGCTTATACGAGCACAGGATTTCTCTGCAGATCAAATCGCCTCTTATTATGCTGATGTATTTGAGGTGAGGTCAAGATGAGTCATGCTCCTCCCACCATGACACGACATAATACACTGCGGATTATCTTGACCTGCAATTATTCTCCTTGGTCGGCCTATAGTGGCGGCGGGCAATTATCAACACATCAACTGGCTACCGAATTGAGCCGTTTAGGACATGATGTTTGTGTTGTTTACACACGAGGGCTGTTAGACCGCATAACTGCGCCCCCAGAGACCCTATATAATGTCCATTGGGCGGGATTCTTTGCCATAAAAAGTACAAGCTCATCTATCTTCAGGCCTTTCAATGCGCTAACCGTAGCCAAACTGGTGTCAAAATTATCAAAAGGGCATGATAGAGTAATAGTCCATTCGCAAGGAGAGGAGGGAACGTTAATTCCTGTTCTTTCGCCACAACTTATTTGGGTTTTAACACCGCGTTATCCGAGTTATCCAACTGCTCTTATGACACAAACTAAAAGTAAGATGTTCTTGACCTGGTTCAGTGGCACAAAGTACATGCTGCTGCGCCGTTTTGCCCGTTACGCTCAGGTAGTTTGCCCCACAAGCCACGCTACAGCTAAAATTATTGAAACTGCATTGTGTCTCATGCCTGAGCGGATTAAGGTTGTTCCTAATGGAATTCACAAGGCATTTATGAGGGTAAATAGAAATAGGCTCCCAGAAGGCGCACCAATAGTCTTTTTTGGTCGTAATGAATATTCAAAAGGAATAGATACCTTAGTCGATGCTTATGTGAAAATTCGTCCGTCAAATCCTCTTGTTATCATTGGCAGTGGTAACTTACGCGCTAAAATGACCGCTCGCATTCATGAAGCGGGTTTGCAACACGCCGTTCGTTTTATGGACTGGTTGTCACCCGATGAAATTGCGCAAATCTTAGCGGGTGCGGCACTTGCGGTTCTGCCCTCGCGGGTAGAAAGTTTTGGCAATGCAATTGCCGAAACCATTGCGGCTGGAACACCGTTGATTTCAACTACAGCAGGGTCTATTCCTTCAATCGTGGATAGCCAATTGACACCACTTGTTGCAGCCGGTAATGTGGACGGCTTAGTGAATGCTATGCAAGAAGTTTTGTCTGATATACAGACTTATGAGGTCAAAGCCATAGAAGCTCAAAAACAGATACGAGAGCGCTTCTCTTGGCCTAAAACTGCGGCCCATTTTGTCAATGTCTACGAAAGTGTCCTTCAATGTAAAATAGATGGCAATTGAATCGAGTTATGTTTTTTGCCTCATCGCCCTTGCTGTCTTTACCATTGGCGTGGAGGAATATAAGCTGCTAAATTGCGTATCGTCTTTGAGCCTGATTTGTTTATATCTTTTCGGTAAGCAGGTTATGAGTTAATGATTCAAGTTTAACCGATGAAACCTGGCTAACTCCTTGACGACTCATGTTGAACCTTTTGTTTAGAAGCAACTAATAAGTAAAAAAATGCAGTGGATTAAAAAATTATTTTATGCAGCTATTTCTGCAAAACAGGCAGAAATTTTCAATTCGAAAGATCCAGGGTCTACTATGATCATTTCGTCTTATATGCGACTAGACAATATTCAGCACATCCTCAATGAATATCAGAAGTATGATATTTTGACTGATATTATTGTTTGGCATAACGGGCCAGACAAGTTAAACCTTAAATATTTAGGCCAAAAAATAAGGATCATTGAAAGTGACGATATGGGGCTGATGTCAAGATATGCCGCTGCGCTACTGGCTAAAACGGAGTTTGTCTTCTTGCATGATGATGATCTTTTCGTTCCAGAAGAAAGTTTGTTGAAAATGCTCCAGCTTCACATTAATGGAGACAAAAGAACGATTAGTATAGAAGGGAAAATTCCGCATAGTGACGGGAGCTATGGTCAAAGTATAAAGCCAAAAATGGGCGAGACCATTGAATGTGAGATCCATTTGAATCGCTGCATTTGTACCTCAAAGTCAATCATTCCCGCTTTTTTCACCTTCTTATATAAGACCGGGCTTTCCCTAAGTCCAAAAGCAGGGGGGGGCGAAGATATAGTTTACAGCTACGCAGCCAGAGCAGTAACCAAACAACGCCCGCTTGCTGTAGGAGTTAGTTTTCAAAACATGGATAATCAGTCTGCTATCTCCAATCGAGAGGGGAATCAGCATAAAAACAGGACTAAAATGATGAAGGTCTGCCAAGCGCTTTATGCAGAAGAAAAATAAGTTAAAGGCACATCCTAATAAAGGCGTTCTTATGAAGGAAAGTGTAATCAGTCGAATGTTACTTGAGCCTTCATATGGCTATGTAAAAGAAGGCGAATTGGTCAAACCTGCAATGCTTACACTTATCAAAGAATGGTTTATTCGCATAAACATTTTGGCATCAAGAAAAAATTGGTATACATTTTTTTGCACCGGGGCACTTGTCTTGTCTACGGTTATTTTGGCTCTGTTCTTTATTCAATATTTTGCCTGGTTGCCTTTAATTGTAGCCAGCATATTTGCCGCCATCATATTGGGCGTTCAGCAAACGATTTGGCATCATCGATACTGCACTCATCACTCGTACAAAATTAATAGCAATTGGGTGAAAGTTCTAATTCGAAATATGGTGCCTAGATTTCTTTTAGAGGAAGTCTACGTAGTATCACATTATGTACATCACGCATTATCAGATCAACCAGGAGATCCCTATAATGCTAAGGGAGGGTTCTGGTATTGCATGTTCTCAGAAGAAAACCAGCAGTGCACTGCAAGGGACTTGAATGAGAACGACTATAATAAGGTACGTAAGCTACTTACGCACTCTGGTATTTATACTAATAATTATGAGGAATATCAGACTTGGGGAACTGTTTCAAACCCTTATCACACTATCCCCAATGTGATTGCAAACTGGATGATCTGGTATTCACTACTTTATCTTTTAGGGGGACACAGCTGGGCAACAGCTGTGATTGGGATTAATTCAGTGTACCTATTAGCCCTCAGACATTTTAATTATGAAGGACACGGAAATGGAAAAGAGGCCTGGAAGGAAGGAAGTGATTTTGATAGAAGATCTTTAGCTATTAATCAAGCCTCATATGGACTGATCTCAGGAGAATGGCATAATAACCACCATCTTTATCCAAACAGCGCTAATACGGGCTTTCAAAAAAATCAGATAGACTTGGCATTTCAAACCATTCTAGTAATGAAATATCTAGGATTGGTCTCTCATGTCAGAGATTCGAAAAACGATTTTCTCGAAAAATATATTCACCAAAAGGATTTTATTCCTTAAAATTCACAGAGTTTTATTTCAAAATGTATTGTTTGCAGATAAAATTTGCAGTGGTTAATAGTTGTGTGTATTTACCATTCGGTCAAGTTAAAGACTAAACGGATTAATCTTTTTACGACGGCACATTTATGGTTGTCGTTATTTTTTAAAAGGGGATGCCATTCCCACCTGTTGTGCATTGACCTGAATTCCTGCCTAAACTCTGAACCGGCATCTTGGGGACACTTGGATATAAACCCAACAAAATCAGTGCATATTGAATAGAGTAGGTATGTGGTTTATTCTTGTATCTTATATGTAGATTGTACCTTCAAAAATGCAAGTTTAATATTTCGCGGTAACGATGATGAATTTAGTTAACAAATATTACTTGAATTGGCTCTTCGCAAAACCAAAAGATTTTGTATTCGTTCATATACAAAAGACTGCAGGAAAAAGTATTCGACAAGCATTAGGTTTAAAGAAGGGGGCAAATCATAATTCTGCTCAACAATGGCTTAACGAATATACTGTTGATGAATGGAATAATGCGTTTAAGTTTACATTTGTACGTAATCCCTGGGATCGTTTGCTCTCCAGTTACATGTACAGAACCCAAGGTGGCAATGGATCTAAAGGCGACCATGAGCGAGCACGATTGTATCCGGATAACTTCACCGAGTTTTGCGAGAATATTGAAGCGTTTATTGCTTTACCTAATGAATCAATGTTCGAGCCTCAATATCGCAGAATATCGGACGAAAAGGATAACATACTTGTTAATTTTGTTGGCAAGACAGAAAATATCGAAGCTGACTTTGGCCATGTATGTAATGAGCTGGGTATAAAAGGTGATGTCAAATTAGCTCATATTAATAAATCGATCCATGATAACTACCGAAGGTATTATGATAAGCATACCCAATTAATTATCGGCAAAGTGTACGAAGAGGATATAGAAAAATTTAATTATTGGTTTTAATGTCGGCTGATCTGTCAATCAGCAATAGTATGACTAATTTAGTAGGCTGATCGATACGATTAATCGTGTCCGCCCAAGCAATTTGTCCTCGACTTACGTCGACATGACTTAGCAGCAAATATTTGACTAACCGACGGCTGATCCACGAATTGAATGCACAATCGATCCTGCTTCGGTTGTCGTTGCCACACACACCCTCGGGGTCAGGTCTTGAATTTTCAAATACAAAGTGACATCGAAGCGTTTGAAGATTACCGCGCTAAGCGAACCGCTGAGTGATACATGCCACAAGAAGGTTGGGAAAAGCTTAGAGCCGCGTTTTTATCTGATGATCACATTAATCACATTGTTCAAATAAAGTTCATCATATTTGAAGTGATGGAAAGTGTTGGGCTTCGTCCACCGGATATTACTAACCATAAACAGGTTTAGCTTAGTTAAGAATTAATAAATATTTAGCAACAGACATCAGGAGCGATTTAGTCGTAAGAATGCGCTCAATTGGTAAGACACCTAAAGAAATTGAAAAGCTTGATATCTTTCTTTCTGTCAGCCTGCAAAACGTGAATAATTTGGCTACAGTAAATTGGAATCGAACTGACTGAACATTATCTTAAAATAAGCATGCCCTATGTCGGATTATTTTACACATTCAAATCCTTAGTTTTTATAATGTAATTTTAACCAATTGAAATATATTACTTGCTTTATTTTTAAGCAGTGGTGGGCTTGTCACTTGTGTCATTACCTTCCAAATTGTTTGTGAAGAAATTAAGGAAAATATTAAATGAATAATAAATTTTTAAAAATGGCTTTGGCTGGATTGGTTTTATCTGTTATTGGTTTTGCTAATGCAACTTTAATCGGTGATAACGTAGATTGTAACATTTCTGCAGGTGGTTCCTTTACTTGTAGTCTTTCAACCAACACTTTAGTTGAGCCTGGCATAGAGTTTTATGTGGGAGGGGGAGACGTTATTTCAGTCGACATAGGTGCTTCTGTAGTCGACTTCGAATTTTTAGTTGGCGGCAGTCTCAGTGCGACTATAATAAATTTGACCGACCTAAACTGGATAGATATGCCGTTAGGAGAAATTGTTGGTTTTAGTCTGAATAATGTTGCGGGAATCAATGATTTTTTATCAGCCAATGTTTCTTTTAGTGCTCATAGTCTGTCGGTGGATTTGATCGGAACATCATTTATGCAGGTGCATCAATATCAGTATTATTAAACACATCTCACCAAGTTCCAGAACCATCAACAATCGCTATCCTAGCATTAGGCTTAATGGGATTAGCTTCACGTCGATTTAAGAAACAATCTTAATTTAATTAAAATCATTCTAGAAGCATCTGCCAATCGGAAGGTACTTTTTTTTGCGTGCTATTTAGATGTAGTTGGGGGTTGTAGAGTGTTTAGGTGTGCATTGGGCGTCTGGGACTCACCCAATACGCAAAATAAACCTTGCAGGACTTCCACACAACAACCTAGTTTCCCGACTAGGCGGGAATGCGGCTTGTAGACTGATTAGTATATTTGACGGTTAGCTTGGATAATGCAATCAGCAATGAATGTCGACTAGGCATTCACAAGCTCAATCAATCCAGAAGCTATACAGACGAGATTTGCCGAAGAAAGTTAATACCGTGTGCCCATGGTGTGACACCTGAGTAACGTGGTTAAAAGGCTCACTTTTGGGGGTATAGCATGTCGAGAAGAACAGTATGGCTAATGCTGAAAAGAGAAGACGAGATAAACCTAGCAAAGAGAGTAAACGATACCCTAGCAATTGATATACGCGCAGACTTTGTGACTCGTATGCGAAGCATAGGCAAGACCCGCATGATATTAAACAGCTAGAATTCTTTTTAGGTGCAAGCCTGCAAAACATTAATGATTTGGATAAGCTAGTTAAGCGGGATAAAGCTTAGTTTGTTGCAAATTCGGGAAAGTCGGGAAAGTTTGATTGTGTATACTATGGGTCACATTTCATGATTATTCTCAATGGAGAGATATAACTCTTTTAAGAAAAAGCACAGGATTAAAAAATAAATAGCATCTAGAGTTTCACCTAGATACATACAGTATCCACTATATATAAATGACCCGATAGTAGCGCAAGTAAGTAATATCAATACTCCTAACATTTTAAATTTTTTCCTGAGTTGTTACTTTAATTCATTGATGTATTTAACACTGAATTTATACCAAATTTTTTAATTAATACACATCTCAGAAAGTGTTGAGATTATATCTCGGATAAAACTACCCGCAAAGATTCAGGCTACAAAGGATAAGTATGAGCAAAGAGAGTCAGAAAAAATTACTCTGCAAGTTCTACTAAGGTTTATCAGAAATTTGCCAAAGGCGCTGAACGTACTTATTTACATGCAAACAGGGATAATCTGATTAATTTTTGCGTGTTGTTTACAGAATTCAAAAGTAAGTGTAATTATTTTTTAATCGGGCTGCAGCCCTTTAGAATTGGTACAACCGAGTGGACTCGAACCACCGACCCCTACCATGTCAAGGTAGTGCTCTAACCAGCTGAGCTACGGTTGTATTGATTGTCATCTTCGCGGCAAAAACTGTGCGTTGAAGCGGCGCGTATAATAACGACGAGGCTATTTATCTGCAAGCCCTTTTTTAGTTATATTGGTTTGTTTGCACAGCAATCGTACGAATTAGCGTTTACCTGGCTTGATATTGCAGCGTTTAAACAAACTTTGCCAAAAATGTATATGTTGTTGCATAGCCATTTGATAATTTCCAAAGCCTTGTTGATTGAGTTGATTGATGAAGTGCTTAAAGTTGGGGGATAATTTTGGATGGGCCACCATGTTTTCTAAAATTGGACTGAGTTGGTATTGGTAGTGATTCATTTGACTGGCAATAGGTTGAATTTTTTCGATGAAAAACTGTTGAAAAACGTTAGTTAAATACTCCACTTTTTTCTTTGACTCGTTACTTGCACATTGAAGCTGGTCTTTGTGTTGTATAAGCCATGCGGTTGATTGATGTATGTGTTTGGTTAATGTGAGCTGACTTAACCATAATTTTGCGGGTAGCGGATTGTTCATCAAGTGTTGTAAGTGCTGCTCTAGCTCTGCACTATTAACGTGCTTGTTTTTGTCAATTTGAACGAGGTAATTTAATGCTACTTTGGACAGGCTCAGGCCGTCTTTTTCGTTGCCTTTTATTAAGCCAAAATTGGCACTGAATCCTTGTTTTAATTCACTACTAAGTTGGATTAAGTCTGCCCACACCATCGGTATCTGCTGTGTTTTTGTTTGTTCCCAACTGGTTAACTTCTCTCGTAACTTTGTGTCTGTGGTGTCCATAAGACATTGTCGCAACGCATCGAGTAAATGTCTTTCGTATAAATAACGAGTTGAGGGTAATTGGAGATTGCCAAGGGAAGTATTGCGCTCGGCAATAAGAGAATACAATTCACAATGTTGAAGAGTGTAAAACTCAAAAAGTTTGATTGTGGTGGCTGGAATATCTAGTTTTAATTCTCTAAGCGCCGGGTAGGGCGGCAAACTAATGGTCAGGTTGTCTGGGCTTTCGACCTCCAATACGTTCGCCATACGCTGTTGATAATCTTGTAAATGGTTTTGCAGTGAGTGGCTGCTGTCACAGCCTACAACTAACACCATCATAAACAGGATCAAAGAGTGGTGACGCACAGTTACCCTTTTGTATAGGAAGAGATACTGCGTCCTCCATCAACTGCAATAATTTGTCCTGACACATACGAGGCTTCAATTAAGAACTTAATGGTATGCGCAATATCTTGCATGGTACCGAGTCGCTGCGCGGGCACTTGATTAAGAATTTGTTGTTTATCATCCTGATTCATTTGCATCTCAGGCCATAATATTGCGCCTGGAGCAACACCATTAACACGTATGTCAGGTGCTAATTCTAGTGCCAAAGATTGGGTCATGGTGACTAGTGCTGATTTGGCCATGCAATAAAGCGTGTGATCTTTTAAGGGTCTTGCAGCATGGATATCTACCATATTAATGATGGCACCGGTATTTTGAGCTAATGCGGGTGCGCAGTATTGAGATAAAAATAATGGCCCTTGCATATTACTGCCCACTAGGCTTTGCCAGTCTGTTGTTGTGATAGTGCCAACGGGAGTGGGATAAAATGATGAGGCATTATTAATTAACACATCTAAGCGACCAAATGAATCGATGGCTTGTTGACCAATGCGCTCAACGCTCGATAAATCGGATAAATCACCTTGTACTAACATAGCTGACTTGGCTCTGATGTGGTTGAGCTCTAGGCATAGTTTTTCGGCTTCTAATCTCGACTCATTGCAATGAACCACGATGTTTGAACCAAAAGAATGTAGGTATTTTGCTGTATGCGCGCCAATTCTTTTGGCACTACCTGTGATGAGGGTGACGTTGTTTTCCATTTTACTCAAACTTAAGCTTTTAAAAGCTAAGAGTATCTCTGAACGTTGTTAAAGAACAGGGGAGCTGAATAGGAAAAATCAATCGACCCTCACATTTGTCCAATAGAACCTAGATATCCAAGTTTTTAAGAGTGAGTTTAGCGCTATCTAAATAATGACCACCAAAAAGTAATGCATGGTTCAATACATGGTAAAGCTGATAAATAGGTTTACGATATTGATAGTCAGCCTTAAGAGGCCAGATGTCTTCATAGCCCTGATAGAAGCTTTCAGGAAATCGACTAAATAATTCTGACATGGCTAAATCTGTCTCGCGATCACCAAAATAGAGGGCTGGGTCGAACAATACCGGCTGATGGTTAAAAAAACCGGTGTTACCTTGCCAAAGATCACCATGTAACATGGATGCTGTGGGGTTATGTCCTAAGAGTAAGTTTTTGATAGCTTCTACTACAGCATCGATATTGACTGAAATATGACCTTTTTCAGTTAACAATTGCAGCATAAACCCAATACGTTGCTCAGCAAAAAAATAACTCCATTTTTTTTGCCAAAGATTAGGTTGAGGCGTTAATCCAACAAAATTATCTTGTTGCCAACCATACATTTCTTGGGTGTGTGTCTTATGAAGATCTGCTAATTTTTGCCCAAAGTGAAACCAATTTTGTTCATCACCTTGGGTCATAGTGATATGTTCTAAAACTAAAAAACTATGATCTGACACCACACCCATACAAATAATTTTGGGTACTTTAAATAGAGATGTGTTGCTAAAGTGTTCTAAACCTTCCGCTTCAGCCTCAAAATTAGGTATATATATTTTTTCATTAGTCTTGACAAAAAAACGCTGCTTCCCGTCTGATATTTTGTAGGCTTTGTGACTCTCGCCAGCCTTGACTTCACGAATGTCGTCACAGATGAAATCTTGTTGAATACACTCACTGATTTGTTCACTGATAAAGTGCCACATGTGCAGGCCTGATTGGGTAGGTGATTGCCTAATTATGGTGTAACTAGCCAACTTGAATGGATGATTAAGTTATAAAGAGTGAGTTTTTATATCCATATGTAGCGTATATCCATGCCACCTCAACATGGGTGCTTAATTTAAGGTGGGTTTTACAGTAATTAACTCTGACCGGTGAGGTATGCGTTGGCTCTCATTACCTTATATTACTGGGCATGTTGATAGCGCCCTTGCCTAAGAGAACTCATGGAAGTGGCAAGGGCTAATATTTATTAATATCTCACTTAATATCTCACTTAATATCTCACTTAAAATCTCACTTAAAATAGTGATGTAACATATTTAAAAACGGAGTTTGTCCTATGGTGAATACCATCATGAATAGTTATTGTTCGTTAATTTAATGTGGCTTGAGTATCCATTGGCTGGTACTCGTCTAATAAAATGACCTTCTTTAAATTTTGAAATGTTTTAAACATAGAACTAATCATTTCTTTATTAGCAATAAAAGTTGGTAGTTTGCCACCTGGATTGACTCCCCCTGTGTAAGTGATTTCGCTTTTTCCATTTTCTAGTGCATTGGCTTCCCATAATCCATGCATGTTTAACATGCGCACATACTTTGGATGGTGGGGTGTTGCATCGCTTCTGTCAGATATTATAATTTGAACGGTGTTGTTAGTGAATGTGGTGGTAGATAAAGTCACCATATCGCGATCTTTTACTGGCCAAGGCGCTGCAAAAAAAGTATGAACCAAGCGTTCTGATGGTGAGGCTTCATTCAGTATTTTCACTTCGAGGCACTTGTCAATCCATTTAGAAGAAAAGGACACATCAGCAAGTAAGGCGATTAAGGCATGGGGATTAGTTTCGACGGTGGTTTTAACCAATATCTCTTTATAGCCAGAGTCAGTTTGTTTGCTGTAGATACTGACATTGTTTTTTTGTTTTTCCAGTTTCCAATTGTCAGCCCAACTAAGTTTAGTGTTTAGTATTGCTATCAGACCCAAGAAACAAACAGCAATTTTTATTGCTTTACATTGCATCACTAATCCTTATCTCGTTATAATACGTGTAGTTGTTCTAATGGTACCAGAGCATCTTTTTTCAAAGCACCCTTTTTTGGGTGTTTTTTATTTTTATCAATCGGTTTGAATTAAAACCGACTCTCAACATTCGCATGTGGCGCTTGGTAGGTGTCACCACTGCATAAGGATTTCGATATGCCCGTAATTACTCTCCCCGATGGCAGCCAACGCCAATTTGAAAATGCAGTTTCTGTATTTGATGTAGCCAGTGATATTGGCCCTGGCCTAGCTAAAGCAACCATAGCGGGCAAAGTGGATGGTGTTCGCGTTGATGCACACGACTTGATCGAGCACGATGCTAAGCTGCAAATTATCACCGCCAAAGATGACGATGGATTAGAAATCATCCGTCACTCCTGTGCTCACTTAATCGGTCACGCCATTAAGCAACTTTATCCAGATGTGAAGATGGCCATTGGTCCCACTATCGATAATGGCTTTTATTACGATATTGATATGGAGCACTCATTGAATGATGAGGACTTAGTCAAAATCGAAAAACGCATGTTGGAGTTGGCAAAAACGAATTATGACGTCGTAAAGAAAGTCGTCTCTTGGCAAGAAGCCCGAGACGTCTTTGAAGCCCGAGGTGAGTCTTACAAAATTCAGATACTTGACGAGAATATCAACAAAGACGACAAGCCAGGTTTGTATCATCACGAAGAATACGTAGACATGTGCCGTGGCCCCCACGTGCCTAACATGCGTTTTTGCCAACACTTTAAATTAATGAAAGTCGCGGGTGCTTATTGGCGCGGCGATAGTGACAACAAAATGTTACAACGGGTTTATGGCACAGCTTGGGCTGATAAGAAGCAATTAAAAGCTTACTTGAATAGACTAGAAGAAGCGGAAAAACGTGATCACCGTAAAATTGGTAAAGCGTTAGATTTATTCCATTGGCAAGAAGAAGCCCCGGGTATGGTGTTTTGGCATAATGATGGTTGGAGCATTTATACTGAACTCGAAAAGTTTATCCGCGGAAAGTTACGGGAATATGATTATCAAGAAGTCAAAGCACCGTTGATGATGGACAGAAGCCTATGGGAAAAGTCTGGTCATTGGGATAAATATGCTGAAAACATGTTCACCACTACTTCAGAAAAACGCGAGTATGCGATTAAGCCTATGAACTGCCCGGGTCATGTGCAGATTTTTAACCAAGGTTTAAAATCTTATCGTGACTTACCACTTCGTATGGCTGAGTTTGGCTGCTGTCACAGAAATGAACCATCGGGTGCATTACATGGGTTGATGCGTGTTCGTGGATTTACGCAAGACGATGCACACATTTTCTGTACAGAAGAACAAGTATTGGCTGAAGTGGGCGGTTGTATTGATTCTGTCTACGAAATCTACAAGATATTTGGTTTCGAGAGTATTTCGGTGAAGCTCTCTACTCGTCCAGAAAAACGTGTAGGCAGTGACGAAGTGTGGGACAAAGCTGAAAAGGAATTAGCAGAAGCGTTAACATCTAAAGGTATCGACTTTCAGTACCTGCCAGGTGAAGGCGCTTTTTATGGTCCGAAAATTGAATTCACTTTACATGATTGTTTAGACCGAGCTTGGCAATGTGGCACCGTGCAACTCGATTTTTCTATGCCTGGACGTCTAGGTTCTACTTATGTGGCTGAGGATGGGGAACGTAAAGTACCCGTTATGATCCACAGAGCCATTTTAGGTTCTTTGGAACGTTTTATCGGTATCTTAATTGAGGAATATTCTGGCCTGTTTCCACTTTGGTTAGCGCCGACTCAGGCGATTGTGATGAATATTACCGATAAACAGGCCGATTATTCGAATAAAGTAGTGAAAAAGCTAAAAGAAAGTGGAATTAGAGTCAAGTCGGACTTGAGAAATGAGAAGATAGGCTTTAAGATCCGCGAGCACACGCTCAAGCGTGTCCCATATTTGCTTGTTGTTGGCGATAAAGAGATGGAAAGTGGGGAAATTGCTGTACGTTCGCGTAAGGGTGATGACCTCGGAAAAATGTCTATACAGGCATTTATCGATAAAGCCATGTCGGAAGTTGACAGCAAACATATCTGATTAATTTTGCGGAGGAACCACATATTAAAAGCGCTAACATGAAGGCTAAAGATTCGAACAAAGCTCGGATCAACGAAGAAATTACTTTAAATGAAGTACGTTTGGTAGGAAAAGAGGGTGAACCGTTAGGTGTAGTGTCTATCAGTGAAGCCATGGATATTGCTGAACAAGCAAGTTTAGATTTGGTTGAAATTAGCCCTAATGCTGAGCCGCCAGTATGTAAAGTAATGGATTACGGTAAGTTTTTGTTTGAAAAAAGCAAAACACTTAAAGAGCAAAAGAAAAAACAGAAGCAAATTCAGGTCAAGGAGATTAAATTTCGCCCTGGCACTGATGAAGGCGATTACCAGGTAAAACTGCGCAACCTGCGTCGCTTTTTAGAAGCGGGAGACAAGGCCAAAGTAACGATACGTTTTCGTGGACGTGAAATGGCACACCAAGAGATTGGCATTGAACAACTAAAACGCGTTCGCGCTGATTTAGAAGACATTGCTAACTGCGAATCTTTCCCACATAGGGTAGAGGGTCGTCAGATGATCATGGTACTTGCCCCAATTAAGAAGTAGTTAAGGTCTACAAGTAGGATGGGTACTGCAACCCTGACTCACCTTGCTGCTAAATATGTAACTTAAACTTTGAGTGTCTGCAACACAATAAGTTATTAACAATGCGGAGTTTTAGCAATGCCTAAAATGAAAACACACCGTGGAGCCGCCAAGCGTTTTGTAAAAACCGCTTCAGGTCGTTTCAAGAGTAAACAGTCTCACTTGCGTCATATATTGACCAAGAAGAGTTCTAAGCGTAAACGTCACTTACGTGGCAAAAAACTGGTCCATGCGGCCGACACTGCGTTAATTCAACGCATGTTACCTTACGTTTAAAACAGGAGACTAGAATATGGCAAGAGTAAAACGTGGTGTTGTTGCACGTGCCCGTCACAAAAAGGTACTAAAACAAGCCAAAGGTTATTATGGAGCTCGTAGTCGAGTTTATCGTGTTGCTGTTCAAGCAGTAACAAAAGCGGGTCAATATGCTTATCGTGACCGTCGCAACAAAAAACGTACATTCCGTCAGCTATGGATTGCACGTATTAATGCTGCTTCACGTCAAAATGGCATGTCTTACAGCCGTTTCATCAATGGTTTGAAGAAAGCCTCTGTTGAGATCGATCGTAAGATTTTAGCCGATATAGCGGTACATGATAAAAATGCATTCGTTGCATTAGTAAATGCAGCTAAAGGTGCATTAGCATAATTTTTTAGCTAAATTTTTAGCTAAATTGTTTTAATTAATACTCTTAAGTTCTTTCAGGAAACGGCGAGCATGATGCTCGCCGTTTTTCTTTCTCAGATTAAAAAACCTATACAAGCTGAGATTCAGCGTCCAAGGTTTTGCCCTTCATTTATTATTTAGCACAAAGACCTTTGTTTGCATAATTATCAAAATGAGTCACCGCATCTTTTTATAAATGAATTTAGTTTCAGTAGGGCATATCCATCGACATGTATTATCTTGCTATCGTGTTTGAGAGTACATCTTGTTTAAATATACATTTAAAAAGCAGCAGCAAACTACCAAATATAGACTAGGTCGATAGCGACAGAGGCTAATATTTTGTGCAAAAGTGCGTTATTTAATTATTTGAAGCAGATAATCGTTAAATATGCAGACTTTGTGGCAATTGACCCTAGCCTCAAAGTATCGGTTTCGTGTAGTATTACCGGCTATTTTGAAATTGCCTAATACTTATAGCAAGTTGTTGAATAAAGGCCATATTTTTAATCCAAATTCGAGGACACTATGGATCTAGATGCCATAATTAGTGAAGCAGAAGAGCAAATTAATAGTGCACAGGACGTCAATATTCTTGATGGCGTGCGCGTTGATTTTATGGGCAAAAAAGGACGGATGACCGAGTTACTTAAAGGCTTAGGTAAACTTTCCAATGAAGAACGCCCAGCTGCGGGTCAAAAAATCAATCAGGCCAAACAGAAAATTCAACAACTGATCCATGCTAGAGGGGTGTTATTACAAACCCAAGAGCTTAATCAGAAGTTGGCTGGTGAGACAATTGATGTCACATTACCCGGGAGAGGGCAGAGTCGAGGTGGCTTGCACCCGGTCACCCGCACTATCAATCGTATCGAAAGTTTTTTTAATGAGTTGGGTTTTAGCGTAAAGACTGGACCAGAGGTAGAAGACGGATTTCATAACTTTGACGCATTAAATATTCCTGCCAATCATCCCGCTCGCGCAGATCACGACACCTTTTATTTCAACCCTGATGTGATGCTGCGTACTCAAACATCAGGGGTACAAATTCGAACTATGGAAGTGGAAGAGCCTCCTCTTAGGATTATTTCACCAGGCCGTGTTTATAGAAATGATTATGATCAAACTCACACACCTATGTTTCATCAGGTTGAAGGTTTGATGGTTGACAAAAATGTCAGTTTTGCAGAACTTAAAGGTATTTTACACGACTTTTTAAACAACTTTTTTGAACAAGACTTACAAGTACGTTTTCGGCCCTCGTATTTCCCTTTTACTGAACCTTCTGCAGAAGTCGATGTGATGGGGAAAAATGGTAAATGGTTAGAGGTTTTGGGGTGTGGAATGGTACATCCTAATGTACTGAAAGCGGTCAACATTGATCCAGAAGTTTACACCGGCTTTGCCTTTGGTATGGGTGTAGAACGCTTAACTATGTTGCGTTACGAAGTGAATGATTTACGTGCCTTCTTTGAAAACGATCTTCGTTTCCTTAAGCAATTTAATTAGGTCGGGTCTAAAATATGAAATTTAGTGAAAAGTGGTTAAGAGAATGGGTTAATCCATCTGTATCAACAGATAAGTTATCAGAACAATTAAGTATGGCCGGTTTAGAGGTTGATGGTGTTGAGCCTGTAGCCGCTGAGTTTTCTGGTGTGGTTGTGGGTGAAGTGGTGGAATGTGGCCAGCATCCTGATGCAGATAAATTACAAATAACAAAAATTAATGTAGGTGACGACGAACTCTTAGATATTGTTTGTGGTGCACCTAATTGTCGTCAAGGCATTAAAGTCGCCGTGGCAAAAGTGGGAGCAGTGTTACCCGGCAACTTCAAAATCAAGAAGGCTAAACTGCGTGGTCAGCCTTCGTTTGGTATGTTGTGTAGCTTTTCTGAACTAGGTATCACTGACGACCATGATGGCATCTTAGAGTTACCTTTAGACGCGCCGATTGGTGAAGATATTAGAGAGTATCTACAACTTGACGATGTGACTATTGAAGTGGATTTAACACCAAATCGTGCCGATTGTTTAGGTATTAAAGGTCTAGCTCGTGAAGTGGGGGTGCTGAATAAAACGTCAGTAATAGAACCGCCAGTTCCTGCAGTTACTCCCAGTATTACCGAGAGCCGTAACATTGAATTACTTGCGCCTGAAGCTTGCCCTCGTTACTTAGGCCGAGTGATTAAGAATATTAATCTTGCTGTACCAACACCTTTATGGATGGTTGAAAAACTCAGGCGTTGTGGCGTCAGAAGTATTGATCCTGTGGTGGATATTACCAATTTTGTGCTATTAGAGCTTGGGCATCCCATGCATGCTTTTGACAATGACAAAATTGAAGGCGACGTCGTTATTCGATTTGCAAATCAAGATGAAAAACTCACCTTGTTAGATGGCAATGAAGTGACACTTCAGGACAATACATTAGTGATTGCCGATACGAATAAGGCCTTGGCCATGGCTGGTATATTTGGTGGACTTGACTCAGGTATGACTTCTGGCAGTAAAGATATTTTCCTTGAAAGTGCCTTCTTTGCACCCGATGCTATTATGGGTAAAGCGCGCCAATATGGTTTACATACTGATGCATCTCATCGTTATGAGCGAGGTGTCGACCCTCAGTTACAAAAGATTGCCATGGAGAGAGCCACACAATTGTTGCTTGATATTGTTGGTGGTGATGCAGGCCCTGTGATTGAAGCGATAGATAACGCCTGTGTGCCAAATAATCGTTCGGTATCGTTAAGGCACAGTCGCTTAACAAAGGTGCTAGGTATTGAAATTGATGCTGATACTGTTACCGACATCTTTAAGCGCTTAGGTTTCAGTGTTTCTTTTGAGGGACAAGTGTGGCAAATCAGTGTGCCACCTTATCGGTTTGATATTAGTATCGAAGAAGACTTAATTGAAGAAGTCGCTCGGGTATATGGATACAATCAGATCCCTGATATTGCACCTGTTGCAAGTTTAAAAATGTCACAGCATCAAGAACAAAAAGTCCAGTTAAATCAACTGAAAAACACCTTGGTCGAAAGTGACTACCAAGAAGCCATCACCTATTCATTTGTTGACCCAAAGATACAAACGTTGTTGTACCCAGAAATGGAAGGTTTACAGTTACCTCATCCCATTTCTTCTGAAATGTCGACTATGCGGGTGAGTTTATGGACGGGACTATTACAGTCTGTATCATATAATCAAAAACGCCAACAAAGCCGCGTTAGATTATTTGAGTCGGGACTACGTTTTATTCCTGATAACAGTGAAAAAACAGGTGTAAAACAAGAACTTGTTATTAGTGGTGTTGTTTGTGGTTTAGTAGCGGATGAAAACTGGGATAACGCAACCCGTTCAGTTGACTTTTTTGATGTGAAGGCTGATGTTGAAAATTTACTTAATTGTGCTGGCGTGCAAGGCTACCGCTTTGTGAGTGCAGATCATAGTGCATTACATCCAGGTCAATGTGCAGAAATTTTTATCGGCGATACTCTGCTAGGAAGTATAGGCGCAATTCACCCTCAGTTTGAAAAGTCACTTGGATTAAATGGAAGAAGCTTTGTGTTTGAGTTGGAAATTAACGCTTTAGGGTTGAAGAAACTACCTAAGTTGCAAGAAATTTCAAAATTTCCCGCAAATCGACGTGACATTGCAATCGTAGTAGACGATGATGAAGTAGTGGGAGATATATTGAATTGCATAGAAAAATTTGGCGCAAATCAATTAGTTGGCCTAAACTTATTCGACGTGTATCGAGGTAAGGGAATTCCACATGGAAAGAAAAGTCTAGCGATTTCACTTATTTTGCAAGATAAAACAAAAACACTAGAAGAAAGTGACATTCAGGCAACCGTTGATGGTATTTTAGCCTCGTTGTCGCAAAATTTTGAAGCATCTTTGAGGGATTGACGATATGGCGTTAACCAAAGCCGAAATGGCGGAACACTTATTTGAAAAACTTGGGATCAACAAGCGTGATGCTAAAGACCTTGTTGAAAATTTTTTTGAAGAAGTCCGCGAGGCTTTAGAGTCAGGGGAGCAAGTCAAGTTATCTGGCTTCGGAAATTTTGATTTAAGACAAAAAAATGAACGACCTGGTCGAAATCCTAAAACGGGTGAAGACATTCCAATTAAGGCGAGACGAGTGGTTACATTTAGACCCGGTCAAAAACTTAAAAGTAGAGTCGAGAGTTCCAAACCAATAGATTAGTTACGTTTAAAAACTAAAAAACCCGGTTAATACCGGGTTTTTTTATATGAAACTAAAAGCATCACTAGATAACAGATACCAATGCTTTGGCTAATCTATCAACGTTGGATTTGCTAATTCCTGCAATGTTCACACGACTAGAGCCAACAAAATACACGCTATGTTGGTCACGAACAGCTTGCACTTGCTGTGGTGTAATACATAAAAATGAAAACATGCCTTTTTGCTTTTTAACAAATTCAAAATCTTTGCTTGAACCGTACTCATTCATTTTTGAAACCAGTAATGAACGAAGATCTTGCATACGACTTCGCATCGCCTCGACTTCTGCCATCCATTCATGACGCAAGGTTTCGTCATTTAAAATAATATCGACTAGTGCGCCACCATATGAAGGAGGCATAGAGTAGATACCTCTTGCAATGGACTGAATTTGGCTTTGAATGGCTTGGCGGGTTGTACTGTTTTCTGTAACCATCACCGCAATACCCACTCGCTCACGGTATAAACCAAAGTTTTTAGAGCAAGAGGCAGCAATAATCACTTCAGGCAAGTTGTTGACTAACAACCGCATTCCGTAGGCATCTTCTTCTAAACCATCACCAAAACCCTGGTAAGCGGTATCAACAAAAGGAATGAAACCTGTTTTTTGCGCTAGTTCTAATACTACTTGCCACTGTTCTTTGGTTAGATCTGCGCCAGTGGGATTGTGACAACAGCCATGTAATAACACCACATCGCCTTTTTTGACTTGACCGAGACATTCAACCATAGCGTCAAAATTGATACTGGCATTGGTTTTATCAAAGTAAGGATAGGTTTGAATGGCTAAACCAGCGTTGCCAATCAGCGGTATATGGTTGGCCCAAGTGGGGTCACTGACCCAGACTGTAGTTTTCTCGTCGCAGCGCTTAATTAATTCGGATAAAATTCTTAACGCACCACAGCCACCAGGAGCTTGCACTGCCGCTATTCGGTCGGCTAGTAAAGCAGGACTGTCTTTGCCGAGCATGAGTTGTAACATGCCATCTATGAAACCCTGTACTCCTTGGGGAGTAATATAGCTTTTAGAGTTTTCTTTTCCCAAAAGAATGGTTTGTGCTTTGGCCACAGAGTCGAGAATAGGCGTGTGGCCTTGTTCGTCTTTATAGACGCCTACACCTAAGTCAATTTTATGAGGGTTTGTGTCGGCTTTAAATGCAGCAGACAATCCTAAAATTGGATCGGCAGGAAGCTGGGGCAATACTTCAAACATGATGTTCCTTAATGCTAAATTGGTTGCTTAGATAATGATTGTTCATTATGCCACTGGCACAACAAAATTCGAGTTTAATTATGACTAATCTATACTGAAATGAAAAATCTGGCTGGAAGTACATCTCGCTGAATTGTCGTAGGTACGTTCGTACCATTGCACATTTTGCTGTTTATCCACTTTTAACACAGTGGAGGAGCGAGTGCCATACTCATCGCCTAGGATAAAAATAGACGACAGACGTCGTTCCCAGTCAATAGGTATACCTGTTTTGGGTAAATCTTTATCAGCAGCGAGACTCTTATCTCGCAATAGTGTAAATAATATCTCTGGATTGATTTCGTGGCCATCCTGACAATACTCTTGTAATTTACTGACACCCTTATTGATTTTTGGCCAAGGGCTATTTAGATTTGCATTGGATAATCCATAATAACCATCTGTTAGCTGTTGAAGTTGATCTAAATGATTATTATAAACGGATAAATCATCCCATTTTCCAAACAGTAGGTTATAGCCATTGTAGTTATCTTTGTGGGTACTTAATGTTTGATGATATCTGTCTTCAGGTTGTTGCAGATAGTGACTGACTAGCTCACCCCGTGTCACAGCATCTGCCCGTATTTTTTGTGGGTCGCGAACATTGGTTAGAGATGCGACATAGCCATATTTATTGATCCCCATCCATGTGCCACCTGCTTGCAAGTCTTTGCCGGCAATAATGCCATGTTCAGGATCCCAAATGTGTGACTCAGATGTACCTCGATTAAAGAATTCGTCACGGTTAGCCGCAATGATCAACGGGTAGTCTTTATGCTGATTGACAGCTACAAACAAAATACACATATACCGATACTACCTCAATATGACGGATTACGAATACCCTCTATGGTATTCACCATAGGCCAAACTACGGTTATTAATATGTGTTCCACACATATTTTTCAGCCGGAGTTTAAAGGAATTTAGGCTTGGCCTCCCAGGCAATGCGACTACTTAAAGGCTTAGTCATCTTAGTCAAAAGTAGTCGACGCATTGTAGGGCTCCCGGAATTAATGGCTTTAAAAATTTGCCTTAAAGCTAAGCGTTTATTTAGCTTTAAGCTTATCTACTTGAGTGAATAAACTGTTGGCGTGAACAATGAATTTATCCGTTTGTGACGCAGACGTTATATTGTAAGTGGGTGGTAATAGTAACGAGTTGTAGTGAGGTCGAGCACTAAATTCATCGGTGTTTAAAAACCCCAAAGCATAAATAGGCGCAAGTATCATGAAGGTTATCGAACATGCGATAATATTACGCCTATGATTGGTTTGATGAAATGCAATAAATAGACTCAACCAGATGAAGCTAGAAACAAGGGTGGCAAATATAACTAATTCAATCCACGTAAACCATGTCCCTGGATTGATATTAAAGATGGCTATCTTCTGTAATAAAATGAGCCCATTGACGAGTAAAATAACCAATAACGTTAGATTGAATTGGCTAACAATATGGCTCTCTTTTTTGACAACTTTGGCTAAAATTGCAAAACTTAATGGCCATAAACAAAAAACGGCCAACTGCCCTAGCTCAGAGGGAAGTGATTTAATCAAACTAAACTCTTGCACGCTGCCCAAGTGTTTTGATAGCAATAAAAAACTCAAACAAAAAAACGACAAACAAATAGCTAAAAAGCTTTGGTTTAGCCAGCTAAGGTTATCTTCCAATTCGCTTAAAGGTATAGCCTCAGCTAAAGGCACTTTAGTATCGATTATTCTTAAACGCGTTCGGCCAATTTTTATGATGTCGTGTGAGTTAAGTGTGGCTTGCCTGACAAATTTATTGTTCACTTTGATGCCATTGGTTGACTGACAGTCATTGACCATCAGCTTGCCTGTTTCAGGATCAATGGCTACCAACATGTGACTAGGACAAACATAAGGGTCGTCTAAACGTAAATCATTATTAAAATCACGACCCACACATACATAATCTTGTTCAAATTTGTAATGTTTAAGTGGAATGTTTTTTCGAGAAAGCAGTTCTAAAACTATTGCCATGCTATTGCGTCCATAAATTTCTGAGTGAATACCAATGCAGACTCTTTGCTAACGCCAGCCAGCGTGAAATGGCTAATCAAACCTTGTTGGCTATGATCAAGTGTGGCTGCAACAAAAAGCACATCATAGAGTTTTTCAAAATCCTTGTAAGCCCTTAAACACAGTACTGTTTTATTGGTCACATCATTGATATTGGTCACTTTATCTTGTTCACAAATAAAATTGGTGACATCTGTTTTAGTCGCATTGTTGCCCGCACCAGCACCTGTGATGCTTTGTGAATAAAAATTATAGAAACGATGTTCGCCCAATGATTTACCATCTAACCATTCAAATTCTACTTCAACCCCGCCAGTGCGTAAATCATGGTGCAAATATATTTGTTCATCTAACTGACAACGGTTTTCTACCGACAAATATAATGCGTCCTTATCGCTGGTATTAGAGCCACCCCAGCATGAGATAAAGTCGGTTATCTTCGATGGGATTATCGCGTCACCTAATTCAGTTGTCTGCCAAGTCTGGTTATTTAACAAGGAAAATAGCTTATTCTGATTAGCTAATAATTGTGTCTGGATGCGAGGTTTAAACTGTTCACTTTTTAACACTTGTGCATCTTGGCTTTTTAACAGCGCTTGAATTTTTTCCAATGGAATAAGGAAACCAATTTGGTTGCCTGCTGTTGCTACATTAACCCCCATCACCTCACCATTCTTATTAACCACTGGCCCACCACTCATTCCTGGATTAATTGAACCTGTAAAATGGATACGTTGATAAAAGCTACTCTTCTTCAATCCATTAAATGTACCTGGCACTACTATCATGCCTAAGTCATGAGGATTACCGAGAGAATAAATATCACTGCCTTGCAATGGGAGAGTCTGTGCAATAGGGAAAGCATTTTCTTGTTCAGATAGGTCAACTTTTCTGACTAAGGCTAAGTCATTGACTACATCTACATCGACAAGTTGTAATTGTCCTTGGGAACCATCGTGTGCCAAATATTCAATTCTGAATTTATCAGGGTTGTACACATATTTAGATACTACATGGTAATTTGTGACGACATTTCCTGAAATGTCGATCTGAAAACCGGATCCAATAGATGATTTATTACCAGACTCTAGTTCTATTATTTTAATTTGATACAGGGCGGTACGATATTGTCCAAATAGGTTTTGGGCAATTTGTTGGCTATGCGCAAGCGAGCAGAACATAGAAAACACAACTAGTAAAATTCTCAAGGTTTTATTCCAGTCACAATTAAGATTAGTGGAGCCAAATTGGCGGGGCTACCTTGGTGAGGTTAGCGTAATCATTTAGAGAGTTAACATTTTGTTTACCCTCGACAAAATAGTCTACATGAGCGACCATTTGCCTAGTTTAAATTGCAAAAGCTAATAATGAAATGCTTGATAACGTAAATACTCCTATTCTTTGCGAACAAGTGCCCAGAATAGGTAATAAATTTAGCCAATGGTTGGGTACAACGGTATTAAAATTGATGGGATGGTCTTACAGCGGGACTTTTCCCTGTTGTTCAAAGATGATCCTTGCGGTTGCACCGCATACTTCTAACTGGGACTTTGTGTTGGGATTAGCTGTGGCTTTTAACTTGCGTTTAAAAATTTCTTTTTTTGGCAAACACAGTATTTTTATACCACCTTTTGACCGAATTTTGCATCGATTGGGTGGCATTCCTATTGAGCGAAGTACAAAACATGGTTTAGTTGATGCTATGGCAAGTAAAATGCGAGAAGCCGAAAGTATGGTTTTGTGCCTTTCTCCAGAAGGCACTCGGAGTCCAATATCACCTTGGAAAACCGGTTTTCTACATATTGCTCACAAAGCCAACGTACCCGTATTTTTGGTAGCTTTTAATTATAAGAAAAAACTTATCGAGTTTGGCCCTTTGCACAATATAGGCGACAATACCCAATATGAATTAAATAAGATTTATCTGCATTTCAAATATGTACAAGGTAAGTATCCTGAAAAGATGATCACTAAAATTGTCCCCCCTGTGGAGAGAGAGATTGAAAAATAAAGGATTTACTACCCGTTTGGTTCACGCAGACCGGTTGTTGAATAAACCTGAAAGTGGTGCGGTGCATCAAGCCACAAATAACTCAGTGCTTTTTGAATATAAAGATGCTCAATGTTTAGTGGATGTTTTTCAGGGTAAAAGAGCAGGGCATGTCTATTCTCGCTCGTCTTCTGGCTCCAATACTGCACTGCAAAATATTCTTACACATGTAGAAGGGGGGATAGGAGCGATAACGTTTTCAACTGGCATGGCGGCCATCACTGCCACTATGTTGAGCTTGTTTAAAATGGGTGACCATCTGATTGTTAGCCATTTTTTGTTTGGTAATACCCGTAGTTTTGCCGAAACATTACAATCTTTAGGCATTGAATTAAGTTTTGTTGATGTGACTGATGTTCAAAAAGTAAAAGCGGCTTTTAAACATAATACTAAAGCGGTTTACTTAGAAACGATTGCCAATCCGGTTACCCAAGTAGCAGATTTACGGGCAATTGGCCAACTATGTCAGTCTAAAAACACGCTGTTTTTAGTCGATAACACTATGACCCCAGCTAATATTTTTGACGCTAATTCAGTTTTGGCCTCATTAACAATTAGTTCTTTAACTAAATACATTGCAGGGCATGGCAACGTCTTAGGCGGAGCAGTAGTGGACACCGGACTGTTTGATTGGCGTGGCTTCGAAAACATTTTACCTATTTACCGCGGCCCAGATGCAACACAATGGGGGCTCACACAAATTCGTAAAAGAGGCCTAAGAGATATGGGCGGGACGTTATCACCAGATTCTGCTCATGCTATTTCAATTGGCTTAGAGACCTTAGTGCTGCGAACTGACAAAGTTTGTGAAAATGCGATGCGTTTAGCTTCTTATCTACATAATCATGACAAAGTATCGTCGGTTTATTATCCTGGCTTGGTGGATCATCCTCAGCACTTTTTAGCCAGAGAATATTTTACAGGTTATGGAGGGATATTGAGTTTAGATTTAGTGGATGATATCGACCCCATTCAATTTTTAAATACATTAAACTTAGTGATCTGCGCCACTCATTTAGGCGATACTCGCACTTTAGCTTTGCCTGTGGCTTCTACCATCTATTTTGAGAGTACTGCCCAAGAGAGACAAGAGATGGGGGTAAATGACAATATGATCAGAATGTCGATTGGTATCGAAGATATAGACGATATAGTGGCGGATTTTGAACAGGCGTTTGCGAAGTTTTAGACATTTAATTATGTAAAAACAGCATGCTCTAAAACTATGGTCTGACGTTGGTTGCTTCGTCCCTTTGATAGACTAAGAGCAGTATAAAAATGGATGTCATATTAATTTTTATTCAGGAATAAACCTGGGTGTCACAGAGGAATTACAGCTGCTTTTTAGCTTTTGTATTGCAGTTAAATTAGTATTGTTGGCTAGACAGCAGTTTGTCTTTTTCTAGCCAGCGGTTGTTCAACCAGGTGTCAATGTCATCAATCTCTGAAAGTTTGTAATGTTCAAGGGTAATAGTGATTTTAGCAGGCTCAGCTCGTAGGCAATGCCAAATATGCACATTTTTTTGGTGATAGTCGATGGTGATATCGACTAAGCGAGTGTCTGCGTTAGCGTGTTCCTTAATCATTTTTAACCCCCCTGTTTTGGGTTTTAAAAGGTGGTGATAGGGCACTTTCTGATTTGCTTTTTTCGTCTCGGTGAAGCGAGTTCCTTCTGGAAAAATGAGCAACGCGCCAGATTCATTACCGTGGCCTTTTGATGCCTTTTGGATAATTGAAAAATCACTTTCGCCCGCGCCATTGTTTTTACCCCGGCGTAATCTTGGAAAATTGAGCACCAAGCATATCCAGCCAATAATAGGTATCCACACTATTTCCCGTTTAACTAAAAATTTTATAATGGGCCCATTGCCAGTAATAACATGCTGTACCAGTGGAATGTCGAACCAGGATTGATGATTGCAGATCACCACAGGTGTTTGTTGAGTATTGGCTTTACCTTTAATCACCAACTCGATGCCCAATACCTGCTGCATCCAAAAAGTATCTAACTTTACGGCAATACGATAAATATGATCTGCTATAAAAGTGCAACAGCGAGTAACAGCGGGTAAAGGGATTAGCCAACTGATTATTGAAATAGGGAGCAGTAAACCAAAACCAAGCAAAAGATTGGTCGTTACCCACAGAGCTGACGAGAAGCTGATAAAATTTTTCATCATTATATTTTTGATAGGGTTAGACGCACTTTACTCAACTCCAAATTTTATCAATACCCACGATTAACAGACCAAGACCCGCTGTCCAGATCCCACAGGCCAGCAAGTCGTAAGCTGAGTATCTTAATCGTGTCATACCGCTGACACCGGTTAATAGCGGCACAATACTGCGTATTGCAGTGATTAACCTACCAAATAATATTGCGAAGTTGCCGTATTTCAATATTCGTTTTTCTGTTTTTTCTAAGAACTCAATACGATTTTGTGCAAAACGGGTGTGGTAAAATCGGGGGCCTAACCAGCGTCCTAAATAATAGCCGCTATGGTCGCCAAGTACAGCTCCGCAAAAAGCCAGCGATAGTATTTGAGATAAGGTAGCAATTTGTTCAACATACAAAATGGTACAGACTGATAAAAGGATCACGCCAGAAACAAACAAACCTACCCCAACACTGGCTTCCAGGAAAGCTATCAAAGGCACGATTATCAACGCATATTGCTGATGTTTGAGTAACCACAATGTTATGAATTGTTCGATTTTATTTACCTGTTATCTATATAGTATTGTCTATAGTTATCACCAAGTGTCTAAAAAATCTGATGCTCTAGCCAAGCCAATGCCTACTTTGCGCCTTGCGTTTAATGCCGAACTAGATACATAGACAGTTTGAGTGAAGGTGGCGTTATTTATTGACAGTCAACACAACTCACAAAAACACTGTGCAGCTCGAAGCTTAAGCTAACTCATAACTTGTGGTGATTTCAACGTTTCCTGTCATCATCAACATAACAGAACAATATTTATCAGCTGATAACTGTACTGCTGTGGCCACATCTTGTTCAGTTAAATCTTCACCTTTCACAATATAATGAGCATGGATTGACGTGAAAATTCGTGGCGCCTCATCTGCTCTTTCTGCATCAAGTTGACACACAATCATCTACTTTTATTCTGGATTGTTTAAGGATATCGACCACATCAATGGACGAGCAAGCTCCAACTGACATTAAAACTGATTCCATAGGAGTCAAAGTTTCACCATTACCGTATAATTCAATGTCATGGCCTGTTTCTGTCTTACAGGTAAATCGAAGGTTCTGTTGCCAGTTTACGGTTGCTTTCATCGTTTCCGTTTTTTCTCTTATTTCTTTATTTTTTAACAAGCGTTATTTTAGTTTTGTCTAACAATATACGTTTTTGTCTGAACAACGAGCCAATTGCTTTTTTATATACATTTTTGCTGACTTTAAAGCGTTTCGATATCTCATCTGCTGAACTCTTATCAGTTAAAGTCGATAAACCATCATGAGCAATTAAGTCTTCAATTATTTGTTCTTCTAGGGTGTTGCGAGCAGTAGGATCATGAAACTGAAAACATAAATCAATTTTTCCATCTTCCCTAATGCGCTTGATATAGGCCTTTAATGAGTGACCAATTTTTATTGGCTGGAAAACTTCATCTCTAAATATCAAGCCAATGTGTGAGCCATTGATAATAGCTTTATAACCCATGTCTGTCTGACCACATATTAAGATTTCAACTTCTTGCTTAGCCTCGAACGTGCCACCTTCTTCACTCGACTCCTCATATAAGAAATCCTTGAGCTTGGTGGATGCTGCAAGTCGGCCAGTTTCTTCATCACAAAATACATAGACCACATAAGACACGCCTTCAGACATCGGGTAATCTTGTTCACTGAATGGCACCAATAAGTCTTTTTCTAATCCCCAATCTACAAACACACCCACTTTGGTGATACTGACCACTTTTAAATAAGCACAATGGTCGACGAACACCTTAGGACGTTTGATGGTGGCGATAAGGCGATCATCGCTATCATGATAAATAAACGCATTCACCATATCTCCCAGCTTACAGCCCAAGGGCGCATTTTTAGTAGGGAGTAGAATTTGTCCTTTATCGCCTGCGTCTAGGTAGAATCCAAAGGGCACTTGATTGACGACTTCTAGATTATTAAACTTTCCAACTTGCGACATGTTTTACAGATTATCTTTAACGAAATTATGCAGATATTGTAACTGACCAATACATTAAGAAATATAAAAACAATTTTTTTTTGCTTAATGGTTCGGCTATTCATGACATAATTAGAGTATTAGATAACCGTTTTTAATTTGGTACATCATGGCAGACGCTAACAATATTGTATTTTTAGATGGGCAGTTTATGCCTATGTCTGAAGCTAAAATATCGCCTATGGATCGCGGATTCCTGTTTGGGGACGGTATATATGAGGTGGTGCCATCCTATCAAGCTAAGTTAGTGGGTTTTGAGTTACATATTCAGCGCATGCAAATTGGACTTGATGCAATTGGTATTGAATTAAAGATGGGCGTTAATGATTGGCGTAATATCGCTCAAAACTTAATTGAAAAAAATGGCAAGGGTGATCTTGGTTTGTATTTTCATGTTAGCCGTGGTGCTGATATGAAAAGATTTCATGCTTTCCCTGAAAATATCCAACCTACAGTGTTTGCTTATGCTTTCTCCATTCCAGCGGCAACTCTCGCCGATAAGCAGAAGGTTAAACAATATCGGGTTACTAGCACCGAAGATTTGCGTTGGAAACGTTGCCAGATTAAATCCACCTCACTGTTAGGTAATGTGATGCATTTCCAACAAAGTCAGGAAGCGGGTGTTGATGAAACCATTTTATATAATCAGCACAACGAGTTGACAGAAGCCAGCGCTTGCAATGTGTTTATTGTTAAAAATGAAGTGGTGGTAACCCCACCGCTAGATAACCAATTACTGCCAGGTATTACTCGTAATATGTTGTTAGATATTTTACGTAAAGATGGCACCTTGCAAGTACAAGAAAGAGTGATCAGTATGGCCGAAGTTCATGCTGCGGATGAGCTTTGGTTAACCAGCTCAAGCAAAGATATTGCACCTGTGGTTGAGCTAGACGGACAGCCAATAGGTACTGGAAGCGTTGGTGATATTTGGCTGCTTGCCCAAACATTGTATTGCGCCAATAAACACACTTATTAAACATACTTTTTAAACACACTTTTTAAACACACTTATTAAACAAACTTATTAAACACACTTATTAAACAATAGCTGGAACTAAAATAAGCCGTATGTCTAGACCTGCCAAAATTATTATTGACTTAGCTGCTATTCAGGCTAACTGCCGTTTAGCACAAACTCTCGCGCCTTATTCTAAAACAGTGGCCGTGATAAAAGCCGATGCCTATGGTCATGGAGCGGTAGAGGTGGCTCAAGCATTGGAGCCACTAGTGGAAATGTTCACTGTATCTTGTCTTGAAGAAGCCTTGGTTTTGCGAGTAAACGGTTTAAGTAAACCGATTTTATTGCTTGAAGGATGTTTTGATGAAACCGAATTAGACGTTGCAACAGACAATCAATGTGAACTTGTTGTCCATAGTTGTTTGCAACTAGAACAACTGCTTAACACGACAATTGCAACACCGCTAAATATTTGGCTGAAAATCGATACGGGTATGCACCGATTAGGCATTTTGCCCGAAGAGGTTGCAACGATATATGCCAAGTTAGCTGCATCATCAAATGTTAATAATATCATTTTGATGACACACTTTGCCCATGCTGATGATGTAGGTGGGGCGCACACCGTTATGCAAATTAGTCGATTTGAAACCTGTATTGCGCCCATTGTTGACAATGCCAATCAAAAAGTGGAGCTGAGTATGGCGAATTCTGCTGCGATATTAGCTTGGCATCAAACTAGAGTGGATTGGCATCGTCCGGGTATTTTGTTGTATGGTTTGAGTCCTTTTGCTGAACCTATTGATGAAGCCTCAAAGCTTATCCCAGCCATGAACTTTGAGTCGCAGGTGATAGCCTTGCGTAAGATTTCAACTGGGGAGTCGGTAGGTTATGGTTGCACATGGACGGCACAGCGGCCCTCTGTAATCGCCACCATTGCAGTCGGTTATGGCGATGGTTATCCACGCAGCGCAAAGTCAGGTACACCCGTACTCATAAATGGGTATCGGGCACCACTGGCGGGCAGAGTATCGATGGATCTTATTTCGGTTGATGTGACTGATCTGGCTAATGTCCAAATTGGTGATAACGCTTTATTATGGGGTAAGGCATTATCCGCAAACGAAGTGGCTATATGGGCTGACACCATAGGGTACGAATTGGTCACCCGAATGCCGAAACGAGTGGCCAAAGTTTTTGTGAATTAAACATTTTATGCACCTTTTGTATATTTTTTAGTTTTTTATATTGCATGTATTATACAATAAACTGTTTTTTATAAGTCCATTTCAAACCATTTCAATCGGAATGTTATGAAATATTAGCAGTTGTAAACATAAACAGTAATAAAGTGCGCATGTCTTTGTGAGCATTAATGGTGATGTAAGTTATAACCACTCGTGGGCGACCAGTATTTTATAAAGCAGGAAATTAGCAGTATGATTATAAACAACAGATTCCCTGTTTCTAAATTTAAACTGGTGAGCACAAAAAATTACAACAACCGCAAAAACCGGTTCATGCAATTCAAACGTATCGTTATAGTTTTTTTGTTAAGTACAATCGTGTCTGCTTGTGGCGCTGATAGCCAAAACCAACCGACCCTAGAACCAACACCCAATCCGACGTCGACAATACCATTACCGACTGCGACTGCACCAAAAATCGTTGCTTTTGACTATGTGCAAAAGGCCAAAAACAAGGCTTATAAGGCCACTCAAGTTCAATCAGCTTCGTTTTCCAACGCCACAGGCGTGTTTCGTTTACCTTTGGCTGACCAATCATTAACCGGTAATGTGACTATTTCAGTAGATTTAGAAGATCCAGACGGTATCAATAACGTCTATGTTGGGTTTGCAGGGGGCACTAAGGCACTGGAACTTTGCGCCACTGATTGTGGGGTAGCCTATCGCCGCACGGTCACCGGCATTAATCCGCTGGATTATGGCCAAAGCTCCGGACCACAACAACTACAGTTGTGGGTGCAAGACACGCAAGGCAACAAAACATTTTTGACTAACGTTAGTTTTATCTGGAACAAAACAGTTGTCACAGGGCTGAATGCGAAGCGTACTGTGGGCAATATCGAACTTTCTTGGAATGCCCTTAATAATTATTTGCGTTACAACGTTTATATTGCTTCGCAGGCCGGGGTAACTCACGAGAATTATCAAGCACTGGCAGATGGACAAGCATTTTTGGCACTTAGGGATCCACAAAAGGTTTTAAGCGGCAAAGAAGATGCTAAGGCTTTTTTTACTGCGGTCACCGCAATAGACGGCTCTGGTGAAAGTGCTTTTAGCGAAACGTTGAAAGTTTCGGCGCTTAGTGGTGCAGAAGATTTTGCGCCAACCGCAGGCAACGATAACTACTTTATGGACGAAGATACTACCCTCATAGAAAACGTACTCACCAACGACAGCGATTTAGAAAGCCAAACACTGACCATTAGTACCGCCCCAATACGCCAACCTGAAAACGGCACCTTGACCATAAATGCTGATGGCACCATCAATTATATCCCAACCGCTGACTTTGTCGGACGCGATAATTTTAGCTATCGCATCAGTGACGGTCTGGGGCAAACAGCTGAGGCAGTGGTGATCATCACGGTCAACCAAGTCAATGATCCACCAGAGGCTTCTTTTAATAATTTTAACTTAATTGACCAGGCACGAGGCAAAAATCATAATGCCCCTGTTGGCTTATCAAATTCTCATACTCTTGCCCGGGCTCAAGCTCAAGCTCTGTTAGCGGTGGCTGCGCCGGGTTTGCTGATCAACGATTTGGACATCGACGGTAACAGCATCAGTGTCGTGACCACGCCAGTGGTTGAGCCAACTCAGGGCACTGTCACACTAAATGCCGATGGTAGCTTTGAATACACCAACAATCCCGGCAGTTCAGGCGAAGATAGCTTTTCGTACCACATCACCGATGGCACCACGGTATCTGATCCACCAACAGTTGTGCGAATTACCATCAACGGCGCAAGCTTTTTTCCTGTTGCCGCCAACGACCACTATACCCTCATCGAAAATCAGACTTTTGTCGCCGACAACAGCGCAGTAGGGCGCATGTCAATCCTTAACAACGACAGTGATTTAGACACTGGCGATGAGCTGAGCATCATCACCAATTTTGTCAGGTCTGTCTCCCACGGCACGCTCAATATGGGTGCTGATGGTACTTTTACCTACATCCCCACGCCCGGTTATTACGGCACCGACTCTTTCATTTACCAAATTACTGACTTGCAGGGCAACACCGCTCAGGCTGGTGGCACTTTCACTATTACTCGAAGCAATGAAGTCCCTATTGCTATTACCGATGACTATGCACTCACCGAAGACAGCCTATTTTCTGCGGATACAGCCAACGGCCTTTTGGGTAATGACTCTGATGTAGATTTAGATCCCATCACGGTAGATTCCACGCCCGCGCAGGCCCCAATTAATGGCCAATTAACGCTGGAGACTGACGGCAGCTTTGTTTATATTCCCAATGCCAATTTCGCTGGGAGCGACAGTTTTAGCTATCTGGTCAGTGATGATAGGGGGGGAGTATCCACCGGCACTGTGACCCTCACCATCATCAATGTTAACGACATTCCCATAGCTAATGACGACACCGTACAAACCATTTTAAATACCCCAATCACCATTAACGTTTTAAGCAACGACAGTGATATTGAAAATCAAGCATTAACCGTCACCAATGCCATCGTAACTGCGGGCACAGTGGCCATCAATGTCGACAATACTCTAACATACACCCCTACCACCGGCTTTTTAGGCAAAGCTGAAATTGATTACGCCATCACAGACGGCGCAGGTGGCAACACCACAGCCAAGGTGTTTGTTTCGGTAGATAACGTCAATCTAGCCCCGGTTGCAGCCAACGACGATTATGCTTTAAATGAAGATCAGGCGCTGAATGTCAACGGTAACAACCTGCCTTTGTTAACCGCCAATGACACAGATCCAAACGGCGATACATTAACGGTAAATACCACGGCGCAAACCAATCCAGCCAACGGCTCGGTGACACTGGCAGCCGATGGTACGTTTAGTTATCAACCCAACGCCAATTTTTTCGGCAGCGACAGTTTTACTTATCAAATATTGGATGGTCGGGGCGGTAGTGCCACCGCCACGGTTAATTTAACCATAGCATCGGTCAATGATGCGCCGCTCGCCAACCCTGACTCAATTGCAACCTCAGAAGAAACCCTGATCAACATCAACCCGCTGAGGAACGATAGCGATGTTGAAAACGACACCCTGACCCTAATCAATGCGGTCACAAACAACGGCACCGCCACGGTGCAAAGCAATAACACCCTGAATTACACACCAGTAATGAATTTTGTTGGCGTGGCGCAGGTCAGCTACTTGGTATCAGACAACAACGGCGGCACTGCCACTGGCATAATTAGTGTTACCGTGCTGAACATTAACGATGCACCTGTAGCTCTTGATGACACTGCCAACACTCAAGAAAATACCGCCGTTAACATCAACGTGCTAGCCAACGACAGCGATATTGATGGCGATACATTGGTGGTGCTAAACGCCACGGTCAGTAACCCAACCAACGGAACGGTTTCGGCTAACGCCGACAACAGTTTGCTGTTTACCCCCACCACTAATTTCAATGGCAATGCGTCAGTTAACTACACCATTAGCGATAACAATGGCGGCATAGCTTCGGCGACAGTCACTGTTAACGTTATTTCAGTCAACTCCACCCCGGTTGCTGTTAATGATTACGCCACCACAGACGAAGACACGCTAGTCACCATTAATGTGCTAGCCAACGACAGCGATGTAGATGGCGATGCTTTAATGGTTACCGATCCAACCACCACCAACGGCACAGTCAGCGTCAGTCTCGACAGCTCGCTCGACTACCTGCCAAACGCCAACTTTAATGGCAGTGATACCATCAGCTACAACGTTAACGATGGCAACGGCGCAACAGACTCCGCCACGGTTACAGTCACCATAACCGCAGTTAACGATGCCCCTATTGGAGTTGCAGACACTGCGGTAACCAACGAAGATAACGCTATTAATATCATCGTATTAGCCAACGACACCGATATCGACACCAATGCCACCGCGCTAACCGTCACAGCAGTTTCGGCAACCAATGGCACAACCACGGTACTGCCCAACCAAACCATCGACTATAACCCCACACTCAATTTCAACGGCGTCGATACCATCAGTTATACCGTCAATGACGACCTTGGCGGTTCTTCTTCAACCACAGTTTCTCTGACCATAGTCGCTCAAAATGATGCGCCAGTAGCGGTAGATGACACTAGCAGCACCGACGAAGATACTTTAGTCGCCATAAATGTGCTGGCCAACGATTCAGATATAGATGGCGATACACTATCAATCGACGCTGCACAGGCAAACAGCGGCACAGTTACCGTCAATGCCGACAATAGCCTGAGTTATACTCCAATCAGTAATTTCAACGGCGCCGACACCATCAGTTATACACTCATCGATGTTGGTGGATTAACCGTTTCGGCAAGCGTTGCAGTCACTGTCAACCCCGTTAATGACTCACCCATTGCATTATCAAGCACCGCCACCACAACAGAAGATGTCGCCATCAGCATCGTTGTGCTGGCCAATGATAGCGATATCGACGGTGATGCACTGACCGTCTCCACTGCTTCAGCTAACAATGGTAGTGTCACCGTAAATTCTGTTGATCAAAGCCTTAATTACAGCCCTAAGGCAAACTTTAACGGTGAGGATACCATCAACTACAGCATTGATGATGGCAATGGTGGTTCCGCCTCAGCATCAGTGTTGGTGACAGTCTTAGTGGTTAACGACGCACCGGTGATTAGTGGCACTCCGGCCACCGAGGTGGCAGAAGATGCTGGCTATAGTTTCACCCCGACCGTAAGCGATATCGATGCAATGGATACCGCGACGTTTAAGATTGTGAACCAACCCAGCTGGGCTAGTTTTGACACCGCAACGGGGGCCTTAACGGGTTCGCCAGAGAATAAAAATGTGGGCACCACCTCTGATATTGTGATCACGGTGAGCGATAGTGCTGATGCAGAAGCCAGCTTGGCGGCCTTTAGCATCACGGTTAGCAATACTAACGATGCTCCAGTGGCAGTGGCTGATGCTTACAGTGTTGATGAAGGTAACACTCTTAATGTTAATGCCACTGCCAGTGTGCTTAATAACGATAGCGACATCGATGCTGATAGCGTGATAACCACAGTATTGGTTAATAATGTCAACAATGGCACTTTAACTCTTAATCTTGACGGCTCATTTGATTATATTCACGATGGCAGTGAAACCATCACCGATAGCTTTACTTACAAAGCCAATGATACCTTTCTAGACTCTAATGCGGTGACGGTTACTTTGACCATTAACCCCAAAAACGATGCGCCGCAAGCGAATGATGACGTGGTGATTGTTGATGAAGATGCCACAGTGCCAATAGATGTATTGGCCAACGACTTTGACAGCGAAGACTTTTTGTTACCCTCGAGCACCAGTGTAGTGACTGCTCCAAGCAATGGCGCGACCAGTATTAACACCAATAACGGTGTCATTACTTATACCCCAAGTGTCAACTTCAATGGCCCTGACAGCTTTACCTATCAGGTCAGTGACAGCCAGGATGGTACCTCAAATATCGCCACGGTAAGCATTAACGTGGAATCGGTGAACGATGCCCCTGTGATGGTTAATGATATACAAACCATCAACGAAGATGTTGCCATTTTAATTGATATATTAGCCAATGATACGGATGTCGACACAGACGACAAGGTAAGCACGATTAGCATTGATACCCAGCCAAGCAATGGTAGGGTGACGATAGTCGATGATAAAGTAAGGTACGAACCTACTAGTGATTTTAATGGCACTGATAACTTTACTTATCATGCCCAGGACAGCACGGGCACAATCGGCAATACTGCTACTGTGACTATCAACATCACCGGTGAAAACGACTTACCGTTTGCCGTTAACGACAGTGCCAACACGGATGAAGATACCCCGGTGACCATTGATGTGCTGGTTAACGACAGCGACGTTGACGGCGAAGATGACATCGACAGAGCCACCGTGAGTATGATGAGCGCGCCGGCTAAAGGTAGTTTAAGTATAGATAGTGACAATGGCGCAATCACCTACACGCCCAATGCTAATATCAACGGCGAAGACAGCTTCACTTATGTGGTAAAGGACACAGATGATGGTACTTCGAATGAGGCCACGGTTAACATCACTATTAATCCTATAAACGATGCCCCCGTGGCCAACAATGATATCGTCAGCAACGTGGTTGAAGACATTACCTATCCTATCAACGTGTTAGGTAACGACAGCGATATTGAAAACGGTATTAACAGTGCCACAGTGAGCATTGCCAGCGCTCCTGGTCAAGGTACGGTCAGCGTTGACCCAGCTACCGGAGTGATAAGTTACACGCCAGGAACGAACTACTTTGGTAACGACAGCTTCACCTATAGCGTCAGCGATAACGAAGGTGGTAGCAGCAACCCAGCGACCGTGACCATAACCGTGAGTAACGTCAACGATGCGCCCACCATAGACTCAAGTGCTATAAGCACTGTCGAGGAAGATGCCCTCTATGAATATCAAGTTGCCGCCAGCGATATAGACAATGGGGATAGCCTCACTATCAATAGTTCAACACCTTTACCAAGTTGGTTAATCCTAAGTGATAATGGAGATGGCAGTGCCAACCTAGTGGGAACGCCAGATAATGATGCAGTGGGCGAGTATGATATAAATTTAACGGTAACAGACGGCAGTGGCGCAAGTGATACGCAAGCCTTTACCCTTACAGTCATCAATGTTAACGATGTGCCCATCATCAACTCAAGTGTTATCAGCACAGTTGAGGAAGATACCCTCTATGAATATCAAGTTGCCGCTAGCGATATAGACAATGGAGATAGCCTCACTATCAGTAGTTCAACACCCTTACCAAGTTGGTTAATCCTAAGTGATAATGGAGATGGCAGCGCCAGCCTGATGGGGACGCCAGATAATAATGCAGTGGGCGAGTATGATATTAATTTAACGGTAACAGACGACAGTAGCGCAAGCGATTCGCAAGCCTTTACCCTTACAGTTATCAATGTTAACGATGCACCTATAGCGGAGAATGACAACGCCACCGCAACAGAAGACACACAACTGGTTTTTACTGTGCTAAACAATGACAGCGATCCTGATGGTGATACCTTGACCGTTGCCACCGTTTCAGCCAACAATGGCACTGTTACCGTAAATTCTGCTGACCAAAGCCTAAACTACTCACCGAATGCTAATTTTAACGGCTCTGATACCATCAACTATACTATCAGTGACGGCAATGGTGGCACTGCGACAGCTTTAGTAATGGTTACCGTCAACGGGATTAATGATGCACCTGTTGCCAACGATGATAATGCTAATGTCAATGAAGATAGCAACATCAATATTAGTGTCTTGGAAAACGATAATGATGTTGATGGCGATACGTTAACCATCACCGCGGCGACTGCCACCAGTGGAGCCGTGACAATTGACAATGGTATTTCCCTTACCTATACGCCAAATGTTAATTTTAGTGGTACTGATACCATCAATTACACCATCAGTGATGGTCAAGGCGGCAGTGCCAGTAGCAGCGTTTCTGTCACCATCAGCGCAGTCAATGATATACCCATTGCTAACGCGGATATCGCCAGCACCAATGAAGACACGTCAGTCAATATCGATGTACTGGCTAATGACATTGATGTTGATGGCGATACGTTAACCATCACCGCGGCGACTGCCACCAGTGGAGCCGTGACAATTGACAATGGTATTTCCCTTACCTATACGCCAAATGCTAACTTTAACGGCTCTGATACTATCGACTATACTATGAGTGATGACAATGGTGGCACCGCGACAGCGATAGTCACAGTCAGTGTGGTCAGTGTTAATGATGCCCCGACTTATACTGACGGCATCGCTTCAATTGCTGAAAACGTAGCCAACAACACTACCGTGTTGAGTATTTCAGCTGCAGACATTGATGGCGATAACCTGACATACAGCATTCAAAGTGGTAATACTGACGGAATTTTTGCCATAGAGCCCAACACTGGTGACGTTATCATCGCTGATAATTTACTATTGAATTACGAATTAGCCACTGAGCATGTAGTGACCTTTAAAGTTACCGATGACGGAGTTGGCAGTCTCTCTGCCACGGCAACCGGCACAATAACGGTCACCAATGTAGAAGAAAATGTCACCCCCACCTTGGATACTGCTTTCGGGACTTCGGGCACCGCTGGCTCCAACGCTTTTGCCGCAGGTCGGTTTGATCACCCCAAGGCCAGCGTCATCGACGCCTCCGGCAAATTAGTAGTGGTCGGCAGAAATAACTATTCAGGCCCCTTAACCGAATTCTTTATTGCCCGTTTTAACACCGATGGCACCTTGGACCGCAGCTTTGGTCATCAAGGTCTGGTTACCGAAGACTTTGGATTTCAAGTACAGCAAATGGAAGCTATTGGGGTGACCATTGATAGCTTTGGTAATATCATCATCATTGGCAACATCATCTTCATAGCTAACGATTCCAGGAATCTGGTCTTTACTGCCCGTTATACCCATGCAGGTGTGCTGGATACCACCTTTCATAGCGGTTTCGGTTACCATTATTACAGCGAAATTACCGTGGAAACCACAGCCACCGATGCGGTACTTGATGCCGATAACAATATTCTCATCGCAGGGCATAACACCTTGGGTGATTTCAGCCTGATCAAGTTCTCCGCAGACGGCAACACTCATGTGGATACTACGCTTGATTTTTTTAACGGCACCGATATCGCTCATGCCATTGTGTTACAAAGCGATGGCAAGGCCTTGATTGTTGGCACTGTGAGAGAGCCTGCCTGTCAGGAAGGCTCTACGTTGAACGATTTTGGCATCGCCCGCTTCGATGTATCCTCTACACCTTTCCTCGATACATCTTATAATGCCACTGGAATGGCGTCCTTTGATTTTGGTAATAGTCAAGACGACTCCGCATTTGACGCTTATATCAATAATGCCGATGAAGTCGTCATGACAGGTGCTTCGGTGCATCCAACAGGCAACCAGACTGACTTTGCTGCCTTAAAAATTGATAGCAGTGGAACTCTGATAACCGGTTTTGGCACCAACGGTTTACTGGTGGTAGATATTGATGGTGATGGCACAGGCACCAGCAACCAGTCCACCGGCACAACCGTGGCCAGTGATAGCTCCAATAATTTGTATTTTGGCATCTACACAGGTAATTCCCTCTTTGATACCGTAATTTACAAGACTGACGCCAATGGCAGCGTCGACAATACTTATGGTACCTCCGGTCAAGCCACCTTTGGTCTTATCGACCAAGAGAATACAGCCCAAGACTTGCAGATTGATTCAAGTAACCGGGCAGTATTGCTCACCACCACCACCACCGTTCTCGAGCCTGACGTGGTGGTCGCCCGTTATACCAGTGCAGGTATATTGGATAGCAGCTTTAGTGTTGATGGTTTCAACACCCTAGATGCCACGTTTAGTGTTGATACCTTATCTGAGCTGATTGAGTTGTCCGTCGCACCACACGCTGGCAAATTCGTCGCAGTAGGCACCACTGTTGGAGTTAGTGGCAGTGTACTGATTGTCGCCCGCTACAACGCAGATGGCTCACAGGATGAAACCTTCGGTATCAACGGTTATTACGTGCATGTCAGTGTAGAATCCACCAGTGTCGGTCAAGACATTGTAGAACTGAGTGACGGCAAACTGGTGGTCGTGGGCTCTTCTGATGAACAGGGGCTGGTAGTGATGCTCAAAACCGACGGCACCTTAGAGACCAGTTTCAACGAGACCAGTTTCAACCACCAGGGTTCTAAGCTATTGTCCAGTGGTTCCCAATTGTCGTTTAATGCCGTGGCAGTTGATTCTAACAATAAAATCGTTGTCGCTGGTACTGATGGCTACGATGTCTACATAGCCAGAATGAGCGTTAGTGGCACACTAGACAGCAATTTTGGTGACAGTGGAGAGTTTAAATCAGACTTAAATGCTAATGAAACCGTCGAAGATATTGCAATTCAAAGCAACAATGCCATCGTAGCTGTCGGTCAAAAAGACAACAATGGCTTGGTATTTAGAGTACTCGATAATGGCACTTTGGACACTGAAAATTTTGCCTCTCACAACAACGGTTATGCCACAATTGATTTAGACTCAGAGATTAATGGCGATGTTAATACACTGAGACGGATAAAAATCAAAAGTGACGGTAAAATCGTCACTGCTGGTAATTATACAATCGAGGCTCAACCTGCCAGCTTATTGGTACAATTAAATAGCGATGGTATTGTTACTAGCTATACTTATGGTTCAAGCGAGACAAAAGCACTCGGTTTGGCTTTGGATGCCAGCGGCCGGATTTTAATCACCGGCTTCAATAGCAACGATACTAATCAAGATATTTTCATTGCCCGCATTGAAGCAACAGGGGTCTTAGACCAAATGTTTAATGGTACAGGTGGCATATTATTTGACTATAGTAGCAGCTCCGAGTCGGCCCAAGCAATACTGGTAAGGGACGATGGTAGCATCGTGATCGCAGGAGCAGATAGGCTCAACCTGTTCCCCACCAGTTTCTTTTTTATTCAGAAATTCATCTTGGTTGAACCTTAGATTTGAGTTGCGTCATAAGGGTTAATTATTATTTATGTAACTGATGGATTAAACAATTAAAACCCTCACAACAAGCAAGCATAAGTCAGCTTGTTGTGGTATTGATGGTGATTTATATAATCTATATACACTACATTGTATATCATCTGGATGCTGATGCTCGGCAACGAGTTCGGTTTGGCCATAACATTATTGAGCAGAGCTATTACCCTTTAAAACTGATTTTTGTGGTGCCTAGACGCTAGAGTGTTTCGAGTGGGTAGCAGATTTTACAGCAAGTCGTTATTGCTAAGTTTTTTCTGAAACCCAAAAGCGCTGGATACTGATATTAACGCCTGCAAATTAACCACTTTAGACTTTTATTTTGCGACGGCTAACTGGTTTTTTATTGCGTCCATCGTTAAGTCGATAAGTTGCAGCGCTACCTTTACTCCTTGTAACTTGATATTTTAATTATTGCTTTCCCAGAATATTGCTGGTGCATACAGAGTTTTATATTTGTAACGTCATTTAACATGGGCCGGTCATTAAAGAGGTCTTAGAAATAGTGCTTTTGCGTCTTGGAAAAGTGTAAAGGCAAAGTAGGGCTGGGTTTGTTCAGTTTTATATGCAGTAAACGTCAATTTGTTTGTCACTTCTTTACCATTCGAATACTTTTTCACGTACCTTCCAAAATTTATGAACGAGTCTCGCGATGACAAATTTTGGCTTAGCAAATAGCATCTGGCATAAATAGACTTGCTCTAAAGATTGCACATCAAATGTTGGGCCGGCATTTTTGATATGTGAGCGAACAAAGTTGTGATAGAACGCTTGGCGTTTTGAATAACTGTTGAAATAAAAATACTCATTAAGAAACTCACCGTCAACATCATAATAGCGGACTTCTAGTCGCTCATTTCCTTTCTTATCCCAGTCTTTTTCAAATGTCATCGAATCGCAACGCAAGATATGTGCATCCTTTAAGCTCATCGCTTCTTTAAGCATCATATCAGGGTCTACTAGCAATTGATCGCAGGTAGCACAAACCCGTTTGGATATATCGTTTTCAGTTTGACAGCCTGGGCAGCGTTTAAATCGAAACAGAAAACCACACTTAACCATTTCTTTAGAATCGAGATCTTCATGTGCCCCTAAACATTTTCGGCCGTAGTGCTCAATCACTTGGCCATCTGGATCTTTAATCCCCCAATATTCGTTCATATGGCCGCACTGAGGACAAGCCACTTCAACAGCGACGCTGTCTTTGTTTGGTTTTTTTTCCCCGATCTCCGGGGAAAACAAATCGTGGCCAAGTCCGGTATAGTCGAGAATAAGACAGTCCTTTTTGCCCTCTGAAATCCTGAGTCCACGACCAACGATTTGCTGATATAACGATACTGACTCTGTTGGTCGAAGCAATGCAATCAGATCCACATGTGGTGCATCGAATCCTGTTGTTAAAACCGAGACATTAACCAGATATTTTATTTTCCGCTTTTTAAACCGAGCAATAATGTCATCACGCTGAGCGCTGGGCGTGTCTCCAGTCACTAACATTGAGAACTCGCTTGGCAAGTAGGATAGTACTTCTCTAGCGTGTCTTACTGTTGATGTAAAAACCATCACACCCGCACGACCCTCAGATAAATCTACGATATGAGCAACAATCGACGGAGTAATTCTGGATTGATCTTGCAAAATGTTATCGATTTCAGGCGCAGAATGTTGCCCTTTATCGTTAAGCTCTAGGGAAGAGAAGTCATAACAAGCGACCGGTGAATCAATTAATACTGGGGGGGTTAAATACCCATTACTGATCATAAATCCTATCGGTAATTCATAGATACAATGAGAAAAAAAACGCTCATCATCTGTGCGCAATAACCCTTTATCGTGGTACTCGTAAATCCAGCCCATACCCACTCGGTATGGTGTGGCGGTTAAACCGAGTATACAAACGCCGTCATTACGTTCTTTGAGTATACTCAGTACTTGCTGGTACTGAGAGGATTCTTCTTGTGACACCCTATGACATTCATCGATAACGACAAGCGAAAAATCATCAAAAAAATCTTTCTCGGCTCTGGCAATGGATTGAATGCTACCAAAAATAACCTTGTGGTTAATATCCTTTCGATCAAGACCAGCTGAATATATACCTGCATTTAGGTCGTAGCTTTCAAATTTTTCATGATTTTGCTCTACCAACTCTTTGACATGTGCAAGCACAAGTACGCGACCATTAGCGATACGCGCTAATTCGGCAATCACCAAAGACTTTCCAGCCCCTGTAGGTAACACGATACAGGCAGGCTTTTTATGGTTTCGAAAATATCGAACCGTCGCATCAACAGCTTCTTGCTGGTAGGGCCTTAGGGAATACATGATTTACAATTTTTGCCGTCTGAATGCTTATAGGAAAGACCATCAATTAAGTGACTTAGTCTTTTTTAAAGAGACTACCAACAGGTCACCCAAAGGACTACCTATATTTTACATCTCATTCTGACACATGCATATTACCTTTGAAACAAACCAAAATGAATGTACCGTAATTTTGCCGATGTCTGGGATGTGCTAATAGTTGAACCTGAAGAGCCTGCAAAAAATGCGCTGATAGAAGAGACGCATTGCAAATAACTGTTACTTTCAAAAAGAAAACTCTTTAACAAAGCCACCTGGATGAGATGAAGTATCGCAGGATGAAAGCGTCGAACCACGCCTTTCTACATCCAAGCTTACAAAGTATAAAATAACAATATAGCATTTCTCATATTTTACATGTTCACCTTTCTTTCATACCCTTAGGGGAGTGAAATTCAGCTATCCTACCATCAGCTATAATGACCAAATTACTGACTATTTTCGCAGTATTAAATTATCAAGCAATAATGCCTAGGTATTATCTAGATTTAACTTTTTGGCTCTCATACTCTGCTTGCTTGATATTTAGCGCTATCAGCTTATCTCGTAGATATGGATTTTCTGCAACCGTTTTCTCTACATAAGCAAGCGACTCAGCCCGCTCCTCTTGAACAACAAAATTGATATCATCCCATGAAGGAAATGGTGCACCCGTCTGAAGCGCAGCCTGAGTTTCTTGAGCCATACGATCAAGTACAAACTGAGGATGGCAAACCTTATCTTTAATATTACTTCCGAGACGGTTTTGACGGCGACACTGTACTTTAAATTTATTCTCATCAGCTAGACTGTTAAATACGTCGTAAAAATCGAGCTCTGCCTTTTCCATTTTTCTTTTAAAATAAACCAATGGATATTTACCTACCACAGCGACCACTTCGACATCATCAACTGGAGTGGTTGAGGTTTCATTGATTTCGCTTGCAGACGCAGAAATTTGTTTTTGGTCGTTTGCAAGTGTCGTTGGTGTGCTGCTTGCCCAAGACATATTAGCGACTAAACTTGCCGTTAATAGCATTAATGCTTTTGTGAGGTGAGTTAGTTTACTTTTCATGATTTCCACTTAGTTAAGGCTGAATTATCAGAGATAAAAGTATGTTATTACTTTTCCATCTACTTAAAATATTATTTCAAATCTGTTGTAAAAGTATAGTAATTTTAAGAAAGTAGTAATAAAAATCACGTTTATTAGTATTTAAAGAACGTCTTGGGCACGGTAAAGGCGGCAAGGTATTTAATGATTCTCATTATTTACACTATTAAACAATGAGTTAAAGATATTAATGCACTATAAACTTAAAGGTTCGAGAATAAAAGATTAAAGGCAGCACAGAGGTTAAAATGGATGTCGCTTATATTAACTATTAGACAATTTTAGTCGTTAATCAATGCAATTAAGCTGTTTTGATAAACACCATATTTCAAACAAAATAACTATGATTTTACATTGTGTAAACAAACCTGAAGGTGCGCAATGAATTAAAGTTACGACTGTGCTGTGATCACCCAAAGTTGATCATTAAGTCACAGATTATTACGTTTCTAATATCCAGGGCCAGAGTCAATTTCTTAACAATATTCAGACCTTGATATTTCAAATAGATTGAAGGTGTTTGTTTTCATCTACAAGTACAGATTTAATGACCAGTATTTAAGCGACTTAACACTCAGCCACTAAGACAGCCCGAAGCGGAGCAGGGTACCCCTCAATGGTTTTTGTTGGATTGTTCGGGTCGAGAAAGTCTGCTAAAGATTGGCTGTCCATCCATTCGGTTGCTCTTTGTTCTTGTAATGATGTGGGTGCGACATCCACAACACGTATGTTTTTAAAACCCACTTTTTGCATCCAAACAGTTAATGCGGCGGTACTCGGTAAATACCAAACATTGCGCATTTGAGCATAACGTTCACCGGGCATAAAGACTGTTTTCTCGTCGCCTTCTACTACTAAGGTTTCAAGTACTAATTCCCCCCCTTTACGCAGCTGGTTTTTTAACTGGTATAAAAAGTCGATGGGGTTGCGTCTGTGATACAACACACCCATGGAAAATACGGTATCAAACGTTTTAAGTTCTGGTAATTGTTCCACACCAACAGGCAATAAATGAATGCGGGGGTCAGGATTGAAGTGTTTAATGGCTTGGAATTGCATTAAAAAAAGTTGCGATGGATCAGCACCTACCACCATCTTTGCTTCTTCGCCAAGCATCCGCCACATATGATAACCACTGCCACAACCCACATCTAAAACATAACGATCTTTAAGGGGGTGTATATGCGGCTTTACTCTGTCCCATTTCCAGTCGGAGCGCCACTCGGTATCGATATGAATACCATGTAAATGAAACGGCCCTTTGCGCCAAGGCATAAATTGTTTGAGTAACCCAATTATCTGTTTTTGGGTGTAGTCATCGATATCACTTTTGTGACCAAATTCCACTTTGTCTGACAGGTTAATATCGCAGGGTGATGTTTTGGGCAGTTTATTGAGTAATTTTATCCACTTATTAAAATCACCATGTAGTTGGTTTTTTTGCCAAGTAGCAATTTGAGCAGGCAGCACTTCTAACCAATGACTAAGAGGTGAGTCAGCGATAAGTTTGTAAAAATCATTAAACCAAGTAACAGCCAAGTGGCCTCCTGTAATAAATTAGCTTTGTACTTCTAGCTTGACGAAAAAGATATCAAGACCAGCATCCTTTTTAATAAAAAAGCGCTGTTTAAGTTGTTAATAAAACTTATTCTGTATAAATATTTTTTAGATGGTCGCTTTTAGTCTTTTATCGCTACCATCGACGCAAAGTTATAACAAGTAAACCAGCGCACTACATCTGTAAAACCAACTTGTTCTAATCGATTTTTATGTTGTTCGAAGGTTTCAGTGCGCATGACATCTTCTAAGGCAGTGCGCTTTTGACTTATTTCTAGTTCGCTATAACCGTTTCTGCGCTTAAATTCGTGGTGCAGGTCAATCAGTAAATCATTACCTTGTTGGGTATTATGGCTAAGCTTTTCAGATAACAGTAAAACACCACCTGAATTTAATCCTGCATAGATTTTATGCATGATATCGATACGTTGCTCAGGAGGAATAAATTGCAACGTGAAATTCATCACCACACTAGATGCATTTTTAATGTCAATATTTTGTATATCATCACATATAACACTTATAGGTGTGGCTGCCTTAAAAGCCTTCACATGTAACTCGCAACGTTGTGCCATAGCGTGAGAGTTATCAATGGCCAGAATGTGGCAGTTTTCACTTTTTATGTATTTGCTAGCGGCTAAACTGACTGCTCCTAGTGAGCAACCTAAATCGTATATATTGCTTTGTGGTTGTGCATACCTAGCGCATATCTGACCCATGGTATCCACTATTGTGCTGTATCCAGGAACAGAGCGCTGGATCATATCAGGAAAGACTTCCGCCACTGATTGGTCAAATCGAAATTCACTGACTTGTTGTGGTTGAGAATAAATAGTGTCTTTAACGTCTTGCATGATGGCGTGTTGACCTCAAAAGAAATATAACGCAATTCTACCTGTGCAAACTCATCCAAGCAATTTCCTTTGCTACCAATTTACGAGCAACTGATAATGTATAAATCTCGATATAAAGAACTAAAGGGGCGTGAATATGGGAAAAAGATTTAATAGCTACTGCTACTCGCGATTTAATTGCATTGAGTGCGGGTAGACATAAAACACATTCAGAATAAATAATGCTGCAGAGATTTACGCAAGTGTGTGGCAAACAAATATCATCGGTTAGCTCATATCAGGACGTGAACATATAATTGCTTAGTTTAATTGTTAATCAAAGTTAGCTTAATAAATATACTATTATCCAAAAAAAGTAAATTGTGCTTAATAATTAAGTTTAAATGTGAATTATACCTTCATTAGTAGAGACTAAAGTATTAGTCTTCGTTTAAATAGTGTGAATAATGATTAGTGGGTTTTGTTTAGTGGCGAAGTTTTTAATATCAGACGATCATCCTCTTTACAGAGAAGCATTGGTATTGGCTCTGCAGTTATTATTTGAAAACGTGGATATTATTCAATCAGATGGCTTAGATTCGACTCTCGATGCTTTGCAACAAAATTCAGATTTTGATTTGGTTTTGTTAGATTTGAATATGCCAGGTTGTGATAATTTTTATGGTTTGATCCGTGTCACTCAAGATTTTCCAAAGATACCTGTCGCTGTTGTATCCGCAAGTGACTCAGTTGAAGTCGTATCAAAAGTCATGAGCCTAGGAGCCAAAGGGTTTATACCAAAAACCACAGCCACTCAAACCATTGCTAATGCTTTGAAACAAATAATGCATGGCAATAACTGGCTACCAGAAGGCATGCAATCGAGAATTGAACATATTGAACATATCAAGCCAATCTTTGATGTTGCAAGACTAGTAGGTGAATTGACGCCAAAACAATTCCAAGTATTAAAATTAATACAAAATGGTTTGCTTAACAAACAGATCGCTTTTGAGTTAAATATTACTGAGGCAACAGTCAAAGCCCATATCAGTGGGGTTTTCAGAAAGCTCAATGTAAATACTCGTACGCAAGCTGTATTGCTGTTAAAAAACTTGGACATTCCTGAATAGGTTATTTGTGATAGATCCCAACTACCCTTTAACTGATTTACATCGACACCTCGATGGTAATATTCGGCCGTCAACCATTTGGCAGCTTGCTCAAGAATTTTCTATTCCACTTCAGCAGCAAAACGTAGAAGAGCTTATCCAAGCGACGCAAGTCCAAGTTAAAACGACTGACCTTTTGGCTTTTTTGCAGAAAATGGAACTGGGTGTTTCAGTGTTAGCCTCAGAACAAGCCTGCTATAGAGTGGCATATGAAAATGTCGAAGATGCCAAGCAGGCAGGGCTCACTTATGCAGAATTACGCTTCTCGCCAGTTTTTATGGCACAGGCGCACAATCTAGCTATTGAACAAGTGGTAGATGCCGTGGTTGCTGGCTGCAAAGCAGGCAGTAAAGAATACGGTGTGCCTGTCAATCTCATTGGCATATTAAGTCGCAGTTACGGAGAAGCAATGTGTCATCAAGAACTGCAGGCTTTGCTCAGGGCCAAAGACGATATTGGTGCGCTAGATTTAGCAGGTGACGAAAAGGGCTTTCCTGCCATAAGATTTAAACAACATTTTAAATTAGCCAGAGATGTTGGTTGGAAAATTACCGTGCACGCCGGTGAAGCTGACGGGCCACAGAGTATCAGGCAAGCGATTAATGCGTTAGGCGCAACACGAATTGGCCATGGTGTGGCAGCACGTGAAGACCCTCATTTAATGGACTTTATGGCGAATAACAACATCAGTATAGAGTGTTGTTTAACCTCAAATTTTCAAACAGGTGCTTGCACTGATATCGCGCAGCACCCCATTAAAACTTTTATTGAAAAAGGTATAGTGGTGACTTTAAATACCGACGATCCTGGAGTCTCGGGAATTGATATTGCTGATGAGTATAAGTTGGCAAGGGAGGTTGTAGGTTTGTCTTCAATGCAGCTTAAGCAGATACAGTTGAATGGTGTTGAGGTGGCGTTTGCGTCCGACTATGTTAAGAGTCAGTTGTTGAAGCAACGTTGTTGAATTAACAATTGAAGAGGTTTTAAAATCTCTTTTTATTAAAGATTATGTCCTATTGGGCACTGCCCTCCCGCGCAATGGTGTCCATGCGATTGCGATGCTTTACTCTACTATTAAGACAGCTAAAGAGAATGGCCTCGTACAAGATGATTACTTGATGCATTTAATAAACCAATTACAAGCCTGTTTTATCCTGCCAAAACAAATTCATTCCTGTCAACTTTCCAGAGTAAATTTTGCACGGTATCTTTGAATATGCGCTTTCCTATATTGTTAAAAATAAAATTGATTTATCTAGATTTGATGCCTAGAACAACAATGACAAAACAGGTGCTGCGGTCAATTCTCCGCCAGTGATTTTGAAATTATATTACTTGGTTATGCCTAAATTTTTATTAGTAGCCGCCGCATTTCACATCTATCGCAAGGTTTGTGGCATTGGCAAGTCGTTAATATACCAAAAAATGTAATAGAGATAGCAACGGGTGCAGGTAGTACGAATACAGACCTTGCTGTTCAAGGTAGTCAGCAGATAAATAATGATTATGGTAATCGAGCCTTTGGTGGCGCTTGCCCTCCTTCAGGACATGGTGTACATCACTACCGTTTTACCGTACATGCAATATTAATAGAAAAATTAGAATTGCCAGATGATGCTTCGGGTGCATTAGCGGGATACTTGATAAATGCAAACTCAATAGAATCCAGTAAAATTGAAGCGTTGTACAAGCGAGACTAGCCTAATTGTTTGCTTACACTTAACATAACAGCTGGCATAACTTTGCTACTATAACCATGTGTTACTTGCGCCTAACAAAACATTAGTCGTTTTATTATTAATGGAATTTTTGATAGTTTGGAGGATTTATGGTTATTTTAGTTTTACTTGCTTCAATATGGGCATTTCTTATGCTTCGTTCATGTATTGCTGAGTATCAGTATTATCAATCAGTAAAAACTCTTGAACCTGAAATTTGGTCAAAGTTAGGTTCTCCTAAATATCTAAAGATCCCCATCGTATTTGTTTCTGCTAAAGGTTCAAAACTCTTAAGGGGTATCTCAAACAGCAGCGTTTGTGAACGTGCAAGTAAGCATAGGCAAGCTGGTAAACAATTTTTAGTGTATGTAATATTGGTGTTAGTAACGAGTATTGTTTATTTTAAAATCGCTTAATAAACAATAATTGTTCGCCAGCTTTTCCTCGACTTTATGCTGACACCCTTTGGCTGTTTCTGTAATCTGTTCATAACCCCATCTATTACTGCCTGTGTTCACTGCATCGGTAGCATGGGTTTGTTATGTTTTAGCTATATAAGAAGCCGTAATCTCTTGAAATCTAAAACCGAAGAGCCAACAAACTGGGTCTTTATTATCGATTCTCTAAGCCGAGAGATGATGAATGACTTTTTCTCAGATACATCTTATCTTGAGAGTTGAACAGTGACTTGAAATTTGGATGCGTTTATTGGGAGTGCTTAAAGCTAGCACTTTGCGATCTTGGCCTTGCTGTTTGTATATTCAATAAATCAGCACTCGAAATCAAGATCAATTAAACGCACTCTATATCATTTAATATTGGTTATATCGGCAGATGAATTGTGGATCTCAGGGGCTATTAATGTATAACCTTCATTCACCATATATTAAACAACACATTTAAACTCAACTGCAGTTCTTGAGCGCTAATTATATTTTGTCTACAATAGTGTACTTTTATTTAATTCAGGTCATCAACATGAACGACACTACATCGCTACCCGCTTTACCGGATCGCCTTTCGAGTAACACCCGAAGCCCACATCATGTGGCAGAAATTTTTGAACATAATATTGGCATTCTGCTTAATGGCAAAGAGCGTACCAATGTTGAGGAATATTGTATCAGTGAAGGATGGGTGAAAATTCCTTCTCCTAAAGCATTGGACCGTCGAGGACAACCGCTTCTCATCACTCTAAAAGGAGCGGTTGAAGCTTTTTATAGTTGAGTCGTTTTGCTCTGTGAATGTTAGACGGGCATATAATAAATAAAGCATTAAGCATTAAGCACTAAGTAAAACAGCGGTCTGTTGATTGAAGTGTACCGCTGTTTTTAGCCTGCTATATTTAGCTTGTTATTTATGTGGTTTTATTTCAAGCAGCCAAAATGGTGTCTAAAGAAAAATAGGTGCATTTAATACGATAACACTTCAAAATGAAAAGATTAAGTTGGAGTGAAAACTGTTCGAACAGGCCATTATAAGCAGGCCTCAGGTCTGTGTCAAAAATAGCCTCCTCAGTGTTTGGTGGAAAGATTAAGTCGCTTTGACCACGCTTTTAGTCTCACTGGGTAAATTACTTTCTGGCTAACTCTCTATGTAATATTGCTAGCAATTAATAATTATAATTTTTAAGGAAGAGTGCAATGAATAAGCAAATTTTAATAGTTTTAGTGAGTTTACATTTTTTGATGGGATGTTCTGCAACTCCACCTAAATTAGGGATAATGGACCGTCAATTAATACCATGCCCTAACAAGCCAAATTGTGTGAGTAGTCAAGCAACAGATAAAAAGCATTATATACAGCCCATTCATTTCACTGGAACACCTCAAGATGCAAAAAATAGACTGTTACAAATTTTAAACACTTTGGAACGAACAAAAATTATTGTCGTTCAGGAAAATTATATTCGTGTAGAATTTACCTCTAAAATATTCCAATTTATTGATGATGTAGAGTTTTATTTTCCAGCAACCAACACAGAACACATCATTATACATTTCAGGTCGGCATCACGTATTGGATATTCAGATCTCGGAGCTAACAAAAAACGAATTGAACAGATTAGAGACACATTTAAAGGATATTAATCGTGATAAAAAGACGATGAAAAGTGAATCAACTGATTTAACCTTGGTGGGCCATTTCGGTTTTCTTGAGGTTTTCAATTTCCTACTATTTACATGATTACGTCTTAGTCAGCCTATCAAAAAAGTGTTTTAGTGGGCTTATTAAAAACCTTTTTGTGAGTATTTTTAATATTAACAACACTGCGTTCATCAACATCTTGATACTCGAATCGACTAACAAAATGGCAAATACTTTTTCAATACTTCAACTGGGAGTTTAGTCGAAAACTTCACTCCAACTGGCGCCATAATTAATCCAAAAATTGAAATGACAATCACACTTAGAAGATGCATAAAGCCAAAAATAGCCTCATTATCAACTCATTTTTTTGTGCTTATATAACCATTTATTACTTATCCAAATACAACCTGTCGTAAAAGGTATAGACCCACTCTGGTTTATAGATAATTAATAAGGTGATCGTCATACCATTAAACATTGCTTCAGGAAATAACATTAATGTGCTGATCATTAAGTAATTGTCTTCAATAATGTGCCAGCTATATAAGCCATCAAGATAAAAGTAACCACTTAATGCCAACATCTTTAGCGCGATGGTTAATGCACCTGGGATAAAAGCACAAAGAAAAATATAGGTGAAAATATGCCGAGGTAATTTATGAAAGGTCAAACTATAAATCCCGTATGTAAGCGAAATGGGGGCAAGTATACCCAACAGAAAGTTTACGCCTAACATGTCGATACTTTCTTTACCGAATATTGTCACACCCAAAAGAGCTATGCTGGCGCTAAAAATAGCCCAGCGAAAGCCTAGTAATAAGGTTAGGGCGGACAGCCATAAAAAGTGCACATTTAGTCCATCGTATATGCCAGTTCGAAACATCCACAATATAAATACACAGGCAGCACTACCAAACACTAAGTGCTGGCATTTTTTGTCTAATACTAATTGAGAAAATATCAGTTTTTTACTAACAAAAAAGCATATGAGTAAGCTGAGTAATCCAGTCACTGTTTGGATGTCAGTAAAGTATGAGGTGTGTTCCATCGTTAATTACTCAATGTCTCTTTATTCCTGTGTTATTTAAAGACCGACCAAATAGGTGCATGATCAGAAGGTTTATCGATACCTCTTAACTCATAATCTACATCGGCTTCTTTTAACATTGTGTGTAATTTTGCAGTGGCTAAAATCAAATCTATGCGCAGGCCACGGTTGTCATTAAAACCTTTTGAACGATAGTCAAACCAGCTATATTTCTCTGACTCTTGTGGATACATATCACGAAAACCATCGGTAAAACCCCAGTCTATGAGTGTATTCAACCATTCACGCTCTTCGGGTAAAAAGCTACATTTTTTGGTTTGTAACCAACGTTTACGGTTGGGCTCACCAATACCTATATCCAAATCAGTATGAGAAACATTCACATCACCCATCACAATGACATTTTCTTCAGGGGTATGATATTTGTTTAAGTAACCCATTAAGTCTTGGTAATATTTACGTTTAGCAGGATATTTGGTTTCGTGAGTTTGATTTTCTCCTTGTGGAAAATAACCGTTTAACACTCGCACTGTTTCGCCATTATTCATAGGGTAACTGACCATTATCATTCGACGTTGGGCTTCGTCATCATCACTTGGAAAGCCGTATTGCACTTCAAGCGCAGGTTTTTTACACATCATCGCCACACCATAGTGACCTTTTTGACCATGAAAATAGACGTGATAGCCCATGGCTTCAACATCGGCAACGGGGAATTGGTCGTTATGTACTTTGATTTCTTGAAGGCCAATAATATCTGGTTGATGTTTATTAATTAATGCTTGTAATTGATGTAAACGAGCGCGTATGCCATTAATGTTAAAAGAAACGATTTTCATTGATATGGTCCAAAGGAAATAAAAAAGCTCGGCAACGTTTGTTGCCATTCATATTATGGTAACAAGAACTTTTACATAGCTAAACCTACATTTAGCTAAATCTCTTCGGAATATGTCTTTGGCGTTTATGGGGTGGACGTTGATAATTTTTTCTATCGATTTTGGGTAAGGTTATGTCTAGATGTTTTACAGAATGATAATTAACTTGACTCAACAAATGATCAATGCAATTGAGCCTAGCCGCTTTTTTGTCGTCAGCATCGACTACAAACCAAGGACTTTCATCGGTATCGGTGTGTGCAAACATGTCGTCTTTGGCTTGGGAATATTCAACCCATTGACTTCGAGACGCGAGGTCCATATCAGAAAACTTCCAGCGTTTTATTGGGTCAGTCAATCGTTTAGTAAAACGTTTTTCTTGTTCTTCGTCAGATACTGAAAACCAATACTTGATCAGGGTGATACCTGATTGCATTAAGGTATCTTCAAACACTGGGCAGGTACTCAAAAATTCTTGGCACTCTTGCTCGTTACAAAACCCCATGACTTTTTCAACCCCCGCACGGTTATACCAACTGCGATCAAACAGCACAATTTCACCAGCAGCAGGTAGATGTGCAACGTACCGTTGAAAATACCACTGGGTGGTTTCTCTTTCGGTAGGTTTAGTTAAAGCAACAATGCGCACCACTCTTGGGTTCAGCTTAGCGGTGATGGTTTTGATAGCACCACCTTTACCCGCTGCATCTCTGCCTTCAAACAGCACCACAATTTTTTGACCTGTTTGTTTTGTCCATTCTTGTAATTTGGCGAGTTCAATTTGTAGCGGTACTAAGTGTTTTTCATAATTAGATTTATTCATTAACTCGATAAATATATTTTAAAAATTGAAGACTTTGATAGACTAAATCTCAACATTCTTAGCTTCAAGAAACATACTTTATTTATGCTGTATCTGGTTCAGTCAAACAAAATGGAATGCTTAGCGGATAGTTTAATCAATTGTTTGCAAGAAACTGCAGGGCAGGGTGTTTCTGTATTTGATCCAGATCAAATATTGGTGCAAAGCCCAGGAATGTCGCAGTGGTTAAAAATCCAAATCGCTGAAAAACTGGGTATTGCTGCGAATATCGACTTTCCACTGCCATCAAGTTTTATTTGGCAGTTGTACCAACAACATATCCAACACTTACCTGAACAATCAGCCTTCACCAAGCCCAATATGACATGGAAGCTGATGTCAATATTACCCACTCTGCTTGAGAAACCTGAGTTTGCAGCGATAGAACAATACTTATCTGACTCACAACCCCTTAAGTTGTATCAATTAGCAGGTAAAATTGCGGATGTGTATGACCAATATTTAGTGTATCGACCTGACTGGATCATACATTGGGAAGCTGGCCATAATGACCTTCCTGATACGAATGATTTAAGTATTTGTGAGTCTCATCCATGGCAGTCCATTTTATGGCGCGCTTTGGTAACTAATAGCAAAGATTTGGGTGAGTCACCTTTTCATAGAGCCAATTTACATCACACTTTGCTTGAAGCCTTACATAATCCAGTTAATCAAAAAAGCACGAGTGAAGCGGAAAAACCTCTTATGGTTTTCGGTATTTCAGCCATGCCAATGCAGCAACTAGAAGTACTCAGTGCTTTGGCTAAAACACGAGATGTGATGATATTTTGGTTTAATCCTAGTCAGCATTATTGGGGGGATATAGTTGATAAAAAAACCCAGGCTAAAGCCCAACTTAAAGCGATAGATAATTCAGAGCTGGCAGGTGTCGAGTTTTTAGATGTCGGCAATCCACTGTTGGCTTCATGGGGCAAGTTAGGTCGAGATTACCAAGATATGTTGCTGAGCTTTGAGCTGCAGCAACAAGACTATTTTGTTGATAACCAGCCTGAATGTCTGCTACAACATATTCAATCTGATGTGAACCATTTACAATTTAGAGCGACAGCAGATGAACTAAGTGCCAGCGAATTGTTGTCCAATGGCGAGAGTTATCCTAAAGTAGAAATCGCTGCATCTGACCACTCTTTAAAAGTGCATGCATGTCATTCAAAAGTACGTGAGTTAGAAATTCTGCATGACCAGTTACTCAAACGTTTTAATGACAACCCTGATTGGCATCCCGGTGATGTGATTGTGATGATGCCCGACGTTGCCACTTATGCACCTTTTATCGAAGGGGTGTTTGGTGCGGTAGATCATCATTTAGCTATTCCTTATGCCATATCTGATCGCAATGTGGGTCAGGTATCACCATTATTGAGCAGCTTTTTACAGTTGATGAAATTGCATCAAAGCCGCTTAACGTTATCTGAAGTCTTGTCAATACTTGAAGTACCAGCAGTGCAGCGCAAGTTTGCCATCGCCCCCCAAGAATTTGAATTATTACAACATTGGTTAACCGATGCCGGTGTGCGTTGGGGCTGGAATGAACACGACAAACAGCGTTGGGATCTACCGGCAGAAAAACAAAATACTTGGGTGTTTGGCTTACAGCGATTGTTAGCCGGTTATGCGATGGCAAGCACCGAGTTGTACCAAGGTGATCAAGACTTAATTTCGGCTTATGCTGACATTGAAGGCCAGCAAGCTGAGGCTTTAGGTAAGTGTTATCAGTTTACTAGTGCACTATTAAAGGTATTGGCGTTTTGCCAAAATCAACAAAGCAATCAACAAAGCAATCAACAAAATAATCAACAAAATATACAGCATAAAGTTGAGCAAGCCCTCGAATTGTTAGCTGAGCTGTATGATGCCGATGAAACCGAACAAACCGATATGCTTATTCTTCGGGAAACCCTCGAAAAAATGTTAGTCCATAGCCACCAATATACGCAACATATTGATCAAGATGTGTTTGTCAGTGAGCTTCAGCAAAACATTCAGGAAAATGGGGTAGGTCAGCGATTTTTAGCGGGTTATGTGAATTTTTGTACACTGATGCCAATGCGCAGTATTCCCTTTAAAATGGTGTGTTTGTTAGGTATGAACGATAGCGATTATCCAAGGCAAAGTGTGCCTATGGGGTTTGACTTAATGCGCTTGGCACCAGCAAAACGTGGTGACAGATCTCGACGGTTGGACGATAGATACTTATTTTTAGAAGCCTTATTGTCAGCCAGAGAACATTTGTATTTTAGTTATCAAGGCTTTAGTCAAAAAGACAATAGTCCTTTAGCACCGTCTATTTTGCTCAGTGAGTTGATGGAGTATTGTCAACAAGGATTTTGTTTGTCGGGAGAGTTAGGCTTAGAAGTAGAAAAGACCGAGAAAAACTTGCTTGCCCACGTAACGCTAAAACATAAGTTGCAGCCTTTTCATCAAGCTTATTTTGAAGAAAAAAGTAGAAGTACAGCTGAAGTTAAAAGCGAGTCTTATTTAAGCTTTAACCAAAAACAACAAGCCATTGCCGAGCAGTTGCAACAACCATCACAAGCGTTGATGTTTAACGCTGAGCCTTTGACTCAGTCCTTGGAGCAATCTACCCAGCTTGAACTTGAGGCTATGATCCAGTTCTTCCAAAACCCCGCCAAAGCGTTTTTTATTCAGCGATGGCAAACCCGTTTTTATCCATTAGGGCAGCAAAGTAGTGATGAAGAGCCTTTCTCATTTGATGGTTTAGATAGATATAAATTAAACGAAAGATTAGTACAGCATTATCTTACTACGAGCCTTAATGGCCCTTCTGAGTTGGTTATCAACGAAGAACGTTTAGAAAATGTAGAAAATGTAGAAAGTGTAAAGAGCGAAGAAAGTGAAGAAAAAGGTTCTTTAGCAAACCAAGAGATAGAACAACCCAATACTATCATTAGCTTATTGAACGAACTCAGAGCAGAAGGCAAGTTACCCGCAGGGCAAAGCGGAGAATTAGCGCTTAGACCATTAGTGAAACAAAGCACGCAACTAGCCGAACACATTAATGATCTCAATACATCGCTCATCCCAGCGCAAAGTGTTGATATTGAGTTGTTGGTTAATAATGTGGTTCTTGTCGGGCGTGTTGACAGCCTGTATGCACAAAACTTAATACTCTGGCGAGCAGGAAAACTTAGGGCTAAAGATCGTATTGCTTTGTATTTACAATGGTTATGTTTGTGCGCTGACGTACCCAAGGCTGGACTCAATCAAGCACATTTTATCAGTACTGAAAAATTGTATTCACTACCTGTGATTGAAAAACAAACAGCCCTACAACAACTGGCTATTTGGCTTGAACATTGGCAGCTAGGTGGCGATCAAATACTCCATTTTTACCCAGAAGCAGCTTGGCAATGGGCAACAAGTCAGGAAATAAACAAAACCTTGAGCACATTTAAAGGCAATGACTTTGCCGCAGGCGAGGGCACCGAAGCCCACATACAGAGAGTTTGCCCAGACTTAGCCCTGCGTTTTGAACCTTTCAGCCAAATAGCAGAGGCGTTACTTTTACCTCTTGTTGAATTAGGTGATGCAAAATGAGCCTTACTCCAATTCTCGATGACGCGCTTAATTCCAATGACATCGCCCCATCGGCTACCATGCAACCTCTTGATACGTTCACTTTTCCTTTGTATGGCGCTTCGTTAATTGAAGCCAGTGCTGGCACGGGCAAAACCTACACCATCGTTAATTTGTATATTCGTTTGTTACTTGGTCATGGCTGCAAACCTTTGGGAGTCGAGCAGATATTAGTGGTGACCTTCACCAATGCCGCCACAGGAGAGTTAAAAGAGCGTATTCGCCAGCGTTTACGTAAAGCCTATTTAGACTTTTTTGCTAGTGCCAGCAAAGACGCTTTTATTCAGCAACTTATTGATCAAAGTGACAACGTTGAACTCGATTGCCAGCGTTTAGCCTTAGCCAGTAAACAAATGGATGAAGCCGCGGTGTATACCATTCACGGATTTTGTCACAAAGCCCTCACCGAACACGCTTTTGAAAGTGGTGCCATGTATGAGCAGAGTTTCATATTAGATGAAAGTGAATGGCTGAAAATAGCTGCTGAGGATTATTGGCGTAAACATGTGGTGACCTTGCCACAACACACCTTACAGCTATTGCTAAAACATTGGGCGACACCTGATGCCATGATCAAAGGTATTGGTCGCTTGCTTAGTCAGCATGCCGCGCCACATCAAACAAAAGATATTGATGCGGCTATCAAAAGTGTGGATCAATATGCCCAGCAGGTAACCAAGCTTAAACGTTGGTGGTTATCCAATGACGTTAGCCTACAACTTAGCAAGGCTAATCTGAATGGCCGGGCTAAATTGGGCAAGTTACCTACATTACAAAATATGCAGGCATTTTGTAAAAGTGACTTATTACAAATAGATTTTGACAAAACTGGCTGGCAGCTGTTCTCCCCTAAACAAATGGCGAAGGCGGCTAAAAAAGGCAGTGAGGACTTATCTCATTTAGACTTTAGTCAATTCGAATTATTACAAAGTATGCTGCTGCGTTGCCAACAAAATATAACCTTAGCGTTTAGCCAACACGCGATGTTGGTGGTGTCGGCTAATCTTAAATCTCATAAAGACATGTTACATTTGTTATCGCCTGATGACCTATTAACGGGTTTGCAACGCGCTATAAGCCAACAAGCTGGCACAGATGACAATACTTTGGCTAACACCATTCGCCAAAACTATCCCGCTGCATTGATAGATGAATTTCAAGATACCGACCCTGTGCAATTCGAGGTATTTCAAGGCATTTACGGCGCTTCTCAGCAAGGGCCTGATTCAGGACATTGTGACAATAATAGTTCCGATAATAATACTGAACTGAGTATCGAGATTAATCAAGGTGCTAGTTCAAAGAACAACTCAGGCACCATTTCCAAGGATAGCTCAAGGCTGTCAACATCCTGTTGGATCATGATTGGTGATCCTAAACAGGCTATTTATGCGTTTCGTGGCGCAGACATTTTTACCTATATAAAAGCCAAAGAGTGGGTGGATAATAAGCGGCATTTTACCCTAGCCACTAATTGGCGTTCAGCGCCCAAACTCGTCAATGGCATTAACCAATTATTTGAAAATAGCCGTAAAGGTTTTCTATTTGAACAAAGTATTCCTTTTTACCCCGTAAAAGCAGGGCAAGATTTTGAAGGGTTAACTTTGCAGGGTAAGGTAGTTGAAAGTTTGGACTTTCAACATTTATGCAGCAGCGAAAACTTACCTATTTCAGCCAGCGATGCGTCTAATCAGTTAGCCATTGCCACGGCCAATCAAATATCTCATTGGTTGCAGTTAGCCCAAACAGACCAAGCGCAGATCAAAAACCGGGCTATTACTGCTGGAGATTGCTGTGTTTTAGTGCGTAATCGTAATGAAGCGCAAGTGATTAAAAATGCCTTGTCAGCGGTGAATGTAGCCAGTGTGTTTTTGGCCCGTAAAAGTGTGTTTGCCACCCAGATTGCAGCCGACGTATTTAGATTACTCAAAGCCCTTAGCCAACCTACAGATGAAAGACTATTAAAAGCAGCCTTGATGAGTAAGTTGTTTACGTTTAACGCTCAGCAGCTAGATACTTTATTTAACGATGAATCAAGCTGGCAAGATGTGTTAGAACAACGTTTTTACTGGCATCAAACCTGGCAAAAACAAGGTTTGATCCGCGCCATAAACCAAGTGTTGCAGCACTTTAATGTCGAACAAGGTTTGATTAAACATCAGCCCGATGGCTTAAGGCGCGTGACTGATTTACGCCATTTAACCGAGTTGTTACAACAACAAAGTTTACAGTTGGTAGGCGAAGCACAGCTTATTCA
>Ga0115564_10000064_pt1 | contig 103873 bp, 96 predicted proteins | sample COGITO_mtgs_1105_7_FD_88680 | JGI IMG/M metagenome (GOLD analysis project Ga0115564, IMG submission 88680) | Pelagic marine microbial communities from North Sea - COGITO_mtgs_110523 | ecosystem: Environmental > Aquatic > Marine > Epipelagic | place: Germany:Helgoland, sampling site Kabeltonne...
CAACAGGGTGGAAAAGGACGCGCATCTTGGCATAGTGAATATGGTGATCAACGTACAGGACCGCATCCACCTTGCCAACGTGATTAAAAGGCTCAGAACAATTAAGGCTATCAGTAGAATTGTAAGGGTAAGAAACTGATGAAAAAAGCGATTAGCACCAAAAATGCGCCCGCCGCTATTGGTACTTATTCCCAAGCGATACAACATGATGGGCTACTTTACGTTAGCGGCCAGATCCCACTCGTTCCAACCACGATGGAACTCGTTAGCCCCGATATTGAACAACAGATCAATCAGGTATTTGACAACCTTTCTGCGATCGCTGGCGCAGCGGGAACGACGCTTAACAACACGGTCAAATTTACGGTTTACCTCACTGATCTTGGTCATTTTCCCTGGGTTAACCAGGTGATGGCCCAGCGGTTAGTGCAGCCGTACCCTGCCCGCGTTGCCCTTGAAGTATCAGGTCTACCCAGATCAGCGCTCGTAGAGATCGATGCAATCATCTCGATTAGTTAGGAGACCCGGTCATGCCTGGCGACCTGGCAAACATTGATGTCACCAGCCTTAAAGGGGTTGGTCCAGCGCTGAGCGAAAAGTTGGCCAAGCTCGGCATCAAGACGGTTCAGGATATCCTGTTTCACTTACCCTCTAGATACGAAGATCGAACCCAGATAACGTCGATTGGCGCGAGTGTCCCAGGAGAATCCTATGTCTTGGAAGGTGAGATAGTTGCCTGTGAAGTTGCTTATGGCAGGCGAAGGAGCCTGCTCGCCTACCTTCAGGACAGCACAGGAAAGATTGGCCTGCGGTTCTATCACTTTTCAAGCGCCCAACACCAAAACTTAAAAACAGCCGGTGCCATTCGGTGTTTCGGAGAAGTGCGGGCAGGTGCGTCCGGCCTTGAGATTTATCACCCGGAGTATTCACAGCTGAGCAACGCACCGGATATGGAGGAATCCCTAACCCCAGTCTATCCCACCACCGAAGGCATCAGTCAGACTCGATATCGGATGCTGGTCGCGCAGGTCCTAGATCGACTAGCACAAACCGCTATTGAAGAACTATTGCCGGACCGCTGGGATACGTCCCTTGGTGAGGCGATAACCTATCTGCACCATCCACCACCGGATACTGACGTTGATCAGCTAATGGACGGCAAGCATCCATCGCAAATACGGCTGGCCTTCGAAGAACTGACCGCCCATCAGGTGAGTCTCCGAATCGTCAGGGAAAGGATCCAAGAACTGCACGCGCCCGCGCTTGATTCACCTTCAAGCAGTTACGCTGAGGTCAAACAATCATTCGGATTTACGCTGACTGGCGCGCAGCAACGGGTCGCAGATGAGGTAGCGACGGACTTGATGAAGAATCGGCCGTCAATACGCCTGATTCAGGGAGATGTAGGCTCCGGTAAAACCGTCATCGCCGCACTGGCGTCGGTACATGCTTTTGAGAACAATTTGCAAACCGCCCTAATGGCGCCAACGGAGCTTCTTGCAGAACAGCATTTCATCAACATGACTAGCTGGCTGGCGCCACTGGGCATCAAAACCGCTTGGCTAACCGGCCGAGTGACAGGGAAGAAAAGAGTCGCGGAGCTCTCTAAAATCCTGAAGGGGGACGCGGCCGTGATCATCGGCACACATGCCTTGTTCCAGAAAAATGTCATATTTAGAAATCTGGGACTGGTCATTGTCGATGAACAGCACCGGTTTGGCGTACACCAGAGACTGGCATTGCGAGAAAAGGGCAGTGCTGGCGGTACATCACCCCATCAACTTGTCATGACAGCAACGCCAATACCAAGAACGCTTTCAATGAGTATTTATGCGGATATGGACGTGTCAGTGATCAACGAGTTGCCACCAGGGAGAACGCCTGTCACAACCACTGTGATGTCCGATGAGAAACGAGATTCGGTCATCTCCCGGGTCGCGGATGCCTGTGCGGAAGGGCGTCAGATTTACTGGGTTTGCACTCTGATAGAAGAAAGTGAGGTATTACAGTGTCAGGCGGCCGAGGTGACAGAGAAAGAACTCGAAACGATGCTACCGGGCGTCCGGGTCGGACTGGTTCATGGCCGAATGGCATCAGCGGCTAAAATTGATGTCATGAACCAATTTAAATCGAGGCAACTGGACCTGTTGGTTGCGACAACGGTTATCGAAGTCGGCGTCGATGTACCCAATGCCAGCCTGATGGTGATCGAAAACTCGGAACGGCTTGGGTTAGCCCAGTTACACCAACTGAGAGGGCGCATTGGGCGAGGGACGATAGACTCTCACTGCGTACTTTTGTATCGAAAACCGCTTGGCAAGCTGAGTAAAGAACGCCTGGAGGTCATGAGACAAAGCAATGACGGCTTTTTTATTGCGGAACGGGACCTAGAAATCCGAGGGCCAGGCGAGTTGCTGGGTACACGGCAGTCCGGCGCCCTGCAATTTCGGATTGCCGACCTAATGAGAGACCAGGAGATGTTACCCATGGTCCGCGAGGCTGCCCTCAAAATGATGAGTGAACATCGAGCCAAGGCCAGTGTTCTGGTAGACAGGTGGATCAAAGACTCCGATAGCGTAGGGCAAGTGTAACCTTGTCTATAGGGTCAACTTGTCTATAGGGTCAACTTGTTTATAGGGTCAACTCGTGCCGAGCCGGGATTCCCCCTTGTAAAAAACCGACTCATCAAACTTGTCTTCGCTTTTGGCGACGATGGTGGCTACGGCAGCGTCGCCGCAAACATTGACGGCAGTTCTCATCATATCCAGGAGTCTATCCACGCCGATAATGAGTGCGATACCTTCTACCGGTAAACCAACCTGCTGTAAGACCAACGCGAGCGTAATCAAGCCAACACCAGGAACACCAGCCGTTCCAATAGATGCCAGGGTTGCCGTCAAAACAACCAGCAGGTATCCCGTCATTGATATATCAACATCATAGGCCTGCGCAATAAACACGGTCGCTACGCCCTGCATGATCGCAGTGCCATCCATATTGATGGTCGCGCCAAGGGGCACGGTAAAAGAAGCCACCTCGTTCTTGACGCCAAGACGATGCTCAACGGTTTCGAGTGTTACCGGCAAGGTCGCGTTAGACGAACTGGTTGAGAAGGCATAAGCCATTACAGGATAAAAGTTACGGTAGAACACAATGGGATTAAGGTTTGCAACAAAACGCACCATTACTGTGTAGGTCAGCAAAAAGTGAAGTACCAGAACACCAGCAACGGTGAAAAAATACCTGATAAGGTCCGTAATAGCTGAAAATCCCATATTTGAAAACAGCGCTAGCATCAGACAAAAAACACCAATGGGTGCGATGGACATCAACATCATGATTAGCTTCATAATGATGTCGTTCCAGTCATTCAGGGATTCGCGAACACGCTGACCACTCGGCCCACTTTTTGCGATAGCGACGCCGACAAGAATCGCGAACACGATCACCTGCAACATGTTCCCTTCGGCCATCGCTTTCACCGGGTTCGTAGGAACAATGGCAACAATGACATCTTTAAGCGGAGGACTCTCTTTCGGGACAAAAACCGCATCGGTGGCCAAGGCCATTCCGACGCCAGGGTTAACGATGTTAGCGACAGTCAACGCGAGTGTTATGGCAACGGCAGTCGTGAAGAGATATAGGCCAATGGTTTTAATGCCTATACGCCCAAGGCTGGAACCGTCAGACAAATTACTGGCCCCGCAGGCAAGAGACACGAATACCAACGGCACAACCAGGAGTTTAAGGCTGGCAACAAACGCTTTGCCACCAACATCGAATAGCCCGTTGACGCCGTAAACCATCATCGGGTTACTGTCAGGCAAATCGATGGCGTGTATTAATGAACCGAGCAGCAATCCACCCGCCATACCAACCAGGATATGTCGAGTGAGTGTCGCTCGCTCAATCATTAATCCGCTTCCAACATTTCAAAATCTGCTTTCCCTACACCACACTCCGGACATACCCAATCTTCTGGAATATCATCCCAAAGAGTCCCAGGAGCAATCCCTTCTTCTTCTAGTCCTTCTGCTTCATCATAAATAAAACCGCACACAATACACTGCCATTTCTTCATCGGGTCGTGATTCTCCTAACTTTTCTTTTTTGATATTGCTTGTTGAACAATAATTCGAGCGACGGTCCTCCGCTGTTGTTGAAGGACCGGGTGAGCAACGTATACTACATCAAATATCCTTTCCCTGAAATAAAGTGACGCTGGCACCCAAGCAACTCAAGACTGCGATAAACCAACGCTACCCACGGTTGAAATCATTCGTCTCCCTGACCAGAACTGATCGACCGATCGGTACCTACCTGCTGCTATGGCCGACGCTAACGGCGCTATGGATTGCCTCTGAGGGTTGGCCCGAGTGGCACCTGCTTCTGGTATTCGCACTCGGTACAGTGTTGACTCGGTCCGCGGGATGTATCGTTAACGATCTTGCAGACATGAGGTTCGATGGAAAGGTCAAGCGCACACAAGATAGACCATTGATATCAGGGAAAGTAGCGCCGCGAGAATCATTGCTTCTGGCTGGTTGCCTTGCTTTCGTCAGCTTACTGTTGGTGCTGACAACTAATCTCTATACTGTGTATATGTCGGTGTTCGCAGTGCTTATTGCCGTCATCTATCCTTTCATGAAACGCTACACCTACATGCCGCAGGCAGTACTTGGAATCGCATTTTCCTGGGGCATCCTGATGACTTTTACCGCGGTCAGCAATGAGATTGCGAACGTTGCGTGGTTATTGCTGATCGCTAATCTCCTTTGGGTCGTCGCTTACGATACACAATATGCCATGGTGGACCGGGACGACGACATTAAGCTAGGTATAAAATCGACAGCCATTCTATTCGCGGAACTGGATAGGCCCATCATTGCGATCCTCCAAATTTCGTTTCTCGGTACGCTATTGCTGGTGACCCGTTCCGTTGAGTTTTCCGTCTACTATTACTTGGGACTTAGCAGCGCTACTGGGCTTTTTATCTATCAACACTACCTCACATGGAACCGATCCCGCGAAGGCTGCTTTAAGGCTTTTCTGAATAATCACTGGGTAGGGCTTAGTGTCTTCCTGGGAACGGTTACTCACTACTCTTTAAATTAGATTTAAATATCAATAGGTTAAGACAAAAAATTTGGAACTGACAATATCTTGCGCCAAACGTCCATATTCGATATTGTATGCCTAACATACTCACTACGTTTGTAGTTAGTACAAACCCAGCCAACAGTAGTGACCTTACGTGCCGTTAGATATGGACGCCTGCGAACAACTCAAATCATTAGGCTTTACCACTAATGAAGCCAAGTCTTACCTCGCACTGCTTCAGTGCCAACCAGCAACCGCCTATGAGATTGCGAAGACAGCCGGACTTCCAACATCCAAAATTTACGAGACTGTCGCCCGGTTAGTGAGTAGAGCCGTCCTGCTGGCAAGCGAAGATGAAACCGGCACCCAGCAATACTATGCCCTTAACCCATCAGACTTGATGCAGTCCATACGCAACAATATCATCAAAGATACTGAGCAATTGTTACCCGAGTTACAAAAGGTTCCAACGAACATTCAGAGCAACCTAATCTGGCCACTGCTAAACAGCAACCAGGTTGAGCGTCGCACCCTGGAGATTATTAACCAGGCAACGACCAGCATTCTTGTTTCTTTGTGGCCTGAAGAACTCGATTGGTGTGAAGAGTCACTCGTGGATGCGGAGGCTCGTGGCGTCAATATTGCCCTTGTGCATTTTGGCGAGCCATCTACAAAGATCGGTGCGACTTATCATCACCCTGTTCAAGAAACGCTTTATGCAGAAAAAGGTGGGCGGGGCCTCACGGTGGTTGTCGATGGAGCACAGGTGGTGATCGCAAATTTTCAAAGCAACGGTGAAATCGACGGCGCTTGGTCAAAAAATAAAAGTTTTGTGACCGTGGCAGAAGATTACGTAAAACACGATGTTTACATCACTAAAGTAACCCGATTTCTAGGTCCCGAAGTTGTCAAACGATTTGGCGAAAACTACGACAGACTTCGAGACGTTTTTAACTCAGAAGCCTAGGAGGTTCTTATGCAATCCTATTCAATCAACGGTGTCATCTGTGACGCCAGTGAAGCAAAGGTGCCGGTCAACGATCACGGCTTTCTATATGGCGACGGTGTGTTCGAAGGTCTTCGATTCTATAACGGGCGTATATTGAAACTCCGCGCCCATCTAAAACGCTTAGTGGACTCGGCCAAAGCGCTTCGCATCCAGCTGCCGATGTCCGCTGGTAAACTCGAGGAAGCTTTACTTGAAGTCGTCGCCGCGTCTACCCATACAGATGGTTATCTTAGACTCATCGTCACAAGGGGTGTCGGACCACTTGGAATAGACCCTAGCCATTGTGAAGCAGGCTCCGTTGTCATCATTGCAGATCAACTTAAGATGGTAAGCGAGGAGGCCAGGGACAAAGGCGCGCGATTAATCATCTCGAGCGTGCGCCAATTGGCCGGCGACCAATTGGACTCTAGAATAAAGAGCCTTAACTACCTGACTCAGATCATGGCCAAAATGGAAGCCAATGTCGCAAGGGCCGACGAAGCCGTGGTGCTAAATCAGTCAGGCTATGTCGCAGAAGGCTCCGCTGATAACATCTTCATCGTCACCGGGGATACCCTTGAAACACCCCCCGTTACAGACGGCGCACTGGATGGGATAACGCGCGGTTTGATCTTGGAGATCGCTAAAAATCTGTCTATACCAGTGAGGGAGCGGTCACTAACCACTTACGACCTGTACATTGCCGACGAATGTTTCCTTACGGGCACTGGCGCCGAACTGATCCCGGTACGAGAAATATCCGACAGACAACTCAGCAACACGCCTGGTCCAATTTATTCTAGGATCAGGGAACAGTTTCACCGTGAGTTGCAGAACGACGCCTGGTTTGACTAAGCCCCGGTTATTCAAAATTGATCAATACCCCTAGACAGGCGTCTGTTCGTGCTAGTATTTCTCGCAGCCAAAGGGGGATTCGTTGATATCTCGACACCTACACATCGCGACCACTGCGATAGACACAATCAATCAGATAACAGGAAAAGTAGTATCCCTGCTCACGTTAACCATGGTGATTATCACCTGCGTGGTCGTGACAGCACGATACCTTTTTAATGTCGGTTCAATCGGGTTGCAGGAAAGCGTTATGTATATGCATGGAGCTGTTTTCATGCTGGGAATCGCATTCACGCTAAAGGAACAAGGCCATGTTCGCGTCGACGTTCTCTATGCCAAGTTTCCACCACGCGTAAAGGTCTTTATCGATATTGTCGGTCACCTGTTGTTCCTGGTTCCATTTTCCATTTTCATTCTTTGGACAAGCCTGGATTATGTGTCATTTTCCTGGTCACTAAAGGAGTCTTCCGGGCAGCCCGGTGGCTTACCGGGTGTCTATCTGATTAAGGGTTTGATACCAGCTATGGCGGTTCTGTTATTGCTTCAGGGAATATCTGAAATATTGAAAGACTTGCGCTCACTAACATCGGACCCGAGTCAATAACATTGGCACCTATTCTTCTTGTCCTGGCGGTTTTCGCGGTACTGATTTTGGGTTATCCGGTAGCGCTCTCGCTTGCCGGAACTGCGCTGATTGCCGCTGCGATCGGCGTGGCCACCGGAGGTTTTGAACCCGCATTTCTCACTGCGATGCCAAGCCGTTTGTTCGGCATCATCACGAACCAAACCCTAATCGCTGTACCCCTGTTCGTCCTGATGGGCGTTACTCTGGAGAAAACCCGCATAGCACAACAACTACTCGACGCCATGAGTCGAGTCGTTGGCGGCTTACCCGGAGGGCTGGGATTATCAGTCATCATCGTTGGCGCGCTGATGGCAGCAAGTACAGGCATCGTTGGCGCTACGGTTGTGACGATGGGCCTGATGTCACTGCCCGCCATGCTGAACGCCCGTTACGACGTGCCCCTGGCAACCGGCACTATTTGCGCTACCGGTACATTGGGACAGATTATCCCACCTTCCATCGCACTGGTCCTTCTGGGTGATGTGTTGTCAAGCGCCTATCAACAAGCCCAACTATCAGTCGGCATCTTTAATCCAAAAACGGTATCCGTGGGTCACCTGTTTGCCGGGGCCATCATTCCTGGTGTAGTGCTAGTACTGCTTTACACCCTTTATATTGTGTCCACCGCAACCTTAAGCCCTGAAAAAGCGCCCCCGGTAAAGGTAGATAACATTAGGTTCACGCTAATCCTGAGTAGCATTTTCCCGCCCTTATTTTTAATCCTTGCGGTGCTGGGTTCGATATTAGGCGGAGTTGCTACGCCGACCGAAGCTGCCGGTGTTGGCGCCATGGGTGCACTTGGCCTGGCAGCAAGCCGGCTAGAATTGTCATTAAGGCAGCTAAAGGAGATCGCGCTGACCACGACAAAGATCACCTCTATGGTGTTCTTTATACTGATCGGCGCATCAATGTTCTCGCTGGTCTTTCGAGGCTATGGGGGAGATGAACTCGTACACGCCTGGTTGGCCGGACTGCCGGGTGGCGTTATTGGCGCAACTATTGTGGTGATGCTGGTTATCTTCCTGCTTGGATTCATTCTGGACTTCATTGAGATCACTTTTGTCGTGATACCCATTGTAGGTCCAGTGCTATTGGCGCTTGGAATTGACCCTATCTGGTTGGGCGTCATGATAGCGATAAACCTTCAGACCTCTTTCTTGACACCACCGTTTGGGTTTGCACTCTTCTATCTTCGCGGTGTCGCGCCCGCAGAGGTCGCAACCAGTGATATTTACCGGGGCGTTATACCCTTCATCGGTATTCAATTGGTGATGCTTGTCGTTCTGGCATTAGTGCCCGAACTGGCTACCTGGTTACCATCCAGAATCTACGGCTAGTCAACGACACCAATACCTGCAGCCTCAGTGAACTCAAACACCTGTTCGAATCGGTACATCGCCTGCAACACGGAAAGATCAGCACGTTGCCTGCCGATAACCTGCAGCGCGAGTGGTAAACCTGCGTTACTCTTTCCAATTGGAACTACGCCGGCGGGGTTTCGCGTCATGTTCAGGCCAACCGTAAAACCCACCCAACCTGGGGTCTCCTGGCCATTAACCACGCCTTCATTTTCAACCGTCGGGGTATGGCCACATAGAGCGGGTGTCACTATTAGCGGTGCAGCTTCAAATGCCTGCTCAAGTTTGTAGTTAAGATAATGCCCCGCATCAATCGCCAGTGCATAGGCTGCACCCGTCATCTTTGTACCCATCTCAATCATCTTCTGAAGCTGCGGGTCTATTCGTTCCCAATCCTTTGTACCCATCAGATGCTGCTGCGCTCGCGCCCTGGCACTTGTCCAAAACACCAGCCAATCCTGAACTGGGTCCGTTTCCCAAATATTGTTATTTTCAATAATGGTCACACCAGCGGCTTCTAATTTCAAAATCGCCGCCTCACTGTGCGCCATAATTTCTTTATCAACCGTCGCGAACCCCATCGTCGGTGACCAGACTATTGATTCCGGTAAACCAGCACTTTGCACTCCTTCCAGCCAGTTGTCCGGCTTATCACATTGAGCGAAGATATCTGAGGCGAGATCGCCAACAGTAACATCAAGGGCCGCCGCGGTTTCCAGGCTCGTTCTTGCCATTGGCCCCTTGACGGTCAGTAAGCCGCTACCGGGCGGTAACTTACCACCATTGGGGATCCGGCCCTGTGAGGTCTTTATGCCACTCAGCCCGCACAATGCGGCTGGAATACGAATAGAGCCACCGCCATCCGACCCAGTGGCGAGCGGCACGAGACCCGCCGCTAAGGCAGCAGCCGAACCGCCAGATGATCCGCCCGGAGTACGATCAAGGCTCCAGGGGTTCCGAGTAATACCAAATGGGACATTGTCTGTCTTACCACGGTGCCCAAATTCCGGCGTGTTCGTCTTTCCAACCACCACGCAGCCAGCAGCCTTCAGCCTTCGGACGAGTTCAGAGTCCTGCTCAGCTTCCGGGTCACCGGTATGCAAGTCAGACCCGAAAGACGTTACATACCCGGCAGCATCTTCCAGATCCTTGACGCCGATAGGTACGCCCGCAAGCGGCAAGTTCTCGCCCCGGGCCAGAGCATGATCAATCGCTAATGCTTCTGCCAGGGCACGTTCGGGGTTCACCGAACAAAAACTGTTTAACTGCGGATCAACCTTCTCAATATTCTGAAGCGCAGCAGAAGTCACTTCAACGGCGCTCATGTCACCCTCACGAATTTGCTTAGCTAACTTAACGATATTTGTTTGGCGAAAATCCATCGGAGGGAGCTCCTTTTTTTCTAAAGATAGGCTGAAATAGCCTGCGAATATTGATCGATAGTGTCTTCACAAATAGAGGCTTCCTCGTTTGGTGCAGTGAGGATCATTCTCTCGACATCCTGTTCTAGTAAATAGTCGATATACTGCCGAGTTGGGGGTAAACCCATCGCTGAAATGATCGTCTTTGGTCTTCCCATTGCGTCTTCAAGGACTCGCAGTGTCTGCTGATCTTCTGCTAAGGATTCAAGCCGGGTCTGCTTACCCGCCAGCGAGTCATGCCACTGCATGGCAAAAACTGGCATCCAGCCACCCGCGATTTTTATCGCTCTTTTTAATATGTTCGGTCCCGCACCAGCCAGGGACAGTTCAGGATAGGGTGATTGAACGGGCTTCGGCCACATCCAACTGGGCTGTATATCAAAATGTTTTCCATGAAACTCGGCTTCTTCTTCCGACCAGAATGCCTTCATCACTTCGACAGATTCCTGAGTGACAGAAAACCGGTCACTGAAGCGAACGCCATGGTGTCGCATCTCAGGCGGATTCCAGCCCGCGCCGATACCGAACACCACCCGCCCTCTGGAAATCTGGTCAATCGTTGCAAGTGATTTTGCGCAGTTAATGGGGTTATGTTGGGGCAATACGCAGATTGCAGTGCCGAGCTTGATCGTGCTGGTGACTGAAGCGGCCGAAGCCAGCGCTACAAAAGGGTCATACATACTTTTGTAAACTCGCGGGACTTCATCGCCAATGGGGAAATCTGTGGATACCGGGATATGGGAATGTTCAGAAACAAAAAAAGACTCAAAACCTAACTGCTCCGCTTTCTGCGCTGCTAGGTGCGGGGGCGTGCCGGTAGCGGTGGCGAATATACTGATACCAAACTTCATAGAGTTTTACCTATAGGGGATGAACCTGAACAGGCAGATTTGTAATGCCGCGGACAAAGCTAGACCGCAAACGCTGCGGCTCACCGACAACTTCTACCTTATGAAAACGCTTCAGGATCTCTTCCCAAACAATCCTCAACTGCATCTCTGCTAGTCGATTGCCCATACATCGGTGAATACCGAAGCCAAAAGATAAGTGGTGCCGTGCATTAGGTCGGTCGATAATAAAAGCATCCGGATTATCGATAACTTCTTCGTCCCTATTGCCCGATATATACCACATCAACAGCTGCTCACCTTTCTTTATTTTCTTGCCGCGAAGCTCTAAATCCTGGTTAGCCGTTCTTCGCATATAGGGTAGGGGGGTCTGCCAACGAATGATTTCTGACACCATGCCAGGAATAAGATCGGGGTTATTGCGCAGTTTGTCGTACTCTTTCGGATTCTGGTTCAGTGCCAGTACACCGCCGCTAATAGAGTTTCTGGTGGTATCGTTACCGCCGACAATCAAAAGGATAAGATTGCCCAAAAACTCATAGGGTGCCATATTTTTCGTATCTTCCCCGTGAGCCAACATGGAAATCAGATCTGACCCTGGTTGCTCCATCGCCGCCCGTTCGTTCCACAGTCGCGTAAAGTAAGCCAGACATTCCAACAACTCAGCTCTTCTTTGCTCAGCCGTGTCCACAATTCCGGTCCCAGGTGGGGCAGTTGCTACATCCGACCAGCGAGTCAACATACGGCGATCTTCGAACGGAAAATCAAACAGAATAGCGAGCATTTGAGTCGTCAGTTCAATAGAGACAAGATCAACCCAGTTAAAGGTCTTAGCGACTGGTAGGTTGTCAAGAATGCTACCGGCACGTTCTCTGATGACAGATTGCATCTTCGCTAGGTTGGGTGGTGCAACGGCGCTACTGACGGTCGCCCGCTGAAGATCGTGCTTAGGAGGGTCCATGGCGATGAAATTGGAAAAATTAAGCTCCTCGGGCCCGGGGGCGAGATCAATTCTCGGTCCAAGGGCTATGCCGCTCGCGGACGAGAACAGCTCATGATTCTTATCCACATACATAATGTCTTCGAATTTGGTAATCGACCAGTAGCGACCGGTCATTGGTAATTCGTTCATATGAACCGGATCTTCTTCTCGAAGGCGCTTAAAGTGAGCCTCGTGAATATCCATCTGGAACAGTCGTCCGTCGATAGGATTAATCTCTTCAATCGGCACCGAGTACGGGTCTTTAATAACAGGAGGCGCATCCGCTCGTAGAAAGGGATTGTTGTAGACGGAAGTTTCCGCGTCCTTTTTCTGCTCACTCATCTTTGTTTACTCAACAGTTGGAGTTTTTTCTAAGACACAGACCATACCAGATTGTATTACTAATGTTTCCAGACGAGGGGAGGTGTTTGCAGAAAAGGTTTTAGACCAGCCCGCGCCATGTCGTTCATCATCTAAAGGGACTTAGGTCCAACCCACTTCTATAAAGAGGGATGCCTGCAGGCGCTTTCGCGGCATCTCATTTAAGGCAACTCAATAATAAGCTAGACGCAGGTTACTGAATCGGAACCCAATATTAAGTGTTTTTGATCGATCTATCGCGAGCGAACCAGATCGCCAATTTTATTGAGCAGCTCTGGCATTGATGTAAGCCCTCTCCGAGATTTCGTGATATGACACAACGCTTTCACGGTAAGTTTTGTACGAATTATAAATCCTATTCGCAAGCTCATCGTTCGGGTCAACAATTTCTGCCGTCATAGCATAGGAAATATCTCGAATTCCCGAGAGTACATCGGCTGGCAATTGACGCAACTCAACGCCATGTACGTCAACCAGTTCAAGCAGCGCGGCGTTATTTCGGGCTGTATATTCGGCGAGAAGATCAGCGTTGACTGCCAACGACGCATTCTCAACAATGGCTTTCAGGTCAAGCGGGAGCTCGTCCCACGCTTCCTTGTTTATGATCAGTTCAAGGCTTGGGCCAGGCTCCTGCCAGCCAGGGTAGTAATAGTACTTCGCCACCTGGTGAAGCCCAAACGCTAAATCGTTATACGGGCCGACCCATTCCGTCGCATCGATTACGCCGGTTTGCATACTCGTAAATATCTCACCGCCCGGAAGATTAATGGCGGTACCACCGGCCCGGTTAAACACCTCACCGCCAAGCCCCGGGATGCGCATTTTCATACCTTTTAGATCCTCCAGGGAGTTGATCTCTTTGTTGAACCAGCCCGCCATCTGAACGCCGGTATTCCCGCCTGCAAACGGCACAAGGTTATAGTTAGCATAAAGTTCGCGCCAAAGTTCCATGCCGCCACCGTGGAACAACCAGCCATTCATCTCCTGAGCAGTCAGGCCAAACGGTAGCGTTGTGAAAAACTGAGCGATAGGGACCTTGCCTTTCCAGTAGTACGCAGCGCCGTGGCCCATTTGGACCGTGCCCTGCGAGACGGCCTCGAAGACTTCCAAAGCAGGAACAATCTCACCCGCACCATAGACTTTGATATCGAGCCGACCATTGCTCATTGTCTTTATTTTCTTTGCCATCGTTTCCGGCGCAAGGCCCATACCCGGAAGATTCTTTGGCCAGGTCGTTACCATTCGCCATTTATAGATCTTTAGCGGCGCAGCGGCACCATCGGCAGCAATGGGTTCTTGCGATCCTCCACAAGAACCAAGCAAAATTAACAATGACAGGGAGAAAATTCGTAACATCATAAGTTTTTGTTCCGGGACTCTATCGTTTCAGTTGTGTGGCGCGAATTGTGTGGTGCGGGGACTATCCGAGCGCCTCGAGATTAGCATACCCCATCACCAGCCACTTACTGCCTTCGGAAAAGTTAACCTGCACGCGGGCCGAGGAGCCCTCGCCTTCATAGTTCAGAATAACACCTTCACCAAATTTCTGGTGGACCACCCGTTGACCGATTTTAAGATTCGTGCCCACGACCTCATTGGCAACCCGGGAAGACGATGACCTTGGGGAAGGCGATGACCTTGGGTAAACCACTGATTTTTGTGGACGCACTGCTTTTATTACTTCTTCAGGCATTTCACTGATAAAGCGGGAAGGCCGGTTAAACGTTTCGCTACCATTGATACGACGAGACTCTGCGTAGGTCAGGTACAATTGCGTCATCGCTCGCGTGACACCGACATAGCAAAGCCGTCTTTCTTCTTCCAGCCTGCCAGGTTCTTCCAAAGACATCATATGTGGGAAAAGCCCATCTTCCAGACCTGCTAGAAACACCAAAGGAAACTCAAGACCCTTAGCACTATGCATCGTCATCAGTTGGACACAATCCTGATCGGGGTCACCCTGGCCTTCACCCGCTTCAAGCGCAGCGTGACTTAAAAAGTCATCCAACACGGAAAGCGTCGGCGCCTCTGGCTCGTCGGGGTCGGCGTCAAAAAGATAGTCTTCAGAGGGGTCATAGGTTTTTGCTGCAGTGACCAATTCAGCCATATTTTCGACGCGGGCTTGGCCACGCTCGCCGCCTTCTTTAGCATGGTAGTCTTTCAGTCCTGAGGCTTCGACAACAACCTCAACGAGTTCACCAAGGTCAGCTTCTGCAGTCTGCTCGTCCAGTGTTTCAATCATCCCAAGAAATACAGCAATGGCTTTCCTGGCTCGCCCGGTCAGCAGACCTTCATCTAAGATTTTTGTGGCCGCCTGCCATAAGGGGATTCCGGCAGCCCTGGCAAGCAGCCTGATTTCCGCAACACTTTTCCCACCGATACCCCGTGGCGGCGTATTGACCACTCGCTCGAACGCTGCGTCAGCATCCCGGTTACCGACTAATCTCATGTAAGCCAACACGTTACGGATCTCTACCCGTTCAAAGAAACGTTGGCCACCGTAGATACGGTAGGGCATCTGAGCCCGCAACAAAGCTTCTTCCAGTACCCGTGACTGGGCGTTAGATCGATACAATATGGCTGATTCCGAGTAAAGGTTACCGCTATCAGACCAGGACTTTATCCGTTCGACGATATAACGCGCCTCGTCAATTTCGTTATACCCCGCATATAGCTGTATAGGATCACCGTCACCCATGTCGGTCCACAGTTCTTTGCCCAGACGACCAGTATTTTGGTCAATCAACCCATTGGCTGCTGTCAGGATGTTCGACGTGGACCGGTAGTTCTGTTCAAGCCTAACGGTTGAGGCATTCGAAAAGTCTTTAGTGAACTGCTGGATGTTCTCAATTTTTGCACCCCGCCAGCCGTAAATAGACTGATCATCGTCACCCACGACCATTAAGTTATCTTTGTTACCAGCAAGTACCCGGAGCCATGCATATTGAATGGTGTTGGTGTCCTGAAACTCGTCGACCAGCAGGGCAGAGAAGCGATCCTGGTAGTGCTTAAGGACCACCGGGTTTTTAAGCCAGAGTTCATGTGCTCGCAAGAGAAGTTCGGCAAAGTCCACCATGCCACCGCGCCGACAAGCCTCTTCATACGCACGGTAGATAGCCAAGTGGGTTTTCAGGTATACGTCACCATAATCCTCGATACTGCTGGGTCTAAGCCCTTCATCTTTCTGACCATTGATCCACCACAGGGCTTGCCTGGCAGGCCACTTCTTGTCATCGACGTCAAGGCTGATCATCACGCGTTTGACCAATCGAAGCTGGTCATCTGCGTCAAGAATCTGGAAGTTTTGAGGCAGGCCCGCATCGCGGTGGTGGGCTCTTAACAGGCGATGAGCAATACCATGAAAAGTCCCTACCCACATACCTCTTGCCGGAATGTCGAGCAGTTTTTCGAGCCTGCCTCGCATTTCAGCTGCAGCCTTGTTGGTAAAGGTAACGGCAAGAATACTGTAGGGAGACAGCCCTTCCCGCTGGATCAGCCAGGCAATCCTATGGATAAGCACACGTGTTTTACCGCTACCTGCGCCTGCGAGAATTAACGAGCTACCACGAGGAGCAGCAACAGCTTGTCGTTGCTGCTCATTCAGAGAATCCAGGAGATGAGAGACATCCATGATTATTCGACTGTGACTGACTTGGCAAGATTTCTTGGCTGGTCAACGTCCGTGCCTTTAGATACCGCGACATGATAAGCCAGCAGTTGGACAGGAATCGTATAAACGATGGGGGATATCAAAGCGGGGCAGGAAGGAACTTTTAATACCGTGACGCGGTCAGCGTCCCTCATGGTGACAAACTCGTCGGCGAATACGATGAGCTCAGCACCCCGAGCACGCACCTCTTCAAGGTTTGATTTAAGTTTTTCGATGAGTGCATCCCCGGGCGCTACAGTAACCACAGGCATATCATCGTCCACCAAGGCCAGTGGACCATGCTTCAACTCGCCGGCGGGGTAGCCTTCTGCATGTATGTAAGAGATCTCTTTCAGCTTCAGCGCCCCTTCAAGCGCAATGGGATAGTGGCTGCCACGTCCCAGGAAAAGAGCATGATTCTTGCCAACAAACTTTTCCGCTATAAGACGGATTTGCTGATCAAGTTTTAGCGTGGACCGCACAACATCCGGCAGAGTCTTTAAGGCTTCTACCAGTTCACGGTGGCCAACATCATCTAGACCGTTGTACTGACCTATTGCGCCCACAAGCAGCAACAAATCAACGAGTTGGTTGGTGAAGGCCTTGGTTGAGGCCACGCAGATCTCAGTGCCAGCTTCCAGCATCAAAGCTAGATCGCTCTCTCTGACCAGTGAGCTGTTAGGAACATTGCACAGACAAAGGCTGGCGATGTAATTCTTGTCTTTAGCATCTCGTAACGCCGCTAGCGTATCGGCGGTTTCCCCAGACTGGGAGATCGTTACCAACAAAGTCTTGGGAAGAACGACGGTTTTCCTGTATCGAAATTCACTCGCGATCTCAACGTGGCAGGGAATACCGGCATATTCTTCGAACCAGTACTTCGCAACAAGACCGGTATAGTAACTACTACCGCAGGCAACAATTTGGACAGTGGCTACTTCCTTAAAGACGGATTCTGCCGCGACCCCGAATGCATGGGTCAAAACACGCTTATCACTCAATCGTCCCGCAAGGGTACGTTCGATAGCATTGGGCTGCTCAAAGATCTCCTTCTGCATGTAGTGGCGAAAGCCACCCTTATCCGTAGCATCGTGTCGTTTATCCAACGTAACAGCGCGACTTTCAATAAGCGCTTTATCATGCCCAAAGATAGTGACCTCCGTGGCCGTGATTTCAACAAGTTCTCCTTCCTCAAGGAAAATGAATCTGTCCGTGACTGGTCGCAGGGCTTGGGGATCAGAAGCGATATAGTTTTCTCCAATCCCTATGCCGACAACCAGCGGGCTACCTAGCCGAGCTGCCATGATACTGCCAGGATTATCCTCGTCGATCACCGCAACAGCGTAGGCTCCTTCCAGTTGCTCAAGTACTCGATTCATCGCCTCACGCAAACTAGAAGTGGTCTTCAGTTCGTGATGCAGCAAGTGTGCGATAACCTCGGTATCCGTCGAAGAATCAAACTCGTACCCTTTTTTAGTCAGCGCCTCTCTCAACGGCTCATGATTTTCAATGATCCCGTTGTGAACCACCGCAAGACCGCCAGAGGCATGCGGGTGAGCATTGGACTCACTAGGTTCACCATGCGTAGCCCATCTTGTATGGGCTATCCCAGACCTGCCGGTGGGCGGGTTTTTAAGGCAAGCATTACTCAATTCCGAGACCTTACCCTGCCTTCTGGTGCGCTGCAGTTTGCCTTCGTGGTTCAACATTGCTATGCCGGCTGAATCGTACCCTCGATATTCAAGTCGTCTCAAACCTTCAAGAAGAATTTCACCCACCTCACGGTTCGCGACAACCCCGACTATTCCACACATAGTATTTCCTACTTCTGCTTTGTTGGTCTTAGCCAGTTGGGGATTGATTTCTGCTTCCCGCGGCCAAGCGCCAAGACGTTTTCTTCAACATCCTTCGTAATCGTTGAACCAGCGCCTATCGTTGCACCGGCGCCAATGCTAACTGGGGCTACCAGGGATGAGTTAGAACCAATAAATGCCCCATTCCCAATATGGGTTTGATATTTATTCACGCCATCGTAGTTGCAGGTAATCGTTCCAGCGCCAATGTTAACGCCGGCACCAATACTGGAATCGCCAAGGTAGGTAAGGTGACTGGCTTTACTTCCTTTCCCTAGTTTAGTTTTCTTTATTTCCACAAAATTCCCAACGGCAGCCTCATCGCCTAATTCGGCACCAGGTCGCAGGCGGGCAAAAGGACCCACGGTACAGCGCGCGCCTACGATCACCTGTTCAAGCACAGAATTCGCTTTGATGACGGAACCGGCCCCAACAACACTGTCGGTAATCAGACAGTTAGCACCAATGGTGACATCCTCGCCTAAGATGACCTCACCTTCAAATATTACGTTGACGTCGATCGAGACGCCGCGGCCAACGGCCAAGTTTCCGCGCACGTCAAGTCGAGCGGGGTCCATAAGCTGAACACCCTGGTCCATCAGTTGATGCGCTGTGTTGAGCTGCAAAGCTCGCTCTAGGCCCGCTAATTGCGTAAAAGTATTGATACCAGTGACTTCGACCGGATCATCCGTTTTATAAGCTTTTACAGAGGAGGCTTCATGATTTGCATGACGAACAATATCGGTCAGTAAAAACTCGTTTTGAGCGTTATCATCATTCAACAGCTTCAGCCAGGAAAGCAGTTTACTGGCATCGGCGACCATGACACCGGAATTGATTTCTTTGATTGATCGTTGGAGCGGGGTAGCGTCGCGCTCTTCGATGATATCCGTCACACGTTCGTGTTCCCTCAGAATACGCCCGTAGTTAAAAGGCTCATCCATATCTACACTCAGTACGGTGAGGTCAGCGTCAACCAAGAGCAGTGCTTCGAGGGTTGATTTTTTAACCAGTGGTGCATCACCTAACAGGATCAAAACCCTGGAATCGGGATCAATGCCGGGTACAGCCTGTTGCATCGCATGCCCAGTACCTTTCCGTTCTGCCTGGTAAACCCACTCAATATCTGTTCGGTCTGCAAACCTGGTTTTAACTTCTTCGGCTCCCTGTCCTACGACGACATGCACCCTGGTTGGCGATAAGGCGCTTACAGTTTCCAGTAAATGCTCAAGTAACGGCTTTCCAGCCAGCGTTTGTAACACTTTAGGCTTGTCCGAGCACATACGGCTGCCGACGCCTGCCGCCAGGATGCATACTTCAAGGGATTGGGTCATCGTACGAGTTTACCTTAAAAACAGTATTCTAAACGGACACAAAAAAGGTGGCCAAGGCCACCTCGTGTCATTTTATTGATGTCATCTGCAGTTCGGACGAAAAGCCAATGGATTCGTTCTTCGAGGCACAACGAAAAGTCGATTGAGACCATCATCTAGACCCCTGAAAAGGGCCTAGTGTTTTTTATTACGGACCTTCTGAATGGTTCGCAACATCGCTGCTTGTTCCTGCAAGTCTGCGGCAACGCGAGCAAAGTCAATATCAGACCGCTGGTCTGACAACTCCAACTCAGCTTTCTTCTTGGCTTCCAGGGCTGCCGCCTCGTCAAGGTCATCGGCTCGCATGGCGGTGTCTGCCAAAATGGTGATGGAAGTAGGCTGAACTTCAATAAAGCCGCCTGAAGCATAGAAAATCTCTTCTTCGCCACCCTCAAGAATCAATCTAACCGGGCCGGGCTTCACTCCGGACAACAGAGGTGTGTGCCCGGGAAGTATACCCAGCTCACCTATGGTGCCAGACGCAACAACCATCTCTACCTGTCCGGCAAAGATTTCTTGCTCGGCGCTTACGATGCTACAAAAAACTGTAGAAGCCATTTAATTACCTATAGTGTTTTGGCTTTTTCGATGGCTTGTTCGATGCTACCAACCATACTGAAGGAAGCTTCTGGCAGGTCATCATATTCGCCATCCATAATACCTTTGAAACTGCGAATGGTATCTGCAAGAGACACGTAGACACCGGGTTGACCGGTGAACACTTCTGCAACGTGCATTGGCTGTGAGAAAAACTGGCTCACTTTCCGAGCACGATAAACTGTCAATTTGTCTTCCTCTGACAATTCATCCATACCCAGAATCGCAATGATGTCCTTAAGTTCTTTATAACGTTGCAGAATACCTTTAACACCTTCTGCAACGTTGTAATGCTCGTCACCAACAACCAATGGGTCAAGCAGTCTTGAAGTAGAATCAAGTGGATCTACCGCTGGATATATGCCCAGTGATGCGATGTCTCGAGACAGGGTTACCGTTGAATCAAGGTGAGCGAAAGTCGTTGCCGGAGAGGGGTCAGTCAGGTCATCAGCAGGCACATAGACCGCCTGAATAGACGTAATAGAACCCGACTTAGTCGTGGTAATTCGTTCCTGAAGAACACCCATTTCCTCCGCCAGTGTAGGTTGGTAGCCTACAGCTGATGGCATACGACCCAGCAACGCGGATACTTCCGTACCGGCAAGTGTGTATCGGTAAATGTTGTCGACGAAGAACAACACATCACGACCATCATCACGGAACTTCTCTGCCATCGTCAGGCCAGATAGCGCTACGCGAAGCCTGTTTCCGGGAGGTTCGTTCATCTGCCCAAATACCATCGCAATCTTATCGATCACTCCGGCGTCCTGCATCTCATGATAGAAGTCGTTACCTTCCCGAGTACGTTCACCAACGCCCGCAAATACGGAGAGGCCGCTGTGTTCACTCGCGATGTTGTTGATCAGCTCAAGCATGGTGACGGTTTTACCAACACCCGCACCACCAAACAGACCCACTTTACCGCCTTTGGCAAACGGACAAATCAGGTCAATAACCTTTACGCCAGTTTCCAGAAGATCTCGGCTACCAGCCTGATCCTCAAAGGAGGGTGGTGCCCTATGAATAGGCATACGCTCTGTTTCATTAATCGGGCCGCGCTCATCAATTGGGTTACCCAACACGTCCATAATACGGCCGAGTGTTTGTTCCCCAACAGGCACTGATATTGGTGCCTCGGTATTTGATACCGTAAGTCCACGACTGATACCTTCGGACGAACCCATAGCAATTGTTCGAACAACACCGTCGCCCAACTGCTGCTGGACCTCCAAAGTGGTGTTATTGTCGTCAATTATCAAGGCGTCATACACCTTGGGTACATCGTTGCGTGGAAATTCAACATCAATAACCGCACCAATTACCGATACGATATGTCCGCTACCCATTGCTAATTCCTCTTCTACTTAACTCTATGGAGGTGCCTGCTATACCGCTGCAGCACCACTGACAATTTCTGATAATTCCTGTGTGATCGCAGCTTGGCGGGCGTTGTTCATGATCAGCTGTAGCTCATCAATCAAATCGCCTGCATTATCTGTGGCACTTTTCATTGCGATCATCTTCGCAGCCTGTTCACAGGCTACGTTTTCAACCACGCCTTGGTACACCTGAGATTCAATAAATCTGGTCACCAGGCCTTCAATCAACTGACGCGCATCCGGCTCATATATATAGTCCCAACGATGCTTCATGCCCTCGTCTTCCTCAGCGTCAAGCGGCACCAATTGCCTAATCGTAGGCGTTTGGGTCATGGTGTTAATAAACACGTTGTTTGCTAGATAAATCTTGTCGACTTTACCTTCCTCAAACGCGTCCAGCATCACCTTGATACTGCCTATAAGATCACTGACCTGTGGAGACTCACTAACGTGAGAACTGGCCGCAACCACATTTCCACCGTAACTTCTGAAGAACTGTGCACCCTTGTTTCCAATAAGACAGAGATCGTATTCAATGTCTTGTTCGGACCAAGTCTTAATGTCGCCGACCACTTTTTTTAGCAGGTTTACGTTAAGCCCACCACACAAACCCTTGTCCGTGGTAATAACAATAAACCCAACCCGCTTAACCTCCCGCTCCACCATAAACTGATGGTGATACTCAGGAGAAGCATTCGCGACATGACCGATTACTGATCTTATATGATCAGAATAGGGCCGCCCCTTTGCCATTCGTTCTTGGGCTTTACGCATTTTACTCGCCGCTACCATTTCCATGGCACTGGTGATCTTCTGCGTATTCTTGATACTACCAATTTGTTTTCGGAGCTCTTTGGCGTTCGCCATGCCTGCCTCGTTAGTTAATTAATGCTTACCAGGTCTGTGTTGATTTGAAGGTTTCAATTGCCTTCTGCATTCGATCAACGACATCTTTCGAATAAGCACCTTCAGCATTAACCTCGCTCATAAAGTCAGCGTGTTGAGAGTTCATGTAAGACATAAGGGCCGCTTCAAAGTCCAGTACTTTGTCCACTGCAACATCCTGCAGGAAACCTTCGTTCGCGGCATAAAGCACCACGCCCATTTCAGCCACTGTCATAGGGGCGTACTGTTTTTGCTTCATGAGTTCGTTGATTCGCTCACCATGCTCCAACTGTCTTCGAGTCGCTTCGTCAAGATCAGATGCGAACTGTGAAAATGCCGCCAGTTCACGATACTGGGCAAGCGCCAGCTTAATACCACCAGAGATCTTCGACATGAATTTCATCTGGGCATCACCACCCACCCTGGAAACTGAGATGCCCGGGTTCATTGCGGGCCTCTCGCCAGCATTAAACTTGTCGGATTCCAGGAATATCTGTCCGTCGGTAATCGAAATAACGTTGGTAGGGACGAAGGCAGATACATCACCCGCCTGCGTCTCGATGATTGGCAAGGCTGTCAGTGATCCGGTCTTACCTTTAACCTCGCCATTAGTGAAGGCTTCAACGTAAGCCTCGTTCACCCGTGCAGCGCGTTCCAGCAAACGGGAGTGAAGATAAAAAACATCCCCTGGATAGGCTTCACGTCCTGGTGGACGTCTTAGCAGCAACGATACCTGTCTGTAAGCCCAAGCCTGTTTTGTCAAATCGTCGTAAATAATTAACGCATCTTCGCCACGGTCACGGAAGTACTCACCCATCGCACAGCCAGAATAAGCTGACACATACTGCATAGGCGCAGGGTCCGCAGCACCCGCGACAACGACAATCGTGTTCTCCATCGCGCCGTGTTCTTCGAGGGTACGAACGACGTCTGCGACAGAAGAGAGCTTTTGGCCGATGGCCACATAAACACACTTAATACCAGAACGAGCCTGGTTAATAATTGTGTCAATCGCGATCGCGGTCTTACCTGTCTGCCTGTCACCAATGATCAATTCTCGCTGGCCACGGCCAACAGGGATCATAGCGTCAATACACTTGAGACCAGTCTGCACTGGTTGGTCAACGTGCTTACGAGCAATAACACCCGGCGCGACCTTCTCAACCGGCGATGAACCAGAGGCGTTGATTGGCCCCTTACCATCGATAGGATTACCCAGTGCGTCTACGACGCGGCCAAGCAATTCAGGTCCGGCCGGCACTTCAAGAATTCGACCCGTACATTTCGCAGTCTGGCCTTCTCGAAGACTCTTATAGTCTCCCAGTACCACTGCACCGACAGAGTCGCGCTCAAGGTTCAGAGCAAAACCGAACAAATTGCCCGGAAACTCTATCATTTCACCATTCTGAACATCCGCCAGACCATGAATCCGAACAATACCATCAGATACACTGACAATAGTTCCTTCATTTCTGACCTCGGAAGAGACATCAAGCTTTTCAATTCGTTGCTTAATTATCTCGCTAATTTCGGAAGGATTCAGTTGCTGCATATCCTGTTCCCCAGAGGAAAGTTAAATTCTATTCTTACGTTCAAATTCTTTTTTGATCCCGTCTTGGTTAGATAAATTTTACGTTCTCTATCTAACTAAGCACTATCTAGCTAAGCACTATCTAACTAAGCACTGCCAAACTAAGCCCTGCCTAACTAAGCCCTGCCTAACTAAGCCCTGCCTAATTAACTAAGTACTTGGGACAGTTTTTCCAATCTACCTTTAACTGAATCGTCGATGACAGTATGTTCCGCCCGAATAACGACACCGCCAATCAGTGATTTGTCGGTCTTAGTTTCAAGGTTAATATCTCGCTGAAGCATTCGCTGCAATGCCGTACCCAGTTCATTTTTCTCTTGCTCAGACACGTCAAATGCACTGGTTACAGCCACATCCATGGTCTTTTCATGATTCGCTTTCAACAGCTCGAACAGCTCATAAATAGTCGGCAATAATGCGAGTCGACCATTTTCAGCCAGTACGTTCACAAAATTTTGACCGTCTTGATTAAGATCATCTCCCATCAGCCCGAGTAGAATGCCGGTTTCGTCTTCGATCGTCAGCGTTGGGTTATCAAGTGCTTTTTCAACTATCGGTTCTAAGACCGCTGCAGCCAGTAAGCTCAACATTCTGGACCAGATTCCAAGGCCGTCTGCTTGATCCAGCCCTCTTGAAAAAGCAGCTCTTGCGTAGGGCCTTGCGATCGTTGGTAGTTCTGCTTCCGCCATCCTAGCCTCTAAAGTTGCGCACTAAGTTTGGACAGCATTGCTTCGTGAGCAGCGCGGTCAACCGATGCTTCAAGAATCCTTTCAGCACCCTCAACCGCTAGCTCACCCACTTTTGCTCTAAGCTCTTCCCTGGCGCGACTGATCTCCTGATCGATCTCGGCCTGAGCACCCTCTACAATACGAGCTGCCTCATCAGTTGCCTTGGACTTAGCTTCCGCTTCAATCTGTGAAGCCCTCGTTCTGGCCTGAGCAATAAGTTCTGCTGATTGCTTCTTGGCTTCTTCGAGTTCAAGGCCAGCTGATTCGTTGGCTTGCTCAAGCTGCTTCTCCGCAGCCGTTGCTTTCTCTAGTCCGTCAGAAATAGCTTGCTGGCGTTCTCTCATAATCGACGTGAGAGGGGGCCAAACATATTTCATGCAAAACAAGACGAAGAGGATGAAAGAAATCGCCTGCCCCAGCATCGTCAAATTAATATTCACATTTCACCTCTGGCTTTGGTTAAACGTCTTGCGAGAATCTATAGCGCAAAGATCATGTAGAGCGAGATACCTACTGCAATAATAGGTACCGCATCGACAAGTGCCAATGAGATGAACAATTGCGTCATAAGCATTGGTTGAAGTTCTGGTTGACGGGCCACACCTTCTAAATATTTACCGCCAAGAATACCAATACCAACTCCACTGCCGATAGCACCCAATCCCATAAGGATCCCACCTGCGACAAAGATAAGCGACTGTTCCATGAGTTACTCCTAAGTTATAAGTCGTTTTCTAAAAAATCAGTGTTCGTCTACTTCATGAGCCTGAGTCAAATAAACTATCGTCAGAATCATGAAGACAAACGCTTGCAAAGCAATAATCAGAATGTGAAAGATTGCCCAGGGCAATGACAATGCCCATTGAGCCCAAAAGGGCAGTAATGCGATCAAAATGAAAATCATCTCGCCAGCGTAAAGATTGCCGAACAGTCGGAGTCCGTGAGACAGTGGCTTCGCCAACATGTCCACAAATTCCAAAATAAAATTGAACCAATACATGCTCCAGTGCGGAATCGGATGCGTCACCAGACTTGCACCAAACTTTAACGGTCCCTTAATTTTAAAGTTGTAATAAAGCACCAGTAAAAAGACGGAAACTGACATACCTAAAGTCGCATTCGGGTCGGTCGTCGCTACCACCTTCATATAGGGGATACCCGCCATTGTGGCCAGATAAGGGATCCAGTCAACCGGGACAAGATCCATCATATTCATTAGGAACACCCAAACCAATATGGTTAGTGACAGTGGACCGATAATGGCGTTGGGCCTACTCCCGAACACTTGAGTGATATTGTCATCGACAAATTCGACAGCCATTTCACATATATTTTGTAGCGTGCCTGGTACACCGGCTGTCGCGCTTCTTGCCGCCATCGTGAAAATCGCAAGGAACAGGCCTCCAAGAAATATCGACCAGAACATGGTATCCACGTGGATTGACATAAAACCCATTTCAGCAATATCTTCAGGCCCATGGGCAAAACCCCACTCACCGTCGGCAAACCTACCGTAGGTCAGGTTAGTCAGGTGATGCTGAATGTACTCGGAAGAGTTTGCGTATTCCCCAGCCATCTTTATCTATGGTCCTTCTCTTTAATGCGCTTTGGTAGAAGCTGCCGTCTGTGGCAGACTTTCAACCTATTTTACTGGTGTCATCGCTTTAGCAACTTGCGAGAATCCCACCAAAGAATTGCAGCCATACAGAGCTGTAATCCTACAAATGTACTAAAAAACACTAACACGTTCAGTGGCCTAACAAACACAAACACCAAGGCAAACAGCGAAACCGTTAGTGCAAACTTGCCCAGCTCGCCTCGAAGTACGTGGCGAAGCCCGGGGTCACCTTCTGACACGGGTCTTAGACTGACCACCAGCGTATAACACCCCGGCACGATACAGGCTACTCCTGCCATTAGCGCTGACGTTGCCACTACCCGGTCAAAAAAGACACTCAAACCTGACGCTATTAAGGTCGCGGCGCACTGTGCCGCAACGATTCGAAAAATGGGCGATTTGGTCAAAATGGCCAATCGAATAGACGCTTTCTCTTTCATTAAGACCAAAAGATTTTTTACTCAAAAACGCCCGCTTCGTTGCGGGGGCAGAGTATAGAGATTAAGCGCTACGGGGGCAACTTGGAACGTCAGTTTTTATGGCGTTTAGGCTTGATCACCGCTAATTTTTTAATGAAACACACACTGGCTGTTATTTATGCCTCGCGGTAACCCATCTTAGAAAGGATTCCATCGAGTTCATCCAGGGAGTTGTAACTGATCACCAACCTGCCTGCGCCTCTTTTCGTGTGCTTTATCTGAACCGGCTGACCCAGGGTTTGGCCAAGATTCTGTTCGAGCCGTCTGGTATCGGGATCTGGGCCGGGCTTCTTGCCTGCGCCTTCAGGAATCTTACCAGCAATCCTAACAAGTTCTTCCGTCTGCCTTACGTTCAGCCCCCTGGCAATAACCTGTTTGGCTACCCTTACCTGTTCATTGGACTCCAAGGTCAATAGCGCTCGTGCATGACCCATCTCCAGATCTCCAGCTACCAGCATTTCAGCAACCGGAAGTGCCAATTGCGTCAGGCGCAGGGTATTTGTCACAGCGCTGCGTGATTTACCAACTGCGTCAGCCACTTCCTGGTGGGTAAACTGAAAATCATCGATAAGCCGCTTCAGGGCAGTAGCCTCTTCCAATGGGTTCAGGTCCTCTCGCTGAATATTTTCAATAAGGGACATTGCAAGGGCAGATTCATCATCGACGGTTGTAATCACTGCCGGGATTTTGTCAATGCCCGCCAGTTGTGCAGCCCGCCAGCGTCTTTCACCGGCGATGATTTCGTAACGATCATCGGCGATTGGCCGAAGCACAATAGGCTGGATGACACCCTGGGCTTTGATCGAATCACTGAGCTCGGCAATGGAGTCGTCAGCAAAATAGGTCCTAGGCTGATACTTGCCGGGCTGAATGAATTCTATAGGAATTTCTTCGAGACCAGTCTTTAGTGGCGCTACTTTTTCCTTCTTGGGAAGCAATGCCTCCAGGCCACGACCGAGCCCTCTTTTTTTAGCCACCATTATGCAAATTCCTCGAAGTTACAGCGCTTACTGGGTGTTGTCAGGAAGCCCCGGGTGTTGCTTCAACACCTCACCCGCGAGCGCCAGATAGGCTTTTGCTCCGCGAGAGTATTTATCATAAAAAAGTATCGGCACCCCGTAACTTGGTGCTTCAGCCAGACGAACATTTCTGGGTATTATTGTTCGATAGACAGCATCGCCGAAGTGATCAATCAACTGCGAAGATACTTCCCTGCTCAGTGTATTACGTGGATCATACATGGTGCGAACCAGTCCTTCGATCTTCAGTTTAGGATTGAGCGATGATTGCAAACGACCAATGGTATCCATCAACGCTGATAATCCTTCAAGAGCATAGTATTCACACTGCATGGGGATCATGACGCTGTCCGCAGCAACTAACCCGTTAAGGGTTAGCAATCCAAGCGCGGGCGGACAATCAATGATAATAAAGTCATAGCGCACTCGAACGCCAAGTAGCGCTTCTCGGAGCCGGTATTCCCTACGGTCAAAGTCGGTGAGCTCAATTTCAGCCCCAGTAAGGTCAGCATTCGCACCAAGTAAGTGATATCCAGCCGCCTCAGCGTTCTCAATCGCATCAGCGGCCGCAGCGTCTCCTAACAAAACATCATAAACCGATTGACTCAGATCTGATTTATCCAGTCCACTACCCATGGTGGCGTTACCCTGGGGATCCAGGTCAACTAACAAAACCTTTCGATTCATCTTCGCTATCGAAGCAGCCAGGTTGACGCTCGTGGTCGTTTTACCGACACCACCTTTCTGGTTAGCAATGGCTAGAACAACCGTCATCTTCCAATCTCTATCAGGCAGCGTTCGGAAGTTAAATCAGGAACATTCAGTTGATAAATAGTCTGCTTAAAACCCGGTAGTGGTGTAACCGCACTTTCAGCAGGTCCTTTCATGGCTAGCAGATGTCCGCCCGGTGCCAACAGGTGTGAGCAAGCCTTAACAAAATCTTCGGTGCTCGTGAACGCACGGCACACGACATGATCAAACTGCCCCTGGAAATCCTGAGCTCGTGACTGAACTACTTCAACATTTTTAATGCCCAGTTCGATGATTACCTGAAGCATAAACCGCGTTTTCTTCCCGTTAGAGTCGAGTAGCGTAAACTTTTTATCGTCATTGATCAGCGCGAGGGGTATACCCGGCAAACCGGCACCACTACCTACGTCAAGTATCCGAGAACCACCAAGATAGGGGTGAATGGAAAGAGAATCTAGTAAATGAACCACCACCATCTGTTCCGGGTTGTCGATGGAGGTCAGGTTGGTGACCTTGTTCCATTTAGTAATGAGCGCCAGATATTGTGCCAGCTTCTCCACGACGTTGACGTGAGACTCAATTGACAACGCCACCAGACCGCGCTCTATCTTTTCGTTGAGTTTCATCAGGCGCTTTGTCTTACCGGGATCTTACCCTGCTTTTTCAAGTGTACCAGCAGGATAGAAACCGCTGCTGGTGTGACTCCGGATATCCTACCTGCCTGACCTAAAGACGATGGTTTCACCTGATTTAGTTTCTGGACGACTTCGTTCGAAAGACCGTGAATAACGGCATAATCAAGATCCAGCGGTAGGGGGAAATCTTGCTGCGCCTTAATGCGGGCTATTTCATCCAGTTGCCTGACAATATAACCTTGGTACTTGCTGTCAATCTCTACCTGCTCGGTGACATGATCAGGTAGCTTCTCGTGACCGATTGTACTGAGCAACTCACTGACTTTGACTTCCGGTCGCTTCGCCAGGTCGTGCAGCGAATACTCTCTGGTGAGGGGTTGCCCGAGCAGGGCTTCAATCCCCGCATTACCCGGTTGGACAAAGCGGCCCCTCATTTCATCACTCAGTTGATCGATCCGATTCCGTTTTTCGCAGAACCTGGTCCATCGGTCTTCGCTCACGATGCCAAGCTCCCGTCCCATTTCTGTCAAACGTCTGTCGGCATTATCTTGTCTCAATATTAACCGGTACTCTGCCCGGGATGTGAACATTCGATAAGGTTCACGTGTTCCCATAGTAATAAGATCATCAATCAAAACCCCGATGTAAGCTTCACTACGTTTCGGACACCATGGTTCTTTACCCTGCGATTGTCTGGCAGCGTTAAGGCCTGCCACTAATCCTTGGGCCGCGGCTTCTTCATAACCGGTGGTGCCATTAATTTGGCCAGCAAAGTACAACCCTGCCACGTGACGGGTCTCAAGACTGGGTTGGAGTTCTCTGGGTTCGAAGTAATCATATTCAATGGCATAACCAGGACGCGTGATGTGCGCGTTCTCAAACCCCTTGATGGAGCGAACCAGATTGACCTGGACATCATAGGGCAAGCTGGTACTGATCCCGTTCGGATAGAGTTCATGAGTGCCAAGGCCTTCTGGCTCGATAAAAATTTGGTGGGAGTCTTTATCTGAAAACCTAACCACCTTGTCTTCAATAGAGGGACAATAGCGAGGCCCGATGCCTTCGATTTCGCCTGAATATAGAGGAGACCGGTCCAATCCGCCGCGGATGATATCGTGAGTTTTTTCGCTCGTATGGGTGATGTGACAGGAAACCTGTTTGGGGTGGTCAGCAAGGGAGGACAAATAAGACATGGTCGGTCTTGGTTCATCTCCTGGCTGCTCTTCCAGGTCGCTGAAATCAACAGACCTGCCATCAACCCTGGGAGGCGTTCCTGTTTTTAATCGGTCGACTGTAAATGGTAATTCCCGCAGCCTGTCTGCGAGGGCATTGGATGGGGCATCGCCTGCTCGACCACCAGCTTGCTTGTCCATGCCGACATGGATCAACCCACCCAGAAAGGTTCCAACAGTCAGCACAACAGTCGGCGCGTGAAAAGAAAGGCCCATGTTGGTGAGAACGCCCGTGACTCGCCCATTTTCAATGTGTAAATCGTCAACCGATTGTTGGAAAAGTGATAGGCCGTGCTGATTTTCAATGATATGCCGAATGGCCACTCTGTATAATTGCCGATCGGCTTGGGCCCGCGTGGCTCTAACGGCTGGACCTTTTCTGGAATTTAATACCCGGAAGTGAATGCCCGCGCGATCAGCGGCGATCGCCATTGCCCCTCCCAGCGCGTCTATTTCTTTGACCAAATGACTCTTGCCGATCCCGCCAATTGCGGGGTTACAGGACATCTGACCAAGTGTTTCAATATTCTGTGTCAGCAATAGTGTCGACGCACCTGCTCTTGCAGATGCTAGCGCAGCCTCGGTTCCGGCGTGGCCGCCACCAACAACTATCACATCAAAGCGGTTCTGGTTACTCACAATCTCTGCCCTTCGAAGGGAGTGGTGTCTTATAGAGAATGACGGGACGGGAAGTATACGGAAGGCACTACCAAAGTCACGTCCATCATTCTTCTACTTTCCTATGCAAAAACTACCAAAGATCTCGCCAAGCAAATCATCCGCCGTAAACTCCCCAGTTATCTCTGCAAGGTGTTGTTGGCAAACCCTTAGCTCCTCGGCCACAAGTTCACCAGCTCGCTGCTCTGTTAGCAAGGTGCTGGCCGCGGCCAACGCGTCTTTGCCATAACCAAGTGCAACAATATGACGTTTTCTTGCGGTAAACCCGGACCCTACATGAAGCGAGAGTCCGAGTCTTTCCTTTAGCTGACCCTTAAGTCTCTGCAATCCCACACCCGTCTTTGCTGACATGTGTATGGCGTCGATAAACCTGTCTGTGTTCGTGACGAGATCGATTTTATTGAAGACAACGACCGTTCTCGGATCGTCCATCAGGGATTCGGCTTGTTTCGGGGCATCTGGCTCGCTGGCATCCACCACCGCGATAACCAAATCTGCTTGTTCACCGGCTGCTAGTGCACGCTTAACACCCTCTGCCTCGATTTTATCCAGGCTATTTCTTATCCCGGCAGTGTCTACAAGACGCAACGGTATGCCATCCAACTGCAGGGTCTCGTTAACAACATCCCGAGTCGTGCCTGGAATATCAGTCACGATCGACGTATCCCTTCCAGTAAGAAGGTTCATCAAACTCGATTTACCCGCGTTCGGCTTACCCATTAGGACTACAGAGGCACCTTCAATTAAAAGTGCCCCCTGGTTTGTTTCATGCAGTACCGCCTCTAGCTCCCGGTACACTTCAGCCAACTGCAAGGCTATCCTATCGTCAGAAAGAAAATCTATTTCTTCCTCAGGAAAGTCAATGGAGGCTTCAACAAACACCCGTAACGCTACCACTTGCGAAACCAAGGCGTTAATCCTGGTAGAAAACTCGCCCTGAAGAGAACGGACAGCGCCCCGCGCCGCTGCCTCTGTACTGCTATTGATCAGGTCGGCTACTGCTTCTGCCTGGGTAAGGTCTATTTTTTCATTCAAGTACGCTCGCTGACTGAACTCGCCGGGTCCGGCAATTCTTGCGCCTAGATTAACAACTCTATTGAGAAGCATTTCCAACACGACAGGGCCGCCGTGGCCTTGGAGTTCAAGCACCTCCTCGCCGGTAAACGAATTGGGGGCATTAAAGTAAAGCGCTATCCCTTGATCTATGACACCTTTGCCGTCACTGAATTCTGAATATGTCGCTAACCGCGGTGCTGGCATGGCGCCTAAAATCTGACGGCCAATCTGCGTTACGCCAGGACCAGAAACGCGAATAATGCCGATACCACCTCTACCCGAGGGCGTTGCCCTGGCGGCTATCGTGTCTTTTATATAAGGCATCTATTTAGGTGCTAGCAAGAATCGCTTTCAGGAAGCTTTTTCTAACTGTCTAGTAACGTAAACTTGCTGAAGAATCGACAAGATATTGTTAACAAGCCAGTACAGAACAAGGCCGGATGGAAACCACAAAAAGAAGAACGTGAACATGATGGGCATGAACTTAAAAACTTTGGCCTGAACGGGGTCAGGTGGTTCCGGCTGCATTCGCTGCGTTAGGAACATAGAGATGCCCATCAATATCGGTAGGATAAAATATGGATCCATCGCTGATAGGTCGTGAATCCAAAGAAAGAACGGTGCCTGACGTAGCTCAACACTTTCCATGAGGGTCCAGTAAAGGGCAAGAAACACCGGCATTTGCAGCAAAATAGGTAAGCAGCCACCCAAGGGGTTTGCACCTTCTTTCTTGTACAACTCCATCATCGCCTGAGAAAATTGCTGACGATCGTCGCCAAACCTTTCCTTCAAACGGACCATCTCTGGCTGGAGCTTGCGCATCTTTGCCATTGACCTAAAACTCGCCGCCGATAAGGGGTAAAGACAGGACTTGACGATAATCGTCAGACCAATAATCGCTAGACCCCAGTTGCCAACAAACGAGTGAATGGCAGTAAGCATAAAAAACAGCGGCTGTGCTAACCACCAGAGAAACCCGTAATCGACGGTTAGTTCAAGCCCGGTCGCTATCTCTTCAAGCCTGTACTGATCTTTGGGGCCTGCATAAAAGCTGGCGCCAATGGTGCCAGTGTCTCCAGGTTCGATTGTGACGGGTGCGGTTGTCAAACCGAAAATGTAGATATCCTGGTCTTTTAATTTCCTCCCACGATAGGTATTTCCACTGAGCTCACGAGGCACCCAGGCACTAACAAAATAATGCTGCACCATAGCGATATAACCCTCGTCAAGGGTCAGCTTGTAGGGTTCTTCTTCAAGGTCATCGAATTCGAGCTTTCGATAAAACTCATCGTCTGAACGGGTTGCACCACCCACATAGGGCTGCATTCCCATCAGGTTTTCTGACGATGAGACAGGACTTTGGCCGTCCCGCTTGATCTGAGCGAATAGTCCCCCTTTCCATGCGCTTTCGCCCAAATTCGTTATCTGATAGTCGACGTCAACCAGGTAATCACCACGCGTGAAGTGGTAGTTTTTAAGAATGGTAGTGCCATCTAGCTGGACTGTGCTCAAGGTGACAGTCAGTTCTGGCGCGTTATCCATCTCAAAAGACATTCGGTCTGCCGTGAACGTCGGTCTGGTGCCTTTCTTATCCGTGCCACTTGGACCGATGAGTCCACTCTGTGCGACATAAGAATTCTTGGGATCTACCAGAACGAAAGGGATCTCTGGAGTCTCTAATTTTTCGGGGAACCTGGGTAATGCGACGCTAACAATGTCTCCGCCCAGGGTATCGATCTTAACGACCAGAACGTCTGTCGTAACCGTGACGAGGTTTCTGGCTACCGGCACGCTTACGACTGCTTGAGTGACATCATCGCCCTCCAGGCTAGGAACGATATCCGTAAAACCCGTTGACGTGGGTTCAGACATCGTAGGCAAAATGTCACCGGTCGCATAAGCGTCATTGACAACCACGGAGTCTTCGGTTGTTTGAGTCGAGCCCTGATAATAGTCTTCGTTCCATGCCAGGATAAGCATATAGGACGTGACTGCCAGGCCTAACATGATCAGTACTCGCTGAATATCCATCTAAATTCCTTCGTCAACTGCACTTAGTTTTGGGTTAGGGGGCACAGGATCATATCCGCCTGAGTGAAATGGGTGGCATTTACCGACGCGTGCTGCCGTCATGGTTAGTCCTTTTATGACGCCATAAGATTCTATCGCCTCTGAACTGTAGGCTGAACAGGTTGGGTAGAAACGACAACGTGGTCCAAGAAAGACACTGAAGGTCAGCTGGTATAGTCGTATTAAAGCCAACAAAGTTGCTTTCATATCTTGCGTAATTACCTAAAGTTTTCGGTTAGGGATGTGAAAGAGCTTTGTAAATACCCGGCGAGATCTTCTTCCGCATTGATTTTTGGCCGGGTCATCACAACGATATCCCATCCAGCCTCTTGATTCGGACTAATTTTACGGAATGTTTCACGTATTCGGCGCTTCACGCGGTTGCGCTGAACGGATCCTGAAATGCTTTTTTTACTGACGATCATGCCCAGGCGGTTAAAGCCATGCTCGTTTTTTTTTGCCAATATAAGCAATCCAGGTGAGTTGTGCCGTGCTGTGTTTCTATTAAACACAGCGTCAAATTCATAGGAATGACCCAGTCTATGAACTAAGGGGAAGTGCTGATCTGGTTGCTTTTCGATGACCATGCCGCCCGCCCGAACGGCCAGTAGGTGTCGCGAAAGAACGTTGGATTAGGCAGATAGCACTTTACGGCCTTTGGCCCTGCGTCTCTTCAATACGAGTCTTCCGCCTTTGGTCGCCATTCTTGCACGGAATCCGTGGGTTCGCTTCATTTTAAGGACGCTTGGTTGGAATGTTCTCTTCATGATAATAACCTGATCATTGGATGTCGAAAAGGAGCGCGATTCTAAAGAAGATTAGGGTTTAGGTCAATCTGATGTTTAACGGGCTGGTTAGGGCTCAATCAGGCTAGTGCTGTCTGTCTGTAATAAAAAGTTCTTATATATATATAACTTATTATTATCGTTTTTATTAAGGGCGGGCTGCCTGTTGGTAAGTACGTATTACGCTTTTTAATCAATGAGTTATAGGGATAATAAGTACAGTGTTATCCGGTGGTTAAACGTTGTGTAGTCTGTGGATAAACGGGTGATAAATAGAGTACTTATCCACAGAGCTAACGGGTTATGTAAGGGGGGTGGTTTAACCCACAGTTTATCCACAGGTTAATCACGGGTTATTCAGTCAATTTGTGCATAAATAACTGAAAAATAAATACTTTTCGGGATGTTATTTGCAGCAATTGCGTGGCTTGATTGGGCAAATCAAGTTAACATTCTGTCGCGCCCAAAGCAGCATGGCGTGCCGCGATTTACCAGTAGACGAGCCTGTCGCTGTTGAGAAAAGACAAAAGAGAAAAGACAAAATCTTGGAACATCCAAGAAAAGTAAAAAATGAGCATCAACTAGCATATTGAATATGGGGGCAGTGTGGGGGCCAAAGTTTGGCAGAGGTGTCTTGATAGGCTCGAAGACGAATTATCTTCGCAGCAATTTAATACGTGGATAAGGCCTTTGCAGGCTATTGGTGATGAGGATAACATTAAGTTGCTTGCGCCAAACCGGTACATCAAGGACCAAGTCAACACTCAATTTTTGAGCAGGATTAACGAGTTGCTGACTGAAAATGGTTCAGGGATTGTTGAGCTGCAGATTGGCAGCAGTGGTAGGCAAGGAGGGGGAAAACCCGAGGTAACGAACACGTTTACCGCGCGCGAACGTTTCTTTCCGTTACTGGATCTTAATAAGGCGTTTACGTTCGACACCTTTGTGGAGGGCCGTTCTAACCAGATAGCCAGAGCAGCGGCGCTGCAGGTCTCAGAAAATATTGGTGGGTCGTCCTATAATCCTCTTTTGCTTTATGGCGGTGTGGGTCTTGGGAAGACTCATTTGATGCACGCAGTAGGTAATTCTATTGCTGATCGTCACCCGAACTTGAAGGTCGCTTACATGTACTCTCAGCGTTTTATGGAGGACATGGTCAGGGCAATTGAACATGGTACGATGTCGGATTTTACTCAATATTACCGGTCAGTTGATGTTCTGCTAATGGATGATATTCAGTTTCTAGCAAAGGGTATGAAAACCCAAGAGGAGTTCTTTCATGTTTTCAATAGGTTACAGGAAGATGGTAGCCAAATTGTTTTAACCTGCGACCGCTATCCGAAAGAAATAGAGGGGCTTGAAGAGCGTCTAGAGAGTCGTTTTGTCTGGGGTATGACTGCGCCGGTTGAGCCTCCGGATCTTGAAACAAGGGTGGCTATTCTGCTTAAGAAAGCCGAGGTCGATCAGGTGCATCTGCCAAGCGAATCCGCCTTTTTCATAGCGGAAAGAATCAGGTCGAACGTAAGGGAGCTAGAAGGAGCTTTAAAGCGGGTTATAGCCAATTCGAAATTTACCGGTGAAGCGATCAGTAATGAGCAGGTTCGGGAGTCGTTACGGGACTTGTTAGCGATCCAGGATAGGCAGATCGGGGTTGATAATATCCAAAAGACGGTCGCCGACTACTATAAACTTCGGTTGGCTGATCTCCACTCGAAAACCAGAACACGATCTATAGCAAGACCCAGGCAGGTTGCGATGGCATTGGCAAAGGAACTGACTAATCACAGCCTGCCGGAAATTGGCAACGCTTTTGGGGGCAGGGATCACACGACTGTCCTGCATGCCTGTCGCAAGATTGAGGAGCTTAAGGAAAGTAACCGTGAGATTAGGGACGATTATAATAATCTTCTACGATTGTTAACTTCCTGAGGGTGGCTAGGGTGTTGAATGAAATTTAGAATTGCCCGAGAAAAATTGCTGGAGCCATTACAACTTGCTAGTGGGGTAGTAGAGCGTCGCCAGACGAGTCCAGTGTTATCGAATCTTCTGTTAAATGTCGAACAGCATAGGTTGGTTATCACGGGCACCGACCAGGAGGTAGAGCTTACGGTTGTGATTACCGAGGTTGATGTCGGCTATCCCGGCGAAGTGACTGTGCCAGCCAGGAAACTGTTGGAGATCTGTAAGAGCCTTCCCGACGGCGTGGAAATGTCGGCTAACCTAGAAGGTAACCGGGTTGCAGTCGATAGCGGGCGTTTTAAGTCTTTTCTCGCGACGTTACCCGTGGGTGATTTTCCGAGTATTGAGACCGGTGCGTATGAGGTGTCGATAGTGTTGGCGGTGAAGGATTTAAAAAGACTATTGCAGCGGACGAGTTTTGCGATGGCTCAGCAAGACGTTCGCTATTTTTTCAACGGTGTGCTGTTGGAAGTGCTTGATGGGGTGGTGAGGTTCGTTGCGACCAATGGCCAAAGACTTGCCTCGAGTTTTGTTAAAACGGGCGCGCTGGGTAGTCACCAGTTCATTATTCCCAGGAAGGGCGTGGCAGAGTTGATACGGGTTCTTGAAGAAGGTTCGGGGCAGTCAGTGACCCTTAATTTTACGGCGAACCATATGCAGGTGGACCGTGGCAATGTTAGGCTGATTACGAAGTTAATTGACGCAACGTATCCAGATTACGCTAGAGCGATTCCTAGCGGCGGTAATAAAGTCGTTGTTGCTGATCGGCAGTTACTGAAGGAAGCTTTATCCAGGACGGCAATTCTGTCTAATGAACTCTACAGAAATGTTAAGCTGATGTTGCATGAGGGTAAGTTAGATATGCATGCTAACAACCCTCAACAAGAAGAAGCTGAAGAAACGGTGACCGTCGATTATGAAGGAGACAGCTTAGAAATAGGTTTTAATGTTAGCTACCTGGTTGACGCGTTATCTGTGATGAAAGGAGATACCGTCAGGATGACATTGAGTGATCCGGGCAGTGCCTGCTTATTAGAGGACTTGGACGAATCAGAGTCGTTGTATGTCATTAGTCCAATGGTTTTATGACGGGTGATATTAGATAGTAGGCGCTCGCTTACTTGTTAGACATAGTGGAATTAAAGTATGAAGTTTTCAGTTAACCGCGAACTCTTGTTGAAACCAATTCAGCAGGTGGCAGGAGTGGTAGAGCGACGGCAGACCCTGCCTGTTTTATCGAATCTATTGTTACAAATCAGTGGCAACCAGCTGTCGATGACGGGTACTGACCTGGAAGTGGAACTCATCGGGCGGTTGGAGGTTTCGGGCCCGGAAGAGGGTGAAATCACAGTGCCGGCCAGGAAGCTGGTCGATATCTGTCGGCAAATACCCGAGAAAGCAGATATAGAGTTCTCGCTGAATGAAAACAGACTAGAGATACGATCGGGAAGGTTCAGGTCGACGTTATCGACACTACCGGCAGTCGATTTCCCGTCGGTGGATCAATCTAGCGCCGAGATGACGGTCGATCTGGATAGCAAAGGGTTTAAAAAGCTTCTTGACCAGACTGCTTTTGCGATGGCCCAGCAAGATGTGCGTTACTTTCTAAACGGCATGCTCGTGGAGTTTGGAAACAACCAGGTGCGCGCAGTCGCGACCGACGGCCATCGGTTGGCGATGAGTGATCTTGAGCAGGAGGGGATAGAGGGGGCAATAAAGCAGGTTATTGTGCCACGCAAAGGCGTTATTGAGATTCAACGCTTATTGCAGGAAGTGGAGGATAGGGTTGCGGTGTCAATTGGAAGCAGCCACCTGTGTGTGAGTTCGTCGATGTTTACGTTGACCACCAAGCTAGTCGATGGCAAGTTCCCGGATTACGACAGGGTTATACCGAAAGATGGAGATAAGGTGGTTCTGGCAGATAAGCAGGAACTCCGGCAGGCGTTAAGTCGAACGGCTATTTTATCCAATGAGAAGTTTCGGGGTATCCGGTTGGCAATTTCAACAGGGCAATTGCAACTGTCCGCTAATAACCCGGAGCAAGAAGAAGCGGAAGAAACGGTCACGGTTGATTATCAAGGGGATAGCCTGGAGGTAGGGTTTAATGTTAGTTACCTACAGGACGTTTTGGGGGTTATTGGTAATGATAAAGTTAAGTTGACGCTCCACGATGCCAACAGTAGTGCGGTGCTAGAAGACCCGGAGCGTGAAGACGCTGTTTATGTAGTGATGCCTATGAAGTTATGAGTCTTAAGTGGCTCGAAGCCAGACGATTTAGAAACCTGACGCATATCTCGGTAGACCTGGACCCCGGCTTGAATCTGCTCTTCGGGGAGAATGGGAGTGGCAAGACGAGTCTACTTGAATCCAGCTATTTCCTTTCAACCTCACGTTCCTTTCGAGATAACGCTTTTGATCCGGTGATTCAGCGAGGAGCCGAAGATTGTCTTCTTCGGGGTAAAGTGCAAGTGGGGGGCGTCGAGCATCATATTGGGATAGGTCGGAATCGCGGTGGTATCCGTCAAATTAGGGTCAATAACGAAGCGACCAAAAGAACGTCTGAGCTGGCAAGGTTGCTACCGACGCTGGTGCTGGGCCCGCATTCTGTTGACCTGTTGTTGGGGTCGCCAACGTTACGTCGTCGGTTTTTGAACTGGGGATTGTTTCACGTGAAACCAGGTCAAGTGGGTGCGGATTCTTCGGTGCCAGATGGAATGCCCTCTGATTTCTCGGTTAAATGGGCGCAGGCGAACCGATGTCTCCGGCAACGCAATCTTTTGCTTCGGAAATATGGTGCCAAAGCTGGTCGATTGAATCTGGCGGAACTAGAAACCTGGTCTGAGCGCCTTGCGGTTTACGCAAATCAGATAGACCTGCAAAGGTCACATTACGTTGATTTATATCGCCCGGTGTTTGCAGAGGTCGTGAAGCGCCTCGCGGGGATTGAAGAGGTATCTTTCGACTACTCGCGCGGTTGGAGTAAAGACGCTGATTTATTGGAAATTTATCTGAGCGAGGCGGATATTGACCAAAAAAGAGGCTTTACGCAGAAGGGATTTCAACGCGCAGATGTTAGAATAATGGTCGCGGGACAACCGGCTGGGAAAGTGTGTTCTCGGGGTGAGCTCAAATCACTAGTTTGGGCGATGATTCTGGCGCAAGGTGCGCTCGCGAGGGAGCCAAGTAGAACAGAGGGCGGGCGAGGAACACTCTATCTAGTAGATGACCTGGCGTCCGAGTTAGATGCAGAACACCGAAGGCGCGTTTGCGAGTTTTTGGTGGAGACAGGGCAGCAAGTGTTGCTTACCGGAGTAGAGGAAAAACCTTTGCTTGCCGCCTGTAACAATCAGTATGGTCGTCTGTTTCACGTGAAACATGGCGAAGTACAAGTACAGGAGCATTAAATGACAGACGACAAATCCTACGACTCCTCCAGTATCAAGGTCCTAAGGGGCCTGGATGCCGTAAGAAAGCGGCCCGGTATGTATATCGGAGATACTGACGACGGTACCGGTCTACACCACATGGTGCAGGAGTTAGTCGACAACTCTATTGACGAGGCTCTGGAAGGGCATTGCTCTGATATCAAGGTTACGATCCATCCTGACGAGTCCATTACTGTCTCTGATGATGGGCGGGGAATACCTACGGATATACACGAAGAGGAGGGCAAGTCCGCTGCAGAAGTCATTATGACCGTTCTGCATGCTGGTGGAAAATTCGATGACAGCAACTATAAGGTTTCAGGCGGTCTGCATGGCGTAGGCGTGTCTGTTGTTAACGCCTTATCATCTGAGCTTAACCTGACCATCTGGCGTGACGGGAAGATATGGGAACAAACCTATCATGATGGTGTGCCTGCTTCCCCACTACACGTTGTAGGTGAAACCACAGAAACCGGTACCAGTTGCCGCTTCAAGCCATCACCTGAGACCTTTAGCAATATAAAATTCCACTATGATATCTTGGCTAAAAGGCTTCGCGAACTGTCGTTCCTTAATTCAGGTGTGTCGATCCAATTGACCGATGAACGTAGCGGCAAGCATGAAAAATTCAATTATGATGGTGGGCTACGAACCTTCGTCGAATTTCTTAACAATAACAAGACGCCCATTAATGACATATTCCATTTTTCCGTAGACCGGGAAGATGGTACAGGTGTGGAGGTTGCACTCCAATGGAACGATTCTTATCAGGAAACTGTGCTCGCCTATACGAACAATATTCCTCAGAGTGACGGCGGTACTCACCTTGCTGGTTTTAGAGGTGCATTGACCCGAAGTCTCAACAACTATATTGAGCGTGAAGGGTTTGCTAAGAAGTCTGAAGCCAATGCAACAGGGGACGACGCACGAGAGGGGTTAACAGCGATTATTTCAGTGAAAGTACCTGACCCCAAGTTTTCCTCGCAGACCAAGGAAAAATTGGTGTCTTCAGAGGTGAAAACCGCCGTAGAGCAGGAAATGGGTCGTTATTTTTCCGAGTACTTGCTGGAGAAACCTCAGGCGGCGAAAGCAATTGTCCAAAAAATGATTGATGCTGCTAGGGCACGCGAAGCTGCACGTAAGGCCCGTGAGATGACACGGCGTAAGGGAGCGTTAGATATCGCTGGATTGCCCGGTAAACTAGCGGACTGTCAGGAAAAAGATCCCGCTAATTCAGAAATTTATTTGGTGGAGGGTGATTCAGCCGGAGGCTCCGCTAAACAAGGCAGGGATCGAAAAAATCAGGCGATATTGCCACTTAAGGGCAAAATTCTGAATGTCGAGAAGGCCAGGTTTGACAAGATGCTCTCGTCTGTCGAGGTGGGAACACTGATTACTGCATTGGGGTGTGGTATTGGGCGAGATGAATTCGACCCCGATAAACTCAGATACCACCGAATCATTATCATGACCGATGCTGATGTTGACGGTGCTCATATCCGTACCCTACTCCTGACTTTTTTCTTCAGACATATGCCTGAACTCATCGAGCGTGGGCACCTTTTGATTGCACAGCCTCCCTTGTACAAAATGAAGCGAGGTAAGTCAGAGCGATATATTAAAGATGAAGCCGAGTTAACTCGCTACCTACTCGAAGTCGCGCTTGAGGACGCTCGTCTTGATCGGGGTAATGGCGAAGAAGTCAACGGCGACGAGCTTCGTGATCTTGCCGAGCGTTATTACACCATTCTAACGATGATGAAACGGCTCGAGCGGGTGTACCCGCTTCCTGTGCTAGGCGAGATGATCTACCTGCCCAGACTAACGCCGGAACAATTAAAGGAGCAGACAGAAGTTCAGATGTGGACCGAGCAACTGGAAACTAAGCTTTCGCCCTTCAATACTCCACGTATTCAATACGAAGTAACGGTCAAGGAAGACCAGGACAGGCACCTTTATTATCCGCACGTAACCACCGTGCGTAACGGTGTAAGGCGCCATTATGTTCTTAACCGTGATTTCTTTTCGTCAGCCGACTACCAAGCTTTTGCTGGTTTTCAGGCACGAATCGACGGCCTTGTTCAAGAAAATGGACAGGTTCGAAAAGGTGAAAAATCTGAAAGCGTCGCTGGGCTAGCTGAAGCGTTGACTTGGTTGCAGACGGAAGCGCTAAGGGGACAGAGCCGCCAAAGATACAAAGGACTTGGTGAGATGAATCCGGATCAGCTTTGGGAAACGACCATGGATCCTCGTAGCAGAACAATGTTACGGGTAACCATTGAAGATGCCATTGCAGCTGATCAGGTATTTACGACGTTAATGGGTGACCAGGTTGAACCGCGGCGTGAGTTTATCGAGCAAAACGCCTTAGCCGTTGCTAACCTTGACGTTTAAGGGCTGATGACCTCACTTTGATCTTAGGAGGTCATATCCCGAGCGAAGGCAAGAAGATCCTGAAACACGTGTTCATGCGCTGGTCGCAGTTGTCGGGTTTCGATGCCGTTTCCAGTTAGTACCAGGATACCGGCGCAACCCGCGGCCTCAGCAGCCCTTAGATCTTTCAGTGAGTCACCAACATAGCAGCCTTTCTTTAGGTCGAGTTGGTGGGTCTTTGCCAAGGCTTCCAACAACCCTGGCTTTGGCTTACGACACCCGCATCCTTCTTTTGGGTGGTGCGGGCAGAACTTGATGTCAACAATCTTGCCTCCCGCTAGTTCTACTTCATTAATCAGTTTCTTGTGAATGCGATCTAGCGCATCGAGTGTCAACTTACCTCGAGCGATGCCAGCTTGATTGGTCGCGATATAAACATCGATTTTGTTTACTGTCAGTAGCGCGATCGCTTCTAGGGACCCAGCAATCGGCACCCATTCATCTGCGGACTTGATATAGTCCATGGAATCCCGGTTGATGACGCCGTCTCGATCTAGTATGACAAAACTATTCATTACCGAAGCTCACCGAAGGCTATTCTTATTGTAATAGCGAGAAATCCGCTACTTCAAGGAACTGATGTCTTAACTCGCTAAGCAGGCTCAAGCGGTTTTTCCTTACTTTTTCGTCTTCCGCCATGACCATCACTTCATCGAAGAATTGATCCACCGGTTCCTGAAGACTCGCGAGTCTCTCTAGCTTTGCACCGGCTCCTTTACTGTCACTGAGATCTAACGCTGCTAGCGCACGACCTAGCATTACTTCCGCTTTATCGCTTGCAAGCGCTGGGTCGAAATCACCCACTTGGTCCTTCGGGCCGGCTTTCTTAAGGAAGTTTGCGACGCGCTTATTCGCCGACACGATACTGACTGCCGCCGGTCCATTTTTAAAAGACTGCAGGGTTCGAACAACGTCGTCTATTTGTAGCAGATTGACAGAGGTGCTGGCGCTGTTCGTTGCAGCCTCCACCACATCACCCGTAATGCCCTGTTCCTGATAGTAACCTGCCAATCTTTCCACGATGTAATTCAACACACTCGTGGTGCCGAAACTCTTACCGTAAAGTCTGGAGGACTCAGCCAAACAGCCATCCAAAGGAATATTAAGTTGGTTCTCTACACAAATTCTAATTACGCCTAGAGACTGTCGGCGAAGTGCAAAGGGATCTCTTGACCCCGTTGGGGGCTGGTTTATGCCAAAGATTCCTACAAGACTATCGATCTTGTCTGCTAGCGCAACGCAGGATGCCATCTCAGAAGTAGGCAAAATACCGCCACTTTGAGTTGGTCGGTAGTGTTCACCAATCGCTGTGCAAACTTCATCTGCCTCATTATGATGCCTAGCGTAGTAGCTACCCATCGTTCCCTGCAGATCCGGGAATTCGCTCACCATATCGCTCACCAAATCGGCCTTACAGAGAAGGCCTGCCCGCGTTGCAGCGTCCTTATCTAGATCAAGCTGTTGCGCTATGTAGCCAGCAAGCTCCGATATTCTGCGACACTTCTCTGCATAGGTGCCAAGGTCAGCCTGAAATACCACGTTCTCTAGCCGTCCAAATTTTTCCGCCAGAGAGGTTCGAGTGTCTCGCTCAAAGAAAAACGCGGCATCCGCAAGACGGGGTCTTATGACCCGTTCGTTACCTGCTACGACCTGTGAACTATCAAGGCTCTCTATATTGGAAATAGTGATAAACCTGGGTATTAGCCTCCCGCTTTTATCGACAAGATGAAAATAACGTTGGTGCTCTTTCATTGCGGATATCAACACCTCTGGCGGTACTTCCAGAAATGTCCTGTCAAACCCCCCCGCTAGGGCCCTTGGCCATTCGACGAGAGACGTCACCTCGTCCAGCAAATCTTCATCTAGTTCGAGTTGGGCCTCTTCCTGGGCCGCTAGGTCCATTACCTGTTCGCGAATAACGCTCTTCCGTTCGTCAAAGTGCGGTAAAACAAAGTTTTTCCTGCACAGCTCAAGATAATCGTTAGCCTTAGCGATCTTAAACTCCCCACCAGACATGAATCGATGACCAGCGCTAATGTTACTAGCCTGTTTGCCGAACAGTTCGACCGGCATAACGGCATTACCATATAGGCAAACGAGCCATTGTACTGGCCTAACAAACTCCAGCCTGCTCTTGCCCCAGCGCATCTTTCTGTCTACGGGCAGCGTTGATAGGGAAGACTTCAGTAGCTTCTCTAACAAGGACGGTAAGTCTAGCCCGATTTTTGTGGCTCGATAGACAAGATATTCGCCCTTATTAGTGGTCACTGTGTCAAGTTGGGATGGGTCTGCCACATCGCACCCCCTCATGAACCCCGCTAGCGCTTTGGTCGGTTCGCCATCCTCATTGAACGCTGACTTTACCGCCGGCCCGCGCCTCTCGACGTTCTGATCTGGCTGTCGATCCGCTAGCTCGTGAACCAAGATTGCGAGCCTACGGGGTGTGGCGAAGCTTTCAACCTCTCCATGGGATAATTCGGCCTGTTCGAGACCAGACTCGATATTTCTATGTAACGCCTGCCGTAAATTGTTGAGCGACTTAGGCGGAAGCTCTTCAGTACCCAGCTCAAATAAAAGCGGCTTAGTTACCACGGTTTAACTCCTTTTCTACAAATGCACGGGTATCTTCGTCAGCCAGTGGAAACCCCAGCGCCTGTCTGGACTCGAAATACTTTTGAGCCACTCCGCGAGACAGCGCCCTTACTCTCAAAATAAACCTTTGGCGTTCGGTGACCGATATCGCGTGCCGAGAATCCAGGAGGTTGAACGCATGGGAAGCCTTCATGACAAACTCGTAGGCCGGAAGCGGCAAGTCCGCCTCTAGCAGGCGTGTCGTTTCCCTCTCGCAAAAATCAAACTGAGCAAACAGTCCTTCGACATCTGCCATATCAAAATTGAAGCGTGACATTTCAACTTCATACTGATGGTAGACATCCGCGTAGGTAACTTTCTTGTCACCATTCTCTGCCCAGACAAGGTCTTTAAAGTCTTCTACGCCCTGAATGTAAAGCGCCAGTCGTTCTAATCCGTAAGTGATCTCACCCATTACCGGGTAGCATTCGAGTCCACCAACCTGCTGAAAGTACGTGAACTGCGTGATTTCCATTCCATCCATCCAGACCTCCCATCCCAAGCCCCAGGCTCCCAGTGTAGGCGACTCCCAGTTATCCTCTACGAACCTTATATCGTGAGTCTTGGTATCTATGCCCAAATGTTCCAGCGACGCAAGGTATAGCGCCTGAAAATTCGGGGGTGAGGGCTTCATTACTACCTGGTATTGATAATAGTATTGGTATCTATTTGGATTCTCCCCATATCGCCCGTCTGCGGGCCTACGGCAGGGTTGAACATACGCCGCTTGCCAGTTCTCTGGGCCGATAGCCCGCAAAAAAGTTGCTGGATGAAAGGTACCCGCGCCAACTTCCATGTCGTAAGGCTGCATCAGCACACAGCCCTGCTCGGACCAAAAGGTTTGCAGAGATAGGATAAGGTTCTGAAATGTCATTGAGGTTCTCTTTGTAACATTGGAAGTTGACGGATTTGGCGATGACCCGGGTCAAAAAACGGCGTAAGTATACATCGGTGATCGGAAATCAGATAACCTCCTCCCCATGGCAGATGAAATCAACAGATGTGGCTGGTGTCTCGGTAACAATTTGTACGAAAGGTATCATGACGACGAGTGGGGCTTGCCAACCTACGACGACCACCAGCTATTTGAGTTACTTTTGCTTGAGGGAGCTCAAGCCGGGCTCTCCTGGCTAACCGTGCTCAAGAAGCGGGAGGGTTATCGCAGGGCCCTTGATGGCTTTGACCCTGAAAAAATCGCGTTATACCAGCCTGCTCGAATCAACGAGCTACTCCAGAATCCGGAAATTGTGCGCAATAGGCTTAAGGTTGAAAGCGCAGTCTCTAATGCCAGGCTCTTTTTGGATATACGCGAGCGGACAGGCAGTTTCTCGAATTATGTCTGGCAGTTCGCTGATCATCAACCCAAGCAAAACAGCTTTCGATCTTTGAAACAGGTCCCCTCAACGACCCCTGCGTCTGACCGTATGTCCAAAACCATGAAAAAACAGGGCTTCAAGTTCGTCGGCTCAACCATTTGCTACGCTTATATGCAGGCTACAGGGATGGTCAATGACCACCTTTTGAGTTGTTTCAGATATAAGGAATGCGCTCGGATGAAAAATTGATGTCTACCTTGGTAGGAATCCTGCTTTATCTATTGAGCCTGTTGCCAAGAAAACTCTCTCAGCGCTTGGGCATTCTTGTCGGAATCATCAATCTTAAGCTCGATTCCCGCTCGTCGCGGGTGACCAGCGCAAACCTTGAACTTTGTTTACCTGGTTTGACCGACAAATTTGCAGGTACTGAGGAAGCTTCGAGGCAGAGTCTCATTGAAACGGGTAAAACATTGATGGAGACGCCAGCCGTCTGGCTAGGGGACGTTGACCGACTTGATGAGTGGATTCAGGTTGTTCACAATGAGTCCTTACTGCAGGAATATCTTAACGATCCTGCCGGCCTTCTTGTGCTGTTGCCGCATATGGGTAACTGGGAACTGTTCAATGTCTTTTACCGGCGATACGGCCAGATGACGGCACTATACCACCCCCCCAGGCAGCCTTACATGCAAAAGGTGATGCGGAAGGTGCGTGGGCGATATGGGAATCACATGGTGCCAACCACCCGCTCTGGTCTCAAGCAGCTGTACCAAACACTGAATAGCGGAGAAACTGCCGTGATTCTACCTGACCAGGTACCCGCAACAGGGCAATTTGCACCGTTCTTTGGACATCCAGCCTTAACAGATGTACTCGCTAGCAGGCTTCTCCGGAAGACGGGTGCAAAAGCACTTGGCATTGCGATGGTACGAAATGACGAGGGACTGTTTGAGGTTCATGTACTTGCGCCTGATCCATCTATCTATGAAACCAATGAAATAACGTCGATCAGGGCGGTCAACGATTTAATGCAGACTTGCGCTGAAATTGCACCCGCGCAATATCAGTGGGAATACAAACGCTTCAGAGAGAGACCTACCGGGTCAGCTAAAATTTACCGGTTCAATAAACCCAATGGCGTTCACTAGTTTCTGAGATTAAGACTTAGGCTTCCGAGCGACGATGAAGGCGCGACCGGCTAGCGGGTCATCACTGTTTGTGTTGTTACTCCCGTCTTTGAAGGCGAGTATTTCGCAGCCAGGTACGAATGACTGCAGCTCATTCTTTTGCAGCAGGAATTTGGGATTGCTTGGTCCTATACTGATTTCTTTTTCTGCTGTGAATGTCTGATAGCAGATAACCCCACCTGAACGCGTCGAATTTAAGATTGCCGGCGGCAGGGTCCTGTCTAGATAATGACTGATGACAATAAGGTCGTAACTATCGATCGGTAGCACCGACGCTGTAATGTTCAAAATCCGTGTTTGGATGTTTAGCCCTTGTGAGTCGGCGTGTTTTGCAAGACAGCTGATAGCTACCGTCGATATATCCCAGGCGTGGACCTCTAGGCCCCTTGCCGCCAGGAACAAACTGTTCGATCCAAGACCGCATGCCAGGTCAAGGGCCACCCCTGTGACGGGAAGAATGTTGCTGTTGTCCGTGAGTACTGCAGCCGCGCGTCCAGGACGCTGATGCTCTGAATAGATTCGATTCCACTTGTCTTCTACTTTGTCCATTGGAACCTTGGTGTGAGATACATTGGGGGGGTGCATATTCGAACGCTGTTTAGCGTGCTATTTCTCCAGCGCGTTTTTCTAGTACCATTCTTTCCAGCGTTATTCTTTCCAGCGCTATTTTTTTCTGTGGCATTTTTTCCACGCTATTTCCGCCAGAACATCGGCGAAAACAGTACCAGTAGGGTAAAAATTTCGAGTCGTCCAAGGGCCATCGTGAAGCAGAGCAGTAGTTTGGCGGCATCTGATATATCGGCATAATGTAAGGCAACAGTCCCAAGGCCAGGGCCCAGGTTATTAATGGTTGCACCAACGGCTGAAAATGCCGTCACAAAATCCAGCCCGGTCATGATCAGCGCAAGCTGCATGAATAGAAAAACGATCACGTAGATCGAAAAGAACCCCCAAACTGCTTCCATGACCTGTCGAGAAACCTGCCTGTGATTAACTTTTACGGGGAAAACCGCATTAGGGTGAATCAACCGATGAACTTCACGCAACCCCTGTTTACAAATCAACATCACCCGAATGACCTTCATACCCCCACCGGTAGATCCAGCACAGGCACCCGTGAATGCCCCGAAAAAAATCAAGTAAGGCAACATGTTGGGCCATGCGGCAAAATCTGTTGTCGAAAACCCGGTGGTGGTAAAGATTGATACCACTTCAAACAATCCAAACCGAATCGCCTCGCCAAAGGTATAGGTCTGCTCGTACCAAAGTACCCCGGTAACGACCACTGTGGCCGCCAGGAGAATAGAAAGATAAAACTTCACCTCGTCATCGCGAACGTAATGCAGGAGGGATCTTTCTTTAAAGGAAAAAAAGTGTAGCCCAAAATTTATCCCTGCCAGAACCATGAAGAAGATCGCGATGGCCTCTATAAGCCACGAATCGAAGTAGCCAATTGAGGCATCGTGAGTAGAAAATCCACCAATAGCGATAGTCGAAAAACTGTGACAAATGGCGTCAAAGGCGGACATTCCTGCGCTCCAATAAGCGATTGCGCAAGCAACAGTAAGCCCGAGATAAATAGACCAAAGAGCAAGCGCTGTCTCTTTAATTCGGGGCGTCAACTTGGAATCCTTAACGGGCCCCGGCGTCTCTGCTCGATAAAGCTGCATCCCACCGATTCCGAGCATGGGTAAAATCGCCACGGCCAGGACAATGATTCCCATTCCTCCGAGCCACTGAAGTTGCTGTCGGTAATAAAGAATCGATTTCGGTATTTCATCCAGCCCGACAATCACCGTCGCGCCAGTCGTTGTGAGTCCAGAGAAAGACTCGAATAGGGCGTCCGGGATAGAGAGCGCTAGCCCATGTTCGTCGACAAATGGCAGCGCACCAAACGCGCCAAGGGCGATATAAAATAACACCGTCACCAGAAAACCGTCCTTGATACGCATCTCTGCCTGGTTCCTGGAAAACATCAGCCATAGACCAAAACCGACCACGAAGGTAATGACAAATGCCTTGGTGAAAATGCCTGTCACGCCATCCTGATAAACGAGCGAGACGAGAACAGGGGGTAGCATTGTTAGGCTGAACATCATCAGCAGGATGCCCACAATCCTAATGGCTATCTGAATGTGCATACGTTACTTAAAAGAAACTGAGTGGAGCCTGAAAAAGCTTCTCCACATCTTTAATACGCCCTTTGTCGACCAGGAAAAGCACAACATGGTCCCCAGACTCTACAACGATATCGTCGTGAGCTATCACAACTTCGTCTCCCCGCACGATAGCGCCGATGTTAGTCCCCGGTGGCAGTTCGATATCTTCGATTTTTCGGCCAATTAGTTTCGAACTGGATTTGTCGCCGTGGGCGATGGCCTCAATTGCCTCTGCAGCCCCTCGTCTTAGCGAATGCACTCTTGCGATGTCACCTCGTCTGATGTGGGTAAGAATAGATCCAAGCGTTGCCTGTTGGGGACTAATAACGGTATCAATGGTTCCCCCTTCAATAAGGTCGACATATGCAGGGTTGTTGATTAGCGTAATGACCTTCTTGGCACCCAGGCTTTTGGCGAGCATAGATGACATGATGTTGGCTTCGTCATCATTAGTCACCGCACAAAAAACATCCGTCTCTTCGATGTTTTCTTCTAACAGCAACTCCCGGTCAGAAGCGTTGCCGGACAAAACAATCGTTCGGTCTAGCGTCTCTGATAGTTCGTAGCAACGTTGTCTGCTGTGCTCAATAATCCGAACACCATATCTACTCTCAATTGTACGTGCCAGGTGCTCACCAATATGTCCGCCTCCCGCTATCACTACGCGCTTATTGGGTTTCTCGACTCTGCGCATTTCGGACATGACGTTCTTGATGTCCCTGCTCGCGGCAATAAAGAAGACTTCATCGTCTGCTTCAATGACAGAATTACCCTTTGGAATGATCGCCCTGTTCTTACGAAAAATCGCGGCGACGCGTGTATCTACCGTGGGGATGTGCTGGCGAAGATAACGCAGCTCCTGGTCAACAAGCGGGCCGCCGTAATATGCTTTGATGCCGACCAACTGTGCTTGGCCTTCCGCGAAATCCATGACTTGCAATGCACCGGGATTGTCGATGAGACGCCTTATGTCGTGAGTGACGATCGCCTCGGGGTTGACGATAACATCGACAGGCATTGCATCGTTGTGAAAAATCCCATCATCTCTTATGTAAGCGGACGAGCGGATGCGGGCTATTTTTGTTGGGGTATTGAAGACGGTGTAGGCAACCTGACAAGCGACCATGTTGACCTCATCGCTGTTCGTCACAGCGATAAGCATGTCTGCATCCTCAGCGCCTGCCTGGCGCAGAATATCTGGATGAGAAGCCATGCCCCGAACGGTTCGAATATCGAACCTGTCCTGAAGCTCTCTGAGTCGATCACTATTCATGTCGACGACGGTGATGTCACTTGCTTCCTGGGTCAGGTTTTGCGCAAGATTGCCACCAACTTCACCGGCACCAAGAATGATGATCTTCATATCGCCACCTTACGAATACCCGCGTAATAAAATCCGTCATGTTCCTGGGCCGTTGGGAGGAATTGCAGGCCGTATTTCGTTGCGATCAACGTAGCGCCTTCACGGCAACCTGGATGACTCAGTGGTAAAGGCTGTTTACTGGGGTCTTCTTTAACAAAATCGGCAATTACCTTGTCGTTTTCTTGGCGAAGAATAGAACACGTTGAATAGAGCAGTTCACCACCAATCGCGAGCAGGTCGAAAGCCTTATCTAAAAGCCCTCGTTGGATAGAGGCAAGTTGATCAACATCCGATTTCGAGCGTAGTAGCTTAATGTCAGGATGTCTTCGGATGATGCCTGTTGCAGAACAGGGTGCGTCCACTAGTATCCTATCAAATTTGTCGTCGGTGACGTATTGCTCGAACGATTGTGTCACCACATTAGCTTGTAGCGAAAGTCGATCCAGGTTTTCGGTAATCAGGTGGATCCTTTTTCTGTCCCTGTCAATTGACGTGAGCTTTATACCGGGTTCGCTTTCCAGCAGATGGCAAGTCTTTCCGCCGGGCGCCGCGCAAGCGTCAATGACCGACAAGCCTGGTTGAAGGTTCATTAATCCGGGCGTCAACTGTGGCGCCTCGTCCTGGACTGATACTTCTCCCTCTTTAAAGCCGGGTAACGACTCTACAGGCATGGCCTTTGCGAGGACCACCGCCGATTGTGCGAAGGCGCCAGCTCGGGCCTCAACATTTTCATCAGATAGCTTGGCAAGGTATTGTTGTCTGGTTATTTTCGACGTGTTTACCCTTAGTGTCATTGGGGGCTGGTTGTTGTTGTTGTCGAAAATTTCCGGATGGTCTGGCCAGTCAGCTTTGATTAAGTCGATTAACCACTGCGGATGATTCAACCTTGCCTCGTCAGAATGCATCATCTGTTGCTTTAGGGTTTCCGTTTCTCTGCCGTAACGCCTTAGAACAGCGTTAACCAGGCCTTTGGCCCACGGTTTTCCGAGCTTAATGACTGACTCGACAGCATGGTTAACTGAGGCATGCTGTGGACGGCGAAGATGGTCCATACTGTATAGGCCAGCCATAAGGATCAGCCAAAGATCCAAGTGTTTCTCGGGTAGCGGCTTGTCTAGTAGCGCCTCTATCACTCGATCGTAATAAAACCAGTGGCGAGTTACGCCATAACAAATTTGTTGCCCGATGGGGCTAGTGTTTTCCAGGCAGTCTCCCAGATGACGGTCCTCTTCTAACATTCGGGCAAGTGATTTTGCAACTTCAAGGTATTCACTCATCCGATTTTTTCACTGAATGTAGCGCCAACTTTTAATGTGTCGGTCCAACCGTTCAACATATCTGCGCCAGACAAAATCGCTCCTTTCCCGATGGGAAGCTGTATTTGCTCAATTAGGTAGGCCTGATTACCGCACCCCACCATTAAACCCCTCGCGGATAACTCAAGAATAGCACCAGGCTTACAAAGATCTGATTCCACCATGCGCCCTGAATGAATCTTGACCCTGTTTTTATCAAGAAAGGTAAAAGCGATGGGGTCGGGGTTGAATGCCCGAACAACTCGATCGACCTGTTGAGCATCCTGGTGCCAATCAATCATTGCCTCTGACTTGAGTATTTTGTGTGCGTAGGTGGCTGCATGGTTGTCCTGTCGATCTTTCTTGGTTTGCCCCTTGTCTACGAGGTCGAGTGTTGCCAGTAAAAGCGGCTGTCCAATTTTTGTAAACTTACTGAGCAGGTCCGCAGTGGTATCCAACGGAGAAACGGATACGACAGACTTCGCAAGCATGTCCCCCGTGTCCAGTCCGGCGTCCATCTGTATCAGTGTGACGCCAGTTTCCTTGTCACCGGCAAGAATGGCTCGCTGAATCGGTGCCGCACCCCGCCACCTTGGCAGGATAGACGCATGTATATTGATACATCCAAGCTTTGGGTGCGCCAGCACGTCAGCTTTCAGAATCTGACCGAAGGCCACTACCAACATCAGGTCACAACTTAGGTGCTCAATGTCACTAAGCGCTAACCTGGTGGGCTGTATGATTTCTAGCTTTGCGCTCTCTGCTAGCTGTTTAACGGGGCTGGCCTGCAGTTTTTTCCCTCGTTTACCTGGTTTGTCCGGTTGGGTAATAACAGCGACCACGTTGTGATCGCTATGGATAAGAGACTCAAGGAAACCCGCGGCGAACTCGGGAGTGCCGGCAAATACAATTCTCAAATTACATCAGGCCTGTTTTCAATTTTGGTTAAGCCCTCTGCTTTTGGAGCTTCTGGAGCTTTTTACGAATGAGCTGTCGCTTGGTGCTGGACAGGTAGTCGACAAAAAGTTTTCCTTCGAGATGATCTATTTCGTGTTGTATGCAAACGGCCAGTAAATCCATGGCATCCATAGTAAATGGCTCACCATTCCTGTCTATGGCTTCGAGCTGAATGTGCTGAAATCGATCGACTGGCTCATAAAACCCAGGAACTGACAAACATCCCTCGTTGGTTTCTATTTCGCCTTCACCCAAGATAATAGTTGGATTGATCAGAATAAGCGGTTGGTCGTTGGTTTCCGATACGTCGATCACAATCAATCGCTGGTGGAGGTTCACCTGTGTCGCCGCCAGCCCAATACCGGGCGCCTGATACATCGCTTCCAGCATCTGGTCGGCTATCGCGACAACCTTTCCGGTCACTTCCTTCACCGGCTTTGCCACAGTTCGCAGTCGAGGATCGGGGAACTTTAGAATTTCTAATGGAACCATATGGTTTTGCTATATACCTCTAGTAAAAGAGCAACTTGTGCTGCTAAGATTATGATCACCTTGATAATTCGGGGGAAACGCACCCGCTTGTCCAGGATGTTATAACCCGTTTATTGTACTCTTTTTACTGGTTGGATTCGCCTATGAAGATTCGCCAAGTATCGTCATTCGCTCTATTAATGCTGTTTCTTGCAAGTTTTGCCTTTGGCGAGCAGGATGCCGGCGCAGAAGCGTCATTGTTGCGTGTAGGCCATCCAGACCAGTACCTGGTAAAAGAAGGTGATACTCTTTGGGGAATCGCTTCCGAGTTCCTAAAAGAGCCCTGGCACTGGCCGGAAATCTGGTCTGTTAATCCCGCGATTAAAAACCCTCACTTAATATATCCAGGGGATGAGATATTCCTGAAATATGTGGCTGGAGATCCGCAGCTATCGCTAAAACGTGGCCCCGGGGGGAGAACCTTTAAGCTGAAACCCGGGCAGAGTCTTCGTGAAGGTGATAGTTTCAGAAAGATGGAGCCTGGTATCAGGGTGTCTCCGCTCCAAAGCGCTATTCCAGCTATCCCCCTTGACGCCGTGGCCAGCTTACTGACGACCGGCCGGATAGTTGAACGAGACACACTTGACCTTGCTCCAAGAATCCTTGCGGGCAAGCTCGAGACCTTGGTGTTTGGCCCAGGCGACCGGTTTTACGCTAGGGGTATTTGGGATGAGGAGACGTCTACTTACGGGATCTTCCGAGAAGGTGATGTCTATGTGGACCCTGAAACCGAGGAAATCCTTGGCTATGAAGCGATTGAGGTTGGGTTGGCCAAAGCAATAGCCCGAGAAGGTGATCTCGTGACCTTCGAAATGAAAAGCGTTCACGCAGATGTTCGTATCGGCGATCTTATGATGCCAACGGAAGAGCGGCGTGTGGAATCCACATTTTACCCTACGCCACCTGGTCAGCAGGTTGAAGGGGTGATTATGCGTCTGCTTGGAGGCTATACACAGATTGGTCCTAATGACGTCGTTGCAGTAAATCGCGGTTTCAACGCGGGTGTTGAAGTCGGCACCGTACTCGCGATTGCAAAGAAAGGCGCTCTGGTTCGCGATCACTTCGCAGGAGGTTATGTTCAGTTGCCTACCGAACGAGCGGGTATCCTGATGATTTTTCGGTCTTTCGAGAAAATGGCATACGGCCTGGTGCTGCAAACCACCGAGCCTGTGCGTGTGGGGGATTTCGTCCGCAACCCCTAGTGTTTTCTCACGCCGGAAAGCGCCTTTGGACTATCCATACAGGTGTTCCTTCCCGCAGCTCTATGCCCCCCCTGATCTAGTATATCGACTCTTTTTTGTCGCGAGTCATTTGTGAACCCAGACCTGCTTGCCTTGTGCCGGCTATTGTCCAATCGGCCACGGGAACTTACCCGACTTTTACAGTCACGTTCGCCTAGTGAGGTGCTTGAACAAAACACCTCGTTGATTGTTGGCGATGTCTTAAAGCTGGAAGTCGAACAGGACGTGAATTGGTTATCCGTAGAAGAGCACCATCTTATATTGCTGCAGGATGATGATTATCCTGCCTGCCTGAAACAGATACACGATCCACCTTATTTTCTTTTTGGGTCTGGTGACCGAACCGTTCTTACACGCTACACGGAAAGAGTTGCGATTGTTGGTGCGAGAAAAGCTAGTCAATATGCATTGAAACAGGCTATGTCTATTGCTGAAACCCTCGGCCGATATTCAGTGCTTGTCGTGAGTGGTCTTGCCCTAGGGGTTGATGCTGCAGCTCATGAGGGTGCGCTTGCTTCAGGTGAGGCGACGGTCGCGGTGCTGGGGTCAGGCTGTGACCAGATTTATCCAAGACGCCATTGGCGGCTTGCCGAGCGAATTCAGGACAACGGACTGTTGCTGAGTGAATTTCCACTGCGAACTCCCGCGCGACCGGCACACTTTCCGCGGCGTAATCGAATAGTGACGGGTTTAAGCAAAGCAACTGTCGTCGTTGAGGCGGCTTTAAAGAGCGGCTCCCTTATTTCTGCGAAACTCGCCTTGGCCGAAGGTCGAGAAGTGATGGCGGTGCCGGGGCTTGTTACGAATCAACAGGCGCGGGGTTGTCATCAATTGATTAGGGACGGCGCTTCGCTGATTGAGTCAGGCGAGGATATTCTGAAGGAACTAGGTATTGGGCCTGGAGACTCGCTCGATCTATTTTTGGGGGTGCCGTCTTTAAGCCCTGAGCAAGGGAAGTTGCTCGACTTGCTGGAGGCAGGACCCGTGTCCATGGATGCACTGCTACCAGCGCTTGAGCTTTCTATTGAAGATCTGACAGTAGCAATCGTGATGTTAGAAGTCATGGGTTTGGTTCATTCAGAAGGTGGACGGTATCAGGCGACCCAGTTACGTCCGAGCGGCGGGTGGGAATGTTGAAAGCTGATAGTGACTAGGCTAACGTCCGTTCCTCGCAACGTTAGTTTCTTTTAAGGGAGTAAAAAATATGGGGTTTGTAGCCATCCTGATGGGTTCGGATTCTGACTTGCCCGTCATGCAATCGACGGTCGATGTGCTGAAAATTTTCGACATTGACTATGAGGTTAGAATTACCTCCGCTCATCGAACACCAGAGGACACCAGGCACTATGTCAGCGATGCCGATGCGCGGGGCTGTGCCGTATTTATTGCCGCCGCTGGAATGGCAGCCCATCTTGCTGGGGCCGTGGCCGCGCATACGCTAAGACCAGTGATCGGCGTACCGATTGATGCCGGTCCACTGCAGGGATTTGATGCCTTACTATCCACGGTACAGATGCCTGGCGGAATTCCGGTTGCCGGTGTAGCGATAGGTAAAGCCGGGGCTAAGAATGCGGCATACCTTGCAGTTCAGATTCTCGGTGTCTCGAATGATGCGCTGCATCTTGCCCTGCGGGATGAACGGCTAGCGAATGCTGAGGTCATCAGGAAAAAAAACCTAGACTTGAATTTGTGAACCCTGGCTTCGGATGGCGAAGAAGCCTGATTTCAGCTTGCCTGGCTGGCGATGGTGTCATTGCCTACCCCACAGAGGGCGTCTGGGGTCTGGGTTGTTTGCCGGGATCTTTTGAGGCCGTTGCGCGCATTCTTGCGTTGAAGCGGCGCAGTAGGGATCAGGGCTTATTATTAGTCGCGGCGGATATTAGCCAGTTCGAAGACTATCTGACCGGATTGGAGGTCGACAAGAGAGCTGAACTCGATAACAACTGGCCCGGGCCAGTCACCTATCTCGTACCGGACAACGGCGTCGCGCCGCGGTGGGTGATTGGAAACAATGTCACCGTTGGGCTCAGGGTCAGCGACCATCCGGTCGTTCGCGCACTGTGTGAATCAACTGGGCCGTTGGTGTCTACCTCTGCCAACGTAACAGGACATCGTGCAGCTTTGACGTCCCTGCAGGTGAGGCAGTATTTTGGGGCAGGCGTTGACCATCTGGTGCCGGGACAGCTTGGAAATTCAATTGGGCCGAGTGTCATCAAGCACCTGGTGACAGGAGAGAAAATCAGATGACAACGTTCAAACTAGGGGTGCTTGGCAATCCGGTTTCTCACAGCAGATCCCCCGGCATTCACCAGCAGTTTGCCGCCGCAACAGGCATTTCATTGTCTTATGAGAAGGTGTTTGTGTCGGACGGTAGCTTCAACTCAGTGGCTAATGATTTCCTTGATTCGGGTTTTGGATTCAACATTACGCTGCCTTGTAAGCACGACGCATGGCAGTTTGTTGATGAAGCTAGCGATCATGCTCGCCAGGCGGAGGCAGTTAACACGATTTCCCGGACCGCCGTTGGCACGCTGCGCGGTGATAATACTGATGGCCCTGGCCTGGTTAACGACCTGGTTCAGAACTTGGGTTGGCCCTTAAAAGATCGCAAGGTACTGGTGATTGGCGCTGGGGGCGCAGTGAGCGGCGTCTTGGCGAGCTTGCTAGCTGAGGCGCCAGGGGCACTGCATGTGACAAACCGAACGCATGATAAAGCACAAAACTTGGAACAAAGATTTGCGGGCACCAAAGCGTTTGCTATGGATCGCCTTCAGGAAGGCTACGATCTTGTGATCAATGGAACCTCAGCAGGATTATCTCATCAGGATCTGAAGATTCCTGGATCGGTCATTACTGAAAACACTCGCTGTTACGACATGATCTATGGTCCCGGTACCACTCGGTTTAATCAATGGTGCCAGAAACAGGCAGAATGTGAGGTTGCGGATGGTTTGGGGATGTTGGTTGAGCAGGCCGGGTTGGCGTTCATGATTTGGTTTGGCGAACAACTTAACGCTGCGCCGGATACACAATCGGTGATAAGCACCATTAGAAATAACTTAGATCAGGCGTTGAAAGATGACTAACCCCCTGCTTGAACATCATGTGTTACCTCCTTTTAGCCGCATTGCACCCGAGCACATTGTGCCCGCTATTGAGACGATCCTTAAAGCTTTAAGAGACGGTATCAAGGAGCTACCGGAGGCGCCATGTAACTATGAAAGCGTCGTTAAGGCACGGGAGAACCTTGAGGACAAGCTACATCACGCATGGTCACCGATTTCGCACCTTAACGCTGTCATGAACTCGGCCGACCTTAGGGATGCACACACCGACTGCCTAGTCATGATCACAGACTACTATACGGAAGTTGGCCAGAACCGCCCTTTGTTTGAGGCTTACCAGGCGATAGCCTCGTCCACGCAGTACGTTTCACTATCGCAGGCCAAAAGGAAAGTGATCGACAATGCGCTCAGAGATTTTCGCCTGTCAGGGATAGACCTGCCGGAATCCGAACAAGTCAGGTTCTCCGAGTTGTCGCGGGAAATTTCTCGTTTGAACAGTACTTTTAATAACAATGTACTAGATGCCACACAGGTCTGGCAGAAACTGGTAGTAGGAAAATCCAGGCTGTCAGGCGTTCCTCATAACGCGCTTGCCGCGATGCAGAAAAATGCCGCCGATAAAGCGCTGGAAGGCTTCCTTTTGACACTGGATACGCCATGTTACCTGGCAATCATGACTTACTGCGACGACCGAGAACTCCGCCATGAGTTGTACACGGCCTTTGGTACCCGGGCATCTCACCTGGGGCCAAATGCTGGTGAATTTGATAACTCTGACGTAATACATGAGCTGTTGTCAGCTCGTCTAGAGCAAGCCAGGCTGTTGGGTTTCGAGAACTACGCAGAGCTGTCAGTTGCACGTAAGATGGCGCGTTCAGCGGAGGAAGTTCTTGGGTTCCTTAACAACCTGGCCGAAAAATCAAAGACATTCGCGCTCAAAGACTTTGAAGTTTTAGAGACCTTCGCTGAAAAAAATGGTGGCTCTGACCGTCTAAAACCATGGGATGTTCCGTATTACGCCGAGAAACTGAAAAAAGCCGCTTTCGATATTTCGGAAGAAGACCTTCGTCCCTATTTTCCTGGTCCGACCGTACTTCAGGGTATGTTTGAGGTTGTGCATCGGCTGTTTGACATCGACGTTGTTCCTTGCCCTGGAATGCCTGTTTGGCACCAGGATGTGCTGACCTATGAAATCAAAAAAGATGGTACGAGTATCGCCCGGTTTTACTTGGACTTATACGCCCGCGCCAACAAGCGCGGTGGAGCGTGGATGGATGATTGCCGGGTCAGGCGAACCGACGATTCAGGCTCACTGCAACTGCCGGTGGCCTACCTTACCTGCAATTTCGCTGGACCATTGGATGGTGATCCGGCTCTGCTCAGTCATAACGAAGTTGTGACACTTTTCCATGAGTTTGGCCATGGCTTGCATCATATGCTTACCAGCATGGATGCCGCAGCCGTGTCGGGTATCAACGGCGTCGCTTGGGATGCGGTCGAGTTGCCAAGCCAGTTCATGGAAAACTTTTGCTGGCAGGCTGAGTCACTTGCTTTTATCTCCGGGCATTACAAAACGGGTGATTCTTTACCCAAGAATATGTTGAATAAGCTGCTGGAGGCGAAAAATTATAATGCCGCCATGATGATGGCGCGGCAGTTGGAATTCGGATTGTTCGATTTCCGCTTACACGCTGAGTTTGATCCAAACGATAAGGGCCAGACTCAGCGCATATTGGATGACGTCAGACAGGAGGTGGCCGTCATCCTGCCCCCTGTAGAATATGCTTTCCAGCACGGGTTCTCTCATATATTTGGCGGCGGTTATGCCGCGGGATATTACAGCTACAAGTGGGCGGAAGTCCTGTCAGCAGACGCATTTTCTAAGTTCCTAGAAGACGGCATCTTCAATCGTCAAACAGGAGAGAAATTTCTATCCTTTATCCTTGAAAAAGGTGGCTCTCAGGACGCTATGGACCTGTTTATCGCCTTCCGGGGGCGGGAGCCAGCGGTTGAGGCGCTGCTAAGACAAGAGGGTATGGCCTCTTGAAAAGATTCATCAGTGGAGCCACCTGTCCCGGTTGTGGCCTAGTCGATAAAATCTATGTTTTGAAGGACGACGACAGTGAGTCCATGCATTGTTCTCAGTGTGACTATGTAGAGATAAAAACCGAGGATAACGCCGCCGATGGGGTCCAAGAGTGGTCTCCGATAAAACTGCCAGACAAATAATCACCGATTCCCCAAAATTATGTCCTGCCTATGTCCCGCGCACACTTGAACGACTCTTGTTGAGAAAAGAATCCTCGCTGCTATAATTGCCGCCGTTTGTTGCCCTGCAATAAACGCGCTGTTGGGCCTGGATCGTTTCTACTATCACCTGAACAGTTAAAAGTGCTTATTGCACGTATATTTTTATATGGAGTCTCGTTCATGAATAGAGTGATGCGGATGTGGCAAGCGGGATTGTCACTGCTGCTATTCAGCAACGTAGCGTTGGCCGATTGGTCTACGCTTAACATGAGGCAAGGTGTCACGGAGATTAGTCGAGAAGTCTATGACCTGCACATGCTTATCTTTTATGTTTGTTGTGTAATAGGAGTATTGGTTTTTGGTGTCATGATTGCTTCGATGATCATGCACCGTAAATCCCTTGGCGTAACACCAGCGACCTTTCACGAGGATACCCGGATAGAAATAGCCTGGACGGTTATTCCAATCATCATCCTTTTAGTTGTGGCAGTACCTGCCACCAGCACGCTGAGAGAAATGTACGAGACCGCAGACGCTGATCTCGACATCGAGGTCCGCGGCTATCAGTGGAAGTGGCAATATACCTACCTGAATGATGATCCTGCCCAGGAAATCCAATTCATGAGCGCCCTTCAAACGCCACAGAATGAAATCCAGAACCTGGAAGCAAAGGGCGAACACTACTTGTTGGATGTCGACAACCCGCTAGTGATTCCGATCAATAAGCGCATCAGGTTCCTTGTAACATCACAGGATACGATACACGCCTTTTGGGTACCTGACTTTGCCGTAAAGCGGGATGCTGTCCCCGGGTTTGTTCACGAATCTTGGGCCATTGTTGAAGAGCCTGGTGTCTACCGGGGCCAGTGTGCAGAGCTTTGTGGCAAGGAGCACGGCTTCATGCCGATCGTTGTGCATGCGGTTGAGCAGGAAGAATACGACCTTTGGGTTGCTGAAAAACAAGCAGAGGCGGCAGAAGTTTTTAATATCGTTGGAAAGACTTGGTCCATGGAAGAATTAATGGTCGAAGGAGAAGAGGTTTATTTGCGGAATTGCGCGGCTTGTCACCAGCCAAATGGTCAAGGGATTCCGCCAGCGTTTCCTTCTCTGGTTGGTCAAGGGATTGCGGTTGGGTCTGTTCAGGAGCACATAGACATATTGTTATATGGGCGAGCGGGAACGTCAATGCAGGCCTTTGGAAAGCAACTTAATGCAGCACAAATTGCGGCGGTCATTACTTATGAGCGTAATGCCTGGGGCAACAACATGAACCAGATGGTTCAACCGAAAGAGATTAATACCATGATGGCGAGCGAATAGGAGTATCCGATGAATGCGATTATAGAAGAACATCATCACGAGGATCACCACCATGGCCCTGATAAGGGCATCATGCGTTGGGTTTTTACGACTAACCACAAAGATATTGGAACGCTTTATCTGTGGTTTAGTTTTCTAATGTTTCTTACCGGGGGTGTACTTGCGCTCGGTATTCGGGCGGAACTATTCCAGCCCGGTTTGCAAATCGTTAAGCCGGAAATGTTTAACCAGCTGACGACGATGCACGGCCTTATCATGGTGTTTGGTGCGGTCATGCCAGCTTTTGTCGGTTTGGCAAACTGGCTGGTACCCATGATGATTGGGGCGCCGGATATGGCACTCCCTCGAATGAACAACTATAGTTTTTGGATCCTTCCGTTTGCCTTTGGCTTGTTGCTTTCCACCTTCTTTATGGACGGTGGTGCACCAAATTACGGTTGGACTTTTTACGCGCCGCTATCGACTGACTATGCACCGCCAAGCGTAACATTCTTTATCTTCGCGGTTCACATGATGGGTATTTCATCAATCATGGGTTCAATTAACGTGGTTGTAACTATCCTCAACATGCGTGCCCCTGGCATGACTCTGATGAAAATGCCCTTATTTGTGTGGACCTGGCTTATCACAGCCTATCTGCTTATTGCAGTAATGCCCGTACTAGCGGGTGTGGTGACGATGATGCTGATGGACATTCACTTCGGTACGGCGTTTTTTAACGCTGGTGGTGGTGGTGACCCAGTATTGTTTCAGCATGTGTTTTGGTTCTTCGGGCACCCGGAGGTCTACATCATGATCCTGCCCGCGTTTGGTATTGTGTCTGCAATCATTCCGACGTTTGCACGCAAACGACTGTTCGGTTACGACTCAATGGTTTATGCAACGGCGTCGATAGCGTTCTTGTCTTTCATCGTCTGGGCACACCACATGTTTACTGTTGGGATTCCTCTTGCCGGTGAGCTCTACTTTATGTACGCAACCATGCTGATTGCGGTGCCCACGGGTGTAAAAGTGTTCAACTGGGTAGCCACTATGTGGCAAGGGGCGATGACCTTTGAAACGCCTATGTTGTTTGCGATTGCGTTTGTCATTTTGTTTACGATTGGTGGTCTGTCTGGTCTGATGCTTTCTATCGTTCCTGCTGACTTCCAGTACCACGACACCTACTTCGTTGTGGCGCACTTCCACTACGTTTTGGTGCCCGGATCGATTTTCTCCATCATGGCAGCGGTCTATTTCTGGATCCCTAAATGGACCGGAAATATGTATGACGAAACTTTGGGTAAGACACACTTCTGGCTTTCTTTCATCGGTGTGAATGTCACGTTCTTCCCCCAGCACTTTATTGGTTTGGCGGGAATGCCAAGAAGAATACCGGACTATAATCTGCAGTTTGCGGATTGGAATATGGTATCAAGCTGTGGTGCTTTTTTGTTTGGTTTCAGCCAATTGCTGTTCCTATTCATTGTGATTAAGTGTATCCGCGGTGGTAAGAAAGCAACTGACGAGGTTTGGGAAGGTGCTCACGGTCTGGAATGGACGATTCCATCTCCGGCGCCTTATCACACCTTCACCACGCCACCGACTAATGTCAAAGAAGCGCACGTTTAAGGTACGATAGAGATGAGCGGTAAAACTGAAACTAGAAAAATCATCAAGCAACTTGTTTTTGTTGCTGTTGGAATGTTTGGCTTTGGTTTTGCGATGGTACCGCTCTACGACATACTGTGCGAAGTGACGGGTTTTAATGGTAAGACAGCGGGTAAGTACACCGCTGTCGAAGCGCAGGAGGTTCGTGAAGACAGGCTGGTAACCATTCAGTTTCTGGCAAGTAACAATGCCAATATGCCATGGGAGTTCAGACCCAAGGTTAGAACGATGAAAGTTCACCCGGGTAAGCTGAACACTGCGGAATTCTATGCACGTAATGTTACAAGGGAGACAATGGTGGCTCAGGCAGTGCCTAGCGTAACCCCGTTCTACGCGGCAGAATTTTTGCACAAGACGGAATGTTTCTGTTTTGAAGAGCAACAACTGGCGACCGGTGAAGACCTGGTGATGCCATTAAGGTTTATTATCGACAGCCAAATACCGGAGGATGTAAAGACACTGACATTGTCTTACACGCTCTATGACGTAACAGAACAAGTTGAGTTAGTTTCAAACTAACTAAAAAGTTTTATTAGGAGAAACTTATGTCTACTCAAGACGCTTACGAAGAGTACGAAGAATACTACGTACCGCATAACAGTAAGCTGCCAATTTTTGCATCACTCGGGCTTTTCTTGACGCTCTATGGCATGGGTAACATGTTTAATGAGATGACCAGCGGAGTTGATAGCAGCTTCGGGGAGATGGTGCTGTCTGCCGGTGGCCTGGTCATGGCCTGTACTCTGTTCGTTTGGTTCAGCACGGTCATCAAAGAGAACCATCAGAAACTCTATAGTAGCCAGATGAACCGATCGTTCGTTTGGGGGATGAGTTGGTTTATTTTCTCTGAAGTGATGTTCTTTGCAGCGTTCTTTGGCGCGCTTTTTTACGTGAGGTTTTTCGTTGTTGATTGGATCGGCGGTGTTGGTGACAGGGGTCCTTCTGACATGCTTTGGCCAGAATACCAGCCCCACTGGCCCATGCTTGACACACCTGATCCAAGCCGGTTTCCCGGTGCAGGAGATTTTGTTCACTGGTGGCCACTACCGTTTGTTAACACCGCATTATTGCTAACGTCGAGTGTGACCATCACGATGGCACATCATGGTATCAATGAGGGTAATCGCAAGAAGCTGGTTAACTGGTTGGGGTTGACCATCGCTCTTGGGTTGACGTTCCTCGTTGTGCAGGCTTACGAGTACTACCATGCCTACACCGACCTTGGTTTGACACTTAACGCAGGTATCTTTGGCTCTACTTTTTTCATGTTGACAGGGTTTCATGGAGCGCACGTGACCTTGGGTACCTTCATGTTGATCGTAATGTTCTTTAGGGCGAGAAAGGGTCACTTTGACAATAAAGAGGACTGCTTCGGGTTTGAGGCTACAGCATGGTACTGGCACTTTGTAGACGTAGTCTGGGTAGGACTATTTTTGTTCGTTTACATACTTGGCACCTAGATATTGTTTGGTTATGTAGGAGAGCCCTGGAAATCCGGGGCTTTTTTTTTGGGGCTGCTTATGGGTTATTTCTACTCGACGGGCATGGAATAGTGCTACGAGCCTAACCCCGATAGCGCGGCGTTAAATAGACTCAAAGGCTGTTGCCAGTCTTAGGTACCCATCGCCCCTAGTAGCTTAACCAGGGGGCTGACGCACCAAGTTCGCCCGTCATCAACCCGACACCAACGACGCCAAGCAGTGCTACTGCGAGTATCACCCGAATAGTCAGGTATTTAACTGTTTTACCAGAACTGTCTGTTCGGTCAGTGAGCATGGCTCTAAGTGCGGCACCAAGCGCCACAATATTTGCGATGAAGAGTATGATGACGAGAATTTTGAAAACCATTGTCCCTACCTTTAAATCTAGTCATAGAGTATACGTTCCAAGCTCGGGGTATTGGCTACAAATGAAGGAAATAGTATGAATCGAACTTTCAGTTTCAACTGGAAAGTGACTGCTTTCTCAGTTTTGTGCTTTTCTGGTTTCATAAACTTGGGGTTTTGGCAGCTTGAACGCGAGGGTGAGAAGCACGAATTACTGGCACAAAATGTCCAGCGATTGACCCTTACACCGTTAGAGGCCGCAAACCTTCCTGAGGACGGTGATCTGGAAGGGGTGCCTGTCAGACTCGTGGGTGAATATCACAAACCTCTTTTGCTTCTCGACAACAAGGTGTTGAAAGGTCAAGTTGGTTTCGAGGCGCACCAGTTATTCCGCGATAACACAGGGTTATTTTTACTTGTTAACCGAGGTTTCGTGCCAATGGGCCGGACTCGCGAGGACCCACTAAACTTGGTCGAAGTGCACGCCACGCCGGCCGATATTCAGGGTAGAATCTACCAACCTGAGAGCCAGATCTTGTTGCTAGCCGACCAGCACCAAATGCTTGCCGACTTCCCTGCTATTGTGCAGCGCATCGATGTGGAAAAAATGAATGCTGCGCTGGGTGAGCGGGTGTATCCCTTGGTGATTAGGTTAGAAGCTGACCAGTTTGGTGCGCTTCCGCGTTACTGGCCCAGCACAGTAATGTCCCCTGAGAAGCACAAGGGCTATGCGATTCAATGGTTTTCTATGGCGCTGGCGGTGTTAATCGCCTGGCTGTTTTTTAGCTTTAGTAAGGACTCACATCATGATTGAACCTAAACCTAACTCTTCGCCAGAATCACCTTCCGGTAAATTGATGGCCAGTAGAAGGCGATTTGTAGCGTTACTACTCATTGCCTTCGTGCCCATGTTTATCGCCTATGCGGCATTTTTCCACTTTCCCAATTGGGCGCCTACAGGAACCACCAACCACGGAGAATTGATCTCCCCATCCCTCGATGGCATCAAAATGAGTACTGAACTTGCAGCTTTCAACACGTGGGTATTGATTCAGCCGGCCGATAGTTATTGTGACGATAAATGCCGAAAGATGTTGTATCTGTCAAGGCAGGTCGTCACCGGGTTAGGCAAAGATGCCAATCGTGTTCAGCGAGTGGTGATGATGACAAGGGATGCACCGGACCTGATGGAGCATCTCAAAAGCGAGCACCCGGACGTTAAAGTGGTTACTGGCGTGATGACCTTCAAATCGATAGTCGATCTTGATGCCCCTGTCCTATTGTTAATGGACCCTAACCATAACGTCATGATGCTTTACAGTTTAGACAAGGCAGGTAAGCCGATGCTGCGGGACTTAAAGCACCTCCTGAAAATTTCTAATATAGGCTGATAACCCTTGCGTATCTTAACCGTGAGTTGCCTTGGGCAGCGGTCGGGGACTTTTTTGAAGGCGGAGAAGAGTAAGACAAAACGACTTAAGCGGTATTCCGCGTCGCTTTTTCATGCAAATGGATTCCAATTTCGCTAAAATCACGCTCTAAGCCTCCGACGCCCAGAACATGACCGATACCACCCAAACAATACTGCTGTCTCCGGCCTGGCGAGACTACCTGGAAATGTGTAAACCCCGGGTTGTCCTGCTTATGTTACTTTGCACCTTGGTCGGGATGTTTTTGGCAACCAATGAAATGGTGCCCATTGACATCATCGTGTTTGGAAGCCTTGGTGTTGCGCTTGTTGCGGGTTCTGCCGCGGCGCTCAATCATCTCGTTGATGCCAATATCGACGCTAAAATGGCCAGAACACAGCATCGCCCCTTTGCCCAAGGGCGGGTTTCCAACAGGCAAGGCGCTGTTTTTGTCGGCGTTACCGGTATTGCAGGCGTTGGTATTCTTGCTGTGATGATTAATCCCCTCACGGCCTGGCTAAATCTTGCTTCCTGGCTGGGGTATGGCGTCATTTACACCATGTACTTGAAACGAGCGACACCCCAGAACATTGTTATTGGTGGTCTTTTTGGCGCGGCACCCCCGCTGTTCGGTTGGACGGCTGTAACAGGTAGCGTTGATGGTGGTGGATTGTTGTTGGTCCTAATTATATTCGCCTGGACCCCCCCGCATTTCTGGGCCCTGGCGATTGACCGCATGGAAGAATATCGGGATGTCGATATCCCCATGTTGCCCGTTACCCATGGGGCGCATTACACCAAGGTACACATCCTGCTTTATACCATCATCATGGTCATTACCTCGGTACTTCCCTTCGTTATTGGGATGAGCAACATTCTTTATTTGCTAATAGCACTAGCCCTTGGCACGGGGTTTTTGTACTGGGCACTGGTGATGTTGTTAACTGATGACGAAAAAGCACCGATGGAGACCTTCCGCTATTCGATTTTTTATCTCATGGCGTTATTTGTTGCGCTTCTGGCAGATCATTATTTTTTCCCCGTCACCTATATATCCTAGAAAGAGTTGCTTAACGATATGGAATCTGGGGTCAGGAACACGCTGCTTGGCATAGCGGCCTTTATCTCGGTTATTTTGGGGCTTATGCTCGCGAGCGTTATAACCCCGAGACCTATGAGCAACGAAGAAGCTGCGAAGCTTGGCTACTATCGGTTTGATGAGCCGCGATTAATCTCTGAGTTTTTAATGACTGACCATCTCGGGCGTCGGGTAGGTTTAGCTGATTTGAAAGGGCGGTGGTCTTTAGTCTTTTTTGGTTTCTCCACTTGTCCCGACGTTTGCCCAACCACCTTGAGCGTCCTAAATGACGCCATGAGACCTCTTAAAGACGCTCCGGCTGTTGTGATGGTGAGTGTCGATCCGGACCGCGATACACCGGAGCGGCTCGCGCAATATGTCCCCGCCTTTAACCCTGATTTTATCGGCTATACCGGTACCTTTGACGAAACAGTCAAGCTCGCTGAGCAACTGAATATTGCGTTCGGTAAAGTACCTGGCGATGTTCCGGGGTCTTATCTCGTTGATCATTCCGCATCGTTGGTTCTGATAGATCCGAACGGACGGTACGCCGGTTTTATTAAAGCACCACACAACGCTTCCAAGATACAACGGGTCGTCAGCAGTCTCTCGCTGTAGCTATGTGCCATAGTAGATCCGTTAGACAGAAAGCCGCTATTTCCTGGTACAGTTTTAAAACTACTTGTCCTACAATGGCCGACCCATCTGTGCCGGTGTTTTAGTGAGTGCCAATCTACAATTAGAAAACGTGTCCAAACTGGCGGAGCGCTACCTCTCAGTCAGGAAACAGTCGTTGGCGCTTTGTCTCCCGCTTGAGGTTGAGGACTACCAGATTCAGCCGATGCCTGACGCGAGCCCTCCCAAGTGGCACCTGGCTCACGTCACCTGGTTTTTTGAAACTTTTTTACTCCAGCCTTTTAGCAAAAATTATCGTGTTTTTGATCCCTATTTCGGAACGCTTTTTAACTCTTATTACAACGGTGTTGGTAAGCCCTTTAGCCGAGATCACAGGGGTTTTCTGTCGCGTCCCACCCTTGCGCGTGTTTTCGAGTACCGGGATTATGTTGACGGGAAAATGCTTGAACTGGTCCAAACGTCCATGACCGACGAGCTAGTTTTCCGACTGCAACTGGGCCTAAATCATGAGCAACAACACCAGGAGCTAATTCTCACCGATATAAAATACAATCTAGGGCGAAACCCCCTCAGACCTGCGTATGTTGAACAGCAAGTTGCCGATAGTGCCGAGTTCAATCCCGGCTGGGTAGAGTTCAATGGCGGTTTAGTCGAATCTGGCACTAATGCGGGTAAAGCATTTGTTTTCGATAATGAAACGCCCAGACACCCGGTTTTCCTGCAACCTTACAGGCTATCAACTCACCTGGTGAGCAACGGTGAGTTCATAGCGTTTATTGAAGATGGTGGCTATGACAGATCTGAGTTGTGGCTTTCAGATGGATGGGCGGGGTTGCAGGCTCAGCAAGAAGAGCGGTGGAGCATGCCCCTTTATTGGCGTAAACAAGCCGGCAATTATTTCGAGTACCGCCTAACAGGAGAACAGTTAGTCGATCCGAATTGTCCTGTTTGTCATGTCAGCGCCTACGAGGCTGATGCCTATGCCAGATGGAAGGGGTCTAGGTTACCAACTGAGCAGGAGTGGGAGCATGCGGCAGAAGACGCCCCTGTAGAGGGGAATTTTGTTGAGTCGAAGCTGTTTCATCCCTTAGGTCAGCGCGGTGATGGAATACAAAGCCAGTTTGGTAATGTTTGGGAATGGACTCAGTCTGGTTACGGGGCTTATCCTTCGTTTAGACCGTTTGACGGACAATTAGGTGAGTACAACGGCAAGTTTATGGCGAATCAACTGGTGCTTCGGGGAGGCTCGTGTGCGTCACCAGGCTCTCATATCCGACCAACCTATCGAAATTTCTTTTACCCTCCAGATCGTTGGCAGTTTTCAGGCATTCGACTTGCGCAGGATTTAATCAGCACGGAGAATTTATGAATGCCCTATCAACAGTCCACTTTTATGACCAGGATATTGAACTCGATGATTTCAGCAATGAAATTCTGGCGGGCTTAAGTAAGCCTCGAAAAACCTTACCCCCCAAATTTTTTTATGACGAGAGAGGATCACAGCTGTTTACCGAAATCACTCGGCAACCAGAGTATTATCCGACAAGAACAGAAACGAAATTATTAAGCGACCACGCAGGAGAAATTAGCGAGCTGATTGGTGAAGACTTTCTATTGATCGAATATGGCAGCGGGTCCTCGGAGAAGATCAGGATTTTATTGGATAGCTTGAGGCCTAGTCTTTATGCACCTCTCGACATCTCCAGGGACTACCTGGCCTGGGCCGCCGAGGCCCTTGGCAGAGAGTACCCGTGGTTGGAGGTCCATGCGACATGCGTTGATTTCACCGTTGAGTTTGAACTACCTTTCGAAAGTGAAAAAAGGCACGTTAGCTTCTTTCCGGGCTCCAGTATTGGAAACTTTGAGAGAGGCGAAGCCGCTGCGTTTTTAGGCCGTATCCGATCACTGGTAGGAGCCGACGGGGGCTTGTTGATAGGCGTCGACATGAAGAAAGATGTCGGTGTGCTAAACGACGCCTATAACGATAAACGGGGAATTACTGCAGATTTCAATCTTAATATCCTTGAACACATCAATAGAGAATATGGCGCAGATTTTAACCTCAGCCAGTTTACACACGAAGCAGGCTATGATGTGGAGCAAGGTTGTATCCAGATGTTTCTGGTCAGCACCTGCTGTCAATCTGTCAGTGTTGCCGGTCGTGACTTTGAATTCGCCGAAGGTGAGAAGATACATACTGAAAACTCTCACAAATATAACGTTGATGAAGTCCTTGAAATGGCGGTTGGAGCGGGTTTTTTGAAAGCCAAAACCTGGCTCGATGAAGACGAACTATTTGGCGTTTTCTATTTATACAGTCAGTGATTCGGCTAGCTGTAACATGGCTTGTGGTGATTTTAGGGGCGGCTCACCACTCAGAAACCGAGTGAGTGCAAACCGGACCGCACCGGTCCGTTGAAGTTGAACCAGCGCCTGTCGTTCTTCTTTCTCTAACGGCCGCACCTGTTCATAGCCCGCAATCAATGTGGCGCTGAGAGCTTTATCTATTTGTCCCGTCGTTAGCTGACACCAATCATTGATGGCGATTGCGATGTCCAGTCCCAGGACATCGTGACATGCATGATAAAAATCAATAACACCCGTTAGTTTCCCCTGATCGTCAAACAGCGCGTTGTCCCTAAACAGGTCTCCATGAATAAGGCCGCTTGGGAGCGCCATTGCTTCTATGCGCTTGTATTCATCCAGTAGCTTTGTGAGTTGTGATTTTTCTGCATCACTAAGCCTGTCTGCAATACAACTTAGCGTATTCTGCATCCAGTCTGAGTCGTAGGGGTTCACCCTGGTTGATTTGAGGCTCCCTAACGCTTTGTGAGCGTTACCAAGAAAAGCTCCGATTTTAAAACACTGGTCTTCGTTGACCACTACCGAGTGACTCCCTTCGAGTCTGGACTGCAGGAAAGTGGGCTTACCACAAAAAATAGTAGAAGACATTCCGTCGAGCGTCGACTGCGGAGCCGCAACGGGCAGCCCATGTTGAAAAAGGTGTGACACAAGCTTGTTGAAGAAAGGCGCCTCTTCAAAGTCGAAGTGTTCAATGATCGTTAGTACATACGCTACAGGACCCGATCCGTCATCCAGGGTTACGAAGTAATTTGAGTTCTCTATGCCACTGGTTACAGGCTCGCATGTGATGAGTTCGCCTTTGCCAAACATTACGAGGTATCTTTTGAGCGATTGCTCAGTAAATGTCGTCAGTGCTGCCATTGATTACCATTCCTTGATGATCCACTGGGGGTAAAGTTTTTTCTGGTGATCAAGGCCTTCAATTCTCTGCGCACCGCTTAATGGCACCATGTAGTAGGGTAGCCCCTTTTTTGGGACAATTTTAATCATCGTCAACATACCGTTTTGGCGATACTCGTAAATCAGGCGATCTTCTCCTTCGATGAGTTCAATCTGATCTTCGTCGTATTCGTCTTGGGAAGCCTCGCCAAACGTTATTTCTGGCAGAAACATTAAGCCAACGAGCAGTGCCAATGGAAAAAGTGTGGTGTTCACAGTATCTTTGCCCTTCATGAGCGGGGTTAAAAATGAAGAATAATTATCAGGTGGTGCTGGTCGACGGGTCATCGTACCTTTTTCGAGCATATCATGCACTGCCACAACTGGTTTCGTCCAAAGGGCAGGCAACCGGTGCCATTAAAGGCGTTATTAGCATGATTCGTAAGCTGATAGCTGAATATCCTGACAGTCATATTGCCGTGGTGTTTGACGCAAAAGGTAAGACTTTTCGTCACGATATTTATCAGGATTATAAAGCCAACAGGCCTCCAATGCCGGACGAGTTGCGCAGCCAGATAGCGCCTATTCACGACATCATTAGATTGATGGGATTACCCATCTTAGTGGTAGACGAGGTCGAGGCAGATGACGTCATAGGAACACTTGCTACCCAGGCGACAGAAAAGAAAATGTCTGTGCTAGTGTCAACGGGGGACAAGGATATGGCACAACTGGTGACACCCCACGTCACCTTGATTAATACCATGACGGGTATCTTAATGGATGGACCCGGAGTAGAAGCAAAGTTCGGCGTTCGTCCTGACCAGATCATTGACTATTTGGCGTTAGTGGGTGACACCTCCGATAATATTCCTGGCGTCCCCAAGTGTGGTCCTAAAACCGCAGTAAAGTGGTTGCAGGCCTTTGACTCCCTGAATGGCGTGATGGCGAATGCGGCATCGGTGAAAGGTAAAGTTGGCGAATATCTCCGTGATTCACTGGAATTCCTGCCGATGTCCTACGAACTCGCGACGATCAAGAAAGACCTGGAGCTTGAGTATCGTGTTGATGAACTTGCGCCTTCGGCGCCTGATGAAGATGGGTTACTCACCGTCTTTACGGAGCTTGAGTTTAGGCCCTGGGTCAATGAGATAAATATCGATGCCCCGCGTGAAGCTAACGAAAGCAACCTCATCCCCGCCCTTGTGACTGATTACGAGACGGTATTTGACGAAGCTCAACTAAATATTTGGGTGGAAAAACTGTCGAGCGCTGATGCTTTTGCTTTTGACACCGAAACAACGTCAATCGACTACATGGAAGCCAAACTTGTTGGCGTGTCATTTTGTTGTGAAGCTGGAAAAGCGGCTTACGTGCCATTGGCACACGACTATCTGGGTGCACCCGTACAACTTCCGATGGATCTGGTGCTGGCGAAGCTAAGACCATTACTTGAGAATCCAGAACAAACAATCATAGGCCAAAATCTTAAGTACGATATCAGCGTAATGGCCAGGCATGGCGTGAGCATTAAGGCGAAGATCATCGACACGATGCTGGAATCATACGTACTGAATTCTGTCGCGTCGCGCCACAATATGGACGATCTTGCACTCAACTATCTTGGCCTCTCGACGGTACATTTTGAAGACATCGCCGGCAAGGGCTCTAAGCAACTGACCTTTAACCAGATTGACCTAGACAAGGCTGGACAGTATGCGGCGGAAGACGCTGACATAACGTTCCGGCTGCACCATGTTTTATGGCCAAAACTTCAGGCGGAAGGCAGGTTGGCATCGGTCTATCAGGATATTGAAATACCTCTCGTGCCCATTCTCTCAGATGTGGAACGCGGTGGTGTGCTGCTGGACGAGGAACAGTTGAATCTGCAAAGCAGGGAGCTGGAGAAACGCTTGTCAGAACTTGAGCAGGAAGCCTTTGGCCTGGCTGGAGAAGCATTCAACCTGGGTTCTCCAAAACAGTTGCAGCAGATTTTCTTTGAAAAATTAGGTTTGCCGATCATCAAAAAGACGCCCAAGGGCCAGCCTTCCACTGCAGAACCGGTGTTACAGGAATTGGCGCTCGATTACCCTTTGCCCAAGGTGATTATGGAGTATCGCGGGCTGTCCAAGCTTAAATCAACCTATACGGACCAGCTGCCTAAACAGATAGCGCGAAGCACGGGTCGAATACATACTTCTTATCATCAGGCCGTGACAGCGACGGGGCGACTTTCAAGCTCGAATCCTAACTTGCAGAATATTCCCATCAGGACTCAGGAAGGCCGTCGCGTAAGGAGGGCCTTTATTGCACCAGAGGGGTGCAAGATAATGGCGGCTGACTACTCGCAGATCGAGTTACGGATTATGGCTCACCTTTCGCAGGATGATGGTCTGATTCACGCATTTAACAACGGTCTCGATATTCATAAGGCGACAGCAGCGGAAGTATTCGGAGTCGCCTTGTCGCAGGTATCTGACGATCATAGGAGAAGTGCTAAGGCGATTAACTTTGGCTTGATCTACGGTATGTCTGCATTTGGATTGGCGCGACAGTTGGATATTTCCCGCGGTGCAGCACAGGACTATATCGATTTGTATTTTAACCGATACCCGGGTGTGAAGCATTACATGGACCAAACGCGTGCACTCGCTTCGGAGCAAGGCTATGTGGAAACTATTTTTGGACGAAGGCTATATCTACCCGAAATCAAAGCTAGTAACTTTCAGCGCCGACAGGCCGCGGAACGGACTGCGATTAATGCGCCAATGCAGGGAACAGCGGCAGACATCATCAAGATGGCGATGATCACGGTACATAATTGGCTGGCTTCATCACACCTTGACACACGTATGACCATGCAGGTTCATGATGAACTGGTTCTGGAAGTTCCCGAAGGCAATGTCCGTGAGGTCGCGAAAGGTGTTGAAAGCTTGATGTCCGGTGCGGTGGAGCTTTGTATTCCTTTAGTTGTTGAGGTCGGGATTGGGGACAACTGGGATGAGGCTCATTAGCGCGAGCAATGACTGGTACTCCGATTTTACTTTTTTTTTAAAAGTGGAGTAACCTCCACTTTTGTTTTTGAACTTTGCTGTAATTAGCTGGTCATAGTAAATGTAAGCAATAACTTCGGTGATTTTCCCCCAAAAAGAACCGAAGTGTGGGCCCTGGTCACACTCCCCCCTAGGGTGATCAGGGCCCACTTCACTTAGGTTGTAGGATTTTTTTTCCGGGACTCTTTTTCCGGGAATTTTTTCCCAGGACTCTTCCCCCGGGATTTTTTCCAGCCTTAACTTTCCAGCCTTAACTTTCCAGCGTTTAAATCTCCAGCCTTATGTTTCCCAAATTAGGTGTCCAAATCTAGGTTTTAAGGCCCAAGAGGTTCAAGCCACTCCGTCAGACTCTTTTCAAGTACTTTAATTCCCAGTTTCTTGGTTGCAGAGAATATCTGGACCGTTATTTCAGGTGGTAGATGTTTCCGAAGGCTTAAAAGACCGTTCTGTTGACCTCCTCGTTTTAGCTTGTCGGCCTTGGTTAAAAGGATGTGTAACGGCAAACCACCATCCATCGACCATTCAATCATCATTTTGTCGAATTCCTTCAAGGGATGCCTAATATCCATCAACAGCACCATACCTCGGAGGCTTTTTCGGTCACGCAGATACTCATCCAGATGACGGTGCCAGTGCTCTTTTACAGAAATAGGAACTTTCGCATAACCGTATCCGGGTAAATCCACTAATTTGGTCTCGTCATCGAGGGTAAAAAAGTTGATCAACTGGGTTCGACCCGGCGTCTTGCTGGTTCTCGCCAGCCCTTTCTGGTCGGTCAGTGCATTAATAGCGCTGGATTTACCTGCGTTCGAGCGCCCGCAAAAAGCGATCTCGGCTCCCTCATCTGCGGGACACTGAGACAGCGTCGCGGCGCTGGTGACAAATTTCGCTGTTTTGAACTTAATTGACATTTTTGATCGTATTATCCCAACTGCAGTTGCTTTGTTATATAATGCGACCCGCATTCTAGCACCCTCTTTACGATTAGAGCGTGCCTGGTGACACCAACAGTTGCCTTCACACAGAAAAGTGGACTTAAGAAGTGACGCTATGAAAAAAATTATCATGTTTGCAGTACTCGCCCTTTTGGCGCCAATGACTTACGCAGAAGGTAACGCAGCGAAAGGCAAGGATCTTGCCGGAACCTGCCTTGCCTGCCATGGAGAAGTCGGCAACAGCCCCGCGCCAAGTTTCCCCAATTTAGCAGGTCAACACGCTGGTTACCTTCTTAAGCAATTAATTGAAATTCAAAATGGTAAGCGGGAAGTGCTCACCATGACTGGCATTCTGGACAATTTGTCTGAAAGCGATCTTTCAGATCTCGCAGCCTACTATGCAGGCCAACCGCGAAACCAAGGTGCGGCGAAGGAGGGTCTTGTCGAGTTGGGTGAAGCGATTTATCGGGCAGGTATACCGCGGAAGGATATCGCTGCCTGTACCGCTTGCCATTCGCCGACGGGTAACGGTAACGGTCCAGCGGTATTTCCTGCACTTGCAGGTCAATGGCCTGAATATATCGTTGCTCAGCTAAAAAACTTTCAGACTGGCGTTCGGCATAACGACGGAGATTCCAAGATGATGCGGACGACAGCGATGGATATGAACGAAAAGGAAATGACGGCTGTTGCCTCATACCTCTACGGACTAAAATAGTCCCTGAACATCGTAAAATAGTTCCTGAACATAGGATGAAGGGCAGCACTTACGGCCCTCTAATTATCCCTCCCGGAATGTCAGGATTAGACGGTAATAACGAACGAACGGGATAGCAGGCTGCGGCGCAACGCTTCGCAGCCCGTATCATACGTAATAATAGAAAAGAGGTTAAATATGGTTCGCAAATTGATGACGAATGGACTGCTGGTGCTTGCTTTGTTGCTATCTTCGTTAGTTTGGGCGGAAGGCTTTCAATATGAAGAAGGCACCCACTATGCGCGACTGGACGTACCCGTAAAAACCCGTAATACGAACGTTGTCGAGGTTACCGAATACTTTTCCTACGGCTGCCCTCACTGTTATCGCTTCGAACCGCTGATTCAGCAATGGAAAAATGACCTCCCTGTAGACGTCGAATTTAACCGCACACCAGCTATTTGGAGTGTTACGGGGTATGAATTGTATGCCCGAACCTACTATACGGCGCAGGCACTGGGTGTACTCGACAAAATCCATTACCCGCTGTTCCAAGCAATACATGAAGACAGACGTTCGCTACTTGATCTTAAATCGATGACCACCTTCATGGCCGAACACGGCGTTGAGCCGGAGACCTTTGTAAAAACATATTCCGACTCCTTCGGTGTTAAGGCGATGTACCAGCAGGCTGCAGCGCGGCAACGGATATATCAATCAAACGGCGTGCCAGCGATTATAGTCAACGGCAAATACCGTGTTGAAGCGGGAATGGTAGGCAACAGTAATACAGGGATGTTGCAGGTGGTTAACTATCTTGTTGAAAAGGAACGCGAATTGATGAGCGCCGGGGCGGGTTCAGCAGGAGAATAAAGGCTTGAGCTTGGTTTTGGCTGACCCTTAGGACGCTAGTTTATTATTTTCTTCGGCATAAGATATGTCCACGCGTTTTCGCAGTTCCTTGCCAGGCTTGAAGTGCGGCACGAACTTGCCAGGTTTGTGAATACCGACCTCGCCTGTCTTTGGATTACGAACAGTCCGAGGTTTACGAAAATGATTCGAAAAAGTACCGAAACCACGGATTTCTATACGCCCACCTGAAGCAAGGTTATCAGACATAATTTCAATCAGCGTGTGAACTGCCAGGTCAACGTCTCTGTTGCTTAACTGGTCGAGTTTGTCCGACATCCGTTCGATGAGTTCCGACTTTTTCATTTGGGTCGCCCTGATTGTCACATCAGCCATCTTACTAAAATATTTATACGTTTCAATGTGTTATGGCAATTCACTAAGGTGATCAATTGAAGCCGAGTTTAGCCCCGATGGGTTTAATATGCGAAAATAGCCGTTCCAGGCATTTACGACGTTGAATCAAGTGCAGCGATCAACTAGAATTCGCCATGGCGCGATACTACCTCCTCTGGGCTAAATGCCTTGCTTTTGCAGTAAGTGATTACTCACGTAGCTGCCTGCATCCAACCCTGCGCCAACTAACCAATTATTCCTATCTGACGACGGATTATCGTTCGCCGTCTCAACTTTGTTGTGCCCGTACGGAGAGCTGAATGGCAACGATTTTAGAAGGTGTGTCACGTACTTTTGCGGAATTCCTGCTAATTCCCAGGTTAACCAGAAAAGACCAAAAACCAGATCAAGTTGATTTATCGACGCCACTATCGGCTATCGAACCTAACCAAACACCGCGGTTCAAGATCAATACGCCGGTGGTATCTGCCGCGATGCAGTCTGTATCCGGGTCGCGCTTAGCGATTGCTCTGGCGCGACAAGGCGGCCTAGGCTTCGTTTTTTGCTCACAGGATATTGCCAGCCAGTCTGAAATGGTCCATCAGGTTAAAGCCCATAAAGCAGGGTTTGTGTCCAGTGACTCAAATGCGAAGTCCGATACCACGCTGCTCGAGGTTATCGAATTGATGAAACGAACAGGTCATTCCACGGTTCCCGTCACTGACGACGGTACTGGTAGCGGAAAGCTGCTTGGGCTGATTACGGATCAGGATTTTTGGGTATACGAGGACGACTTGTCAAATACGGTCGGTCAGCATATGACTGCCATGGAAAAAGTGATCTTTGGAGCCGAAGGCCTCACGCTAAAAGAGGCGAATCGGCTACTTCACCAACACAAAAAGAATTGTCTACCAATATTGGATACTCATGGTCACCTGACTTCATTGGTGTTCAAGAAGGATTACGAAGATCACATGCGCCACCCCTATGAGTTGCTGGATAGCTCAAAACGGTTGTGCGTGGGTGCGGCTATTAATACTCATGATTATAGGGACAGAGTCCCTGCGCTGATCAAGGCGGGCGCTGATGCGCTGTGTTTCGACTCATCAGATGGGTTTACGGAGTTCCAGAAGGAGGGCATAGAATGGATTAGGGACCAGTACGGGCAGAACATCGTTATCGGCGGTGGTAATGTCGTTTCCGCTGAAGGTTTCGACTATCTCGTTGAAGACGGTGGTGTGGACTTCGTCAAAGTTGGTATGGGCGGTGGATCTATTTGCATCACACGAGAGCAAAAAGGGGTTGGCCGAGGACAGGCGTCAGCTCTCATGGATGTCGTCCAGCGTCGCGATGAATATCTCTCTGAGACGGGTCGTTATATACCGATCTGCTCCGATGGTGGCCTGGCTAACGATACACAGATTGTTATTGCGCTGGCGATGGGCGCCGATTTTGTCATGATGGGCCGGTATTTCGCCATGACAGAAGAGAGCCCAACCCCAAAGACCTCCATCAATGGGCAGATGTATAAACCATACTGGGGAGAAGGGACGAATCGTGCGCAGAACTGGCAGCGATATGCGGAAGATATGTCCACTCCAGAAATGGTTTTCGAAGAGGGGGTTGATGCCTACGTGCCGCTCGTTGGCAGTGTGGCTGAAGTGCTGAAAACGACACTCTATAAACTGCGATCTACGATGGTCAACGTCGGTGCTGATGGCCTCTCGGAATTCCGGGAACGTTCGATATTAACGCTGGTCTCCGAACAATCAGTGATTGAAGCCGGTACTTCCAGTGTGTTCCAGTTTAGTGCCACCAGAGATATCGAAGAATCAAACTGGGGCGGTAAGAGTTAATCGGGCTGTTAACTGTTCAGGTAGTCAACAGCTACCGGTTCGGTATAATGCCCTTCGAATAGAAAGAGAGTGTATAGCGTGACTAAGTATAAAGTTTTGGTATCCGTGGTCAGTATCATCATCGCCGGCCTAGCCATTGCCAGTAGCGGTGACATTGCTGAAAGAATAAAAAGAGTGGGTGATGTCTGCATAGAAGGCGCGGACTGCGCGTCTACGAGTGCGCTAACGATGGTTGCCGCCAGCGGTGGCGCCAGTGTTGAAGCCAACTTCAACAAAAGCTGCGCTACTTGTCACAATGTAGGTGTCGCTGGAGCTCCCAAGTTTGCCGATGCAACGGCTTGGGCGCCAAGGATAGCCAAGGGCATGGATACGTTGTACGCGAGTACTATTAATGGACTGCCACCTGCCATGCCCCAGAAGGGCATGTGCTTTAGCTGCAGTGACGATGATCTTAAAGCGTTGGTTGATTATATGGTAGCAGCGGCGAAGTAGGACGTCACCTGATCACCCATTGTTACGGCGGCCGGTTCAGTTTTCGATAGCCAATTGCCTCAACTAAGTGAGGGGTCGTAATGCGGCCCATGCCGGATAAATCTGCAATAGTGCGTGCCACTTTTAAGATCTTAAAGTAGCCCCGTGCGGAAACGCCAAGCTGGTTCACCGAGTCATCCAGGATTCTTGTATCGCCAGCGGACAGCGCGCAGTGCCTGGCGATTTGCTCGTTATCAAGTTTACTGTTCAGGATCCCCTGGCGCGCTAACATCAACGTTCGTGTCGTCGCTATTGTTACCTTCAATTCCCAAGGTTGTCCCTCTGTTCTGATCTCGTCGCTTAAGGTGCCGACTGGCAAGGGCGGTACCTCAACGTGTAGGTCAATCCGGTCCAGCAGTGGCCCGGATAGACGAGACCTATATCGATGTATCTGTTGTGCAGAACAGTCACACTGCCGAGTGCCATCACCAAAGTAACCGCATGGGCAGGGGTTCATTGCTGCAATTAATTGAAACTGCGCTGGATATCTAACCTGCCGTGCGGCTCGACTGATCCAGATTTCACCAGATTCCATAGGTTCACGGAGCACTTCGAGTACTTGACGTGAATACTCGGGAACCTCATCGAGAAACAGCACGCCATTATGCGCAAGCGAAATCTCGCCCGGTTTCGGTGGGTTACTACCGCCAACCATAGCGACTGCGCTTGCTGTGTGGTGGGGTCTACGAAATGGCCTTTGTCTCCATCTCCTGTAGTCGAATAGTTGTCCCGAAACGGAGGCGATAGACGCAACTTGCAGGGATTCTTCCAGGCTCATCTGAGGGATGAGTAACGGAAGCCTGCTAGCGAGCATCGTCTTCCCTGTACCGGGCGGCCCGACCATTAGCAGGTTGTGGCCACCAGCCGCGGCGATGGTCAGCGCTCGCTTTGCCGAGGCCTGGCCTTTCACATCGGCGAGTGAACTTGTCAGCATATCCTCTGGATCTGCCTGCGGTTGAATCGGCCTTGCGAGTGGCTTGCACGTAGCCAGATGCACCAGCACCTCGTGTAGGCTTGAGGCAACGTATAGATCTTCTGATTCCGCCAGTGCTGCCTCCAGCTCGCAAACTTTTGGTACTACGAGTCGCCTGCCCTGGCCTTTATTGCGAAGCGCGGTGGGTAATATCCCGTGGACTGCTCGAAGGGAACCCGTCAGCGACAGTTCCCCGAGGAACTCATAACCGTCTATGCAGTCACCCGGGATCTGGTTGGATGCCGCTAGAATTGATACCGCGATAGCGAGATCATATCGACCGGTGGATTTGGGTAGGTCAGCTGGCGCTAGATTTACGGTTATCCTCCTTGATGGGTATTCGAAGCCGCTGCTCGTGATTGCAGCCTTTACTCGGTCCTTGCTTTCCCTTACCGCGGTTTCAGCGAGCCCAACAATTAGCGTTTTGGGTAAACCGGAAGACACAACTGCTTCAACGGTAACCAATGGCGCGTCAATGCCTAGTTCAGCGCTAGAAAAAGTGGTTGCGACTGTCATCAGCTCATTGTACTTATGCGGTTCTGCTAAGCTCTGAGCTTTGGGCCCCTGAAGGCGTAAGCGTTTGGCGCCCAGTGCTGCCCAACTCTGGTGCGGCGACAGCTTTTAGTCGTCGCTCTATCGCACCATGCTAGTGCGAACCCAGTGCCGTACTCTATCAAAAATACCCTATCCCATTGATTATAATCACTTTATATAAGTTGGCACGGTCAGTGCTTTATATAAGCCGACACCAAATGATCCATACCGTTAGATCAGCGTTGTTGAACCCACTTGATCGGTTGGAGTTGGTCATATTGGGAACGATTAACGCCGAGCTCGAGGGATCGACATTGATGACACAGAATGACGTATGTATGACCATTCGCAACGTACGAAAGGCCTCTTGGCCCAGAATGGGGCTATCATCGACTCTGTAAATTCGTTACATTGCCTAAGTTCTAGGTGAAGCTTTGCAAGGAGAAAATTAATGAAACTAGTCTCTGCAATTATTAAGCCCTTTAAACTTGATGACGTTCGTGAGGCGCTGTCAGAAATAGCTGTGCAGGGGATGACAGTGACAGAAGTTAAGGGTTTTGGAAGACAAAAAGGTCACACGGAGCTCTATCGTGGTGCGGAGTATGTAGTCGACTTTTTACCCAAGGTAAAAATCGAAGTCGCTATCGCGGATGAAAACCTTGATGCCGTCATTGAGGCCATTTCAGGAGCAGCCAATACCGGGAAGGTCGGTGATGGTAAGATCTTTATCAGTACGCTGGACGACGTCATTCGAATCAGGACCGGTGAAACCGGCTCAGAAGCGGTTTAACGTGTGAGGTTGACGTTTTATGGGGGTGGTTAACACCCGCCCACATAATCCCTTTGTTAATCGGGTCCCCGAAAGACAAAATTCCCCTATAATACCCCCTTTGAGCATGACCCCATGGAGTCAGTATGCGATACGTGAGTACACGTGGTGGAGTTCAAGGCCTGTCCTTTTGTGATGCTGTGATGATGGGCCTGGCGGATGATGGTGGATTGCTGGTGCCAGAGACGATTCCCGATGTCAGTGTCGATTTGCCGCACCTTGCCGGTAAGGGTTATGTGGATCTAGCGGCCTATGTCATGGGTCAATTTATTGACGACATTCCCGCCGCCGAACTACGCTCAATAATTGAGCGTAGCTATGGGACCTTCGACAGTCCAACAGTAACGCCACTTGTCGACGTTGGCGGTGTTCATGTCCTAGAGTTGTTCCATGGTCCGACACTGGCTTTCAAGGATGTTGCGTTGCAGTTTCTTGGTAATGTCTTTGAATATGTACTCAATAAACGCGGCGGCCGATTGAATATCCTGGGCGCGACCAGCGGAGACACGGGCAGTGCTGCGATTGCAGGCGTTCGAGGCAAACAAAACATCAATATTTTCATCATGTTTCCCGAGGGCAGGACGAGCCCACTCCAGGAAAAACAGATGACCACCGTTTTGGATGCTAATGTGCAGAACCTTGCCATTGAGGGAAGCTTTGATGACTGTCAGTCGATCTTGAAGAGTATTTTTAACGACCTGGCATTCAAGGATGCCTACGATCTTGGCGCCGTCAATTCCGTTAACTGGGCTCGAGTTCTCGCTCAGGTTGTTTACTACTTTTCAGCTTACGTGCAGCTTGGGTTACCAGCGCGATTTGAGGTTGCCGTACCAACGGGTAATTTCGGCAACATATTTGCGGGTTACATTGCCCGACGTATGGGGTTACCTATCGATACGTTGATCCTGGCCACCAACCAGAATGATATATTGCATCGATTTTTTACGACTGGTCGTTACGAGAGGGGTGAAGTTCACTTCTCCCATAGTCCAGCAATGGACATCCAGGTTGCCAGTAATTTTGAACGATACCTCTATTTTGAATTTGGCCAATCACCGGAAAAAGTCAAAACCTTCATGAGCGACTTTTCAAGTACCGGAGCGGCTACCACTAACCTCGACTCACTGGATACCAACGCCGCTTTTACGTCAGGTCGCGTGTCCGACGAAGATACCCTGGCGACGATTGCCAGGGTATTTGAGGAGTCCGGGTATCTTCTTGATCCACATACGGCTGTTGGGGTTCAAATTGGTCTAGCTAACCGGCGATCCAAAGTCCCCCTGGTCTGCTTAGCGACCGCACATCCTTCTAAGTTTGATGACGTTATTGCGCAGGCGATCCCAGGTATTGAAGCCAGCCACCCAACGCTTGAGTTACTAAAGGACCTACCGGTGAGAAAGACTTTACTCGAGGGAGAGGTCCGCATAATCAAAGACTTTATTTCGACTTTTAACGACCAACAAGTTTCTTGATTGCACCAGGAAGCTCTCTTATATCGTTTATAATCTCATCGGGGCTTGATTCGCCTTCGACAGGTTTACTTTTGGGCCTGAGCCACACGGTGTGCAACCCTACTTGATTGGCTGCATCCACATCTTTGATGGCGTCGTCCCCCACGTAGACCATTTGCGCGGGCTCACAACCCGTATGTGCTAGCGCTGCCTGAAACAGGTCTGGAGCCGGTTTAGGAGCACCTACCTGCTCCGCGGAAAAAGCAAAGCTAAAACAGCTATTCAACCCAAGCCTATTAATGTCCGCGTTACCATTTGTCAGGGCACCCAGCTGAAAAGAGCCCGTTAGTTCTCTAAGTGTCTCCAGGGCTCCTTCAAAAAACTCCACGTCGTTTCGTGCTGTCAAAAATATTTCCATTGCGCCTTCTGCACAAGAGGCAGCACTTTCCTGATCAAGATGGGGTGCAAGGGATATTTCAATGAGTCTTTGCCTGAACGCGGTAAGTCTGTGACCCAACGTGGGGTCTTCGCGAAGCAGTGTTTCCCTAATCGGCATCAGTTTGGCTGGCTCATAGCGGTATTCTGGTACTTCCTTCTCTAACCAATGCGCCAGAATTGACTCTGCCCGCCTAATAACAGGACCAACTTCCCAGAGCGTGTCGTCCAGATCGAAAGCGATGACTTTAATCATTTATCAGTTACCTTTTGAGCCCTTGGATGAGCTTTATCGTAGACCTCCGCCACGTGTTGAAAGTCGAGGTGTGTATAGATCTGCGTCGTTGAGATGTCGGCATGCCCTAATAATTCCTGAACTGCCCGGAGGTCCTGACTCGACTCGAGAAGATGACTGGCAAAAGAATGCCGGAGTGTATGTGGGTGAATACGACCTGAGATACCCAGCCGAAGGCTCCATTTTTTTACTCGTTCCTGCACGCTTCGAGGGCTTATTCGTCTACCCCGCTCACTGAGAAAGAGCGCTGATTCATCTTCGAGTTTGCCTTTCGGCAGCTCTTGACGAACCCTCAGCCAGCTATTAATAGCCGTGATTGCTTTTGAGCCAACGGGCAGCACTCGGTCTTTGCCCCCCTTGCCTCGGACTTTCATTGAACAGTCATCAAAGGATATATCACCTATGTTGCCTCCGACCAGTTCCGCAAGCCGTAACCCGGACGAATAAAATAGTTCTAACATAGCTCTGTCCCTTAGCCCATGCCAGTCAGAGGTTTCGATCTCTAGCAGCCTGCTCATTTGGTCGGTGTCTATCGTCACTGGTAAGCGAGAGTCCGATTTTGGCGCGGAAAACGCCATCGCCGGATTCGTCGTGCAGATGCCTTCGCGTGCCAAGTAGTTAAAAAAGGTTCGAGCCGCAGAAAGTCGCCTTTGCAAAGTCCTCCCTGAACGCCCCTGCCTCTTTCCCGCGCTGATATAGGTGCGCAGATGATGCGCGCGTGCGTCTGGCCAGGCCGCAATAGCCTGCTCATCAAGGTCTTTTCTCAGCGCCGCCAGGTCTCTGCTGTAGCCATCAACCGTATGTGGAGATAATTGCCGTTCATTTGAAAGATGCAGGATGAATGCTGAGACTAGCGGTTGCAGTGGGCTATTGACGTTCATCAGCTATTTGGGCAAATGTTGCGGTAAGAGCTTTCCCAGGGTCTCGGCAATGAAGCTAATAAAAAGGACGTCCATGTCTGGCGTGAAGTATTCACTGTCGCTGCTACCGATCGCGAGCATACCAAGGCTTTTGTTTTTATCACGAATGGGTAAAACAGCGGCGGATTTAACTTTTTCACTCTGCGCTTGAAACAGGAAATCCTGTTCCCTGGGGCGCAGCATTCCGAGGGTTGGCACCTGGCTCCCCAGCAACGGCCCCACGTACTTTCTTGCAGACGCTGCGGGCAGTCGTGAAGTAAAATGGTTAATCTGTTTGGACTCTCCAAAAACTATCAGGGAATTCACCTTGCAACGAAAATCTCGTTTGAGTCCCTTTTCGAGCGCCGCAAAGAATTCCGAGCTTTTTTTCGCCGCCATCATGCTGAGAATCAACTTTCGACTCTTATCAAAGATTTCCTTGTTGCGTTCTGCATTCTCAACGAAAACCTTGAGTTGCCGTTTAGTCTCTTTTTGTCGATCCCGAATGACATCCAACTGTTTTTCCACCAGAGAGATGGTCCCTTTGCTTTTATGAGGAACCTGAATCTTTAGTAACAGGCTGTCTCTGTCGACAAAAAAATCTGGATTTGCCAACAGATAGGCAGCGACGTCCTTGTCGATCAGTTCTTTGCTCATAAAATATCCATTCTCATATTTGTAATCGGCCTTCATAAACTTTGCAGGCCGGGCCTGTCATCTTAATAGTGTCGTTGTCTCCACCCCAGGTAACGTTAAGTTGGCCGCCCGTGAGTTCTACCTCAACAGTCTCATCCAAAAGACCCTGTAATCTTCCGGCCACAACGGCAGCGCAGGCACCTGTGCCGCAAGCCTTGGTTTCGCCAACGCCTCGCTCAAACACACGAAGCCTTATCTTCTTTCGGGTCACGATCTCCATAAAGCCCACGTTAACACCCTCAGGGAATCGTGGGTGGCGTTCAACAAGCGGACCTACTTCCAACACCGGTGCGCTGTTTACCGAAGGTACGGTGATGACGGCATGGGGATTCCCCACGTTCACGGCTGATATTAAAAATGTATCGGCTCGCTCGGGCGCAAGATGTAAGTTGTAGTTGATCTGTGAGGTGTCGGCGATAAAGGGAATTTCCACCGGTTGTAGTGCCGGCTTACCCATATCCACCGTAATATTGGCGTCCTTCTCTAGCTTGCACGTGATATTGCCACTGCTGGTTTCAAGTCGAATAGTAGATTTGGTGGTGAGCCCTTCGTCTCTGACGAACCGCAGAAAACATCTAGCGCCGTTCCCGCACTGTTCTGCTTCGCTACCATCAGCGTTATAGATACTATAACGAAAATCACTCTCTGGCTCGGCAGGGGGTCGAACAGTCAGCAACTGATCGAAGCCTATGCCGAAGCGGCGATCGGATAGCTTCCTGATCAAATCAGGATTAAGCATGACCTGTTGGGAAATGAGATCGACCATCATGAAGTCGTTCCCAAGTCCGTGCATTTTGGTAAATCGTAGTAGCATTTTTTCTAATTTACTCGGGAAAACCGGCAATGCAACTTAAGAGCGGGGCTTCATTGACTCCAGGGCGAACAGATCTTCAATCGTCTCCCGCCTGCGAACGCAGTAGTGCGTTTGTCCGGAAACCAGAACTTCAGCAGACCGAGGTCGGGAATTGTAGTTTGAACTCATGACAAACCCATAGGCACCTGCTGACAATATGGCCAATAAGTCATCTTCTTCCAATGAAAGCGCCCGGTCTTTGGCCAGGAAATCGCCTGTCTCACAGATTGGACCGACGATATCCCAGTTTCTTTCAATGCTAGCACCGTCAACTTTGAACGACACGGGGGTTACTTCCTGCCAGGCGCTATACAGTGCAGGGCGAATTAAATCGTTCATAGCAGCATCCACGACCGCGAAGTTCTTCTCATCGTTGCCTTTTAAGGTATTCACCGTGGTAAGCAATACACCGGCATTGGCGACTATCATGCGCCCCGGTTCAAACATCAGAGACTGTGACCGACCGCTCATGGCTTGCTCAATTTCGCTGGCGAAATCGCCAATTTCTATCGGCACCTCGTCTCGGTACTGAACACCGATACCACCACCCAGGTCGATGTGTTCCAACGTGATGGACTGGTCTTCAAGCTTATCGACTAGCGAAAGCACTCTTGTAAGTGCATCGAGGAAGGGCCTTAACTCCGTGATCTGGGAGCCAATGTGGCAGTCGACACCAACAATCTTCAGTGAGTCGAGCTCGGTGGCTTCCTGGTACAACGTCAACGCCTCTTCAACAGAGACACCGAATTTGTTTTCTTTTAAACCAGTGGAAATATAGGGGTGAGTATCGGGATCGACGTCGGGATTGACTCGGATGGAAATTGGCGCAATGGCGTCTTTCTCGGCAGCTAGTCGAGCAATCCTGCGCATCTCTGAAGCCGACTCCACATTAAAGCAACCTATAGGTTGCTCCAGCGCAAATAAAATCTCCCAGTCTTGTTTGCCAACGCCTGAAAAAACGACTGAACCTGGATCACCACCAGCTTTTAGCACCCGCGCGAGTTCACCGCCTGAAACGATGTCGAAACCTGACCCCAGAGCAGCCAATGTCTGAAGAATAGCGAGGTTCGAGTTGGCCTTCACGGCATAGCAGATCCGGTGTGGATGCAGGGAGAACGCATTGTGAAAAGCCTGATAAGCAGACGTGATGAGACCCTCAGAGTAAACGAAACAAGGTGTTCCATGGGTTTCGGCAATTTCTCGAAGCGACACTTGCTCCATGTAAAGATCGCCGTCAATGCGGTGTAACACGACTATTTTTCCTGTTGAGTTATGGGCTGGTTCGAATTATCCGTTATCTGGGCATCACTGCCTTCTTGCACTTTGGATGAGACCCCAGGATCTTCATCCTGTGGCAGGTAAAGTGCTCCTTTCTGGCCGCAGGCCTGCAGCAAAAAAAGAACGATGATAAGAGTCGTGATGCGCATGTCGTGTCAATCAAACTTTCGAAGGGTGCAGTATACTTGAGCCTGGCAAAATCGAGAACTATCCAAAATAGCCTTGGCTAAACCCTACTAAACCCGTAATACAGATGAAGGAACCTTCCCCTTGGATGATAGTGAGTTTCAGGAAATCGTGGATGACGAATTCGTCCGAATTGAAGATCGTGTGGACGAACTCGAACTCGACGTCGATATCGACGCTTCGGGTGGTGTGCTGGCTTTCACGCTGGACAGTGGTTCCAGCATTATCCTGAGCAGACAGGTGACTAACCATGAGATCTGGGTCGCGGCAAAGTCAGGTGGGTTCCACCTTAAAAGAGTGGACAGCGAGTGGTTCTGCCAAAACACCGAGGAGAGTCTTGAACAGCTATTAAATAGAGTGTTTAGTGAGCAGGCAGGCGTAATGCTGTTTTAGGAAACATGTGAATAATGTCGAAAAGCCTTATCGCCCTTGTGACGATGGCCGGGCTGAATCCGTGCTCTGAACCCATGCTCTGAACCCATGCTCTGAACCTCGCGAGCTTAAGGCCTGCTTCGTTTTTCTGTGTGCAAGGCGCCTGCTCGCCATCAAAAAAGCGCGATGGGTCAGGCGTGTCCTGCAAGGATCAGCCCAACCTTGAGCGAGCCTGCTCGATTGCCAGCTTAACTTGTGCTGGCGCTGTACCACCATGATGGTTTCTGGCCGCGAGAGAACCCTCGAGCGTCAATACGCCGAACACATCCTTTTCTATCAGGCTGGACATTGAAGCGAACTGCTGAAGAGATAGCTCAGACAGGTCCACGTCTTGTTCCAGCGCAACAGCAACCAGTCGACCCACAACGTCGTGAGCGTCCCTGAAAGGCAAGCCTTTTTTGACTAGATAATCAGCCAAGTCAGTTGCTGTCGCAAAACCTTTCAGCGTCGCCAAGCGCATTTGTTCGCGCTGCGGCTCTATCGCCGGAATCATGTCTGAGAATGCTGTCAGACAATCCAGAACTGTATTGACCGTATCGAACAGGGGTTCCTTATCCTCTTGGTTGTCTTTGTTATAAGCGAGAGGCTGGCCCTTCATTACGGTGAGCAGGGCAATGAGGGAGCCAAATACCCGTCCTGTCTTTCCTCTGACAAGTTCAGGTACATCGGGGTTCTTCTTCTGAGGCATGATCGATGAGCCAGTGCAAAATCTATCCGGCAGTGAAATAAATCCAAACTGCGGGGAAGTCCAAAGAATCATCTCTTCTGCCCATCGAGACAAGTGCATTAATAAGATACTTGAGGCGGCGCAGAACTCGATCGCGAAATCCCGGTCGCTAACAGCATCCAGGGAATTACTTGCGATATGATCAAATCCAAGCAGCTTTGCCGTCATATTTCTATCAATAGGATAAGTTGTTCCGGCAAGCGCAGCAGAACCCAGCGGCATGGAGTTTACGCGTTTCCGGCAGTCCTGCATGCGTTCGATATCGCGATCAACCATTTCGAACCACGCCATCAAGTGGTGGGCGAATGAGATCGGCTGGGCAACCTGGAGATGGGTCAGGCCCGGCATGATCGTTTCCGTCTCATTCGTGGCCAGCTTGAGAATCCCTCGTTGCAAGCCCCGGATCTTGTACAGAATGTTATCTATGGCGTCGCGCAGGTAAAGTCTGATATCTGTTGCGACCTGGTCATTTCTGGAGCGACCAGTGTGGAGTTTTTTGCCAACTTCGCCAATTCTGCCGGTCAGGGTGCTTTCAATGTTCATATGGACATCTTCAAGACTAACTGACCACTCCATGGTGCCTTGTTTGATGTCTTCAGCGATGCCATTGAGACCATCGACCATGGAGCCTAGTTCGCTATCACTAATTATGCCAACAGCCTGCAACATGGTTGCGTGAGCTATTGAGCCCTCTATGTCATAAAGTGCTAGTACGTGATCAAATTCGATGGACGCAGTAAAGGATTCCACGAAGGCATCAGTAGCCTCGGTAAACCTGCCATCCCAGAGTTTTGTGTTTTTATCAGTCAATGAGCCGACCCGATCGGTTAGAAACGACGATTATACCGCAAGGTTCCAACTAGAGGCATAATTACAGTCATGAGCTTTATTGCAGCCTTGAGCTCTATTACAGCCCTGAGCTTTATTGCAGCCATGAGCTTTATTACAGTTCTGAGCTTTGCTTGGCAGTATCTTTGCGGCGTCCGTTCAAGGTTAGCGCGATAGCGATATGGAGTGGGCGCTGACTAACAGCCATGGGCCGAGAAGATAAATGAATAAAAATATTGATATAGCAGCATCTGACCTGAAACAGGATTTCTTTTTGCCTGACCTATGCCAGGCTCAAAGCATTCTCTTTCTGGTGTTGGTCGCTGAACTGCTTGTGTTTGTCCAGATACTTTTCTCTTCCAGCTTCTTTGATTTCGATTGGCTTGCGCTAGGGCTCGCCTCGTTATTTATACAATGGGTCGTATTGGCCTCCGCAGCACTCCTTTGCAACATTCGACCGTGGTTGATGGGAATGTCTGTTCCAAAAGCCACCGGGGTTGCCTACGGTCTGATTTTGTTGTTGGTGTTGGTCTTCAGCCTTGGCGCCGAGATGATACTTGAAGGCATGGTTACTGTGACAGAATCAGGATGGGGACGAATTGTGCGCAATCTCTTGATCGCCATGATCATGACCGGGATTGCGTTCAGGTACTTTTTCCTGTCGCATCAATTGAGATCAAGAGAACAGGCAGAACTGACCTCTCGCATCCAGTCCCTCCAATCCAGAATCAGGCCTCATTTTTTGTTTAACAGCATGAATATTATTGCCAGCCTGATCAGTATTGACCCAGCTTTGGCTGAAGAAGTTGTAGAAGATCTGTCGAGTCTGTTTCGGGCAAGTCTCAATGATTCGACAAGTGGACCGGTTACGCTGGCCCAGGAATTAGACCTTTGTGAAAAGTATGTTCATATCGAGAGTTTGCGTCTGGATGATCGTCTTACGGTCCAATGGGATGTAAACGTGGATACCGATGCTGTAATGATTCCTCTCCTGACATTGCAGCCGTTGCTGGAAAATTCGATCTATCATGGCATCCAGCCTTTACTCAAAGGAGGGACCGTCACGGTTTCTGTTGAGGTGGCTGGACCTCAAGTTCAGATTGAAATTACCAACCCAATGCCAGAAACGCCCTATGACCATGAACGCGGAAACAGGATGGCGATCGACAACATTCGCAACCGAATGACCGCTCTCTTTGGGCAGGAAGCGCTGCTGACCACTGGCATATCTAAGGGCTTGTTTACTGCTCGGCTGGTTTATCCTGTCAAAAGCGCGAAATAACGAGTTTTATCTCCAAAGTGTGCGCTACTTAGCATTTTTTTTGCTCAAAAAGACGTAGTTTGACGCAAATGACAGGTCTCGCGACGAAATGTTAACGACCTGTCCTAACACTTAACGCTAAACACATATTTGAACATACCCCTAAGCACCGACTGGCATATCGGTAAATTAGCATAAAGAGGTCATGATCCATGAAAGTATTGGTTGTTGATGATGAGAAATTAGCAAGAGAACGGTTGGTGAGAATGGTGGAAATTCTTGACGACCATGAAGTCTCAGGAATTGCTGAATCCGGCGATGATGCGATCACGCAGGCAATCAAACTGGAACCGGATATTGTGTTGCTGGATATCCGCATGCCGGGCATGGATGGAATCGAAGCCGGCAAACAGCTTGCAACGCTGGCGACGCCGCCGGCGGTGATATTCTGTACAGCTTTTGACCAACATGCGATAGATGCTTTTAACGTTAATGCTTCAGGTTACCTGATGAAACCTGTTCGTCGAGAAGGTCTCATGAAAGCACTGGCCAAAGTCTCTGTTGTTAACAAGGTCCAGAGGGAAGCGATCATAGGTAAAGACGAACCACCCTATGCGCGCTCAAGAACCCATATCAGTGCGAAGACGTGGCGGGGCATCGAATTGATTCCACTGGCGGATGTGAAGTTCTTTCAGGCAGATCACAAGTACGTCACGGTGCGCTATGAAGGTGGTGAGGTCTTAATCGACGATACCCTTCGTGACTTAGAAGCAGAGTTTGGTGATCGAATTGTCCGGATTCACCGGAATGCGCTAGTGATGATTGATCAGCTCGAGGGGTTGGAAAGAGCGCCTTGCGGACACTACCGGGTAAGGATGCGCGGTGTTGAAGAGCGATTGGATGTCAGCAGAAGGCATGTATCCGGCTTACGCAGGCTGGCGCAGGCTTTGTAGTGCGTCAACCGAATCAAGGAAGGCGGCTGTTGCCGCCTTTTTATTGCCTGCTTATTCGGTATTTGGTCTCATAAACTGTACATCAGTTAGCCCTCCTCGTTGATTGATGATCTGGAACTCATTAATGTGGGCGGCTTGAACAGCTGTCATTGATAAGGTCAACATGGAAAAACTTCGAATCGCCACACGCCAAAGCCCGCTGGCGCTGTGGCAGGCCAATCACATCAAAGGCCTACTTGAAGCCGGGCATGCCGAACTGCAGTGTGAAATTATTGGCATGACCACGCTGGGTGACAGGAATAAATCTTCCCCGCTCAGTCAGATGGGTGGCAAAGGGGTTTTCGTCAAAGAGCTTGAAACAGCTTTGCTTGATGGTACTGCTGATATTGCGGTTCACTCTATGAAAGATGTGCCGGGTGAACTACCTCAGGGTCTGGCGATTACGTCGATCGTTGAGCGGGCCAGCCCAAAGGACGCATTTGTGTCAAACGCATTTGAATCACTGGCTGATCTGCCAGCGGGTTCAAGCGTTGGGTCTTCCAGTTTACGACGAGTCAGACAGCTGCAGCTTGTTTATCCAGCGCTTGAGTTTATCGAGCTCCGCGGCAATGTTGATACTAGACTGCGTAAACTTGATGATGGTGACTATGATGCGGTTATCCTTGCCGTGGCGGGGCTATCCCGGCTTGGCCTTGCGAATCGTGTACGTGAAGAAATTTCCACGGATATCTGTATCCCCGCTGCAGGCCAAGGTGCTGTTGGTATCGAGAGCCGCTCGAACGATCCTTCGGTGACCAAGCTCGTTGAATCAATAAACCATGCCTCTACCCGGGTTTGCGTCACTGCGGAACGTAAAGTGACGCAACTGCTAGGTGCAACCTGTAACTTGCCAGTGGCGGTGTATGCGGAACTCAAAGCGGATGAGTTTCTACTAAGTTCGTTCATCTCTGATCTGCGCGGTAAAGTGATCATCAGGGAGCAGGTTAATGGCAGCATTGATGACTCGGCCTTGCTCGCAGAGACGCTGGGCAATAACCTGTTAGCCAGAGGTGCCGTAGATTTGATGGCCGAACATTAATCACTAAACTCAATCGTCGGGCACCGATGAATTCGAAAACCATACTCCTTACCCGTCCACTCGGACTAAATGAACCCCTGGCGGCTCTGTTTAGTGCCGATGGGCTATCCCCGATCGTTCGCCCTTTAATCGAACTGGTACAAAAACCGGTCGATCCGAAAATGAAACGAATCGCCTTAGATCTTGACCGCTACGACAAGATCATCTTTGTGAGTAAAAGTAGTGTTCATTTTGGATTACCTATACTGGACATTTATTGGCCACAATGGCCGATAAGTCTGGAATGGTTCTCGGTCGGATCCGGCACAGCGGCGGCACTTAAACAGTTTGGCGTAGTTGCCTCGTTTCCCGATCTGGCTGGTAGCGAGGGCCTTTTGGCGCTAGCTGGTCTGCAGGAAGTGGCAGGTGAACAGATTCTTATTGTGCGCGGCGCGGGTGGCCGGGAGCTGCTTGGCGAATCCCTCGGTGAGTCTGGTGCATCAGTAACATACTTGGAGACGTACCGCCGGGTACTACTCCAGCATGACTTTTCTGACCTGACGGCACACTTTACTGTTGTCCTAACCAGTGCTGAAATCCTAGAGAATTTTACGTCGCTCTCTGGTGAGAGCTTGCATGGATACCACGCTGTAGTGCCTTCAGCTCGCTTGGTCGACCTGGCCCGAACTTATGCTTTTCAGGGGGTGACGAATGCAGGTGGAGCTTCGGATGAAGCGTTGTATGATGCGGTGACTAAGGTAATAAATACACCCGGTAAAGCAAATGAGTGACCAAAAATCAGACCCCCTAGATGAAAAGGCTGAGCAGGCTTCTGAGCATACTGGCGCCTTGCAGGATAAAAATACCATGCCCTTGCCACCGCCTTCGGGCGGCAGGATTGGAACCCTACTCGCGATACTACTAGCGCTGATGGCTATTGCTATCGCTTCCTGGCCGGCTTACGAGATCTATAAGGGAAAGCAGTCAGGTGCTCGGATTGACCCGATACTTGCACGTGTTGTGCCGGTTGAGGTCGGTATTCAGACCCTCGCTAATGAGCTGCGAAATGTCGAACGCCTGATGGAAGCGAAGAACGCCGAAATGGATGCTCGGTTCTCGGCTGCTGAGGAGCAGGTGCAGCAGTTTGTGGCTGGGGTTTCCGAATCTCTGGCGGCAATTCAAGGTCGCGTGGGCACCAGTTCTCAGGATTGGGTGTATGCAGAGGTTGAATACTTGGTCAGGATGGCAAACCAGCGGGTAATGATGGAGCGGGATGCGAACTCAGCCCTGTTGCTGTTGCAGGCCGCTGATGAAATTATTCGGGAAACGGATGGTCTTACGGCGCATCGACTACGTGAGGCGCTTGCACAGGATATCGCCGCCTTAAAGGCCGTGGACTCGCCCGATACTCAGGGCATTTATCTTGAGCTTTCTGCCCTTGTCTTGCAGGTTCCACTGCTCACTCGGTCGCTTCCAACTTATCGCGCGCCGAGTTTAGTCGTCGAGCGAAGCCCTGATGCAGCAGGTTATCTGGCACGCTTTTTTGGACTAATTCGGCGCGCGGGGAATAAACTGGCACACCTGGTGGATTTTCGTCGGGATGAAGTAGCGATAAAACGGATCCTGCCCCCAGAAGAAGAATATTTCCTCAGGCAAAACCTGGTGTTGAAGTTGCAGATAGCGCAGATGGCGTTGTTGGAAGGTCATCAGGTCGTGTTTCAAAGCGCCCTTGGCGAGGCGCGGGTTTGGGTATCCGATTCTTTTGACGCAGAAAATCCAGCCACCGTCGCCATGTTGAAGTCAATCACTCGATTGTCGGCTTCCCAGGTGTCGGTCAATTTGCCTGACATAGCGGGTTCTCTGAAGGCTGCTCGATCTCAATTGGCTGGATTCAAGGGGTCACAGTCGAAATGAAACGTGGGTTGCTCCTTCTGTTGGTCATCATTGCGGTAGCTGGATATCTGGGGACCCTGATAGCGAGAGACCCTGGTTATGTTCTTGTAGCCTATGACGGATACTCTATACAGACGAGTCTTTGGGTGCTGATCGGTTTGTTTCTTGGGTTTTTTCTTGCTGCCTATTTACTGTTTCGGTCATTCAACCTCTTTAAGTACGGTCGTGGTGTCGTCGTGGAGTGGCGCGAAGCAAAAAAAGAGGCAAGGGCGGGTAAGCTGACTCAAAAGGGACTGACGCTGTTAGCCGAAGGCGAGTTCGACAGGGCTCGGAAGTTCCTCGATGGGGCTGGCGAAAATAGCGATGCCGAAGGAATAAACTTTCTTGCCGCGGCAAGGGCTGCGAATAACCAAGGCGACCACCGGGCGCGTGAAACCTATCTCCGTCAGGCGGTAGAGGCTGATCCTTCATTAGTTCGTGCAGCGTCAGTTCTTTCCGCGGAACTTGCACTTAGGCGAAAAGACCCGGCTGCTGCCTTAACAGCGTTGGGCTCGATCAAGTTGAATCCCTACGCGGCAGAGTTAAAACTTCAGGCCCTTAAGATGAGTAATGACTGGCGGGCTTCAATGGCGGCATTACCAGGATTAAGAAAGCTGGTACCAACCGAATCTTTTGAAAACAAGATTGTACTGACCGCCTTGAAAGCTGAAGCTGGAGATGATGCCGCACTCAATAGATTATTTAAGTCTCTTGCGTCCAGCGTCCGGAATTCCCCCGAGGTGCTGACACAGTACGTTAAAAGCCTCAGCTACAAGGCACATGCAGAGCCGCTTTTACGCGCCGCGATTAAGAGATCCTGGGACGCCGCTTATGTCTCACTCTATGGTGATTCCGATTTCGATACGCTCAAGGTCCGGCGAAAAGCTGCGGAAGGTTGGCTAAAACTTCATGAGAAAGACCCAGCACTTCACTATTGCCTGGGCTGTCTGTACGAGCTGTCTAACGAACCTCATATAGCGAAAGAATCGTTTACGCGATCAGTTGAATTGGGCGGTTCCGTTAAAAGTCACGAAAGACTCGGTTTGTTACTCGCGCAGAACGGAGAACTTGAATCTAGTGTGCAGCATCTAAAACTTGCGCTTTCTCTGGACTAGTTTTTTGGGCGAGGGGCGAAGGAAAAAATATCCGAGTGCATGTCTGCTTGCGGCATACCGCGTTCGACAAAGGCGTCCAACGTTGCGTAGACCATTCCCGGTCCACCTGAAACATAGACAGTCACATCAGAGACATCTTCGAAATCTTTTAATGCCTCTACGCCAACAAGGCCAGTTCGGCCTAACCAGTTGGGTGAGGAGTCAGGATCGCTCACTACCGGCACAAAGTGAAAATTGCTGTGTTTAGATTCCCAGGATTCGCACAATGAAGCCAGGTATAGGTCCTGGTCGCAAACCACGCCCCAATACAGATGCACGGGGTGTGTGAGATCATTGGGTTCAAGATATTCGATGATACTTTTCATCTGGGTGATGCCGGTACTTGCTGCAATCAGAATTAATGTGTTGTCCGGTGGGCTGGTCATGAAGCAATCGCCCATGGGCGCTTCAATTTCGATTTCCTTTGCGTTGTCCAACAATGCCTCTATCACCGTCGAATCTTCGGAGCCCGGCGTTGGGCGGATGTGAAGTTCAATTTGATTTTTCAGGTGCGGGGAGTTCGCGATCGAAAATGGACACTTTTTGTGCGGAAGTACCATTTGCAGATATTGCCCGGCACTAAAGCTAACATCATTTCCTGGCGGAACATCGAGCAGGACGCGTCTAGTATCCTTATTGTAATATTCGATTGAGTTGATCGAGCAGGTAACGCTATTTGCCGACATCTACTTTCGCTTCATCGATGCGAAGAATTCTTCGTTGGATTTAGATTTCTTCATGCGCTCTAGTAGGAATTCGATCGCGGCTAGATCATCCATTTCGTGCAGGATCTTTCTGAGAATCCAAACTTTTTGAAGTTCATCTTCCGACATCAGCAGGTCCTCACGACGAGTACCTGAACGACGAATATTAATGGCAGGATAAACACGTTTCTCTGCTATCTTCCTTTCCAGATGCAGTTCATGGTTACCCGTACCTTTGAATTCTTCGTATATCACTTCGTCCATCTTGGAGCCCGTGTCAATCAGGCAGGTGGCGATGATGGTAAGGCTTCCGCCTTCTTCAATGTTCCGTGCTGCCCCAAAGAAACGTTTTGGTCTCTCGAGTGCGTGAGCATCAACGCCGCCGGTCAGTACCTTACCTGACGCTGGAATCACTGTGTTGTAGGCTCTCGCGAGTCGCGTGATCGAATCAAGAAGAATAATGACGTCTAACTTGTGCTCAACCAGACGTTTTGCTTTCTCTATTACCATCTCGCTGACTTGAACATGACGTGACGGTGGTTCATCGAAAGTACTCGCGACTACTTCGCCACGTACCGATCGTTGCATTTCTGTTACTTCTTCCGGTCGCTCGTCAATCAGTAAGACAATCAACTGACTTTCAGGGTTGTTTCTCGCGATTGATTGGGCGATGTTTTGCAAGATCAACGTCTTACCAGCTTTCGGAGGAGACACGATCAAACCTCGCTGTCCTTTGCCGATGGGTGCAGTTAGGTCAATAATTCGCGAGGTGAGATCTTCTGTGCTGCCGTTGCCCGCCTCCAGTAATAGTGGCTGGTCCGGAAAAAGAGGCGTAAGGTTTTCAAAGAGTATTTTGTTCTTACTTTCGCCAGGATCAGTGAAGTTAATCTGGTCTACTTTCAACAGTGCGAAATAGCGCTCACTATCTTTCGGTGGGCGAATTTTTCCAGAAACCGTATCTCCGGTACGCAGATTAAAACGGCGAATTTGGCTGGGTGATACATAGATGTCATCGGGTCCGGCCAGATACGAGCTGTCTGGTGACCGAAGGAAGCCGAACCCATCCTGAAGAATTTCCAGTGTGCCATCACCGTAAATGGCTTCGCCACCTTTCGCGTGCTTGCGAAGGACGTTCGCGATAATTTCCTGTTTTCGAGACCGTCCTAGGTTATCCATGCCCATTTCGTGGGCAATTTCTAGAAGCTCTGGTATGGGTTTGGTTTTTAGGTCACTTAGGTTCATAAATTCACTTGTCTATTAAATATGACGCGATCGCGTCTATGAAAACTTGGTTTAGCTGGAACTGTTTTTGAAAGTATTAAGTTGTCTGGTTTTGAATTTTGTCTGGGGGGAAATGAGTAGAGTTACTAATGTCTGTTGCGCTACTCGTACGCGTGTATCTATTTTACTATTTCTCTTACTATTTCTTTTACTACTTCTTTATCTTCTATTTCTTTTTTCTTTTTTCTTTTTTCTTTTTTTTGATTTTTGATTTTTGATTTTTCGGTGTTGCGCTCTTAGCGCCGCAAACTGCGAATGTTCAAAATGATACGTTTTTAATAATAAGTCAACTACTTTTTAATGGGTTTCCTGTTTTTGGAGCATCCGCCGGCGGAATATCACCACCGGCGATGTGCTTAATAACCCAAAATAACTTCGCCTAGATATTGCTGTCAAGAAATGCGGTTAGCTGTGATTTGGATAATGCGCCGACTTTAGTCGCTTCTACGTTGCCATTTTTGAACAGCATCAGTGTTGGAATTCCACGAATGCCGTACTTCGGTGGAGTTGTCTCGTTGGCATCAATATCCAGCTTGCAGACTTTTATCTTGCCGTCGTATTCGGCCGCGATTTCTTCCAACACGGGCGCTATGACTTTGCAGGGGCCACACCACTCTGCCCAGTAGTCTACCAGGACAGGCACGTCTGCATTTAAAACGTCCGAGTCAAAGGACTCATCAGACACATGTTGGATATCCGCCATTGTTACTATCTCCGAAAAAAGGTTAGGTCGTTCAAGGAGTTAATCCTAAGCCGCTAACCATGAATTCACAACGAATAATCTATGTGAAATCACGATGAGGTTACCCAGGCAGGTTTGCTGGGCCCTGGCGATCAGAACTCTATTGGCAAGCCCCGCGCTGTTGAATCAAGTCACGTTGTGGGCCGATCTTGATGGTTGCTTAACGAGCTTGATGGATGACCCTAGAAAGTCAGTTCTTCAATTGTCGCGCAACCCTTTTAGCGAAGTACGTCAGTATGGCATCTGCCCCGGCTCGCTTCATCCCCAGCAGAGACTCATTGATAACAGCGTCCGATAGCCAGCCGTTTTCAATGGCAGCCATCTGCATGGCGTACTCACCGCTTACCTGGTAGACCATTGTTGGCATGTTAAAAGTGTCCTTCACACGGCGTACGATATCAAGGTAAGGCATACCCGGTTTGATCATGACCATATCGGCGCCTTCTTCAATATCCAGTGCCACTTCGTGCAGTGCTTCATTGCTGTTGGCTGGATTCATCTGGTAGGTCATTTTGTCGCTTTTGCCAAGATTGCTGCTGGAGCCAACCGCGTCCCGAAAAGGGCCGTAGTAAGCAGAGGCATATTTAGCTGAGTAAGCCATGATCTTGGTGGTGGCAAACCCTGAGGCCTCAAGTGTCTTTCGGATAGCCCCGATCCGGCCATCCATCATGTCGGAAGGTGCAACGATATCGACTCCGGCTTCTGCGTGGGAGACAGCCTGTTTAACCAGTGCATTTAAGGTAATGTCGTTGTCTATATAGCCGTTCTTGTCGAGGATCCCGTCTTGGCCGTGACTGGTAAAGGGATCCAGGGCAACGTCCGTCATCACCCCTAGGTCGGGACAGGCGGCTTTGATCGCCCTGACCGCGTTTTGTGCCAATCCATTTGGGTTGTACGCTTCCTCACCTTTTAGTGATTTATTGGCCTGTGGTACCACAGGAAAAAGTGCCATGACCGGGATGCCAAGTGTTTCGACCTCACGTGCTTCCTTGACCAGAAGATCTATTGTGAGCCGATCCACGCCAGGCATGCTGGGAACTGCCTCGCGGGTATTCTCACCTGGATGTACAAACACAGGGTAGATCAGGTCGGACGCGGTTAACTGGTTTTCCTGAGTTAGACGGCGGGACCAGTCATTAGTCCGAAGACGTCGCATTCGGGTGCCGGGGAAAGATCTGGTTGGGGTAGTCATGGCTGTCTCTCGCCTGTTTCCAAGTGTGGGTTATTCTCTTTTGGCCGGGAGTATACCTATAAATACAGCAAGGTATGACAAATTGTCAGTAGCAGTTTACACTCATCGTTCTCTGACAAATTGTCATTGTGATGTCAACTATCCCGGTTAAAAAAAAGAACGAAGAGAACGAAGAGAAAGAGCCCGTGTTAAAACTTGCGACTCTGGACCGACTGAGGGTAGCTGCCCGGGGATTATTTGTTGAGCTTGGATACCACGAGACAAGGCCGCAGGACATAGCGCGCCGAGCTGGCGTCGCTAATGGCACTTTTTATCTGCATTTCGCTGACAAGCAGCAGGCGTTCCTTGATTTTGCAGCGCAGGCACAGAACGAATTACTAGCAGTGCTGAGCGATCGCCTTCAGCACATCAGCGAGTCCCGTGCACGGTGGCGAGTAACATGCGGCGCCGTTGTGGACTTTGGAGCAGAACACCCTGGGCTGTTGCAAGCAGCGTTTCTTGATCCAGCGTTTATAGCGCCACGGGACGATAATGCCTGGGGAATGTATGACCGGTTGGGTCATCTGGTGAGCATTACGGTCAGGAACAATCAGATGATTGGTTCCACAGGTGGCCAACAAGATGAGTTTGATCTTGAGCTAATTAGCCACGGGCTTTGCGGTTTCCTGCGTCACGCGATGACCTACGCCAGCAGGACAGACCTGAACAGAGAGAAAATGATCGAAGACCTAAGCAGGTTTATTGATCGAGGCTTAGGCAACGGATAACGGGAGGTTTTAATGAACAAGGTGAAATACAGCAAGCAAGAAATAGAAGCTGATCACGACTATCAAACACTGCATGTAGAGTGCGGCCAGAAACTACATGGTGGCTTCGATCCAGATGGTCATTATCTATCACCACGCACCAAGCATCGATGGGATGCGATCAACAACTGGCACAAACAGCTCGAGGGTCGTGGAGTTCCTATTGTCGAAGCATCTACCACGTTGCTGACTGAACCCAACTTTCCGAACGTCCCCCAACAGGTTTTGTTGTTGAAACATGGGATTGAGCAGTCCTTTTGGGACTCGCTCACCATCACGGGCCTGATCGAGGCCCGTGGCAAAGCACTGGCAGAACTCCAGGCGCCGGACTTTCAAATGATCATCGTTGAGGACATATCTTCAACGGCGCTGGCCCATTTGAACAAAGGGCTACTGACAACTCACGGATGGGATGAAGGCGGTATTCCTGATTCCGGTATTGGTGGTCACGATACGATGTGGTTTGCGGCACGGGATCTTGTTTTTGGAAAAGAAAAATTCCCGATACCCGCGGCGCCCGCAAGCATTGGCCGTGAGAAAGCTGAACGAGAAATGCTTGCGCTTCCTGCTGAACACGAGATGCTGATCTCTTTTCTTATGAATTTACTGATGATAGAAGTCAGGGCAGAGCGAGCATTTGATTTCTATGAACGCGTTATAGCGTCAGCTGACACTTTCATCGACAAACCGAAGGAGGCGGCCCACGCGGTGGAGTTGATAAACCGAATTAGACTCGACGAATCTGTGCACGTAGCGTGGCTGCGCGCGGCTATCTCGGAGTTCAGAAGCTTTACAATCAAGGCGGTAGGTGGCGCTGAAATTTCCGGTGCAGAAATTCTGGATCCGGTTTGGGAAAAAATGGTGCACTGGCATGCAGTTGAAATGCATGAGGCTCAAAGACCGCTCAGTATGGCCGCAATGAAGGAAGCAGTTCTTGGGGGCAAAGACGGTCAGTCATTATTTGAACAATTCCAAGCGCTTGTGGCTTAAGAGAGAACAAATATGAAATTTGGAATTTTCTATGAACACCAGCTACCAAAGCCTTGGAAAGAAGGCCTGGAGCAGCAGCTATTCCAAGACGCGCTGGATCAGGTTGAGCTAGCGGACAAACTAGGCATTGATTTCGCTTGGGAGGTTGAACATCATTTTTTGGAAGAGTATTCACACTCGTCTTCGCCTGAAATTTTTCTGGCTGCAGCGTCACAGCGAACAAAAAATATTCGTCTTGGCCACGGTATAAGGCAGGTGATCTCGAACTACAACCATCCGGCTCGAACCGCTGAATGTATTGCGACCTTGGATCTGGTTTCCAACGGGCGGGTTGAGTTTGGCACTGGTGAGTCATCGGCAATATTAGAACTCGGTGGCTTCGATATTCCAGTTGAATCAAAACGTGAGCAGTACCTTGAAGCGGTTGAGCAAATTTGCAACATGTTGGCCATGGACCCCTACCCGGGGTTTGAAGGTAAGTATTTTAGTATGCCATGCAGAAACATTGTCCCTAAGCCAGTTCAGCGACCCCATCCACCACTCTGGGTTGCCTGCTCAAACAGAGAAACCATCAAAATGGCTGCAAGACTGGGCATAGGCGCGCTGACCTTCGCTTTTGTTGATCCGCTGGAGGCAAAGCACTGGGTCGATGAGTACTACAGCATCATTAAAAGCGATGAATGTGTGCCGATTGGCCATACGGTGAATGCCAATGTCGCAATGGTCACCAGCTTTTCACTGCATCAGGACCGCGAAGAAGCCGTTAACCGTGGACTGGAAGGGTTTGAGTTCTTCGGATACGCACTTGGTGCTTTGTACGGCTTTGGCGAGCACAAACCAGGACGTACAAACCTTTTTGAGCAGTTCAGAGAAGTTCGCGATAAACAGTTGGCGGAAATGCCTGTAGACATCACGGAATCTCTCACGGGTGCCAGAGGTGGAATCGGAACGCCAGATGATATGAGAGCGCACCTCAAGAAATTTGAGGAGGTTGGTGTGGATCAGGTGACGTTTATTCAGCAGGCCGGGATGAACAAGCACGAACATATCTGTGAGTCACTGGAACTGTTTGCCAGTGAAGTAATGCCCGAATTTAAGGTAAGAGAAACTGAGCGTGAGGCTAGAAAAGCCGCGGAGCTAGCACCCTATATCGATGCAG
>Ga0115564_10000066_pt1 | contig 103280 bp, 110 predicted proteins | sample COGITO_mtgs_1105_7_FD_88680 | JGI IMG/M metagenome (GOLD analysis project Ga0115564, IMG submission 88680) | Pelagic marine microbial communities from North Sea - COGITO_mtgs_110523 | ecosystem: Environmental > Aquatic > Marine > Epipelagic | place: Germany:Helgoland, sampling site...
TGAGCAAAACACCCGGTCCCATCCCGAACCCGGAAGTTAAGTGCCACTGCGCCAATGGTACTGCGTCTTAAGACGTGGGAGAGTAGGTCACCGCCAATCCCAGTAATCCAAATCTCTATGTACCGATGAACCTCCGTAACCTGCCACCCAATATAATTTCTGTAAAAAAGGTTTCTTATGGAAATCTTGGTTCGATCATGTCAGATACTTAGCATGTCAAGTTGTGGACACAGTCATGGACCTTAGACAGCAACTTGAAATCATCCAGAAAGCAATACAATACGCCACGCAAGGTTGTGAGCTCGCTAAAAGCTGGCTTTTAAGCCCGGCTGCGTGGTCACAATTCGCTATTCTAATTGCAGCGTATCTTTTGGCGGTTTTTCTAACACGAAAACTACGGCCCTTTGCGGCACGATTGCTAACTCCTCAGGCCGAACAGCAAAACATCTTCGCTAAGGCACGACGCTTTGTATTGATATTCACTCCGCTGTTTTTGCCACTTCTCGCTTATGGTCTGACAGGGCTGGGCGAGAGCGTGACACGCTCAATACTTGCAAGCGGCGAAGTCATCGCGTTCGGTAAGCGGGTCTTTCTATTCCTTGCAGCGTGCACCCTTGTAGATCGAATCACCAAGGACAGGCTTCTTAAGCTATTAGGCAAATTCGTTCTTGTTCCGATGGCTGCTTGCCATGCTGTTGGACTGCTGGAATTCGCGGCAAACTTGGACATGATGGTTTTTCCATTGGGCAACCTGTCGTTCGCACTACTCTTTTTGGTTAGATTTGCAGTCTTAGGTGGCATCATATTCTGGTTTGGACGTTGGTCCAACGATCAATCCTCGAGCTTTATAGCGAAGCAGGAAGAGATGCGCCCTGCTACGCGCGAGTTGGCATCTAAGACTGCCGAGATCGTAATCTTTTGTGCGGCTTTCCTTGTTCTTATGAATATCATGGGTATTTCACTTACATCGCTTGCAGTTCTAGGGGGGGCGATTGGTGTTGGTCTTGGCTTTGGCCTACAGAAAACCGCATCCAATTTCATTTCTGGTGTCATCTTGCTGCTGGAAGGACGGGCCACTATCGGGGACTACGTCGAACTTGATGGGGGCGAGGCTGGTACAATTGTTAAGATCACTGCACGCGTTGCGATTCTTGAGACATATGATGGTCGCTGGATTGTAGTTCCAAACGAGGATTTCATTACAACACGGGTTGTTTACCATTCAGATAGTGGATCAGCGAACCGTTATGAAGCTCCATTTTCTGCCAGTTATGATACCGATATCAATCTCGTTCCTGACATTGTGGAAAAGGCTGTCTCAAAACATCCCGAAGTATTGGCGGAGCCGTTCCGGCGGGATTGCGGGCAACGCAGTTTTGGTCACAGTGGTGTAAATTTCGCGGTAGAATTCTGGGTAAATGGCATTGATCATCGGCTCCATAATTTTACTTCGGATGTGTTGTTCATTGTTTGGAATGCGCTGAAAGAGAATGGGATCGAAATTCCTTATCTGCAACGCATTGTCGAACTCAAAGGCGAAATTCGCACAAGGGCCACATGAAGACAGCTATTGTCATTGGCGGCGGACCTGCAGGTTTGATGGCGGCGGACGAATTATCTCGCGCAGGCGCAGAGGTGATTGTGATCGAGGGCAAACCGTCCTTGGGCCGAAAATTCCTTATGGCTGGCAAGTCCGGGTTGAATTTGACGATGGACGAGGTTTTGTCCGCTTTCACCTCTCGTTATGAGGACGCAGAGCCATGGTTGCGCCCGATGTTGGATGACTTTGGCCCCCAACAGGTGATGTCTTTCGCCAACAATCTTGGACAAGAGGTGTTTACCGGCTCTTCAGGTCGCGTGTTTCCGAAAGCGATGAAGGCCTCACCGTTTTTGCGGGCCTGGATTGAGAGGCTTGTACAACGGGGTGTTACGGTCCGAACCAAATGGCTTTGGTCAGGTTGGGATGGGGATGCACTGGTTTTTGGAACGCCAGAAGGGCACCAAGCACTTAAGACCGATGTAGCGGTGTTCGCATTAGGTGGCAGCAGCTGGTCACATCTTGGATCTGATGGGGCATGGGCGAAGGCCTTTACAGCTCAAGGCATAGATCTTAAGCAATTTGCTCCGTCAAACGCCGGTATAGCTGCTGAGTGGAGCGCGCATATGCAGCCCCATTTTGGCACCGCGCTAAAAGCTGTCGCATTCCGTTCCGGTCCATGTACGAGCCGTGGTGAGGCGGTCATCTCCCAGCAGGGTCTTGAAGGGGGGGGGATCTATTCTGTTTCGAATGGTGTGCGCGAAGGCCATGCGCTTTATGTTGATCTGAAACCTGATTGGACCCTTAACCGCGTCGCAGTGGCGCTTTCAAAACCGCGTGGCAAGTCGTCTTTCTCGAACCATTTGCGGCGTGCATTGAAATTACAAAAGCATGAACTCGCGTTGTTGAACGAATGGGCCTACCCTTTGCCGCAGGCCCCAAGCGAGTGTGCGAATGTAATCAAAAATCTAAAGCTGCATAACGCCAGGTTGCGCCCGATGGACGATGCAATCTCTACAAGTGGTGGCGTTTCTCGAGCTGCGCTTGATAAACATTTGATGCTCTTGAAAAAGGCCGGCACATTTTGTGCAGGCGAGATGCTAGATTGGGAGGCTCCAACTGGTGGCTATTTGCTTACCGCGTGTTTCGCGACTGGCCGCACCGCTGGACGCGGGGCGGCGCGTTATCTCGGGCTTACCCCAGCGCCCTAACGCGTTGAAATGCGGAGCGCGCGCGCATTTGTTTTGCATAGGCCTGCATTTTTTCACTCTCAAAGTCGAACTTGGCGCTGATCGACCAATTCAAGCAATGGGTTAGAATGATGTCGGCAATCGTAAAGGTTTCACCAGCGGCGAAAGGCGTCGTAATCCGCTCCGCAAGCCGATTGACGTTGCGATTAAATTCCCATTTCAGCGAGTCTTTCACCGCAGGTACACGGCGGTCTTCTGGCAGGATAAAGCTGTGACGTGCGCCCGCCCACAGAACTGCGTCAATTTCATCAATAATCGCGTGGACCATTGCATCTTGCTGACCACGTTCAACACTGCCAGCTGTCGCTAAAAGGACACCATGTTTGTCGGACAAATAGGTCATGATCGCAGTTGAATCGCTGATGGTCTGCCCATCCACGCGCAATGCAGGCACTTTTCCTGAAGGATACACAGCCGTCAGTGCAGAATCATGGGGCTTAACGGCAATCAATTCATAGGGTTCGCCCAGTTCTTCCAAGGCCCATAGCACACGAAAAGTGCGGCTCGCGATTGTTCCAAAAACTTCATACATGCATAGATTTCCTTACAGTTTATTTGCGCGCCATCATGGCGAGGCGAATGAGACAACGTTCCACAAGTGCCATCGCCGGGGCGTGTTGGCTGCCGCTTCTGAGTTTCAGATCCGTATCGACGATCAGGCTTAAAGCGGCCTCAAGATTATAGATTCCCCATGCTTGTGCTTGTCGCAGCATTCGATCACGGCGCGGACCAAAAACTGGTGGTCGTAGTTTACCGATGCCTTGCGCAGCACCACCCGGATCACTGGCAGCGGCGTAGAGCGTTTTGAAATGTCTGAGCGTTGCTATGCAGAGAGCGACAGGTTGCACACCTTGCGCTTGAAGCTTGCACATGATTGGCCCGATCTCTCCAGAGCGGGCTTCGGCCACGATGTTGATAACGTCATCGAGACCTGCCTCTGTCGAGGTGGGCGCGCAATTGGCGATGTCGTCGCTGGAGAGCGGTGTTGGATCATTTAGCTTGTAGAGTGCGAACTTTTCCAAAGTTTGTCGGAAATCACCGGGATCGAGGTCCTTTGATAAGGCTGTCAGATCATCCATGACATCGCGTTCAGGCATTGTGATTTTGGCACGCGTAAGCTCTGCCTCAATCTCTCCGCGAGAAGGGGGATCGTCGTAGATACCAATCGCAAAGGCATTCGAATGCCCCTCGAATAGTTTGCGCAGAGCAGAGCGTCCGTTCAGTTGCCCCGCGGTGACAACGATTTGCGCATCGCCATCGCGCCATTCCTCTAGCGCGGGTTCGATCACTTTGCTTAATCCGTCGCTCGCATCTTCAATAAAGGCAACACGTGGACCAGGAAAGAAGCTTTGCGCGGTCATCGCGTCGATCAAAGCCGCGGGGTCTTTGCGCAAGTCAGCCGCTGGAATACACGCAAGGCGCATTTCCTCTTTCCCCTTAGGGCCAATAAGCGCGGCAATAACTTGCTGGCGTTTCAGGGCAATCCGCATGGCATCGGGCCCGTAGATCAACAGTCCTGTTCTGCTCGCGTCCGGTTTGACGAAATAGCCAGATGCCTCGCGCGGGGACAGTTTCATGGTAGCAGTTTAGGATCAATAAGGTGTAAACGATCAACAAGCTGGTCTGCGAGGACATTCATCAAATGCTCTTCCGATGCGCGTTCTGCCGCAAGGGATGTTGCCGTGTTTCCAGTGACCGAATAGCCAACGAAGTTAGAGAAACTGCCGCTATCGATATTCGCCTTGGTTGCGGAATTTTTCAACGTATAGCGCAATGTGCCACGTCGATGGAGCCGCGTGGCGGCACCCGTCGCTGTGGTTCCAAGACCCGCTAGGCCGTGAGATACAATAACCGAAAGAGTCATTGGCGCGGGGTTTGCACGGCCTAATCGCGTCTCAAGTCGACGAGTCAAAAGATACGTGTCTTTCGCTTCGGGCGCAGTTATGAAGATCTGCCCTTCCAGTTTTGATCCCGCCCCGTCCGGTGCGTAGACTGGCATGAAGTTGCAAGCGCTAGTGAGAAGCATAGCGGGCCCAGCCAATAAAAAATGTCTTCTTTTAAAGTACGACATTCACGATCCGCCCTGGAACAACAATCACCTTTTTAGGCGACGCCCCGTCAAGTGATCTCAGCACAGCATCATCGCTGAGCGCGATTTTTTCAACCTCTTCTTTGGACATGTCGGTTGGCACAGTGATTTCTGCGCGGCGTTTACCGTTGATTTGAATCGGCATGGTCACACTGTTTTCCACCAACATCGCCTCATCAGCGACGGGCCATGGAGCATTAATAATCAGCCCTTCGCCGCCCTGAAGCATCCAGATATCTTCCGCGAGGTGCGGCGTCATGGGTGCCATGAGCTGAGCAAGCGTCATGATTGCTTGCTTTTGTGCGGATTGGCTTGCTTTCGATTTGCTCAGTGTTGCTGTGAAACCATAAAGCTTAGCGATAGCCGCGTTGAAACCGAAGCTTTCAACACCTAGCGTCACATCACGAATGGCTTTGTGCATTTCGCGCAAAAGGTTTTCGTCGCTCGCGCCACTGGCGTCTTTGTCCATATCGGCGATCTTCTCGCAGAGCGACCAAACGCGCCCCAAATGTTTGAACGATGCCTCCGCGCCAGAGGCGGTCCATTCGACGTCGCGCTCTGGCGGGGAGTCAGAGAGAACAAACCAACGCGCGGTATCAGCACCGAACGCGGAGATGATGTTCAAAGGATCAACAACGTTGTTCTTGGATTTCGACATCTTCGCAGATGGGATGATATCTACCTCAGAGCCGTCTTCCTTGAGAAACGCTTTGCCGTCTTTCAGATCGACTTGCTCGGGATAATAATAAACAGGACGTCCATTCTGTCCATCGCGTTTGTATATCGCGTGGGTCACCATTCCTTGTGTGAACAATGCATCGAACGGCTCAATCGCTTTTGCGGGCAGGTTGCCTGTGATCTTCATCGCGCGGGCGAAGAAGCGGGAGTAGAGCAGGTGGAGGATCGCATGCTCTATCCCGCCGATGTATTGATCGACGTTCATCCAGTAGTTTGCGTCTTCCAGATTAATGGGCGTTTCCGCATTGGGCGAGGTAAAGCGTGCGAAATACCATGAGCTGTCCACGAAAGTGTCCATAGTATCGGTTTCACGCTGCGCAGGGCTGCCGCAATTGGGGCAAGAGCAATTGCGCCATGTAGGGTGACGATCCAGCGGATTGCCGGGTGTGTCGAAGGTTACATCATAAGGCAGCTCGATCGGCAGGTTCTCTTTCTTTTCAGGAACCACGCCGCAATCAGAGCAATGCACAACAGGAATAGGGCAACCCCAATAGCGCTGACGCGACAGGCCCCAATCGCGCAGGCGGTATTTGGTGACGCCTTGGCCGATGCCGTTCTCTTCGCAAAATGCGATGGCGGCGTTGATCGCTTCATTGCCAGTCTGCCACTGCTCACCCGCGAACCCGCCGTTATAGAAAACCTTTTCTGTCTTCGCAGGAACGTAGGCTTTTTCCAAGTTGGGCGAAGCGTCCTCGGATGGCAAATATGTCGGCGTGATTGGCAGGGCGTATTTCGCAGCGAATTCAAAGTCGCGCTCGTCATGTGCAGGGCAGCCAAAGATCGCGCCCGTACCGTAATCCATCATGATAAAATTGGCGATGTAAACAGGCAGTTCCCAGCTTGTATCAAACGGATGGCGCACGCGCAGACCAGTGTCGAAACCCATTTTTTCCGCTGTTTCGATCTCTTCCGCGGTGGTGCCACCTTTGCGGCAATCCTCATTGAACGCCAGCATCTCGGCATTATCTATTTCAAGCTTTTTGGCGAGCGGATGGTCTGGTGAGATGCCAACGAAAGACGCACCATTCAGTGTGTCGGGGCGCGTCGTGTAAACCTCGATGCGGTCATGGCCGTCAGGCGCCTCAATCGTAGAAAAAGTAAACTGTAAACCACGCGATTTTCCGATCCAGTTTTCCTGCATCAGCTTCACTTTGGCCGGCCAATTGTCCAAACCGTCCAAAGCGGAAAGCAATTCCTCGGAGTGATCTGAGATCTTGAAGAACCATTGTGTTAGCTCGCGTCGCTCCACTAACGCGCCAGAGCGCCAACCGCGGCCCGCTTCTACCTGCTCGTTGGCTAGAACCGTCATGTCGACTGGATCCCAGTTCACCACTGCGTTCTTGCGATAAACCAAACCTTCGTCGAGGAAATCGAGGAACAGCGCTTGTTGCTGGCCGTAGTAATCGACATCGCAGGTCGCGAATTCGCGGGACCAGTCAATCGACAAGCCAAGCGGTTTCATTTGCTTGCGCATGTCTGCGATGTTGGAATAGGTCCAATCCTTAGGATGACCGCCAATCGCCATCGCGGCATTTTCCGCTGGCATACCGAATGCGTCCCAACCCATTGGATGCAAAACATTGTGGCCCGTGCTCATCTTATAGCGCGCGATCACATCGCCCATGGTGTAGTTGCGCACATGGCCCATGTGGATGCGGCCTGACGGGTAGGGAAACATCTCCAAAACGAAGTATTTTGGCTTGCTCTCATCACGTTCGGCTTTGAAGGTGTTGGCGGTATTCCAAGCCTCCTGCCATTTCGCTTCGATGGTGGTGGCGTCATAGCGTTGCATGAGCGTGATCCTTTTTGCGCGTGTTTGCGCCATAAAAACTGTTTCAAACCTGATATGCGATGGTCTTTAAAGCGTCCAGAGCCAAGACCTCCCAGAATTCGCCATTGGCGTGCCACATTGCTGTTTTTATAGTTACCAAAAAAAGAGCATGCCGTTTCACATGCAAATCCCTATTATCCAATAGAATTTTCCTGGTCAGTACAATCATTGGGCACTTGCTTTGGTTACGCAAGGGCATCAGGTGTTTTCACCAAAACCAAAGGTGGAGAAACGTACGGTCTGGAAGGGCCTGACCCTGTTCCCGTATCGGATCACGCGGTCATCCTCGAAAGATGTGCATCCTTGACTGTTGAATTTGGAAACAAAAGTTATTCGTGAAGAGGCCTGTTATCGCCAAGAATTGACTATGAAAAACAAGGGGTTAGAGCCGTATGTCATTCTTGGTCATCACGGCTGGGGCGAACCTATGTGCAGAAGGACGTGTGGCCGAATGCCAAATTGGGGCTCTACTGTAAGCTATATCATTTGGATTCGGGCGAGACAGTGAATTTTGACCCAGAGTTTTCGACCCCTGACTTGAGCGGCAATGCGCTTCGCTTGCGATTGCGTAATCTGAACAACGCGCTGCATTTTGATATTGGCGATACGGGGATAAGTTCGACGCAGTTTCAAGCAGCGACGTTTCCAGAGCCGTTTCGCGACAAAATTAGCGTGATTCATGATGGTATTGATACGGAAACGGTGAAGCCCAACGCCGATGCAGTCTTGAAAATCTCGGACGATCTAAGTGTGACGCGGGATGATGAGGTCAGCTATGGCTCACGTCCGCCAAGTGGGAAAACTTGGAAGCAGATCTACATGGATGAAGCGCGCGAGTAGATTTCTGACGAATATTGGGCGCGCGTGCATTTCATGGGGCGTGTGTCCTATGATGTGTTTTTGGCGATGACGCAGGTCAGCCGGTTGCACATGTATCTGACCTACCCGGTCGCTCTAAGCTGGTCGCTTTTGGAAGCGACGAGCATAGAATCAGCGATTCTCGCGTCTGATACAGCCCCAGGTCTGGAAGCGATTAAGCATGATGAGACTGGTTGGCTTACCGACTTCTTTGATGTGGGTGCGTTCGTTGAGAAAGCGAATGCGCTTTTGGAAGATAATGAGACGCGCGCGCGACTTAGGAAGGCAGCACGTGATTTTGTTTTGAAACCTTATGATCTAAAGACCCAAAGTCTGCCTAAGCAGCTTGATTGGGTCTCTTAATTGGCGGAGGCCTGATTACAGACGACCGTCTGCAATACGCAATTGGCGTGCGCGTGCAAGGATCGCGTCCTCAACGGCGCGGGCTGTGCCAACGCTGACAGGGCCGTTCCGTGTTTGCATGGCAACATTCAAAGACCGTGCTTCAAGTGCAGGGTCATTCACCAAGATTGTCGCACGATATGCTCGTCCGCCGCCTGGTGGGCGACCATAGCCCGTTGTAATGACGCCAGAGAATGGATCGACGGATTCAACAGGCAAGAAGTTGAGAACCTCTAAGGACGCGTTCCATAGGTATTTGTTCACTTGAACGTTGTTGTTCGCATCAGGTCGTTGAAGCACATCCCAGATCGAGCTGCCATTCTGAGCGTCGTCAGCGTCGTTGGTATTTGCGGCACTTGCAGACGAGCTGTTGCCAGAACTGAGACCATTACATCCCGCAAGAGCGATGCATGCCGTTGCGATGAAAAGAAGTCGAGCGGAGCGAATGTGTGTCATTTTCCTGCCTGAGCCTTTGTTTCCTTTGTCCTAAACCCGTCGATAGGTCGGGGCAAGTGTTTTCGCTTATATAATACTGCCACGGGCTTTGCGAATATTGTCACCAATCACAGCTTTTTGTTGGTGAGACCCACTGTGGCAAAGCTGCACCATTTCGCAGAGCTTTCTTGCGCCATGTTTTGGGAGGCTTGCAAAGTCACCACGAAAAGAGCGAAAAACCACATAGACCTAGTACGGATTCCCCGGAGCTAGGCACGAGAATAAAAACCCCGAGGGAAACAAAATGAAAAATGTTCTTTTCGCAACGACAGCTTTGATCGCAACAGCAGGCATCGCATCCGCTGACCTATCCGTAGGTGGCAACGCACACATGGGTGTTATATACAACGCTGGTGATGCGACAACTGATGCTACAACTGACGTTATCCACAGTGTTCGCATAACTTTTGGCGCTTCTGTTGAAACAGATGCAGGTGTTGCATTTGGCGCGTCTGCGCGTATCACAGAGAGTGGCAATGGCAACAACGGTCAGTTGGAGCACAACCAGGTTAACATGACCTCCGGTGGCTTCACGTTGCGTGTTGGTGCAACACACGGCGCGATGCGCAACACCGCACGTGTAACAACATACCTCGGTTTCAACCGTGGTGGTGTCGTTGGCAATGACAACTCAATTGTTGGTGTACAAAACGACGGTGGAGACAACGTCTTGGTCATGTACAAAACGGGCGATTTGACTGTTGCAGCATCTACCGATGTTGGCGGCCTTGAGCAAGAAGTCGGTGTGGGCTACACAATGAACGGCTTTAACTTGGGCCTAGGTGTAAACACAGCTGATGGTTGGATGTTTAAGGCTGGTTACAGCGGCGGCAACTATGCAGCCAACCTCGGTCTAAACAGCGACAATGACGCCGTACTCACGTTTTCTTACGATATCTCTGATGCAACGTCTCTTGCATTTGGTGCAGAGTTCAGCACTGACGGTGGTACAACCACTACAGATTACATAGGCGCTCAGGTGTCACATGATCTTGGTGGTGCATCGCTTGTTGGTACAATTGGTCAGAACAATGACGTAACAGTTGCTGGTCTCGGTGTATCCTTCTCTTTCTAATCCAATTTGGATATGAAGTAAGGGAAAGAGCGGGCTTTGGTCCGCTCTTTTCACGTTTTGGGTATGACTGTGTGTAAGAGCGTTACTAACTCTCCAACTACAGCGGCGTACTCAACTACAACACGGTGATAGGTGCGCTCTGGTTTGTTGCCATATGATGGTTATTGTTGGGGCTGGATGTGTTGCTTATCTCAACTCAGTTACAGAGCACTTGCTTGAGTCTGAGCGCAAAGGATTACGTTTGGCATTGATACAATGCGCGAACAGTTGATAGCTTGATATTTACCCTGTGTAGATCGTAACCACGTTGCGCTCGTAGATGCTAATCCAGTGACAGTGATGTGCTAATCACTGCAGAGCTGTTAACTATATAAGCTTCTACTGCCTTTGCGAGCTGTGCGTCGTTGACATCAATATGGCGCTGCGTGGTGCTAATGTGCTGATGACCTGCAAATGCAGCTAACAAGCGAACATTGATTCCTGTGTTGGCAAACTTGGTGATGAAGGTTCTGCGTCCACTGTGGCTGCTGGCACCTTTGAGTTCAAAGTCAGAGTATATGTTCAGAAACAGCTGGCATATGGTATTGGCTGAGAAGCTGCTCCGCTGCTGTGTGAGAAACAAGGGGTGCATCAGCTGCGCGATCCGCTACACATGCGTGATACTATGTTAGCACACACTTGGCTTGTTGTTCACATATATGGCCCTGGTGTTGCAGCCTTTGGCCTGTGTGCCTGTGATGTTGAACTGACTGCGCACTGCACCTGCAGTATCATACACATCACCAACCGTTAGTGCTGCTATCTCCATGACACGTAGTCCTGCAAGAAAGCTCATGTGTATGCTGGTCTGATCACGCAGTATGTGTTTGCGTGAGCTGCAGAATGCAATCACTTGTCCGTCCTTTTCTTTTTGAGTGATGCGTATTACCTCAGGTTTGAAACAGAGGATCGTATATGTCTTTGCGAGAAATTAAAAAAAAATTTGCGAAAGCGGAAAACGATGCAGGCCGCAGTGCAGGTAGCGCGCAGCTCATAGCTGTGTCCAAAGTCCAGCCCAACGAACGTGTTCACGCGGTTCTAAAGCAAGGTCACCGCGTGTTCGGTGAAAACCGTGTGCAAGAAGCCGCTGGCAAATGGCCCGCGTTTAAAGAAGAGTTCAGCGATGTTTCAGTGCATCTAATCGGACCTTTGCAAACCAACAAGGCCCGCCAAGCGATGGAATTGTTTGATGCAATTCACACAGTCGATCGTGCGAAGCTTGCCAAGACCATAGCGCGTTTGGCGCAGGAATTGGGCCGTTGTCCGGAGCTTTTTGTGCAAGTAAACACCGGTGAAGAGGAGCAAAAGGCAGGCGTTTCTCCGCAGGAAGCTGACGGTTTTATCGAAGAATGCCGCTCATTTGATTTGCCTGTTCAAGGTTTGATGTGCATCCCACCTGCGGATGAGGAGCCGTCATTGCATTTTGCGCTGCTTGCGAAAATAGCCGCACGCAATGGGGTTGTGGGTCTTTCGATGGGCATGAGCGGTGACTTTGAGCGTGCGATTGCGCTGGGTGCGACGCATGTTCGTGTTGGATCAGCTATCTTTGGTGATCGCGCTTATGAGCTTTGAGGGCTGTCCGATGAGTGCCTCATCGGATCTAGGCGAGGGGCTAATCCCTGGCGCTCCCCAGGATATTTATGGAAATAGGAAGATTTGCCTTACCGCACGATGAGGCGTGTATTTTGTGTGATTTTCGATGCGATGTCGTGCAGGTGGTCACGTCGAAATGCGATACAACCTTCGGTCGGATATCCCGGCCTTCGCCATTGGTGGATGAAGATTGCCGAGCCTTTATGTGGGGTCGCGTTGGGCCAGTTCCAATCAGTTAGAATCACGAGGTCATAGAGTGGATCAGCACGTCTTAACGTCTCGTGGCTGTGGGGATAGGGCACCCGGACATGGTGATTGTAAGCCGCATCTGTTGCTTCGTCAGACCAAAGATCGCGCGGACCAATTGGCTTTGCCATCGGCGTTGGCTGTTTAAGACGATCTGGGCGATGAAGCATCCCTACAATGCGGTGGATACCCCGCGGTGTCGCGCCGTCACCTTCGCGTTTGTTTGTCACGATACCGCCCTTCCCATGTGTGCAGGGATAGAGGCGACCTGCAAAGCGGACGCCTTTTGGCGTGAGCACAAGGTCATAGGGGGTCACAAAAAATGCCCCGATTTGGTGGCCTTGGTGCGCAGATAGTCAGCGTTGAAACGGTTTTTGCCGACTTTCAAGGCAACACGTTCACTGACGGCGATGCCTGTCTTTTGCATCATGTCGATCTTTGCGGGGTTGTTTGTAAGAAGGCGGACCTGCGCAATGCCAAGTTTGGTTAACAGCGCGGCGCCAATCCGAAAATCGCGTTCATCATCTTCAAAACCAAGACGATGATTGGCTTCGACCGTATCAAACCCCTGATCTTGCAATGAGTAGGCGCGCATCTTGTTGGCAAGGCCGATGCCGCGTCCCTCTTGGTTTAGGTACAAAAGAACGCCCGCCCCTTCGGCCCCCATCTGAGCGAGAGCGGCACGAAGCTGTGGCCCGCAATCGCATTTGAGTGACCCCATGAGATCACCTGTGAAACACGCGGAGTGCAGTCTGGTGAGCACTGGCTGATTGCGATCAGGTGCGCCCACAATGATCGCGTAATGCTCCTCCCCGCCATTATCGGGGCGAAACACGTGGAGTTGACCTTTGTCGGACACTTCCATCGGCAGGCGGGCATGAACGATATCATAGTAATGCGCTGAGACGCCGAGCAAAGGTTCAACTTGCACAGTAAACAGAGTTGTAAGGTCATGTTTCGTTGCAAAGTCGCTTGGGTTTTCGAGATCAGTGATCAAGACGGAGGGCAGCAAGCGCGCGTCTTTCGCCAAGCGCAAAGCGACGCGATGCGCGTCCGCTTTGCCGTTTCGTACGGAGTGCAACGGCCCTTTCATTGGGGTGCGCAAGTCGTCAGCAGGGTCTGCGAGCGCTATAATCCAGCGCAGATCAGCATTTTCTGGAACATGAATGCGCGCAAGATCGCCATCATAAGGGCGCGCCTTTAGGGTTTCTGCGCGACGTGCTGTAATGCTCAAAACTGTGTCACCCGGCAATGCGCGGGCATCCGCAACGCGGTCTGGAGTAAGCGTTTCTGTCGCTTGAACCAAGATCCCAACGGGGCCATCGATGATCACAATCGGCACGCCCATACGTAAATCACCGCGCGCGCGTGCGATTTTTTCGGATGGATCTGGTGCTAAATTCATGTTTTGCCCACCGCTCTTTGAAACACTTTGCTACAGAACGCCCCTGATTGCCGAGGAATATGAAACAAATCAAGGTTGAATAACACATGGACGTGAGGGAGTGCCACAAAACTTGTCGAATGCCGCATGCAGACGCATGACTATAACAATAGCGGATAGGAGATGATCCAATGGCACAGCTTAAGAATATCCTTCTTGTCGATGATGACGATGATCTACGCGAAGCGCTCTCTGAGCAACTGGTGATGACCGAAGACTTCGAAGTCTTTGAGGCTGATTCAGGTGCAACCGCGATGGAGCGCGTCAAAGACTCGCTTTACGATTTGATCATCCTCGATGTAGGCTTGCCCGATACGGATGGTCGTGAGCTTTGCCGTTTGATGCGTAAGCAAGGTGTGAAAAGTCCTGTATTGATGCTGACGGGTCATGACAGCGACGCGGATACGATCCTTGGTTTGGATGCTGGTGCAAATGATTACGTTTCTAAGCCCTTCAAGTTTCCTGTCCTTCTAGCGCGTATTCGCGCACAGCTTCGACAGCATGAGCAATCTGAGGATGCTGTGTTTGGCTTGGGTCCTTACACGTTCAAGCCGTCGATGAAGATGCTGATTACAGAGGACGAAAAGAAAATCCGCTTGACGGAGAAAGAAACGAATATCCTGAAGTTTCTTTACCGCTCGACAGAGGGCGTCGTGCCGCGCGACATGCTTTTGCATGAGGTCTGGGGCTACAATGCAGGCGTCACAACGCACACCCTGGAGACTCATATTTATCGTCTTCGTCAAAAAATTGAACCAGATCCGTCAAATGCGCGCCTTCTTGTAACTGAATCTGGTGGGTATAGATTAATAGCTTGAGATTTTAACTTTGAATGAGCGCGAATAGTTTTGATCTAAATCAAGGTTTAACCTCGTATTCATGATTAAATGACCAAGATGAGACACCGCGTATATCCGGTTTATGGTATACACCTCTCTGTTGGACTGGCCCGGGCAAAGCCCCGGGTCTTTTTTTGGCTAACGGTCGAGGCTGAAGGAAATGACCGGCCCATCCCCGTGCTGCGCTAGTGTGTCTTCAGGATTGTAGAGGGCGCAGGCGTCAAGCGACAAGCATCCGCAACTAATGCAACCATCCAAACTATTTCGCATTTTTGTCAGCTTAGCGATTTTCGCATCAAGATTATGAGCCGGGAGAGCGGTTCTATTTCAGTGGCGAGAACGAGATCGAATATGAGACCGTCGCCTATGATTGAGGCTACGGCGAGTTAACCTCCAAAGTTTATTTGGCAAGTTTAAGCGTGACGTTGCGGCGCGTGGGGTTAACTTGTGGCGGCCCGACAGGCATCGTGTTGTCGACAATATAAACTGGAGCCTGTCGGATGTCTGAAACTGTGAAGCAAGTTGTTTATTCTGAGTTTGGTGACCCGACCAAGGTCTTAAGCCTTGAAGAGGTGGCCCGCGAGGTTTTGGAACCGGGCCAAGCACGTGCGGATGTTCTGCGTTCACCGATTAACCCGTCAGATTTGATCCAAGTGTCGGGCAACTACGGTGTTCGCCCACCCTTACCAGCGATTGCTGGCAATGAAGGGATTGGTCGGATCACTGAGGTAAGCGGCGAAGTGCGTGGGCTGTCTGTCGGTCAGCTTGTCTTGCTGCCAGCTGGCGTGGGGACGTGGCGCAGTGAGGTCGTTGCCTCTGCAGGAGCGTTCGTGCCGATGCCTGAGGGCGATGTCGATCAGCTTTCTATGATGATGGTAAATCCTGCGACCGCGCAGCTTTTGTTGACGGATTTCATTGAACTGGCCGAGGGTGATTGGATCATCCAAAGTGCTGCGAATTCTGCGGTTGGCACCTATGTCGTACAGCTTGCCAAGGGCATGGGTGTGAAAACCGTTTGCGTGGTGCGCCGTGAAAGTGCTGTGCAAGGCCTGCTTGATCAAGGGGCTGATGTGGTTCTTGTCGACGGCCCTGATTTGGTGAAACGCGTGAAACAGGCGACGGGCGGCGCGAAGGTGAAGCTCGCGCTTGATGCGGTGGCGGGTGACACGTTCGGCCGTCTTGGCGAAAGTTTGGAAGTTGGCGGCACGCTTGTGAATTACGGGGCGATGTCGAATGAAGCTGCGTCGATGCAGGCGGGTGCGATGATTTTCCGTGACGTGCGCGTGCGTGGGTTCTGGCTCGTGAATTGGTTTGAACGCGCAAGCAAAGAAGAGCGCATGGTGACCTATGGCGCGCTGACCAAAGCGGTGGCAATGGGTACGCTTCATGCGCCGATTGATTGTGTGTTCACGCTTGAAGAAATCAGCGAAGCTGCACGCTACACGTGGGCGGGGGAGCGGTCTGGCAAAGTGTTGCTTGCACCGAACGGCATCTAGGCTAGTTTGGCGCAATCTCATCTGAAAAAGGACGCGCCATGAGTTTTACTCTTGCTACTTGGAACATCAACTCCGTGCGCTTACGCGAGCCGATTGTGTGCAAATTGCTGCAAGAGGAAGCGCCGGATGTGCTGTGCCTACAGGAATGTAAATCGCCTGTTGAGTTGATCCCGACGGAAGCATTCGCGGCGCTTGGCTACACCCATATGGTTGCGCGGGGACAGAAGGGCTACAACGGCGTTGCGATCCTGAGCAAACTGCCAATCAAGGAAGTTGGGGCCGAGGATTTTGCGCAGCTTGGTCATGCGCGTCATATTGCTGGGCAGCTCGAAAACGGTGTGACGATCCACAATTTCTACGTGCCTGCGGGCGGTGATGTGCCGGACCGTGATAAGAACGAGAAGTTCGGACAAAAACTGGATTATCTCACCCAAATGCGGGATTGGTTCAAAATGAAAAGCCCTAAAAAGAGCATCCTTGTCGGCGATTTGAACATCGCTCCGGGTCAGGATGATGTTTGGGATCACAAGAAGCTGCTCAAGATTGTCAGCCACACTCCGATTGAAGTGGAACATCTGGGCGAGGTCATGACGGCGGGTGATTGGCATGATGTCACGCGCGCGGATATCTCTGAGGGCAAGCTTTATAGCTGGTGGTCGTACCGCGCCAAGGATTGGGACGCTGCTGACAAAGGCCGACGTTTGGATCATGTTTGGGCAACTGGTGATATCGCTTCTGCTGCCCATTCGTCGCGTGTCTTGCGTGAAGCGCGCGGATGGAAAAAGCCGTCGGATCATGCGCCTGTGTTTGCGACGTTTGATCTCTAATGCGCTGGCCCTTGCGAAAGTGAGGGTGATGGGCCATCTAGAGCACAACACAGAGACAAATAAGGCGATGAGCGATGATTGAACTGGGCACAGGTACTGCGACGGACACGGCTAATCTGATCATGGACGTCAACGAAAGCACTTTTATGAAAGACGTGGTGGAAGCGTCTGACTTGGTCCCTGTTATAGTCGATTTTTGGGCACCTTGGTGTGGACCGTGCAAAACGCTTGGCCCCGCATTGGAAGCTGAAGTCATGGCAGCCAATGGTGCCGTTAAGATGGCGAAGATCGATGTGGATCAAAACCAGACGATCGCAGGGCAGATGCAAATCCAATCAATCCCTGCTGTATTTGCGTTCTACAAAGGTCAGCCAATTGATGGCTTTCAAGGCGCTTTGCCGCCCTCCGAGATCAAAGCCTTTGTTGCGCGTGTGATTGAAGCCGGCGGCGGCGACCCATCGGGCGGCTTGGACGACGCGATTGAGGCAGCAACGATGATGCTAGAGGAAGGCGACGCAAGTGATGCGGCGCAAACTTTCGCGGCGATCTTGGAAGAAGACGATCAATGCGTCGCAGCCTATGCAGGTCTTGCGCGTTCGCATTTGGCGATGGGCGAAGCGGATCAAGCGGAGGCTGTGTTAAACGGTGTCCCTGCGGATATTTCATCTGCGGCGATGATTGAAGCGGCTTTCGCGCAAATCGCGCTCGCGCGGCAGGCGGAGCAAGCGGGGCCTTTGGCGGAGATGTCAGCGGCGGTTGAAGCTAATCCAGATGATCTTCAAGCGCGCTTTGATCTTGCCGTTGCGCTGAATGCCGATGAGCAAACAGAAGACGCTGTCGACGCATTATTGGAAATCTTCCGACGTGATCGCGAATGGAACGAGGGCGCTGCAAAAACGCAGCTTTTCACTATATTCGATGCACTCAAGCCAGAAGATCCCATCGTTTTGAATGGCCGTCGCAAATTGAGTTCGATGATATTTGCCTGATCGCGCTGACGGGCTATATCAAGAGCATGAAGAAAATTGGTGACCTCCCCGATATCTTGCCGGCCTTTCCTTTGCCCGGTGCTTTGCTTTTGCCGCGTTCGCGCTTGCCGTTGCACATTTTTGAACCGCGCTATCTCGCGATGGTGGATGATGCGTTGAAAACGCAAGGGCGTCTTATTGCGATGATCCAGCCTAATCCGGGTCGGACGGGGGATGAAAAGGGCTTGCACAAGATTGGCTGCGCGGGTCGCATTACGCAGTTTTCTGAAATGGAAGACGGGCGATATATGCTCACGCTTGCGGGCGTATCGCGGTTTCGTCTCGTGGGTGAAGTCGAAGGTTTCATGCCCTATCGCCGCGTCAAGGTGAATTGGGATGGCTTCGAACAAGATCGCAAGGAGGGCGAAGTAGATACGCCTTATGATCGCGAGGCCTTTTTGAACCTCCTTTCAAAATATTTCACCGTTCGTGACTTAAGTGCGGATTGGGAAACGTTGAAGGATGCGGATGACGAATTGCTGGTCAATTCGCTCTCGATGATGCTTGATTTCGAACCTGAAGATAAACAGGCGCTTCTGGAAGCGCCAAGCCTATCTACACGCCGCGAAACATTGGTCACCTTGATCGAATATTTCTTACGCGGCGGGGATGCAGAGGAAATGATGCAATGAGCATTGAGAACGACGCCCCTGACTTTGATCCGCATATGCTAGAGGCGCTTATTTGCCCGCACACGCAAAGTGGCTTGGAGTACGATGCAAACGCGCAGGAGCTGGTATCGAAGAAGGCGGGTCTCGCTTTTCCTATTCGAAATGGCATCCCTGTGATGTTGCTGGATGAGGCGCGCAAGCTCGACTAGAGCGGTCTACCTGTCATCAATTTTGGCAAATCTCCCGTCAGTCCTGCAGCTTCGCGAATGAAGGTGCGACGCAGGCTTGGGACAGAATTCACTAGACCCATTCCCAGATTACGACCCATGCGTAGGATTGGATTATCATTAGAAAACATCTTGTTAAAAGTATCTGTCGCAACCGCAAGCGTAGCCGTGTCAAAGCGGCGCCACTGTTGATATCTCTCCAACACGAGGGCTGATCCGATGTCTTCACCGCGCCTTTGGGCAAGGGTTATCACCTCCGCCAATGCTGCAACATCCCGCAATCCAGCGTTTAGACCTTGCCCTGCAATCGGGTGAACACCATGCGCGGCATCGCCAATGAGGGCGAGGCGCTCTGCGGTGAAGTTGTTCGCAATGGTGAGGTTTAGAGGGTAGGTAAATCGCGCGCCTGCAAGTTGGATATATCCCAGGAAATCGCCAAACGCGGGGCGCAAAGCGTCCAGATACTCCGCGTCAGGGAGGGCATGAATGAGTTTGGCGTTTTCTTCTGTTTCGCTCCAAACAATAGAGCTGCGATTGCCTGTCAAAGGCAGAATCGCCAAAGGCCCTGAGGGCATAAAGAACTGATGCGCAATCCCGTTGTGGCTCTTTTCATGCGTGATTGCGCAAACCAGCGCGGTCTGGCCATAGCCCCAACCTGTGCGTTTGATCTTTGCACGTTCAGCCGTGCCACTGCGGCGCCCGTCTGATCCAATAAGGACACGTCCGCGCAACATTTCACCAGAGGCAAGCGTCACAGCAGCACCAAGAGGCGATGTGTCTTGCGCAATCACGGTTTCGCTGTGGAGGAGTGTGATCAAAGGGTTCGCGTCCATTGCGTTCAAGAAAGTGCGGCGCAGATAGCGGTCTTCGACTAAGTAGCCCATCGGTCCTTCTTCGATTTCCGCATGATCGAAATGCATGAAAAACGGTGAAGGACCTTCGCCCGCACGCCCGTCGGTCACTTTGATTTCCAGCATGGGTTGAGCATCATCTGCCAAGCCATCCCAAAGACCAAGCGCGTTCAACAGCCGTTGCGACGCGAGCGCCAAAGCATAAGAGCGCCCGTCAAATTCGGGATCCTTTTGCGTGTCCAAAGCCAACGCGTCAATCACGGTGCTGCTCAACCCGCCTTGCGCGGCGGCAAGCGCCAAAGCGGAGCCATTCAAGCCGCCACCTACAATGATAAGATCGGTATCTAATTTCATAGTTTGCAATATGGGTGCGTGCGCAGGATTGTCCATGCGCTTTGGCGCCGCTACGCTGCGACGAAAGGGAGAATAAAGATGCAAGATTGGTTAAAGATGAGCGCCGCTGCGCTGGGCCGAGGAATTGAAGCGGGCGAGATTGATCCGGTGGATCTGGCGCAAACCTATCTTGATGCGGCGAGCGCCCATCCCATGAGCCATCGCATCTATGCGCGCCTCACGCCGGAGCGCGGGATGGCTGAAGCTGCTGCCGCCAGCGCGCGTGCGAAAGCAGGTCACCGTCTGTCACCACTTGATGGTGTGCCGATCAGTTGGAAAGATCTTTTTGATACAGCAGGGATCGCGACGGAAGCGGGCAGTGCATTGCTCAAGGATCGTGTCCCAAGCGAAGATGCGGAAGTTTTGCGCGTGTCCACGATGATGGGCACTGTTTGCATCGGCAAAACCCATATGAGCGAACTGGCCTTCTCTGGTCTGGGCTATAACCCAGTGACGGAAACGTCGCCTTGTGTGCATGATCCAGATGCCGTGTCTGGTGGATCGTCGTCAGGGGCGGCAGCCTCTGTCGCTCACGATATTGCGCCCCTCGCGATTGGATCTGACACGGGTGGGTCGGTGCGTTTACCTGCGGTTTGGAATGATTTGGTTGGCTTGAAGACCACGGCAGGACGGGTTTCCTTGAAAGGTGTTGTACCTTTGGTGAAAAGCTTTGACACGGTTGGGCCTTTGGCTCGCACGGTTGAAGATGCGGCGCTTGCGCTTGCTGCTTTGGAAGGAACAGTCGCGCCTGTTTTACGTGGAGCAAGTTTGAAAGGTGTGCGCTTTGCGATTTTGAAGACTTTGGCGCTGGACGATTTAGAGCCTGAGCCGCGTGCCGCGTTTGAGGGGGCGGTTGCTAAACTGAAAATCGCAGGCGCAGACATCGTTGAAATCGAGGCACCTGAAGTGATCGAAGCGATCTCGCATGCGGGTCCGCTTTATCCAGGGGAAGCCTATGGCATGTGGCGCACCGAAATCGAAGCTAATCCTGGCGTCATGTTTCAGCAGGTCTTGAGCCGTTTCCGTGCTGGCGAAAATTTCTCTGCACCAGATTATGTCGCCGCTTGGGAAACCTTGAACGCGTTGCGCGAAACGTGGAACGCGCGCATCGCGGCATACGACGCTGTGCTTATCCCGTCATGTGCGATCTTGCCGCCCAAGATTGCAGATCTGGAGGTGGATGAAGCGTTTTATGTGGAACGAAATCTAATAGCGCTACGCAACACGCGCATTGGTAACCTTATGGGATGTTGCGCGCTAACGCTGCCAACGGGTGTGCCAAGCTGTGGTATTATGCTCAACACTTTGCCGATGCAGGAGGAACGTTTGCTACGCATTGGAGCCGCCACAGAGGCCGCTTTGGCCTAAATGCCACAAGTTGTTCTGAAACTTGCGATTTTTGTTGGACGTGAGGCACGCGCTTAGGTTACTTTAGTCTCAACGGGGCGAAAATGATCCCGATATTGAGGCACTAGAATATGTTCCCTGAGCGGTTTTCGAACCTTCCGCCATACGCGTTTCCGCGTTTGCGTAGTCTATTAGACCATCACGAACCGGGCGGTGACGTGGTGCACATGACTATTGGTGAGCCGAAACATGCCTTTCCTGACTGGGTTTCAGGGATTATCGCCGACAACGCTGCAGGTTTTAACAAATATCCCCCGAATGATGGCACGCCTGAGTTGCAAGGCGCGATTGCCGATTGGCTAAAGCGTCGTTTTGGGGCCGATGTTGATGCATCTAATCAAGTTATGGCGCTGAACGGCACGCGCGAAGGCTTGTATAATGCTGCCATGGCGCTTTGCCCTGAAACGAAAAACGGTGCGCAGCCGATCGTTCTGACGCCCAACCCATTCTACCAAGTTTATATGATCGCCGCGATCTCCGTTGGCGCAGAACCTGTTTTCGTTAATGCAACGTCGGCGTCTGGACATTTGCCTGACTTTACAGCCTTGCCCGAGGATGTGTTGAAACGCACTTCCATCGCTTACATGTGTTCGCCCGCGAACCCCCAAGGCGCAGTCGCGTCGGAGCAGTTCTGGCGTGAACTTATCGCGCTTGCCGAACAGTATGATTTCCAGATTTTTGCGGATGAATGCTATTGTGAGATATACCGCGATACGCCGCCTGTCAGTGCTTTGGAGGTTGCGCAGGATATGGGTGCCGCCCCTGAGACGGTCGTTGTGTTTCATTCGCTTTCTAAACGCTCGAACTTGCCTGGCTTGCGTTCGGGCTTTGTGACTGGCGGCGCTGAAAGCATCAAACGTATAAAACAATTGCGCGCCTATTCTGGTTCGCCCTTGCCGCTGCCTTTGCAAAAGGTCGCCGAAAAAGCATGGGCGGACGACACACATGTCGACGAGAACCGCGCTCTTTATCAAGAAAAATACCGCATCGCGGATGAAATTTTCGCGAATGTGCAAGGCTATCGAGGACCGAACGCCGGATTTTTCCTATGGCTACCTGTTGAAAATGGTGAAGAGGCTGCGCTGAAGCTCTGGAAAGAGACGGGCGTGCGCGTTTTGCCGGGTGAATATTTGAGTAAAGACACGGATCAGGGAAACCCTGGCCGTGAATACATTCGGGTCGCTATGGTGGCCCCAAAAGACGAAATGCAGCGAGGATTGATCCAAATCCGCGACTGTCTGTTCGCATAATAGACGAGGTACGGGATGGCATATCAAGCACGCGGACGTGATCCACTCTTGGATAGCAACATGCAGGCCATGATTGAGAAACGCGGCAAAGAGATGATTGGTGCAGCGCTGATTGTTTTTGGTATTCTGGCCACGATGGTCGTTGGGTCTTACACGCCGACGGACTCGAGCTGGCTGTCTGCGACGGATGCGCCTGTGCAAAATATGCTGGGTCAAATGGGCGCGTCGATTGCAGCACTTTTGTTCATGATTGTGGGCAAAGCGGCGTGGGTTATCCCTGTTTTTGCACTTGGATGGGGCGTGCGTTTCATTCTACATCAAGGTGCAGATCGTGCGCTGGGCCGTTTGATCTTCTTGCCGATTGCTGTGGTTGTTTGCGCAGTTTACGCGTCCTCTTTGCTGCCGGGTGCCGCTTGGGCGCATGCGTTTGGTTTGGGTGGTTTGTTTGGCGACACTGTACTCGGCGCGTTCTTGACGTTCCTACCTTTCAGCGCTGCCTTCGGCCTTAAGCTACTCGCGCTGTTTTTGGCCGTTGGATCAATTGTCATACTTGGTTTTGTTTTGGGTGTCACACGTTATGAGCTGAAAGAAGGCGCGCGATTCCTCGTAATTGGCGTGGTCGTGACCACCGTCATGGTGATGCGTTTGATCGGCAAGGGTGCAACAGGTGCGGTTAGTGCGGCTGGTACGATGCAAGCACGCCAAACTGAGAAACGTGAAACGCTTCGTGCAGAAGACGAAGCCCGCGCAGCCCGTCGTTTGGCGGATGAGCCACCGATGAGCTTTGCAACGCCTGAGCCTGTGCACGAGGCAGTTTTTGAAGAGCCGGAACCGACACCAGCGCCAGTGCCTGAAAAAGAGAAGTTTGGCCTGCTCGCGCGGATGCCATCTTTGATCAAGCGCGCAGAGCCTTTGCCAGAGCCAGAGCTGGTCGAATATGAACAAAGCGAAAACTACGCGCAAATGCCAACGGATGATCGCATCAAAAGCAAAATTTCTGACGTGATCAAAAGCCGTGCGCACAATCACATGGTGACGCAACCGCCGCAAACGTCACATCCTGCAAAGGCACGTGGTCGTGGTCCGACGCCGCTTGTTGTCGATACGGCGCAACCGAATATGCGCGTTGAACCCCCGATGAGCGCGTCTTTCCAGGCGCAACAGTCTTCGGAGCAACCTGTTCCGCAAGAGTCAATATCAATGATATCAAAATTTTACGCTGATCCTGAACCAGTCGTTGAGCCAACGCTTCAACCAGATGCAATGGCTTTTGATGCGATGCCAGCAGAATACTTGCCGCAATCAGAGCTGGTCGATGCACCAAGCTTTGACAATGCGCCAGAAGTCGATGAATTAGCGATGGCAACCTATGCTCCTGTTATGGATATCCTGACGCTAGAACCGAAAAGCGTTGTGCAACATACGCAGCGCAAGCCTGTGCAACCCTCCACGCGCGCAAAGGCAGAGGCTCAACCAACGTTAAAGTTTGCTGACAGTGCCGCGGCCTTTGAACTGCCGCCTTTGAACCTGTTGGAAAGCCCGATTGAAGTTCAACGTCACCACTTGAGCGATGAAGCTTTGGAAGAAAACGCGCGCATGCTTGAGGCGGTTTTGGATGATTACGGCGTCAAAGGCGAGATTGTCTCTGTGCGTCCGGGTCCAGTTGTCACCATGTACGAACTTGAACCTGCACCGGGTCTAAAAGCGTCACGCGTGATTGGTCTCTCTGATGATATCGCGCGTTCCATGTCTGCGCTGTCCGCGCGTGTGTCTACAGTGCCGGGACGCTCTGTTATTGGTATAGAACTGCCGAATGAGAACCGCGAGAAAGTAGTTCTGCGTGAAATCCTTTCAAGCCGTGACTTCGGTGACGGTCAGCAGAAACTTCCTCTTGCTTTGGGCAAGGACATTGGCGGCGATCCCATCGTGGCAAACCTCGCCAAGATGCCCCACCTTTTGATCGCGGGCACGACCGGTTCTGGTAAATCCGTGGCGATCAACACGATGATACTTTCCTTGCTTTACAAGCTGACACCGGAAGAGTGCCGCTTGATCATGATCGACCCGAAGATGCTTGAGCTGTCCGTATATGACGGCATTCCACATCTTCTGTCCCCTGTTGTGACCGACCCGAAAAAAGCGGTTGTCGCTCTAAAATGGACTGTGGGCGAGATGGAAGAGCGCTATCGCAAGATGTCCAAAATGGGCGTGCGTAACATTGATGGCTATAACTCTCGCGTCGACGATGCGTTGAAAAAGAACGAAATGTTCTCGCGCACTGTGCAGACTGGCTTTGATGATGAAACGGGTGAACCGATCTTTGAAACGGAAAAGACGCAGCCGGAGAAAATGCCCTACATCGTCGTCGTTGTTGACGAAATGGCGGATCTGATGATGGTTGCGGGCAAGGAAATCGAAGCGTGTATTCAACGTCTCGCGCAGATGGCGCGTGCGTCTGGTATTCACCTGATTATGGCGACACAGCGTCCGTCTGTTGATGTTATCACCGGTACGATCAAGGCCAACTTCCCAACACGCATTTCGTTCCAAGTAACCTCGAAAATTGATAGCCGTACGATCCTTGGTGAAATGGGCGCGGAGCAACTTTTGGGTATGGGTGACATGCTCTATATGGCGGGTGGCGCGAAGATTACGCGGTGCCATGGTCCGTTTGTAAGCGATGAAGAAGTCGAAGAAATTGTGAACCACCTCAAGGTTTATGGCCCACCAAACTATATGAGCGGTGTTGTTGAAGGCCCGTCTGATGATACGGCCAGCAGCATCGACACGGTTCTGGGACTTGGCGGCAATACTGATGGCGAAGATGCGCTTTATGACACGGCTGTTGCGATTGTGGTTAAGGATCGTAAGTGCTCGACCTCTTATATTCAGCGCAAATTGGCGATTGGTTACAACAAGGCTGCGCGTTTAGTTGAACAAATGGAAGATCAGGGGCTTGTTTCCCCCGCAAACCATGTGGGTAAACGTGAAATACTGGTACCAGAAGCGTAATAATGGCGATCCTTCGCTGCTCTCACCTTTGTGAGGGTCACGTGGGGTGTACCCTTTGCTAAGAATGGTTAAGTGATACTCATGAAAATTTGGACAGCCTTCCCCGCCGCCGCGATTTTACTCGCAACTGCACTGCCTGTTGCGGCAGAGAAGATATCGCTGAATGCACTTTCGCGTTATCTGAAGCAACTCAGCACAGCCAAGGGAGCTTTCACGCAAGTGAATGACGATGGCACGATTTCGACTGGGACTATCTTTATCAAACGTCCGGGTCGTATTCGGTTTGAGTATAACCCACCGGAGAAAGCGCTGGTTCTGGCCAGTGGTGGCACGGTGATTATTCATGATCCAAAGACGAATGAGCCGCCTAAAAGCTACCCGCTGGCGCGCACGCCTTTGTCGATCATTCTCGCAAAGAACGTGAACCTGTCACGTGCGAAGATGGTTGTTGGTCACACGGCGGATGACAAATCTACGACCGTGAAAGCGCAAGACCCAGAGCATCCTGAGTACGGAAATATCGAACTCGTGTTTACCTCAAACCCGATCGAGCTGCGCCAATGGGTCATCAATGATGATGCTGGCAGCCGCACGACCGTGATTTTGGGCGTGCTGGATAAGAAAGCGCGGATGAACAACACATTGTTTAATCCTGAATTCGCGCTCCCCCAAGGGACTGACCGCTAACCGCGGCACCCTTGTAGCTGATTTCGATACTTGTAAGACCGCTCGTCAATCTGACCCGCAATGCGCATTAACCACGATTTGCCGTAGAATGATCCGCGCTTATAGCCTGTGTGACCCTCGTGATAGGCCAAGTACTGATTGCGCGCATCGTTCAGAGAAATACCATTTCGCTGCTTTGAGCGGTTCATGTACCAACCCATAAAGTCCGACGCATCCGCGATCCGATCACGTTTGGCAGAGCGGCGGCCTTGATCGACCTGATACTCTTTCCATGTAGCATCAAGCGCTTGAGCATACCCATAAGCAGAGCTTTGCCGCCCCATCGGAATAACGCCAAGCGTGTATTTCAAAGGTGTTCGGGCATCGCCCTTAAATTTGCTTTCTTGATACATCGCAGCCATCTGAACATGCACAGGCACGCCCCATTTCTGCTCAGTTTTGCGGAAGGCTTTCATGTATTTAGGACGTTGCTGCGCAATGCTGCAGGCGTTATCAAGATTTCGTGGCGCAGACGACTTATTGCCGCCTCCGCCGCAAGATGCGACCAGGGCTGAAATTACCAGGGCGCGAAAGATTCTGCTCATATGCCTCTCGCTTTAAATTATATTTTTCGCATTTTAGCGCAAATTTCCGCGTTGCAAAATGATTTTCGCTTGAGGCGAGCCGACTACAGCAGAAAAGCGAGCAACAGCGGTATTGCAGCAACGGACATGAGCGTCGAAACGACGACTAAACCTGCAATTGCATCGGCATCGCCGCCATATTTTTGGGCTAGCAAGTACGCGGTGACCGCAACGGGGGTAGCTGTTTGCAGCACAAGAACTGCGAGTGGGATGTCGCTAAGACCAAGCGCTGTGCCGATTGCCAAAGCCACGCCTGCGCAGACGCCGTATTTTACGAAGGTGAGGATGAAGGCTTGTCCGATGCGTCCGGGTTTCAGCCGCGCGACCGCCACGCCAAGGGTGATGAGCATCATCGGAATCGCCATTTGCCCAACTAATTCAAGTGTGTTGGTTAAGAAATCAGGCGTGCGCCAACCTTGCCAGAGAAACAAAGTACCAAGTAAGGTCGCGCTAACCATCGGCTCTTTTAGCGCTCTCATCAAACTGCTGCCGCCTGAGACAATCCAGATACCAAATGTGAAGGAGAGGATTGCGGATACGGCAAAAATAACCATCGCATAGCTTAGCCCTTCGGCCCCGAACGCAAACAACGCAAGCGGCAGGCCAAGGTTACCAGTATTGCCGAACGTGAAAGGTGCAAGATAGGTTTGTTGTCGCATGTTCAGCGCCCAAAACCCGAGCGCACCGATTGCCACAATCGCGCTATGCGCCAAGATGCTGGCCAACAAAAGCGTGGTTAATGCACTTGGATCAATCTCGGTCTTCATTAGTGCGGTGAAGATCAAACAAGGCACTGCAAGGGTCATGGCAAGACGCGTAACAAATTCAACGCGGTACTCAAATCCAAGTTTGACCCAGCTGAACCCGATCAACGCTAGTAGAAACACGGGCGCAACGATTTCCAGCACTGTCACAAAGATGATCACAAACTGTTTCCCTGAATTTAGACCCAAAAATTGGACAAGACGCACTTGAATTGGGTACTAACCAAATGTAGGAGCTGCAATGCAATGATCGTATCGCATTCAAAATATCACCTCGGGCAGATAGTTCGACACAAAAAACATCCCTTCCGAGGTGTGGTTTTTGATGTCGATCCGACGTTCAGCAATACCGAAGAATGGTATGACGCGATTCCCGAGGATAGCCGTCCCAAGCGCGAACAACCGTATTATCACCTGCTCGCGGAAAACGATCAAAGCTACTACGTGGCCTATGTGTCAGAGCAGAATTTAATCGCGGATTATTCAGGCGAACCTGTGGATCATCCTGATATCGAGGACCTGTTTGGCCCCATCGAGGATGGGACCTATCCTTTGCATTTCCAGCTAAACTAGTAGCCCAAAGCACATCCATCTTTGCGTGGATCAGATGCGCCAACGAGCACGCCATTTTCATTGATTTTGATGGACTGTGCTCCGCCAATTGGCCCATTTGGCTCTTCAATCTTGTGTCCGAGGTCTGCTAATTCAGCGCGCACTTGGTCGCTGTAACCTTTCTCGATCTTGAGAATGCCGGCATCGGCAAAGGCCCGTGGGGTATCAATGGCGCTTTGGGCATCCATGCCAAAGTCCTTTAAGTTTGATAGAAAACGCGCGTGTCCATTGGGTTGATACGCACCGCCCATCACGCCGAACGGCATATTAACTGCGCCATTTTCAGCGAGCATTCCAGGGATAATAGTGTGCATCGGGCGTTTTCCACCGCCAAGTTCATTGGGATGGCCAGCCTCAAGCGTGAAACCAGCGCCGCGATTTTGTAGCAAAATGCCGAATTTTTCAGAGGCGATGCCAGATCCAAATCCATGAAAAATCGAATATATCAACGACACAGACATGCCGTCACGATCAACAACGGTGATGTAAATCGTGTCTTTGTGAACGGCTTCGCTTACCTTTTTGGGTGCAGCCATAGCGCGTTTTGGATCGATCAACCCTGCAAGTTTTTCTGCAATGTTTGGCGCCAACATATGATCAAGCTTCTCGGTGTGATCTGGATCAGCGAGAAAACGATTACGCGCATCATAGGCCAGCTTGGCCGCTTCCGCTTCGATATGCGCGCGCTCTGATCCGAAGGGGTCCATCGCTGCAATGTCGAAATGCTTGAGGATGTTCAGCATCAAGATAGCGGTTGCGCCTTGGCCATTCGGTGGGTGCTCAAACAGCTCTGTGCCTTTGTAGTCTCCGTTGATTGGCGCGGTCTCTTCTGAGGTGACATTCGCGAAATCTTCGGCGGTATGTACGCCCCCGAGTGATTGGAGCGCGGTTAACATATCATCGGCTATTTCGCCTTCATAGAAGGCTTTGACCCCATATTTTGCAATGCGCTTCAGGACCTCTGCTTGACCGGGGGCGTAGAACATGTCGCCCGCTTTGGGGATCTGACCATTGATCAAATAGTGTTTCTTGCCAGCGCCTTGCAGTATTTTGGAGGCATCAAACCAGTCGAACGCAACACGCGGTGCTACAGGAACACCTGTCTGAGCGTAGTGAATTGTAGGTTCTAAAACCGTGTCAAATCCAAGTTTGCCCCATTTTTCGTTCATCGCCGCGAAGGCGTGCATCGCTGTGGGAACGGTGACTGCATCGGGGCTTTGTAGGTGAACCGTTGCATGGCCCTTTTCGCGCAAGTTCGCTGCATTTGCAGCAGCAGGTGCACGACCTGAGCCATTGTAGGCGTGGACTCTGTCGGATCCGGCTGGAGAGACGAGTGCGAATAGATCGCCTCCAATCCCCGTCATTTGGGGTTCGCAAATTCCCAAGACCAGCGCGCCAGCAATTGCTGCGTCCATTGCTGTACCACCTCGCTTGAGAATATCGATCGCGACATTTGCCCCAAGCGGATGCGACGTTGCGCACATCCCATTGCTTGCAAATACTTCGGAACGTCCTGGAAAATGGAAATCGCGCATATTTTCTTCTTTCTTAAGGTGTCAGAGAAACCTTAGTTCGGCTTGCGAAGCTTGCCAATAATCGAAGAGCGTTGGGGAGGTTCCCAGCGTCGCGTACTGGGTGGGGGCAATTAACACACGACGCTGGAATGAAGCTATATGCAGCTACAAGACCAGTGGTGGCGGTTTAAAGAGACAGTTTTTGGCTCAGAATGGGGATTTTTAGGATGCGGCACCTATTTTTCATTAGAGCACGCCGCCCGCAAGGATTTTTAGCAACTTCGATGTGATTGGAATGTCCTCATGGCGCCAAGACCGATACTTCGCTGGATACCTTCGTGTGTCGCCTGCAAATATTGACCAGGGTGCCTACAATTCTGTCAAAGGAATCGAAAATCTTAGAATGTTTCGGCCCTCACGGCGGCGGTACGCTAGATTCATAGTCATATCGCGAATCAATCCCCAACCGAAGCCGCCCTCAGGCAAGCTATCCAGGTCGATTGTGAGATCATGTTACTGTTTTGATGGAATCTCGCCACCCGGCAACATATTTCTTTGATCAATGACTTCGAAGCGAATGTTTGTTGTTCGCTTGATGCAGCTTAGTGTTATCGTGCCAGAGGACTGTGCAGAGTAGGCGTGTTCGACAATGTTATTCGTGACCTCTGCTAAAACGATTTCGACAATTCTAAGCGCGGAAGCTTCGGTCCCAAGTGCTTTCAACGCCTGACAGGTCAATTGCAAAGCCCGCCGCACAGCGATTTCACGCGCTGTGAAGACGAGGTGTACGTCAGGTGGTGAAGATGTTTTGGACTGAATGGTCATGGGTTCTATGAAAGAGCCGTCAGGCACTTTTTGCCTCATTCATTTTCAATGCATCGAGCGGTGATTTAAAGATCTTAAACACCCGCTCCATCCGCGTAAGCGCAAAGACTTTCGCCACAATGGGTGTTAGCCCAGCAAGATGCAGTGGGCGATCTCTACCCAGCAGTTTCATCGCCGCAACGATTGCGCCAAGTCCACTGGAATCAATAAACTCGACATTAGATAGATCCAGCACAACGGCGTTGTCTTGATCAGCTGTCAGTTGCGAAAGGTATCTTTGAACTGAATAGCCGCGACCGCATCGATACGTGTTTCTTCCACTTTTAAGATTTGAAGATCACCACTTGTTTCACTTGTAATATTCATGTGCATCTTGCCTGTTCTGGAAATACTGAAGACACACTTAGGAGCAATTGGTTACGATTCGATAAGCATGATGAAGCGTGTAAATTATAAAGATCTCTCCGCGATAATGTTGTCTTTGACGCAGGGCGAGACCGACGAAATTGCCTTGATGGCCACCTTTGCTTGCGAGGTGCATCACAGCGATGATCGGTTTGATTGGACCGGGTTTTACCGTGTCACCGCGCCGGAACTATTGAAGATCGGACCCTATCAAGGTGGGCATGGGTGTTTGGTAATCCCATTTGATCGCGGTGTTTGCGGGGCTGCGGCACGCACGCAAGAAACGCAACTTATCAAGGATGTAGAGACTTTTGAGGGTCATATCGCATGTGCCAGTTCTACTCGCTCTGAATTGGTTATTCCGGTCGTGAACGGGGCAGGTCGATTGTTGGGTGTGCTGGATATCGACAGCGATCAACCCGCTGCATTTGATCAAACTGATGCGGATAATTTGACGGAGCTTCTTAATACCGTGTTCACAGATGTCGCCTGACAAATATACAAATGTTTAGGTTATGAAAAAATCCTTTGATTTTTCACGCAACTTCGGGCTTTGTGAAATTTGACTGAGTAATTTCACGAAAGCCGCACCCTAGATGATTCAATCTGACGTCACAAAGACCAAGAGCCTTGGGGCTGATTTGCGTGCGCTTCGCAAATCTCGCGGCTTGACGTTGAGTGATTTGGCGGACGCGTTGGATCGCTCGGTCGGTTGGATTTCTCAGGTTGAGCGCGATCTCTCTGAACCTTCTGTCTTAGATCTGAAACAGATTGCAAAGATCTTGGATGTGCCCGTCTCGATCCTCTTTGGTCAGGCGCAAACACCTGCTCAAGAAGCAGGTGTGATCGTGCGTGCTCATGCGCGTCGACCCATTGGATCAAAAGAGCAGGGCTTGGTCGAAGAACTCCTTTCGCCTGATCTCACGGATGAATTCGAGATGGTGCATTCCACATTCGATCCCGGCGCTTTGATGGAAGACGCGGTGACGCGGCCGACGCAGGAAGTTGGATATTTGGTCTCTGGCACGCTTGATCTTGTCATTGATGGCCAAGCATTTACCGTCAAAGCAGGGGATAGTTTCCGGATCAAAGGTGTTTCTTATCAGTGGTCTAACCCTTACGAAAAACCTGCTGTAGCGATCTGGGTGATCGCGCCGCCAGTGTATTAGGGCGCGGGCATATGAGCTTCGAGGCATGGAGTATTTTCGCAATCTTTTGGGCGGTGTTTGTCACGACACCCGGCCCAAACGCGGTCAATTGCATCGCGAACGGCATGCAACTTGGCTTTGCGCGCAGCCTTTGGGGTGTGGCGGCGATCCTGACACAAGCGAGCCTTTTCTTGGTGCTGTCCGCGCTTGGCGTCACAGCACTTATCGCCGCTTCTGAAACTGGTTTTCTGATTGCGAAGTATATTGGTGCCGCATGGCTGATCTGGCTTGGGATCAAAGGTTGGATGGGCGCGAGAAAACCGGCTCCAAAATTGCCGCCGAGCACTGGCAGTATCTATGGGCGCGCTTTAGCAATTGCTGTGATCAACCCGAAAAGCGTGGCGGGTTATCTCGCGGCATTCTCGCAATTCGTGCAACCCAACGTTCCGATTCGGGAGCAAATGATAGTCATCGCTCCCACTGCTTTGATCCTCACAACGCTGAGTTATTGCGGATTCACCGCGCTGGGCGCTGGCTTGGGTCGCGCCGCATTGGGTGCAGTCTTCAACGTCTGGTTTAGGCGTGTGATGGCGATCTGTTTTATCATTTACGGTGTGCTGCTTGGCGGTGCGCAACTGAACAAAACCTAGGGAGAAACCATGGCTGACTTTCCAACAACGGCCCGCGTCGTCATCATCGGTGGTGGCGTCGTCGGCACTTCAACTTTGTACCACCTTGCTAAAGCAGGCTGGAAAGATTGCGTGCTGCTCGAAAAGAACGAATTGACCGCTGGTTCCACTTGGCATGCCGCGGGGAACGTTCCGAACTTCGCAGGCTCTTGGGCGGTGATGAACATGCAACGCTACGGCGCTGCGATGTATCGCACGTTGGGCGAAGATGTCGATTATCCGATGAACTACCACGTGACAGGGTCGATCCGTTTGGCGCATTCCAAGGAGCGCATGCAGGAATTCGAGCGCGTCGCAGGCATGGGCCGTTATCAGGGTCTGCAAATGGATATAATGACCCCGAAAGAGATGCAGGAACTGCATCCTTTCATGGAAACTCACGATCTAACAGGCGGTCTTTGGGATCCGCTTGATGGGGATATTGATCCGGCTCAATTGACACAAGCTTTGGCCAAAGGTGCGCGCGACGCGGGTGGTCGGATCGAGCGTTTCTGTCCTGTTACAGGTATTGATCGCGATGGTGACGAGTGGATTGTAAAGACTAACAAAGGCGATATTAGCTGCGAAAAAATTGTGAATTGCGCGGGGTATTATGCGCAGCGCGTGGGTGAGATGTTCAAGCCGCATGGGGGTCGCACGGTTCCGATGGTCGTCATGTCGCACCAGTATTTCCTGACAGGTCAATTGCCAGAGCTCGAAGCCTGGACCAAGGAAAAAGGTCACAAAGTACCGCTGCTGCGCGATGTGGATATCAGCTATTATCTGCGGCAGGACACGAACGGTCTGAACCTCGGCCCTTACGAGCGTAACTGTAAGGCCCATTGGGTCACGCCAGAAGATCCGATGCCAGAGGATTTCTCGTTCCAGCTTTATCCCGACGATTTGGAGCGGATCGAATTCCAGATCACCGATGCGATGGAGCGCGTGCCGTTGTTGGGTGAAGGCGGCATCGAGCGCAACATCAACGGACCTATCCCTTATGCGCCCGATGGATTGCCGATGATTGGCCCAATGCCCGGTTGCCCGAACGCGTTTGAAGGTCATTCCTTTACCTTCGGCATCGCTCAGGGCGGCGGCGCGGGTAAGGTGCTCTCGGAATGGATCATGCACGGTGAAACCGAAGATGACATGTGGGCTGTCGATCCACGTCGCTACACCGATTACACCGATCATGATCATTGCCTCGCGAAAGCTTTGGAGACCTACGGTCATGAATACGCGATGCACTTCCCGCATCACGAATGGTCAGCGGGTCGCGACAAGAAGCATTCGCCTTTGCATTCGCGCTTGCTTGAGCGTGGTGGTCAGATGGGCAGCTACAACGGTTGGGAGCGCGCAAATTGGTTTGCCAAAGACGGCGACGACACATCCGAGGAAAGCACGCAAACATGGGAGCGCAATGGCCCATGGGAAGCGCGCATCAAGGAAGAAGTTGAAGCGGTGCGCGACAACTGCGGTGTTCTGCCGATCACCGGCTTTTCGCGCCTCTCCGTGAAAGGCCCCGGTGCGCAGGACTATATCGACAGCTTGACCGCCTCGCGTTTGCCAAAAGTGGGTCGCGTTGGCTTGGCCTATTTCGCGGACAGCCGTGGTCGTATCGTGACAGAGACCTCTGTGATCCCGCGTAGCGAAGATGAGACATGGTTGATTACAGCTGCTCTCGCACAATGGCACGATGCTGAATTCTTGCGTCGCACCGCGCCTGAGGGCATCGAAATCATCGACAAAACGACAGACTATGAATGCTTGCTCGTCACAGGTCCAAAAGCACGCGACGTGCTCGCGGGTATCAGTGACGCGGACCTCTCCAAAGGCTGGCTGACCTATCAAGAAGCGAAAGTCGCAGGCAAAGACGTGAGCTTGCTGCGCGTTTCCTTCGCGGGGGAGCTTGGCTGGGAAGTGCATTGCGCCATGGGCGACGCGTGCGAAATCTATGACGCCGTCACCGCCGCAGGTGCATCGCCTTTTGGCATGTATGCGCTCAACTCTTTGCGGATCGAAAAAGGCTACCGTGCTTGGAAGGGGGACTTGTCCACGGATTACTCCCTGCTAGAGGGCGGACTAGATCGCTTCATCAACTTCAACAAAGAGCAGGACTTCCCAGGCAAGGCCGCCTTGTTGAGTGAAAAGCAAGCGGGTCGCAAGAAGGGTTTCGTCACGATGACGATCGATGACGACTGTATTTTCGATGCACCGTATATGTCCACGATTTGGAATGGCGATGAGGTTGTCGGCGAGGTCACGTCGTCTGCGATGGGCTACCGCACCAACAAGTGCATCGCGATTGGCATGCTGCGCGCGGACCTTCTTGAGCCGAGTACGAAGCTTGAGGTTGAGATCTTTGGCGCTCGATACGGCGCGACAGTTCAGCAAGATCAGCCCATGTGGGATCCTGCGAATGAAAGACTGCGTGCATGACCCACACGGAAGACGATATTGACTGGCATGACAGCCTGTTGTCGCGGTCCCTCCTTTTTTTGAAGGCCGCGTCGACGCTTTATGTCATCGGAATTGTGATCAGTCATTTCGCTCTGCCGCACGCCTATATCTGGGGCATCGCGACCTTCTTCCTGATCGCGATGCTCTTTACCTACCCCGCTGCCGCTTGGCGTAGCGGGAGCCACTTCTCACTAGAGCTGCGCGTCTTAATCTTCTTAGCCTTGCTCGGTCTGCTAGGCTTGTTAACTACTCCATGGCTCATCATCGCAGGCATCTTCGGTCATGGCGTTTGGGACCTGTTGAAACATCGCGGCCATGGAACGCCATTCTTTGGCTGGTACGTTAGTGTTTGCGTTATCGTGGACTGGTGTTATGCGGCGGCCCTGACATTCTTCTTACTGACAGGACCGATCTGATGAGCGAAATTACACTTCTCGATGGTGGCATGGGCCAAGAACTTATTCACCGTGCTGGCGACAAACCAACACCGCTTTGGTCCACGCAAGTGATGATGGACAAGCCCGGCTTGGTCTCCGAAGTCTCGCAAGATTTTCTGAGCGCTGGCGCGACGGTTGCGACCTTGAACAGTTATGCGATCCAGCGTGACCGCCTTGTGCCTGTTGGAATTGAAGACCAGTTCGATACTTTGCACGCGATGGCCCTGAGTGAAGCGCAAAACGCTGTTGCGGCGCATGGGTCTGGCCGTCTTGCGGGTAGCCTTGGCCCTCTGGGCGCAAGCTATCGTCCCGACATTCATCCAAGCGCGGATATAGCAGTTCCGCTTTACCGCGAAGTTGCGGAGAAATTCAAAGGCAAGACCGATCTGGTCATCTGCGAAACTGTTGTCTCGCTTGAGCACACGCGCTGCATCATTGAGGGCGCAAGAGCGGCTGAACTGCCGATATATTGTGCCTTCTCTGTCAGTGATGAAGACGGCAGCAAACTGCGCTCTGGTGAGCCTATTGCGGAGGCGGCAAAGATCGCGGCTGACTTGGGTGTTGTCGCGGTTCTGGCCAATTGCTCTGCGCCCGAAGTGATCCCTGCGGCGTTGGCCGAACTTGCTAAAACGGGTCTACCCTACGGTGCATACGCCAACGGATTTACTAAGATCAGCGATGGCTTTCTCGAAGAACGCCCCACAGTTGATGCGCTCACATTGCGCCATGATTTCACCCCTGAAAGCTACGCCGATCACGTCATGACGTGGGTCGATCAAGGGGCCACACTCGTTGGCGGATGCTGTGAAGTCAGCCCTGCCCATATTGCGGAAATCGCCAAACGCCTGCGCGCGGCTGGTCACACTATAATCTAAAGGAACCCACGCCCATGTCTCTTCCTGAAAAAGCCCGCGTCGTCATTATTGGCGGTGGCGTGATTGGATGCTCTGTTGCATATCACCTCGCTAAGCTTGGTTGGAAAGACATCGTTCTTTTGGAGCGTAAACAACTCACATCTGGCACGACCTGGCATGCGGCTGGCCTGATCGCGCAGCTGCGCGCGACAAAGAATATGACGAAGCTGGCGAAGTATTCTCAGGAGCTTTATGGGAATTTAGCGGCGGAGACGGGTGTTGAGACGGGCTTTAAGCGCTGTGGTTCCATCACCGTTGCGTTGACTGAAGAACGTCTCGAAGAGATCAATCGTCAAGCCGCGATGGCACGTTCTTTCGGGGTCGAGGCTGGGCCGATTTCACCCGAAGAAGTGAAAGCAAAGTACGAGCATCTCAACATTGATGGTGTCCACGGTGGCGTTTACTTACCTCTCGACGGGCAGGGCGATCCGGCCAACATTGCGCATGCTTTGGCCAAAGGCGCGCGTCAGAATGGGGCATTGGTGAAAGAGGGGTATCTCGTCACCAACATCCAGAAAGAGGGGCGTCGCGTTACGGGTGTCACTTGGGAAGATAAGAACGGCGAGACCGGTGCGATTGAAGCAGAGCACGTCGTCAACTGTGGTGGAATGTGGGGTCATTCCATTGGACGCATGGCTGGAGTGAACGTGCCGCTGCATTCTTGTGAACACTTCTATATCGTGACCGAAGCGATTGCGGGCCTTACGCAAATGCCTGTGCTGCGGGTTCCTGATGAATGCGCTTACTACAAGGAAGACGCAGGCAAGATGCTGCTCGGCGCGTTTGAGCCAGTCTCTAAGCCATGGACCTTGGACATTCCCAAGGACTTTGAGTTCGACCAACTGCCAGAGGACTTTGACCACTTCGAGCCGATACTTGAGGCGGCTGTCGAACGCCTTCCAATGCTTGCAGAAGCGGGCATTCATACGTTCTTTAACGGCCCTGAGAGCTTTACGCCTGATGATGCCTATCATCTTGGGCTTGCACCTGAATTAGATAACTTCTGGGTAGCCTGTGGCTTTAACTCTATCGGCATTCAATCTGCTGGCGGCGCTGGCTCTGCTTTGGCGCAATGGATGGATGAAGGCGATAAGCCATTTGATCTGGGCGATGTGGACATCTCCCGTATGCAGCCTTTCCAAGGGAACAAAGCTTACCTCTTTGAGCGTTCGAAAGAGACTTTGGGTCTGCTTTACGCCGATCACTTCCCCTATCTGCAAAAGAAAACCGCGCGAGGTGTGCGCAGGACGCCCTTTCATCACCACCTGATTGAGCGTGGCGCTGTCATGGGTGAACTGGCGGGGTGGGAGCGCGCAAACTGGTTCGCGCGCGAGGCGCAGGAGCCAGAGTATCAATACAGCTGGCAACGCCAGAATTTCTTCGACAACGTGCGTCAAGAACATATGGCCGTGCGTCAAGGCGTGGGCATGTATGATATGTCGTCCTTTGGTAAGATCCGCGTCGAGGGACGTGATGCTGAAGCCTTCATGAACTACGTCGGCGGTGGTGATTATTCCGTGGCCAATGGCAAGATCGTCTACACGCAGTTTTTGAATAGGCGCGGTGGAATTGAAGCAGACGTGACTGTCACTCGCTTGACGGAGCGGTCTTATCTGGTTGTCACGCCTGCGGCGACACGGCTTGCGGATGAAACATGGCTGCGTCGCAATCAAGGCGACTTTGAGGTGGTGATCACGGATGTGACCTCTGGCGAGGGTGTTTTGGCCATCATGGGTCCACGCTCACGCGAATTACTGGAAGCGGTGTCACCGAATGATTTCACCAATGCGAGCAATCCTTTTGGAACTGCGCAAGAGATCGAGATTGGCATGGGTCTCGCCCGCGCGCACCGCGTGACTTATGTGGGTGAGCTGGGCTGGGAGATCTATGTTTCTGCCGATATGGCGGGTCATGTGTTTGAAACGCTTGCGGAGCCGGGTCTAGAAATGGGCATGCGCCTGTGTGGGATGCATATGATGGACACTTGTCGCATCGAGAAGGGGTTCCGCCATTTTGGGCATGATATCACATCTGAAGATCATGTGATGGAAGCTGGTCTTGGCTTTGCTGTGAAGAAGGACAAAGCGAACTACATCGGCCGTGAAGCGATTTTGGCCAAGCAAGAGAATGGTCTTGATATGCGTCTATTGCAGTTCAAGCTGAGCGATCCTGAGCCACTTTTGTATCACGCGGAACCTGTGCTGCGCGATGGAGAGATCGTGAGCTACCTGACCTCTGGCGCTTATGGCCATCAGGAGGGGGCTGCGATGGGCATGGGGTATATTCCATGCAAGGGTGAAAAGCTTGCGGATGTTTTAGGATCAATGTTTGAGATTGATGTTGCTGGAACGCGTGTGAAGGCTGAGGTGTCTTCCAAGCCGTTTTATGACCCCAAGTCTGAGCGCGTAAAAGTATAAGCGGGGGGTAGCGTAAGATCACGCACCCTAAGTAAGGTGTTGTGCTTGGCACGCACCTGTCTTTCCTTTGGTGGACGGGTGCAGTAGCACTGCCATATGACACAACGCGCAAATGTTGATACACCGCAAGGTCTTGCCTTTGCTTTGACCGCCTACTTTTTGTGGGGGTTCTTGCCGCTCTACATCAAACTCCTCGCACATATCCCCCCTGTTGAGATCATTGCGCATCGTATAATTTGGTCCGTTCCGATCGCTGTGGTCGTGTTGCTTTTGTTGCGCCGCACTAAGGATGTGGTCACCGCTTTGAAAACGCCAAAGATGCTTGGCATGGCCTGCGTAACGGCAGCATTGGTCTCGCTCAATTGGGGCATCTATGTCTGGGCCGTCACCACCGGACACGCCATGGAAGCGGCGCTGGGCTATTATATGAACCCGCTTTTTAGCATCGCGCTTGGCGCGCTTTTGCTGGGTGAAAAGCTCAGCCGTGCGCAGTTGGTTGCCATTGGATTAGCTGCAACTGCTGTTCTGGTGTTGGTCATTGATGGCGGGGGTCTGCCATGGGCCGCGCTTGGCATGATGTTCACATGGGGCTTTTATGCGTTGGGCAAGAAGCAATTGCCGATTGGGCCGAACCAAGGGTTCCTGCTCGAAGTGTTGATCCTGCTCCCCTTTGCGCTCGCCTACGTCGCCTATCTCAGCACACTAGGCACATTGCATTTCGAACCAGTACTTAGCACAAACACTTGGCTCCTGCTCGGTTGTGGGGTCATCACCGCAGTGCCGCTGATGATCTACGCGAATGGCGCGAAACTCTTGCGCCTCTCCACCATTGGCATCCTGCAATACATCGCCCCAACCATCATTTTCCTGATCTCGGTCTTCGTCTTTGACGAACCTTTCGGGCGCGCGCGAGCAATTGCGTTTCCGCTGATCTGGTTGGCGTTGATCGTTTACACCACCTCAATGGTGCGCCAGATGCGCAAAGCTTAACTCAAAGCAGCTTTGTGTTTCAGGAACGTGGGGTCTTTCATCACGCGTGCATTCATCGTCTCGCGCAGCGCGCCGATGCTTTTGTGCGGACGCATGACGACCTCGAATGTCTCGATTAAACCCTCATCATCCAAGGTAATCAGATCGACGCCAACCGCATCGAGATCACCGATCTTACATTGAAACTCCAGCGCCCAATCTTTGCCGCTTCCCATCACACGGCGGTATTCGAAATCGCTAAACACTTGCCCCACATGACCCAACACTGCCGCAACTGCATTACGTCCCGTCCAAGTCGCGAAATAGGTCGGTGGCAAGAAATTAACTTGCTCTGTGAGCAAAGGCGCGATCTTGCTATCGTCCCCTTTGGCGACGACCTCTTGCATGGTGGTGATTGTGGGATGCATGGGAAACTCCTTTGCGGATAGCCTAGGCGCAAGATGTCGGCTTGAAAAGACGGCGCGCATCTGAGACGAGGGCGCATGGGTTCCGCATACAATCCCCCGAATGATCCCTTGGATATCATTCACGACGATCATGAACTTTTGATCGTGAACAAACCTGCGGGTTTGTTGTCTGTGCCGGGGAAGGGGGAGGAACTTGCAGATTGTTTGATTGCGCGTATCCAAATGGTGTTTCCGCAAGCTCTGCTCGTGCATCGTTTGGACCGCGATACGTCTGGCGTCATGGTCTTTGCGTTGACCCGTCATGCGCAGCGGCACTTGGGACTGCAATTTGAGAAACGTATGACGCAGAAGACCTATGTGGCGCGTGTTTCAGGGTTTTTAGAACCAAAGACTGGCGCGGTTGAATTGCCGCTTATTGTTGATTGGCCAAACCGTCCGTTGCAAAAGGTGTGTCACGAGACGGGTAAAAACGCGCATACGGATTATCGTGTAATGCGTTACGGCGAGAATGAAACTCGCGTGCGTTTGACGCCAAGAACAGGGCGTTCGCATCAGCTTCGCGTGCATATGCTCGCACTTGGGCATCCGATATTGGGCGATCCGTTCTACGCCTCTGGCGCTGCTTTGACGGATCATGGACGGCTGATGCTGCATTCAGAAGAGCTGCGCGTGAAGCATCCTGACGGTGGTGCGACGCATAAATTCCGCGCCAAAGCACCTTTTTAAAAATAATTTCGTGAAAACTGTCGGTTTCGCTAAGCTTTGTTCGTCTAGTATGTACAGACGTGCTTTGCGTTTGCTGCAACACAAAGGAAATACCATGCAATTTATGTGCCTCATTTATTCTGATCCCGCAAACGAGCCTGCTCACGGAACGCCTGAGTTTGGCGAAATGATGCAGGGGTACGGTACGTTCACCAAACATGTGCAGGACACCGCTAAATTCGTCTCCGGCGATGCTTTGCAAGGGACAGAAACGGCGACGACTGTGTCTGTGCGTGGCGAAAAGACCGAAACGATGGACGGTCCCTTCATGGAAACGAAAGAAGTGCTGGGGGCGCATTTTAGCTAGCTTAGTGAAAACGCTGGGTGATTTTCAAATGGCAGAAGATTGCCTGCAAGACGCGTTACTCAGTGCTTTTGAGCATTGGGAGCGCTCTGACCAGCCAAGATCGCCTGCCGCTTGGTTGTTGAAAACCGCGCAAAGTAAAGTAATTGATCGCATAAGACGCGACAGAGGTTTCGCGGCGAAAATTCCCGAATTGACATACCTTTATGAGCTGGAAAACAACGGTGATGACGCGGAGGAGAGCGCAATGATCCCTGACGAGCGTTTGCCAATGATCTTCATCTGTTGTCACCCTGCATTGGCGGAGAAGTCGCGTGTAGCGCTCACGCTTCGTGCGCTGGGCGGTCTGAGTACAGAGCAAATTGCAGCTGCTTTCTTAGACACAAGTGAAGCGATGCAGCGGCGGATCACACGTGCGAAAAAGAAAATTGCTGGAGCATGGATCGCCTATAAGGTGCCAGACGCAGAAGACTTGCCTGCTCGTTTTGTATAGGTTTTGCGTACGCTCTATCTGATCTTCAACCAAGGGTATGCAAGCCGATCCGGCAATGCTTTGACACGCGTTGATCTGAGCGATGAGGCGATCCGCTTGGTGCGTATCACCGCCAAGTTGATGCCAGAGGAATGCGAAGTACAGGGGCTTCTTGCGTTGATTTTGCTGCACGATTCTCGATGTGAAACACGTGTGAAAGAGAATGGAGACGTGGTCACGTTATAGCAGCAAGATCGAGCGCGTCAGAATAAAGATAAAATCAAAGAAGGCACGACATTTTTGCAGGTTGCCTTAAAGCAAGGACGCGCTGGCCCCTATCAGATTCAAGCGGCAATCAGTGGCGTTCACGCTTATAGCGCGGATTGGCAAAGCACCGATTAGGTGCAGATCGTTGCGCTTTATGGTGAGTTGCTGAAGTTTGAACCCACGTCCGTTGTACGGCTTAATCAAGCTGTTGCGATTTGTATGGCTGGCAGGCCTGAGAAAGCTATGGCGGTTCTAGACGACATTGAAAACTTGGAAGGATATGTACCGTTTCATCTTGCGCAGGCAGAGGTTCTGGAACGTTTGAGACGCGATGCAGATGCTAGACATGTGCTGGGTTTGGCGCTTGAGCACACGCAGAATGCCGCAGAAGCGCAATTCATACGAAACAAGCTCGGATATCTACACTAGCCAAAGAAAAATGCGCCAGAGTGTCCTCGGCGCATTCTTACACTTTAGAATTAAGCTCGTTTAGCTTTTGCCATTCCAGCCAGAAACGGCCTTGATTTCAAGGAATTCTTCGAGGCCATAGAGGCCACCTTCGCGACCATTGCCAGACTGCTTGTATCCACCAAACGGTGAACCCTGTGCAAAGCCTTGCGCGTTGGTTTCGACCATGCCAGAGCGCAAACGACGCGCCACGCGACGACGTTTTTCATCGTCAGGCGTTTGCACGTAGTTGGTGAGGCCATACGGCGTGTCGTTGGCGATTGCGATTGCTTCCTCTTCGGTGTCGAAAGGGATCATCGCAAGCACGGGGCCAAAGATTTCCTCCTGAGCGATACGCATGTCGTTCGTTGCATCTGCAAAGACCGTTGGCTTGACGTAGTAGCCACGGTTCAAACCGTCTGGGCGACCAAGGCCGCCGGCGACGAGTTTCGCTTCGCCCATGCCGACTTCGATCAAACCTTGGATCTTGTCGAATTGCACTTTGGAGACAACCGGACCGATGTGGCCGCCTTCTTCTGACGCTGGTCCTACATGAGTGTTGTTTGCGGCTTCCGTGACCACTTCGACAGCGCGATCATAGACAGAGCGTTCAACGAGCATGCGCGTTGGCGCGTTGCATGATTGGCCGGAGTTGCGGAAACAGCGATCTGCGCCGTATTGCATTGCCTTTTCGCCAGCGTCCGCGAAGATAATGTTAGCACCTTTGCCCCCGAGTTCGAGGCTCACGCGCTTGAGTGAGTCTGCCGCTGCTTTAGAAATCAGGATGCCCGCGCGCGAGGACCCTGTGAAGCTGACCATGTCCACATCTGGATGCACGGAAAGCTGCGATCCGACACCAACACCGTCGCCATTCAGCATGTTGAATACGCCCGCTGGGAAGCCTGCTTCGTGCATGAATTCAGCGAACAGAACGCCAGACAAAGGCGCAATTTCGGATGGTTTCAGAACGACTGTACAGCCTGTCGCAATCGCCGGAATCGCTTTCAGAACGATCTGGTTCATTGGCCAGTTCCAAGGCGTGATGCAGGCCACGACGCCGATCGGCTCTTTGAGCGTCATCTCAGTTTTCGTGTACTCAGAATCAAATTCGAAATCACGGAACGCTTTGATGAAACCATCAAGATGCCAGCTACCTGCGCCAGTTTGCTGAGCGCGCGCCAGATTTTGTGGGGCACCCATTTCCATGGACATAGCTTGCGCCATTTCTTCTTGGCGCGCGTTATACACTTCGAGTAATTTTTCCAAAAGCGCGAGGCGCTCTTCTTTGGAGGTTTGCGACCAGCTCTCGAACGCAATTTTCGCAGCAGCAACAGCAGCGTCTGTATCCGCTTGGCCACCCAAAGAAATGACTGCGCAATTCTCTTCGTTTGAAGGGTTTATCACATCGAAATCGTTCGCAACGGCTGGGTCAACCCATGCGCCATCGATGTAAAACTGACGGTGTTCCAGCATTGGAAAGCTCCTGTGAGATTCTCGTGTGCGAAGGGTCTCCTCGCAGATTAGCGGCACTTTGTCATCGTGTGCGCTCTGGCGCAAGGGAGGAGATGTAAGTGTCTTAACGAACGCCTAAGTTATGACGTAGGATATTCAAAGAGCGAAATGAAAGGATAAAATATGAGTCTTCGTATTAATGAAGTGGTTCCAAATTTCACGGCGGACACGGATCAAGGGGCGATAACGTTCCATGATTGGATTGGTGACAGTTGGGCAGTCCTGTTCTCGCATCCCAAAGATTTCACACCTGTTTGCACGACCGAGTTTGGCGCAGTTGCACAGTTGGCATCTGAATGGGAAGCCCGTGGCACCAAGGTGATTGGTGTGTCCGTGGACGGTGTTGAAGATCACAAAAAATGGAAAGGCGATATTGAAAGCGTTGCTGGCACGAGCGCTGGATTTCCGATTATCGCGGATGAGGGTCTTGCTGTTTCCAAAGCGTTCGACATGTTGCCCGCAGAGGCATATTTGCCCGATGGACGCACCCCTGCTGATAGTGCGACCGTGCGCTCGGTCTTTATCATTGGACCCGATAAGCAGTTGAAGCTGTCGATGACTTACCCCATGACGGTTGGTCGGAATTTCGCGGAAATCCTGCGTGCTTTGGATGCGCTTCAGACATCAGCAAAACATGGTGTTGCGATGCCTGCAAATTGGGAGTTGGGACAGGACGTGATTATTCCTGCGACGGTTTCGAACGAGGCTGCCATAGAGAAATTCGGAACATTCGAAATGGTGCTGCCTTACTTGCGCAAAGCACAATTGCCGTCCTGATTTCTAATCACCAATAGAAAAGGCCCGGCGAAATGACCGGGGCTTTTCTTTGAATATCAAAAACGATCTTAGAAGCGGAACGTACCTGTGATCGCCAGGTAGGGGTAAACGCCAAACGCTGAAAGCTCGTCGTTAATGTTATACACTTCGGCTGCAACTTCGTTTGCTGCAATTGCAGGAGCATCAACAGAGACGTTCAAGCCGCCCATACCAATTGCGCCGATTTCACCGCTAAGTTTGAACGTGCGACCAATGTTCCAGTCGTAGCCAACCGTCAATATTGGAGATACTTTGCGAGTGAATTCAATCTCTGTGCTCACTGTTTCACCGCTGTTAGCTGTAAAGCCGCTAACTTCGATTGGGTTCGCAGCAGTCGCTGTTGTTGAGCCGCTGAAGTTTGTGTTTGATACAAATGCACCACCAGAAACGCGGAAGCCTGAGCTACCTGTGTAGTAGTCAGCAAGCAATGCAAAACCACCAAGTTGGCCTGGCGTCGTATAGCTTACGCAGTCTACGGATTGTGTTCCATTGGCGCTAATGCCGCCAGCGATTACACCACGAACGGCCCAGTTTTGGTTAAAGCGATATGCACCTTCATGTGTCGCACCCATGGTGGACATTAAGGCCGAAACGAAGGTTGCTGTCTTGTGCAGATGCAGTGCTTGCAAGTAGCGCGATGGCAGCCGCGGTAAGAAGAATAGATATTCATAATATTGGCTCTACAAAAAATTACTCACCCCTGTGCCTCTGATGGATGCCTCAAGGTCAACTACAAGGCGAGTCAGTCCATGAAAATAGCCACAGATTTGCAACAAGGTCGCCAAGTACTAGAAAAACCCTCCGCCATGAGGGAATCAATGGCGAAGGGTCAGGCACTATCCGTGAGTGAAGGCACCTTTACGTGATTTGTATTTGCCTACTCTTAAGCAATGAATAACGGGGAAAAGCAGTGTGTTTCACCCCGTGCTCAATCACTCTGCGTCAAGCAAGCCTGACTTGAACAGCAATCCGGCCGCGACCGCACCAATGATTGGTGCAACGATGAACAGCCAAAGTTGTGCAATTGCTGTACCACCTGCAAACAATGCTGGCCCGATGGAGCGTGCAGGATTCACAGAAACGCCTGTCACGTTGATGCCAACCAAGTGGATCACCACGAGTGCGAGACCAATCGCGAGACCCGCCTTTGCGGACGGAGCGCCAGCGCCAATCGCGCCGAGAATGAAGACGAGGAACAAGAATGTTGCGACAACCTCAAACACAAACGCCGCGGCCATTGTGTATTCGCCAAGATATCCAGCGCCCCAACCATTTTGGCCAAGACCGTTTGCCGCAACCGTGTAGTCGGCTTTGCCTGTCGCGATGATCATCAGAACTAGGGCACCAGCAATACTGCCTGCAACTTGCGCGATCATATAAGGTACCGCGTCTGCGATACTCATGCGGCCGGATGCTACAACACCAAGTGTAACTGCTGGGTTGATGTGGCAGCCCGAAACGGAGCCGATCCCATATGCCATACCGATCAGCGCGAGGCCGAATGCAAAGCTAATGCCAGTGAGGCCAATGTCGCCTCCTGCTATAACCGCAGCGCCGCAACCGAATAGTACGAGTGTGAATGTGCCGATAAATTCAGCCAATGGTTTCTTCATGATCTGTCCCTTCGTTATTTTTGTGGGGGCAGGTATAACTACTTAAACATTGCTAACACGGGGAATTATGCTGGAGGTAAACGCAAAAAGCCCCAGCGTTTCCACCGGGGCTTTCTATAATGGTTTGTTGAGCGTCTTTTAGTCGTCCGACTTTTCAGCCGCTTCTGGCTTAACTTCTTCACCAGTTGCTTGGTCAACAACTTTCATGGACAGGCGAACCTTGCCGCGATCATCAAAGCCCAGAAGCTTGACCTTAACGTCCTGGCCTTCTTTGAGAACGTCAGATGGGTGGTTCAAGCGACGATTCTCAATCTGAGACACGTGCACAAGACCATCGCGCTTGCCGAAGAAGTTCACGAAGGCACCAAAATCAACGATCTTCACAACCTTACCGTCGTAAACCATGCCCTCTTCGGGCTCGGCTACGATGGAATAGATCATGTCGTAGGCTTTCTTGATGGACTCACCATTTGGCGAAGCAATCTTGATGATGCCTTCGTCGTTGATGTCCACTTTCGCGCCAGAGACTTCAACAATCTCGCGGATGACTTTACCGCCAGAACCGATGACTTCACGGATTTTGTCTGTTGGAACCTGCATGGTCTCAATGCGTGGCGCGTGCACAGAGAATTCCTGCGCGCCAGAGATGGCTTTGCCCATTTCACCGAGGATATGCATACGGCCGTCTTTGGCCTGCTCAAGAGCTTTCTCCATTATGTCAGGCGTGATGCCTGCAATCTTGATGTCCATCTGAAGGGACGTGATGCCGTTCTCGGTACCTGCCACTTTGAAGTCCATGTCGCCGAGGTGATCTTCGTCACCAAGGATGTCGGACAGGATCGCGTAGGAGCCATCTTCTTCCATGATGAGACCCATTGCAACACCAGCAACAGCGGACTTGAGCGGAACGCCCGCGTCCATCATCGACAAGGAGCCACCACAAACAGATGCCATAGAAGACGAGCCGTTGGATTCAGTGATCTCGGACACAACACGAACGGTGTATGGGAAATCCGTTGCCGCAGGCAGAACCGCCTGAAGCGCGCGCCAAGCCAGTTTACCGTGACCAATTTCGCGACGACCGGGAGGGCCCACGCGACCAGCTTCACCCACAGAATAGGGAGGGAAGTTGTAGTGCAGCAGGAAGTTGGATTTGAAGTTACCGTGCAATGAGTCGATGAACTGCTCGTCGTCTCCGGTACCCAAAGTCGTCACAACAAGACCTTGCGTTTCACCGCGTGTAAACAGGGCAGAGCCGTGTGTACGTGGCAAAAGGCCTGTCTCAGAAACGATTGGACGGATCGTTGTCGTGTCACGGCCATCAATACGCTTGCCCGTCTTAACAACGTCACCGCGAAGGATACCTGCTTCGAGGCCCTTCATTGCGGAACCAAGGTTGGCATCTGCAAGCTGCTCTTCTGTAAGCGCGTCTTTGATCACTGCGCGAGCATCGTTTACGGCTGTCGTGCGCTCTTGTTTGTCTGTAATCGCAAATGCTGCGCGCATGTCTTTTTCGCCAGCAGCTGCGACAGCAGCGGACAATTCGGAATAGTCAGCAGGTTGGAAATCGAACGGCTCTTTCGCGCAATCTTCTGCCAGATCAACGATCAAGTCGATCACAGGTTGGATTTGCTCGTGCGCGAAGTTTACGGCACCAAGCATTTCAGCTTCAGACAGCTCATACGCCTCTGATTCAACCATCATCACGGCGTCTTTTGTACCAGCAACAACGAGATCAAGACGCTGTTCAGGGTTCAAACGCAGGTCCTGCATGTCGTCAACAGTTGGGTTCAGCGTATATTCGCCGTCCACAAAACCAACGCGTGCACAGGCGATTGGGCCCATGAAAGGAGCGCCGGAAATCGTCAACGCCGCAGAAGCCGCGATCATAGCGAGCGTGTCTGGATCATTGTCGAGATCGTGGGACAGAACAGTACACATCACCAAAACTTCGTTTTTGAAGCCTGGGACGAACAGTGGACGGATCGGACGATCGATCAAACGTGCTGTAAGTGTTTCTTTTTCGGAAGGACGTGCTTCGCGCTTAAAGAAACCACCGGGGACTTTACCCGCAGCGTAATATTTTTCTTGGTAGTGCACGGTCAAAGGAAAGAAATCCTGACCTGGCTTTTGCTTTTTCGCAAAGGTGACGGCCGCCATAACGGAGGTTTCACCAAGTGTGGCAATGACGCAGCCGTCAGCTTGACGCGCAACTTTGCCGGTTTCGAGTGTCAGCGTATCATCGCCCCACTCGATTGATTTTTTCGTAACGTTAAACATGTATCGTTTCCTAGCTGGAAGCACTCCCGGCGTTCCGGGTCTTCCGTTCAATTAGTGGCCCCATTGCCACCGGCCTTTTCCATCGTTTTGTGCGCCAAGGCCAAAGCGTCACGTCTCAGATAGGGCGCGTTTATAGTAAATTTGTACGTTTGGGAAGAGGTCAGCTACTTGTCTTAAATGAACTTTGGCGGAGCAGCGCCTGCTCTAACAACAGGTTCAAGACCCATGCTAAGGTCACTGCCAATGCGATGGGCAAGCGTCGACCAAGCGTGCGCAATGTTTGGTTCTAAATTCTGTGCAAGTGTTTCGTCAAAAAGGGCGAGCCAGATGGGGAAATGATTCACATGGACGTTGCCAGCCGCTTTTTGAATTTGCATTGGATTGCCGTTGTATGAACGTTCTAGCAAGATCGCGTGATCTTCGCTTCTTGAATAGGCCAAACTTTCACGTGCAATGCGGATACAGGGCCAAGCGTTTCATGCGAGCGAACTTTGGCATAAAACGCTTCAGTCACACGCTCGATCTCATCCGTTGTTATGTCTAACCGTGCAAGCACTTATACAACGATGATCCATACAAAGATCAAAGCGATAACAAGATAGATCAATGTATTAATCATCCATCGGATCAAGGCCACGTCTCCTGTGGGATCAACGCCCAAACGTTCGCAGATCTTCGTGCCAGGCCAAAGGACCATATCAGAAATTTTCATGAGTTTACTCCTAAATAGGTATTTTAGATGCGGATTAAATAGATGTTTTATATGCGCATTGAGAATGCTAATTATGTGCTTATAAAAATGGACAAATTTTCAGACTACGCGTTACGTATCTTGATCTCACTGACCGCGCATGCGCCGGGCAAGTTGTCGGTGTCTCACATTGCGCGGATGTATGGGATATCAGAAAACCACCTTGCGAAGATCGCAACCCAACTTTCTAAGGGTGGTTTTGTGGTGTTAGAACGTGGTCGCGGAGGTAGTTTGACGTTGGCTGTGCCGGCTGTCAATATTTCGATTGGCACAGTTCTGCGCTCCTTGAAAAAAGATGAACCCGTCGCGGAGTGTTTTGGTGCCAATACCTCATGCGCGATCTTGCCCGCCTGTGGTTTGCGTGGCCCGTTGCTTGAGGCGCAAGAAGCGTTCTTTGCTGCTTTAGATGGCTATTCGCTGACGGATGTTGCAAAGGCGAAAGGGTGTTTGAAGGATTTGCTAGCCGTTTAGATCAACACAGTGGGGCCATCCGTACTCCGCACTGATTGCACAAAAAACACCCGCCTCAAAGAGAGACGGGTGTTTCTAATTCGACGGTAAGAGCTGGCGCTTAGCGACGCAAGCCCAAACGTTTGATTAGGTCTTGGTAACGTGCTTCGTCTTTCGCACGTGCGTAGTCCAGAAGCTTACGGCGCAGAGCTACCATCTTCAGCAGACCACGGCGACCATGGTTGTCTTTTTTGTGTGTTTTGAAGTGCTCTGTCAGTGTCGCGATGCGCGAGGACAGGATTGCAACTTGTACTTCTGGTGAACCTGTATCGCCTTCTTTGGTGGCGAATTCTTTCATCAGACGTGCTTTTTCTTCAGGCGTAATCGACATCGGGGTCTCCTTTAAGAGATAAAAGTGAATGGCGCAGGCCGGGATATCGTCCAGCAAGGCCCATGGAGAATCGTCTCTTTTCTAGGAGAGACAGGCGCGTTTAGGTCAGATTAGGTCGAAAAGAAAGCAAAAAACGCGCGCATAGCTACGCCTGTTCAACAAAGCTGATGTCAGACAGAGTTGGCGCGTCACCCGTCACTTCTGCAAGCGCGGTGCCGTTTGCTTGGATTAGCCAGCGGTCTGCTTGCTCTGCATCGCTTGAAATTCTCACCTCGGGTTCCACGTCGCCTGCTTCATAGACAAGCACCAAAGTGTCCTGCCCGCTTTCAAAACCCCAGATTTGCGCCGCTCCGTCCATGTTAGTGCTCAACACGGTTGCATCCGCACCTAGCCCGCCGGACACCTGATCGTCTGCCCCCGCGAAGATCGTATCATTGCCATCTCCACCATTGAGAAAGTCAGTGCTCTCGGTCGTCTCTTCCCAACTGTTCAACGCATCGTCACCGCCGCCTCCATTCAAGAGATTGCTTCCCTCACCGCCATCAAGAAGGTCGTTTTCTGCACTGCCAACAAGCGTGTCGTTGTCGAGGCCGCCCAAAAGTGTGTCGTTGTCTTCACCGCCATAAAGGCTGTCGTTGCCCTCGCCACCTGAGAGCGCATCATCGCCGTCATTGCCACTGAGCGTGTCGTTCCCAACGCCGCCATCAAGCGCGTCGCTTCCCTGATCTCCGAACAAGGCGTCAAACCCGTCATCGCCGGTCAATACATCGTTGCCGCTGTTTCCGTGGAGGACATCATCATCACCGCCACCTGCCATGACATTGTCGTTGCCATCAGCGCCGATCAGATCGTCAGCGGCATTGGTTCCAACCAGAAGATTATCGCCATCTGTTATTTCATTTGGATTGATTCGGGTGCCGCTGTCTTCATCCAAGTAGGATAAGAATTCCGTGCTCGTATCAGCGATTTGCGTAGTGAAGTCGTCTTTTAGGGTGTCTAGTAATATGCCATCGTCAGTTTCATCCGTGTTTGTACCGGGTTCGACAAGCGAGATAGAGCCAATCGCCAACATCCCCAAAAGACCATCTAAAATAAGCATCACGCACCTCTTTAAACCCCAATCAGGTGTTTGACGGTCAAAGTTGCGACGGGCAAATCTATTTAGATTAATTGGTTAACGTCTACGCGGTGCCGAAGCGGGAATTTCGATCCAGTCAATCAGCTGTTTGGTAAAGTCGCCGATGATGGGAATAAACTCGAATTGCGATAGCCACCAAACCACAAGCGACACCAATATTGACGCGCCCAGAACGGAGCCAAGACCAAACGCAAGGCCACGTGTGAATTGGAAAAGAATGAGCTTCCACAGAGAGTTATGAACCCGAATTAAGCGATGTTCGTTGAGCGTTTCAAGTTCCGCCGTGAGCTTGTCGAGGCGCGTGTTCGTATTATCAGTCATTGGGTAAATCCCAGCGTTGTGGTTGTTCTGTATAAGCGATGTAGAGCGGGTGTTTTGGATGGCCCGCCTTGCTGAGACCGAGGTGGTAAAGCGGTTTCCCAAGTTTGCACAAAAGCTGCTGAACTTCTGCCCCACGTGCCAAGTGCGCCCCATGCGTGCCCCATGCGACGATGATTTGATCAGAGGTGCGGCTTGCGTCCAAAATGGCATCATCGTTTGCTGGACCGATTGGATCAGCAGCTGCCTTCATCTTGCGCGGATCGGTGTCGCGCCACGCAAATATGTTGGTCACACTGAAACTGCCAAATCCAAGTGCGCGTGCACGACGCTCGCATCGCTCAACGGTTGGATCATTTTGCACTTCAGTCGCTGTCGAGGGGTTGAGCATGATGAAACACACATGCTTGCCAGCGCTGTCCCACACGCGGCTAAGGGAATATCGATATTGCTTGCAATCGGAATAAACCGCAGTTGAGGGCGCATCACCTTTGGTATGTGTTCGCGTGATCATATGCGCCGTTATGCCTGAAACGTGCGAGTGTGCAAATCTGTGTAAGTGTGTCGCGAAAGTAAGAAAGGACATCAGATGAACCTAGGCGCGTTTTCGATCAGCTTGACGGTAAAGGATCTTAGCAAATCCATCGCATTTTACGAGGATCTTGGCGTTACGCACTTTGGCGGCACAGTCGAGCGTGGTTATGCGATTTTGAAAAACGGCGAGAGCTTGGTCGGGCTGTTTAAAGGGATGTTTGAGACAAACACGTTAACGTTCAACTCCGTTTGGGATCAGTCCGCGCAAAATGTTGATCCGTTCGATGATGTACGTGCAATCAAGGAAAAGATGGTCGCCGCAGGACATGTGATTGAGCATGAGCAAGGTGGCGAAGAGGGGCCTGCGAGTTTCGTTGTGGTTGATCCTGATGGTAATCCGATCTTGATCGACCAGCACCGCTAGCTCGGGCGCACGAATACGCGTGACGGGTGCAATTCGCCTGCTTTGTAGATGCCCACGGCAACAGCTTGCCCATTGAGGGACGCCCAAGCCTCGTCGCCGCATTCAATGCCATCTGCGGCGAACACCATGCCGGGATTGCCGTTGCGCAATTTGGTCGCTCCTTCCTCAGAGCATCGCAATTCAGGTAGGTTATCAAGCCCAATTTCAAGAGGTTGGATATGATCGTCCAGCGCTGGCGTGCGCTCTAGCTCTTTGATCAGCTCCAGGCTGACTCCATTGCTCGCGACAAACGGGCCAGACCAAATACGACGCAATTTTAGGACATGCCCGTAGCTCCCTAACGCAGCACCCAAGTCGCGCGCGATGGAGCGTACGTAGCCACCTTTGCCGCAGGTCATTTCCAGCTCCACATGATCTGCATCAGGGCGGTCAATTAACAGCAGTTCTTCAACCCAAAGCGGGCGCGCAGACAGTTCAACATCCTCACCATCGCGCGCAAGTTTGTAGGCGCGCTGTCCGTCAATTTTCACCGCGGAAAATTTTGGTGGCACCTGTTGAATGTCCCCAATGAATGCGCTGAGCGCTTCTGTGATCTCAGCATCTTCTGGACGCAAATCACTTTTCTCAATCACTTCACCTTCGGCATCATCAGTATTGGTCGCTTGGCCCAAACGCACTGTGAAACGGTAAGCTTTCAAAGCATCGGTGATATAGGCTACAGTTTTTGTCGCTTCGCCCAAGGCCACCGCCAAAACGCCCGTCGCTTCAGGATCAAGCGTGCCAGCATGGCCTGCTTTCTTCGCCTCAAGCGCCCATTTCACTTTATTCACAACGGCGGTCGATGTAATGCCCGCAGGCTTGTCGATAACTATCCAGCCGGAAATATCGCGACCTTTGCGTTTACGTGCCATGGGAGTGTCCTTAATTACCTGAGCGCGCCGACTAGCCAATTGGCGCGCGCCCGTCAATTACTCTGCGGGGATAACCGTGCCAACGATGGGGCCTAGTTTGTTCCAGCCAACGCCGGAGGAGTCGATCTCAGGCGCATAAAGTCGCGAAATATTGCCATCAAAGAACAGCGCGTTCGGGGTTTTCAGAACATCACGATAAAAAGTGCCGAACTCGTGGAAGGTCACGGTGTTACGCGAAATCGCAAAGGTGGCAATACGGCCATCCGCGCTAGTGCCAACGCCATTGCGGAGGTAGCGCGACGTGCTGTCGATCAAGAAGCGTGGGTGCAGGTTGCCATCAATCACCAACATCGGGCCAGATTGGCTGGCATAGGTACACAGAGGCGAGCGTTTGGCGAATTTGCGCGCTTCGATCACATCAGCGCGGTTTTCACTGATGCAAAATACACCATTGGGCAGCAGGCCAAAGTTGCCTGGACCATCTGATGTGATGACGCGTTGCTCTTGCTTGCCATTCTCAAGGTAAAATCCAACAGGTGAGCGGTCTTCGTGATACATGCCCGCGTTCATCGCAAAGCCCAGCCTTTCGCCGTTGTCTTTCAGCGCAGAATTTACGGAGGAAAAATAGCCATGCACTTCGTCCGCGTCGTCTTTCAGAAACAGGCGTAGGTCCTCGCTGGCAAGGTCTACATCGCAGACCACAAAGCGGTTGCCTTTATAGATTTGCTCACGACACTCTGCGGCGACTAAGGGCGACGACAAGCAGATTAAGAGTGCGGTGAGCCAGAGCTTCATTCGTCTTCTTCGTCTCGTTCGGTCGCGCGCTCGATATCCGCGCGCACATGCTCTTGCTCAAACAATCGGCGTGTCTCATCCATTTTATCAAATGTCTCATCAAGGCGGAAGCGCATGTCAGGGGAGTGTTTCAAAGCGAGCTTTTTGTTGATCAACTGGCGCAATTCGCCTTTGTTTTTGGCGAGCAATCCGATCACATCGTCTTTGCCTTCTCCCCCAAGCGGTAGTGCATAAACAGTGGCAACACGTAGATCAGGGGACACGCGCACCTCACCTATTGTCACAGACAAGCGGTTGAGATCAGCGTCATGCAAATCGCCACGTTGCAGGATTTCGGACAGACCACGACGGATCAATTCGCCAACCCGAAGTTGGCGCTGCGATGGGCCGGAGCCGCTGGAGTATGATTTCTTAGCCATGAGCATCACTTAAGCGCTCTTGCCGCCTTTGCCAAGCTGCTGTGCGCGGGTTAAGAAGGGGTAACGAGATAAGGAATATTGCGATGACTGAAACGCCTGGAATTGTTGTGACTGGTGCCTCTGGCCGTATGGGGCAGATGTTGATCAAGACCATTCAGGAAAGCGATGCCGCGCATCTTGTTGGCGCTTTGGAACGTCCCGGGCACGATTGGGTTGGTTGCGATGTTGGCGTTGCCATGGGGGGGGCTGAGGTTGGTTTGCAGGTCACCGATGACCCTTTGGAGGTGTTTGCCAAGGCACAAGCGGTTATTGATTTCACTTCTCCGGATGCGAGCGTCGCTTTTGCGAGCCTCGCCGCGCAAGCGCGCGCTGTTCATGTGATCGGTACAACGGGATTCGAGGATCATCACTTGGCTGCATTCACCGCTGCTGCACGGCACGCCACTATTGTGCGGGCGGGCAACATGAGTCTTGGGGTAAATTTGCTGACCCAGCTGACGAAAAAAGTCGCCGCTGCGCTTGATGAAGACTTCGACATCGAAGTGATCGAAGCGCATCACAATATGAAAATAGATGCGCCCTCTGGCACCGCACTCATGCTTGGTGAAGCCGCAGCCGAGGGGCGCGGTGTTGATCTCAAGGACGTGCGCGACAGCGGGCGTGATGGCATCACCGGAGCGCGCAAGCGCGGCGACATTGGCTTCACTGCTATTCGAGGTGGTGATATTGTCGGCGAGCATGACGTGTTGTTCGCAGCTTCTGGCGAGCGGATTGTGATCCGCCACATGGCCACAGATCGGCGTGTTTTCTCACGCGGTGCGCTGAAAGCGGCGCTTTGGGGGCAAGGTAAGGCACCGGGCGAATATGATATGCTCGATGTGCTTGGTCTTTGAATTTTCTTAAATTTGGCAAAAAGCCTAGCTAGATTAGCAGCGGCAACGCGTAGAAGTTTGATCCAGTCTGGCCGTCTTGGCGTATGGTTTGTAAATCGAAGGAGTTTTGTTTCATGTTTAGACTCAGCGCACTTGCCATTGCTCTGGTTGCCACACCCGCGTTTGCAGCCAATTACACGAAGATCAATTACAAGACCGAGTTCGTGAAACTGGTGCAGGGCAAAATGCTCACACGCCCCTTGGTAAAGCTCCAAGTGTCTTCCGCAGGCAGCATCAAAGGTCGCGGCGCGATATGGGATGTGAATGGTCAATGGACTTGGCAAAACGGCTATTTCTGTCGCAACTTAAATTGGGGGGGCATGGAGCTAGGTTATAATTGCCAAGAGGTTGGCTTGTCGAACGGCAAAGTCCGCTTCACGTCTGATGAGGGCACAGGTCAGTCCGCTGAGTTCAAGCTGCGCTAAGCCGTTAGAAATCGACTGCGATTCCCTTTTTCTCCCAATCACCATAGCGCACGGGCTCAGGCCCATTGCGTCCACCGAGTTCCGGCGCGAGATCTAGCACTTTTGCGGTCTTGCGACGTTCCTCTGCTTCAGCCAAGGCGCGCTGGGCGGCGGGAGGCAGATCGTTGTTCTCTATGTCGGCCATCTCAGCGCTCCTTTCCAAGGGGTCATCCCCTTGATATACGCCGCGAGACAGGGTCGGCAAGCAGTGCAAAGGCGATTTAAATGGCAGATAACGGTGTAGCTGCGCGACGCGCAGCGGCAGGATTGCTGGAACAAGTGCTTGGTGAGGGCAAAATGCTGTCTGAAGCGCTGGGTGCCCCTTACATGCTGCGGCTTGCCTACGATGATCGTGCGCGCGCACAACGACTTGCGTCTGAAACGCTGCGCTCACTGGAACGCGTAGATCGTATCATGAAGCCGTTTTTGCGCAAGCCGCCGCCCCTTGCGGTTCATAATGTCCTGCGGATCGCGACCTATGAGCTGTGCACAGGCGGTGCCGCGCATGGTGTTGTGAATGATGCAGTCAGCAGCGTGGGTGCCAACAAGCGCACTGAAAAGATGAAGGGCTTGACCAACGCAGTTTTGCGCAAAGTCGTCGACAAGGGTCCAGAGGAATGGGCGAAACTGCGGGTTCCGCGTTTGCCAAAATGGCTGCGCGCCCCGCTTTCGCAAGCATATGGCCATGAGAGCATCGGTGATATCGAGCGTATGCATTTCGCGGGTGCGCCGCTAGATTTGACGCCAAAGGTTGATGCGCAGGCTCTTTCAGAGGCGGTTAATGGCGTGGTTTTGCCAACCGGATCAGTCCGCATCAAAGAAGCAGTGCAAGTGTCTGCTTTGACCGGTTATGACGCGGGCGATTGGTGGGTTCAGGACGCAGCGGCGGCCTTGCCTGTGCAAATTCTTAAACCACAAAGTGACGAAGCGATCATCGATCTGTGCTGTGCGCCCGGCGGTAAAACCATGCAACTTGCGGCAAGTGGGGCCAATGTTACGGCTGTTGATAGCTCTGATCGACGCATGCAGCGGGTGCGTGAAAATTTGGAGCGCGCAAAATTGTCCGCTGAGTTGGTTGTTGGTGACGCTTTGGAGACCAGCGGTCAATACGATGCAATCCTTCTTGATGCGCCCTGTTCCGCGACCGGTACGATCAGACGTCACCCAGATTTACCTTTGGTCAAGGACGGTTCGGAATTTGGGGAGCTGATCGAGCTGCAAGCGCAAATGCTTTCCCATGCGATCACGCTTCTGAAACCCGGTGGACGCTTGGTTTTTTGCACATGTTCGCTTTTGCCGGATGAGGGCGAATGCCAAATCGAGGATCTTCTTGCGACACATCCAGAGCTGGAGATTGATCGCGAGGCCTTGAAGCGCGATGGGATCGAGGAGGCATGGATCACCGAAGAGGGTGGATTGCGACTGCGACCCGATTATTGGGCAGAGCAGGGCGGTATGGACGGCTTCTATATCGCACTATTGCGCAAACCGCTTTGAGCGATGATTTTCAGCGGTGACTCTTAGCTGCTCTCGCAATAAGGTGATATTAATCACCGCGCCACAAGAGCGCATAGGGCAGCGCAGATGTCTAAAGGTAGCAAATGGTCCGTGCGGGCAACCCGTGCGATGCACCGCGTTCACGCGCGGCTTGTCACTCGTCAAACGGCGGCGACAAGATTTGTGTCGCAACCTGAACCACGCACTATTGGCAGCTTTGCAAAGGGTCGTCAGCTTTGTGCCGGAAACATCATGTTCGCGGGGCATCTAGTAGAAGCGCCCAAGACAAGCCTATGGAAAATTCCTGCTCCTGATGCAGCGTTTGCGCAAGATGCGCATGGCTTTAGTTGGCTTGATGATTTGGCCGTGGTTGGTGATCTGGAGGCGCGTGAAGCTGCGCAAACTTGGGTTTGGGACTGGATCGTGACTTATGGTCGCGGCAAAGGACCAGGCTGGGTGCCCGGACTTACAGGGCGCCGTTTGATCCGCTGGATAAACCACGCGTCGTTTTTGTTGAGAGGGCAAGAGGCGAATGCGTCAGAGCAATTTTATCGCTCCCTCACGCAACAAACGAAATTTTTAGCGCGTCGTTTGCATAAAACCGAACCGGGGCTCGCACGGTTCGAGGCCTTGGCTGGGATGATCTATGCTGGTCTGTCTCTCAGCGGCATGGAGGCGCATGTAAATCCGGCAGTCAGAGCCTTGGCGCGCGCGTGCACTGATCAGATCGATGCGGAAGGCGGGATTCCTACGCGTAACCCTGAAGAGCTGCTTGAGATCTTTACACTTATCACTTGGGCCGCAGTCAGCTTGCGCGAGGCGGGGATCATACCGCTGCAAGAACATCTTGATGCGATTGAACGCATCGCGCCAACCTTGCGGACATTGCGCCATGCCGATGGTAGCCTTGCGCGCTTTCATGGCGGTGGTCGTGGTGTGGATGGGCGCTTGGATCAAGCCCTTTCCAATTCTGAAGTGCGCCACACGGCACCAGACGGTTTGTCTATGGGATTTGCTCGCCTCTCAGGTGGGCGTACAAGCTTGATTGTGGATGCCAGCGTACCGCCGAAGGATGTCTCCTCGCACAATGCACATGCCTCAACTCTCGCGTTTGAGATGACGTCAGGGCGACGCCCTTTGATCGTGAATTGCGGGTCTGGCAAGGTTTTTGGTGAGGATTGGCGCAGCGCAGGACGTGCGACGCAGTCGCATTCTGTGCTTTCTATTGATGGCTACTCCAGCGTGCGTTTTGCAGCGCGCGGTAGCAAGAAACGGAAATTAGAGCTGCTGGTCGACTGTCCCAAGCATGTCCCCGTGCAAGTGAGTGACGCCCCGGATGGCGTCCGTTTGCAAGCGGGCCACGATGGATATGACAGCACACATGGTCTGACCCATGCGCGCACGTTGGAGTTGACCTTCAACGGGCGTGGTCTTGCGGGTGAGGATATGCTGCTTGCCATGAAAGATGCTTCCAAGAAGCGCTTTGACAAGCGCATGGATGAGTTTAGCCTGCAAGGCGTTGCGTTCTCGATCCGCTTTCATCTGCACCCAGAGGTCGATGTAGCGCTGGATATGGGGGACACGGCCGCGTTGATTGCACAAAAAAGTGGCGAACTTTGGGTGTTTCGCCATGATGACGTCGCAAATCTTAGCCTTGAGCCAAGCGTTTACCTTGAAAAAGGGCGACTTCAGCCGCGCGCGACAAAACAGATCGTTTTAACTGGGCGCGCAATGGACTATGCGACGCGTATTCGGTGGTCGCTTTCCAAAACGCAGGACACTGCGGTTGGTGTGCGCGATCTTGTACCGGATGATGAACCGCAATTTTTATCATAGGACGATGCCCTCATGACTGACCTTTCTCCGATCCGCCGCGCTTTGCTTTCTGTGTCTGACAAAACAGGCTTGATCGAGCTGGGACAGGCTTTGTCAACTCGTGGAGTTGAACTTCTCTCGACTGGTGGAAGTGCCAAGGCGTTGCGTGATGCTGGCCTTGAAGTACGTGATGTTGCGGAAGTGACTGGTTATCCAGAGATGATGGATGGACGCGTGAAAACGCTGCACCCTGCGGTACATGGTGGCTTGCTGGCGCTGCGCGATAATGATGCGCATGTGGCCGCGATGGATGAGCATAACATTGGCGCGATCGATCTTCTGGTTGTTAATCTTTACCCGTTTGAAGAGACAGTGGCGAAAGGTGGCGACTACGAAGACTGTATCGAGAATATCGACATTGGTGGCCCTGCGATGATCCGTGCTGCTGCGAAGAACCACGCGTTTGTGAGCGTGGTTGTGGATGTTGAAGACTATGCTGGGTTGTTGTCTGAATTGGATGCGAACGACGGTCAAACGACCTATACATTTCGCCAAAAGCTGGCACAAAGGGCTTACGCGCGCACGGGTGCGTATGATGCGGCTGTGTCGACTTGGATGGCGGACGCGCTGGGCGAGGTCGCTCCGCGCCGCCGAGCTTTTGCTGGAACGCTCTCGCAGACCCTTCGCTATGGAGAGAACCCACATCAAACAGCTGCGTTCTATACTGATGGAACAGAGCGCGCGGGCGTTGCGACGGCGAAACAGCACCAGGGCAAAGAGCTGAGCTACAATAACATCAACGACACGGATGCTGCTTTTGAATTGGTGGCGGAATTTGACCCTGCCGACGGAGCAGCCTGTGCTATTATCAAACATGCGAATCCCTGTGGCGTCGCTTTGGGTGGATCGCTGATTGAGGCGTACAAAAGTGCGTTTGATTGCGACCGCACTTCTGCGTTTGGTGGAATTGTCGCCCTAAATCAGCCGCTTGATGAGGAAACGGCGAACGAGATTGTCGGTACCTTTACCGAAGTCGTCATCGCGCCGGGCGCTTCCGATGCCGCGCGTGCTGTGTTTGCGAGCAAGAAGAACCTTCGCTTGCTGACCACTGATGGTCTACCTGACAATCGCGCTGGTGGTCTGACCTATCGCCAAGTCGCAGGTGGGATGTTGGTTCAAGACAAAGACGTTGGGTTTGTCGGTAAGGATGATCTGAAAGTGGTGACCAAGCTTGCCCCGACTGATGAACAAATGCGTGATTTACTGTTTGCTTGGAAGGTTGGAAAACACGTGAAATCGAACGCGATTGTCTATGTAAAAGACGGCGCAACTGTTGGTGTTGGCGCGGGTCAGATGAACCGTCTTGATAGCGCGTTGATCGCCGCGAAAAAGGCAGAACGTATGACAGAGGTACTTGGACTTGAGTTGCCGTTGAGCGTTGGATCTGCTGTCGCATCTGACGCGTTCTTCCCGTTTGCGGATGGTTTGATGGAAGCGGCTGCTGCGGGTGCCTCGTGCGTTATACAACCGGGAGGGTCTATGCGCGATGATGAAGTGATTGCAGCAGCTGATGAAGCTGGGCTGGCCATGGTGTTTACGGGTATGCGCCATTTCCGCCATTAAGAAACGTTAAAGGAGGACGCAAATGCGTCTGGTGTTTTGGGCAGGATTTTGGGTATTTCTCGCGGATCAAGCGAGCAAATATCTCGTGGTTCATTGGATGAACCTGCGCGAAGAAGTCAGCATTGACGTGTTGCCTCCTGTGCTTAATTTGCGCATGGCGTGGAATTACGGCATAAACTTCGGGTTCTTTTCGGGTGACAGTGATTCAACGCGTTGGATCCTGATAGGCATTGCAATCATCATCATTGCTTTTGTGCTTTATTGTTTGCGTAAGGAAGAATTCGGCAAGATCGGCTTGATCAGCGCCGGCATTTTGATCGGTGGTGCGCTGGGAAATATTATTGACCGTATTCTCTACGGTGCCGTCGCTGACTTTCTCAACATGAGCTGCTGTGGCTTCACAAACCCGTTCTCTTTTAACATCGCCGATATCGCGATCTTTGCGGGTGCGTTTGGCATGGTACTTTTTGCGGGCGACACTAAGGAAGAGGCTTAACCCCATACAATCGGCGCAGTTTCGCGGGCATTGAAAAAGCCTAGGTGACGCCGCTGATTCTATAGGTTAAAAGCACTGATAACGGAGCGGAGTTTAACCATGCGACCGGCGAGCAGTTTGATCCTTATCTTGGCCCTGAGCCTTTCAGCGTGTGGCGATACGACCCTGCGCGACTTGAACGATCCCGCAGCGGGACCGGAAGAGTTTGATATTATTCCAAATAAGTCTTTGGAAACACCTGACAATTATACCGCATTGCCAGTACCAACACCTGATCAGGCAAATCTTGCGGATGCCACACCGAAGAAAGACGCGGTCGCAGCGCTTGGCGGTCGTCCCTCTTTATTGGACGCACAAGGCCCCGCGCGCACCGATGCGGCTTTGATCGCGAGTGCTTCGCGCTTCGGGGTGCCCGCCGGTATTCGTGAACTAACTGCTGTGGAAGATGCAGAATTTCGCAAGCGTCGTGGTCGTTTCTCCAACATTCGCCTGTTTAAAACGGATCGTTATGGTAGCGTATACAAGCGTCAAACATTGGATGCTCAGAAAACCGTCGAGATGTATCGTCGAGTTGGACGAAAGACACCGACTGCGCCTCCCGCGAATTAAAGTTCTCTCACGAAGCTGTCAGTACGCTTGAAACATCGCCCGCGGCACGTAGGTTGAGACAAAGACAGACCCAGCGTGAGGAAATACAATGCGTTTTGGACTACGTTTGGCAGTGCCCGTGCTGGCGCTGTTTTCCGCCCCTTTGAGCGCGTTTGCAGAAACGGTGCGCTGGGATGATCAGGTCAGCACGTTCAATTTGGACAATGGTATGGAAGTCGTCGTGATCGAAGATCACCGCGCCCCCGTCGTTGTGCACATGATGTGGTATCGCGCTGGATCTGCGGATGAAAAACCGGGTGTTTCCGGCGTCGCGCATTTTCTGGAACATCTGCTTTTCAAAGCCACGGACACTATGGAAGCAGGCGAGTTTTCCAGAACAGTCGCCGTGAATGGCGGCTCTGACAATGCGTTTACGTCATATGATTACACGGCCTACTTTCAGCGCGTAGCCTCGGATCGTCTTGAACTGATGATGAAGATGGAAGCGGATCGTATGGTCAATCTGCGCCTCACGGAAGCGGATATTCTGACGGAACGTGAAGTGATCATCGAAGAACGCAACCAGCGCACTGAGAATGATCCCGGTGCGTTGTTTGGTGAACAAGCGAATGCCGCGCTTTACATGAACCACCGCTACGGCGTGCCGATCATCGGATGGCGACACGAAATGGAAACGTTGGAGCTGGAAGATACACTTGAGTATTATGAGCAGTTTTATGCGCCCAACAATACAATTCTGATTGTTGCTGGTGATGTCACACCAGAGGAAGTTAAAGAGCTGTCCGAGCGTCATTACGGACCGCTTGCTGCAAACCCAGATTTGGAGTCACGCGTACGCCCGCAAGAGCCTTTGCACAATGCAGAGCGTCGCATTTTATTTGAAGACCCACGCGTCGCGCAACCCTATGTGCGTCGCTCCTACCTCGCGCCTGCACGCGACAGTGAGGATCAAAAAACTGCCGCAGCTTTGATGCTGGGGGCCAATCTCTTGGGGGATGGTCAGACATCTTTCATGTCGCAAAAACTCCAGTTCGAAGAGAAAATCGCCGTGTTTGCCAGCGCATTCTATCGCGGCACTTCTTTGGATGATGCGAGTTTCACAACTGTTATCGTGCCTGTTGAAGGTGTCAGTCTCAACGATGCAGAGGCGGCGATGGACCGCGTGATTGCTGAGTTCATGGAGGTGCCAATCGATCTGGATCACCTAAACCGAATTAAACGCGCGATGCGCGCAAGCGAAGTTTACGCGAAAGACAATGTGCAGGGTTTGGCTAATCGTTTTGGGCGTGCTTTGACTTCGGGTTTGACAGTGAAAGACATTCTTGTGTGGCCAGACGTAGTCGAAGGCATCACAGAGGATAATATCAAAACGGCCATGCGAGACGTGTTGAATAAGAAATCATCAGTGACAGGATGGCTCACATCTGGTGCGGAGGCAGTGCAATGAAACAATTTTTCTATAGCTTAGTTACAGTAGTGACGATCATTGCCGCGCCGCTTCGTGCGGATATTGATGTCCAAGAAGTGACCTCGCCACTGGGTTTCAAAGCGTGGCTTGTTGAGGATCACACGATACCTTTCATGTCTTTGCGCCTTGGTTTCAAAGGTGGTGCATCTTTGGATCGAGCAGGAAAACGTGGCTCTGTTAATTTGATGATGGCTTTGCTTGAAGAGGGTACGGACGATCTGGACGGACGCGGATTTGCGCGTGAAGTGGATGAGCTTGCGGCCTCCTTCAACTTCGACGCCTCCGGCGATTCAGTCAGCGTTTCCGCGCGCATGCTCAGCGAAAACCGTGACGCGGCGATTGCGCTATTGAAGGGTGCAGTGGCTGCCCCGAATTTCGATCAAGTTGCGATTGATCGTGTCAAAGGGCAGGTGCTTTCTATCCTGCAATCTGATCTCAAAGACCCCAATGAAATCGCGCAAACTGCGTTCAACAAGGCGGCATTCGGGGATCACCCCTATGGCAGCACTTTAAGTGGCACAGCAGTGTCTATCGAAAGTCTAACGCGCAAAGACATCCAGAATGCGCACCGCGATACGATGGCGCGTGACCGTGTGTTTGTCAGTGCTGTTGGTGATATTACAGCCGAAGAACTTGGTGCGTTGATGGACACCTTACTCGAAGATTTGCCCGAAACGGGTACGGCGATGCCAGAGCGTGTCGAGTTCGGGCTTAAGCCTGGAATCACCGTTGTTCCTTACGAGACGCCACAATCGGTTGCGCTGTTTGGCCATCGTGGGATCAAGCGGGACGACCCTGATTTCTTTGCGGCCTTTATTGCAAGCAACATCCTTGGTGGGGGCGGTTTAGACAGCCGCTTGATGGAAGAGGTACGCGATAAGCGCGGCCTGACCTACGGTGTCTATTCATTTCTCTCCGCACGTGATCATGCGGAATTGGTGGTGGGGCAAGTGGCTTCTGCCAATGACCGTGTCGGCGCTGCGATTGATGTGATCAAGGATGAATGGGCGCGTTTGGTCAACGAAGGCGTGTCGCAAGAAGAACTTGATGTGACTAAGACCTATCTGACTGGTGCCTATCCATTACGCTTTGACGGCAATGGTCCGATCGCGAACATTCTTGTTGGGATGCAGATGCAGGGTTTGTCGAAAGACTACATCAACACGCGCAACGACAATGTGAATGCGGTGACCTTGAAAGAGATCAACCGTGTGATCAAAGACGTGTATTTGCCGGATGATCTGCACTTTACTGTCGTGGGTAAACCCGAAGGTTTGGAGTAAGAAAGAGCGCCCTTTTTACGGGGGGTTCTCGGTGTTTTAAAGGTTGGCGAAGAAGCTGATTACAGCGTCCGAGATAAGCGCGTGATTCGCGATATGCTCGTCTGTGCCGCCTTCACACAGCTTGCCGTCGCCCGGACTTCGTCCTCTAAGATGTTCGTACCGCGTTCTGTAAAAACCCCTAGAAAATCGAAACGCGTGAGGCTTGCAGGCTCGATGTAGCGCACATTATCCTTGGGTAATGAAGCGACCAATGCGCGACTTTCGCGATAAAGATCAAGGGATCCCATTGATGGCTTTGGCGCACCGATCACCAAAAGTGGGGTCTTGATGATAGCGAGGGTTTCGGGCGCGAAGGTCTGCGTGCCTCCCAAATCAAAGACCGCAATCGCTTTGATGCGAGGATCGCTCAGATCTTGTTCCATCGACACAATGTCCTCTTCGGTTTTCGCGATACGCCACATTTCACCAATTTTGCAGATCAACTCGCTCGGATCGGTTGCACAATCGGTTTTGACCTTGTCGCCATCATACAGCCCATCGGTAAGCCACACCGCCGTCCAGCCTCCAAGGGAATGTCCGCCCATAAATATGTTCTTTGGATGAATGCGCGGCGCGAAGGTGTCGTCGCTTAACAAATGGCTGATTACTCGGGACACATCGTGCGGACGTTCCCACAATTGTCGCGCATCGTCCGTGTCACGCAGCCAAGTCGACGTGCCAGGATGGCTCAACGAAGCAACGATATACCCCTTTTGGTGACCAGAGCTTCAGTAAGCCAGTTTTGGTTGAGCTCATTGCCGTACATGCCATGCGATAGAGCGACCAAAGGGTGCTGTACCTCAAGCGGCGTCGCCTTTTTTCGGCGTCCACACCCACCCCAAACTCCGTTGGATTGGATGCGTCTCATAGGCCCATCGTTCTAAGCCGGCTACCCGACAGACTCTTTAATGGGGCGGTCTTTCTGAGCGTCTTTCACTTTGATTTTTGCCATCCCATGACTTGATCCTCTGCGTGCGCTTGCCCCGCGCCAATCAGTAAACTGAGGCAAAGAATGTGAATTATTCGTTTCATGTCGAGCTCCGATATGTTTGCGTCATACCAAATCGAGTGCTGCGCAAACGAGGGTCTCGCAATCGCTTGAGGCCGCAAAACATGTCCTGAAATTTATCTAGGACAGCTCAAACGTGAAAGAGGACATATGCAGGACACGGCTCGGCTGGTTTTACCATTGTCTATTCTGACCGCACTGCTCGGTGGTGCGATTGCGGCGTTGATCCTTCGCCTTGATCGGGGAAGTCGTAGCGCGACGGTGTTATTCGCATTTTTATTCGCTTTGCTGAGTTTCAGTTCGCTCTTGGTCAGGTTGCGATTTGGTTATGGATTGGAACAGTTAGCCTTGATCCAGCGCACGTTGCCTTTGCTTGTTGGGCGTTGCTTTATTTTGGGTTCGCAGCGTTTATGATGCCGAAAGAACGGTTCAGTCGCGTGGTGCTGCTGCACCTGAGCATTGCATCTATCGTGATTGCAATCGTGCTACTGTCGCCCAAACCGATCTATGCGCTCGATTGGGTGATAACGCTCAGCTATCTGTTCTATTTTGTCGCGCTTTGGCGTCGCGGGCCAGATTATTTGATCCACGCCTATTTCGATGTCTCGCAAAGGGTGTCCAACTAGATGCTGCGTGGCATGGTTTTGCTGTTAGAGATCTTGCTGGTTGATACAGTGATAGCGCTTGATTCCATGCTCAACGAGGGACGCAATGCGAAGACGCTGATCTCGCTCGCCTCGATCCCGTTTTTTATTGGATTGCTTGCCTTCATCTTTGTGCTGCCCTCAATGATGTCCGCGCCACGCGCGAAGAGTGAGGCGTTATTGCAGGGCGAGCGCGATGATAATGTGAAATTAGAGCAAGAGGTGCGAGAGCTGCTGATGTCGACGCAGCTGTATCTCGAGCCTGATCTGTCAGTGCAACGTTTGTCGCAACGTCTTCATGTGATGGTGCGTGCGCTGTCGGTTGCCATTAAACGAACGCAAGAAATAAATGTGTCGCAGTAGGTGAATTGGTTTCGGATGGAGCATGCAGCAGATCTTTTGCGCGGCACGGATGAAAGCGTGGCAAAGGTCATGGCGCAGTCAGGGTTTCTGACGCGGTCTAACTTTTACCTAGAATTTTAGAGGGTCTACGGGTGTTCCCCTGCGGCATACCGCAAGGGAAAATAGTGCTAAGCGTCCGTTGCTAGATCAAGCCAGCGTGGGCCATGCCTGCGTCGATCATTGTTTTGGTCTCACCCATAAGGCCAACCAAAGGTGAGCGCACTTCATCGCTGCACAGGTCCAACTTGGACATCGCATACTTTGCACCAACAAGGCCGGGCTCTGTGAAGATGGCCTTGTGAAGCGGCATCAATTGATCGGTAATTTCCAGCGCCTTGGCGAAATCACCTTTAAGCGTCGCCGCTTGCATTTGTGCGCAAAGCTTCGCCGCGACGTTTGCGGTGACCGAAATCATGCCGAGACCACCATGGGCGTTATAGCCAAGCGCTGTTGCATCTTCACCGGAGAGTTGGATGAAATCCGTACCACATGTGAGACGCGTTAAGGGCACGCGTGCAAGATCGCCTGTTGCGTCTTTGACGCCAACAATGCGTTCTAGCTTGGCCAATTCGCCCATTGTCTCAGGCGTCATATCAACGACGGAACGGCCTGGAATATTGTAAATGATGATCGGGATATTCGTGCTGTCGTGAATCGAGGTATAATGTGCGATCAAGCCGCGTTGCGTTGGCTTGTTATAATACGGCGTGACCACAAGAACCGCATCGGCACCCGCTTTCTCGGCGCTTTGCGCAAGACGGATGGATTCGAGCGTGTTGTTGCTACCTGCACCCGCAATCACAGGCAGGCGACCGGCAGCGGCGCGCACAACTTCTTCGACGACTTTATCGTGCTCATCATGGGTTAGCGTCGGGCTTTCGCCGGTGGTGCCAACAGGAACAAGTCCGTGCGTGCCTTCACCAACATGCCATTCGACAAGTTTTTTCAGTGTATCCAAATCCAGCTCGCCGTTCTTGAACGGCGTAATCAATGCGACGTTTGAGCCTTTAAACATGACACGCTCCTCTTCGTGTTGGCGGACGCAGGGTCCGGATGCAAAAAAACAGCCCAAGAGAACATGCACGTGTGCAATTATGAATTGCGGCCAGCGCTACAGAGGCTAGGTTGTGCGGTGTCTATCCTTTGTCATTGAACGAATTGCAAGCCATGATGCGTTTAGCCCTTTTGCTTTTTTTTACGCTGTGCGCTCCGATTTTTGCGCGCGCGGACGGTCATGTTCAACTCACCCGCGCCTATGAGGCGATGAAAGTGGGCGATTGGACAAGCGCACGCACGATTGCCAGTGGCGTAAGCCCCATCGCTTATGACTTGATCGAATGGCATCGTTTGCGCGGTGGCTTTGGCACGCCTGAAGAGGTGATGTTGTTTCTGGACCTCAACCCTGATTGGCCGGGTTTGGATTGGCTGCGTCGCAAAAGTGAACCTGTGATGCTGGACGCAAGCAATGCTGATATCTTACTGTTTTTTAAGGAAGATCTGCCCCAAACTGCCCAAGGTGCCTTGGCGCATGCGCGTGCTTTAGAGGCAAGTGGTAATTCGGGTAGTGCGGACGCGGGCATTGTTCTTGCGTGGCGCAGTATGGCGATTGGGCCGCAAATCTACGCGCAGATGTTGAAAGAGCACGGCGATTTGCTGGCGGAACACCACATCGCACGCCTTGATATGCTGCTGTGGAAGGATTGGAAAAGTGACACGGATCGGATGTTGTCTCTGGTGCCTGAGGGCTATCAAAAGCTCGCGAAAGCGCGTCAAGGTTTGCGCGCGCGGGTGAAGGGAACGGATGCTTTGGTCGCCTCTGTTCCTGCAAACTTGCAAAACGATCCTGGTCTTTCGTTCGAGCGTTTCGTTTGGCGTTCGCGCAAAGGCCGCCAAGAAGATGCGATAAAGCTGGCTTTGGCATCAAGCAAAAGTGCGAAAACCTTGGGTGAGCCTGAGCAATGGGCGAATAGACGCCGATTTTTGTCGCGTCAGTTGATGCGCAATAAAGATTACAAAGAAGCCTATGCCTTGGCGAGCCAACATCATCTATTTGAAGGCTCGTCCTTCGCAGATCTCGAATGGCTAAGCGGCTACATCTCTCTGCGGTTTCTGAATGATCCTGCGAAAGCGTTGACGCATTTGCAAGCGCATCAAGGTGCTGTAGTCACCCCGATTTCGCGGGGCCGTGCTGGCTATTGGGTTGGTCGCGCGCAAGAGGCTTTGGGCAATGCGAAAGCTGCAAAAGCATCTTATTTGGATGGAGCAAAATACCAGTCGAGCTTTTATGGATTGCTTGCGGCTGAGCGCGCGGGAGTTGGTTTTGACAAAAGCCTTGGCGGACAAGCGTCCTTGCCAGATTGGCGCAGCGCGAGCTTTTTGGGATCGACAGTGTTCCAAGCGGCAGTTCTTGCGTTGCAAGCGGGTGAGTTAACGGTGTCGGAGCGGTTCTTCACCCATCTCACTGAAAGCCTGAGCCCGCTTGAAGCTGCACAGCTTGGTCAGGTTGCGATTGATCTCAATGAACCGCATATAGCTGTTATGATTGGCAAACGCGCGGCGAGCGGCGGTGTGACAATCCCTGCACCGTATTATGCTGTTCATGATCTTGCGAAGTCGACGCATCCAATTGCGACGGAATTTGCGCTCGCCATTGCGCGCCGTGAAAGCGAGTTTGATCCAGTCGTCGTCTCTGGTGCAGGCGCGCGAGGGTTGATGCAAGTGATGCCTGCGACAGCCCAAAACGTCGCAAGCGAACTTGGCATCGATTATGCAAAAGAAAAGCTTACAAGCGATTGGCGCTATAATGCGCAGCTTGGAACGGCTTATCTGGCGCGTTTGTATAAGCAATTTGGCAGCAACCCTGTGATGATTTCTGCCGGATACAATGCGGGCCCTGGTCGGCCAGTGCGGTGGATGGAACTTTACGGCGATCCTCGTAAGGGCGAGATTGAGATCGTTGATTGGATTGAACACATTCCTTTCCGCGAAACGCGCAACTACGCGATGCGGGTGACGGAAAGTCTGCCAATCTATCGTGCGCGTTTGGGGCAGGACCCATTGCCAAAGCCGTTCTCTAAAGAACTCGTTCAGATGCGTTAGCTCAGCGTTGAGCTCGTCGAACGCTTCAACTCGCTCTTGGAATATGCGATGCTTGATGAAGGTTTTTTGTAATTATTGTCACGTCAGAGTTACAACCTGAGGATTTAGGTGCTTTTGCAGTGGTTCTTCGATCAAGGCATATTAGTTGACGTTTAAGAGTTTATCGCTGGTGGGTATTGTGACGTTATTGACTTCGATTTGGACGCGCCTTGCGTTGCTTTTGGCGCTTGCGGCGCTCGTTCCCGGTTGTGCGCAGCCGGGGCCGGGGCAAATTGAGGGCAACGTTTTTGATCCTTACGAAGCGAATAACAGGCAAACGCATGAGTTAAACCATGCTTTGGACAAGGCGATGGCTCGGCCCGTTGGAGTCGGCTACACCAAGATCATCCCTGATGATCTTGAAGACGGTATTGGCAACTTCGCCTCTAACCTGAGCTTGCCAAGCACAATTGTGAACAACCTATTGCAGGGCAATGTGGAAGGCGCGTTCCGCAATTCTATGCGCTTTGTTTTTAACTCGACCCTTGGGTTTGGAGGTTTGTTCGATGTTGCTGGAGATTTTGATCTCAATGAGATTGGCGGCGACTTTGGTCAAACACTATATGTTTGGGGTGTGCCAGAAGGCGCATATATCGAACTACCGATTGTTGGCCCGTCCACGGAGCGAGCCGCACTCGGTAAGGCTGTTGATCTCTTCACCAATCCTTTGAGCTATGTTTTGCCGAACCCGGATAAATACATTGGTACTGCGGCAGGAGTCGCGTCAAAGGTGGGGGATCGCGGGCGCTACGCCGAGACGCTCGATTCTATACTTTACAACAGTGCGGACAGCTACAGCCAAGCGCGCAGCATTTTTATGCAGAACCGTCGGTTCCAGTTGGGCGATGGCGACGCTGCAGAAGAGATCAACCCGTTTGATCTGAATACAGAAGGGTTCTGAGCATGACACAAGTTTCACGACGCAAGGCCACAGGCCTTATCGGAGCAGCGCTCGCCACGTTTACAGTCGCGCCAACACAAGCCGCGGCTCTGGACACGGTAAGCGCGAAGAAATTGGTCGATGCTCTTGTTGGCGAGATCAATCGCGTCATTGCATCGGGAAAATCTGAGCAAGCGATGTACAAAGATTTCAAACGCATCTTCGCGAAATACGGTGATACGTCTTATATCGCGGCTTATGCGATGGGCAATGATGGTCGCCGTGCTAGCGGTGCGCAGAAAAAGAAATTCTCGGCCGAGTTCCAGACCTATATTTCGCGCAAATACGGCGCGCGCTTCCGTGAGTTTATTGGCGGACGCTTGGAAGCTAAAAGCGTGCGTCCTGTGAAAAGCTGGTTCGAGGTGACAACGACTGCGTTTCTACGTGACGAAGCGCCATTCACTGTGACTTTCCTCGTGTCCAATCGCACGGGACGCGACAAGTTCTTCAATATGTTCATTGAGGGCATCAACCTGCTACTCACTGAGCGCACGGAAATCGGTGCGATGATCGATCGTCGCGGCGGTAATCTTGATAAAATGATCGCTGATCTACGGACAGCTAAGTAAGCTTCGGCTATAGCTCTTTATCTGTCGATGATGATCTCTTTACGCTGCCTGCGAGGCGTAACTGGTCCGTGGCTGCCGCCCAAGCTTCTGAGGACGCGTTGTAAAACCGTATCGGCGACGCCATCTGTCGGGATCGGTTCGAATTCACCATTGCGTCGTTGTTGTTGAGGTTGCTGACGCACAGGCGTAGGGGCGATCATTGGCAGTGGTTTTGACGGCAAGCCTTCGTGTACACGGACCATAACCTCGCGCCAGATTTCAGCGGGAAGGCCGCCGCCTGTCACGCCCGTGAGCGGCGTGTTGTCGTCATAGCCCATCCACACCCCTGCAACGTAATCCGCAGTAAAGCCGATGAACCAAGCATCGCGCGCGGCTTGTGTCGTGCCAGTCTTGCCCGCTGCTTCGCGATCAGGAAGGGCGGCGCGACGACCCGTGCCTTGGCTCACCACACGTTCCATCATGTAGATCAGTTTTCCTGCCGCCTCATCACGGATCACGCGGTTGCGTATTCCACCTCCGCTTCCCATCAAAGGTTCGCTATCACCGAGCAAGCTCAACTCGACGAGACCGTAAGGAGCAACAGACGATCCACCATTTAGAATGCCGGCGTAAGCGCCTGTCATCTCGATCAAAGTGCTTTCTGACGCACCAAGCGCAAGTGCGGGGCCTGCTGCAAGATCATTATCAATGCCAAAATCGCTAGCAACTTTGCGCACGTTTTCTCGCCCCACAAGTTCTAACAACTTTACAGCAGGAATGTTGAGCGAATCTTTCAGAGCATCGGTCAAAGTCACCGCGCCTTTGAATTCCTTTGTGTAATTTTTCGGAATCCAAGGGCCGGAGCCGGGGATGTTGATCGTCAAAGGCGCATCAATGATTATTTCATTCGGGCTATGGCCCAGTTCTAGCGCAGTTGCATAGACGAATGGTTTAAAAGCCGATCCCGTTTGACGCATTGCGTGCGTTGCACGGTTGAAACCTCCAGAAACCTTGGTGTTGCGTCCGCCGACCATCGCGCGCACGGCGCCATCTGCGCTCATAACAACAATTGCCGCTTGGGCTTTGCTTCCTTCACGTACTTTATTGTCGAAGATGTGTGTCAACGCCTCTTCGGCACCCGCTTGCAGGCGGCGATCCAGCGTTGTTTTGATAATCACGTCTTCTGTGGTGTCGCGGGTAAAGAATTCTGGTCCGCTATCCATGACCCAGTCTGCAAAGGCGCCACCTGCTTTGGCTTGGGCCGCTTCAGAAAGCTGTGCAGGCGCAATGCGTGCGATGTCTGAATCTTTCTGACTAAGGTATCCCTGATCAGCCATAAGCCCGATTATGACGGAGGCGCGCTCTTGCGAGCGTTGTAGATTATTCGTGGGGGCATAGCGTGTTGGTGCCTTCAATAGACCTGCGAGCATTGCTGCCTCTGCCGCATTGATATCCGCGCCTGATTTGCCGAAGTAACGTTTGCTCGCAGCTTCAAACCCACGTGCGCCAGCGCCAAGGAAAGCACGGTTCATGTAGATGTTGAGGATGTCGTCCTTGGTGTATTTGACCTCCATCGCCATTGCGAACAGTGCTTCTTTGGCTTTGCGCCACATGGTCGTGCGTCGGCAATCGGCCTCGTATTCTTTTTCGCTTTTCCATGTTTTGTTGTCATAGGGCACTCCGAGGCACAGTAGCTTCGCGGTCTGTTGGGTGATTGTTGAACCACCATGACCAGACAAAGGTCCGCGCCCTTCACGAAGATTAATGCGCACTGCGCTCGCGATGCCGCGGGGACTAACGCCAAGATGCCAATAGAAGCGTTTGTCTTCCGTCGCGATGATCGCGTTCGTGAGATGCGGGGAGGCGGTGTCAGTGGTGATAGCACCGCCAAATTGATCGCCGCGCCAGGCGAAGACCTCGCCATTGCGGTCCATCAAAGTAACGGAGCCGCGCGCGCGACCGTCAAGAAGATCATTCGCTTCGGGAAGTTGTAGGACGAAATAAGTGATCGCAAGGCCGAGAATGACAGCGGTGACAAACCCAATACGCCAAGTGAAGCCCCAGATAAGCCGAACGATCCAGCGAAACAGCGTGACTATCCAGCCAATTGGGCCGCGCATTGGCTTGCGTGCCGCGCGTTTCTTGCGTGGTTTTACTACTTTTTTCTTCGCAGGTTTTGCTCTGCCATATCGCCTTTCAGCGACAAGCGGAGATTTCCCGCGTTTCTTTTGAACCATTTAATGAACCTGCTCGGATCTCTTCGTTCCGATGATACCGTGTCGCGCCGAAGATGTTGAGCATAGATTTGCAAAACATATTTGATTAAAAAATAGGCAAATAAATATTTAAGACTAATTTTTAGGCTTTTTACCTCAAAAACTCTTCTAATGCTGGGCGACTTTCTTCCAACTCATCCTCATGCGCGTTCTGCTGTAGGCGGATCCGAGGGATTCGACCCTCGCACTTACGAAAGGTTTTCAAGTGAAACTCATCATAGCAACAATCAAACCATTCAAGCTGGAGGACGTCCGTGAAGCGCTCACAGATATTGGCGTGCGCGGCATGATGGTGACAGAAATAAAAGGCTTCGGCGCGCAATCCGGGCATACAGAAATTTACCGCGGTGCGGAATATGCCGTGAACTTTGTGCCAAAAGTTAAGCTGGAAATCGTCATTGGTTCCGACATGGCCGACCAAGTGGTTGAGACGATCACAAATACAGCGCGTACTGGCAAAATCGGCGATGGCAAAATTTTCGTGCTCGACGTGGCACAGGCCGTGCGCGTGCGCACAGGCGAAACAAATAACGACGCGATCTAAGCGCGCATTTTGAAGGATACGGATATGAAAAAGACGACACTTTTGAGTGCAACCGCGCTGTTAGTGATGCTCCCGAGTTTGGGGCTTTCACAAGAGGCGGATACAACGCCGACAAATGCTGAGATCGGCTTTATCTTCACGACATTTATGTTCCTTGTTGCGGGCTTTCTGGTCTTCTTCATGGCCGCTGGTTTTGCGATGCTCGAGGCGGGTCTTGTGCGCGGTAAAAACGTGACGATGCAATTGACAAAGAACATGGGTCTCTTCTCGCTTGCGACGATTGTTTACTATTTCATCGGCTACAATTTGATGTACCCGGGCGATGGTTGGTCGATCACTGGCGTGCTTGGTGCGTTTTCACCAACGGCGTTGGAACCAGTTGGTTTGGAGGGTACAGAGCCTGATCTGACTTATGCTTCTGTCGGTTCCGACTTCTTCTTTCAGTTGATGTTCTGCGCGGCGACAGCGTCGATAGTGTCGGGTGCATTGGCGGAGCGTATAAAACTTTGGCCTTTCCTCGTGTTCACGATAGTCCTTGTTGGCCTTATCTACCCAATCCAGGCAAGCTGGAAATGGGGCGGTGGTTTCCTTGATGGCATGGGTTTCCAGGACTTCGCGGGTTCCACGGTTGTACATTCTGTTGGTGGCTGGGCAGCCCTTGCTGGCGCGCTTATCCTTGGTCCACGTATCGGCAAATACAAAGATGGCCGTACTGTTCCAATGCCAGGTTCCAACCTGACACTTGCAACGCTTGGTACGTTCATCCTGTGGCTAGGTTGGTTCGGCTTTAACGGTGGCTCCCAGCTTTATATGGACAGCGCTGCGAACATTGCTGACATCTCCCGCATCTTCTCCAACACAAACGCAGCTGCGGCTGGTGGTGCAATCACTGCGATGATCCTGACACAGCTTCTCTATAAGAAGCCTGACCTGACGATGGTTCTGAACGGCGCACTTGCGGGCCTTGTGTCCATCACGGCTGAGCCTTTGACACCTTCCCTTGGTGTAGCAACCCTTATCGGTGCTGTGGGTGGTGTGATTGTTGTCTTCGCGGTTCCATTCCTTGACAAGCTGAAGATCGACGATGTTGTTGGTGCGATCCCTGTCCACCTGTTCGCAGGCATCTGGGGCACAATTGCGGTAGTGTTCACGAACGATGCAGCCTCCCTTGGTGTTCAACTTTACTCCATCCTCGTGGTCGGCATCTTTACCTTTGTTGTATCTGGTGTGGTTTGGTTCATCCTGAAGGCGACAGTCGGCATCCGTGTCAGCGCAGAAGCCGAGATCACTGGTCTCGACATGAGCGAGCTGGGCATGGAAGCCTATCCTGAATTCTCGAAAGGTTAACTTCCCTAATTTTTAAGACCTTAGCCCGAGCAGAAATGCTTGGGTTATTTTGTTGGTTAACGCCGTTTTGAGACGTGGCAGAATCGCCGACTTCTATGCTATTAGTAGCGGTATGAGCAAACTTGCCCCCAACATGAGCGATACACAGCCTGTTATTCGTCAACTTGACGACGCTGCGATCAACCGTATTGCAGCAGGTGAGGTTGTCGAACGTCCTGCCTCTGCGGTTAAGGAGTTGGTTGAAAACGCAATTGATGCGGGTGCGCATCGGATCGAAGTGGCCTATGCTGATGGTGGCAAAACGCTGATCCGTGTTGTTGATGATGGGTGCGGGATTGTTCCCGACGCTCTGCCGCTCGCGCTGTCACGTCATGCGACTTCCAAGATTGATGGCAGTGATCTGCTCAACATTCATACGTTCGGATTTCGCGGAGAGGCGTTGCCCTCGCTCGGCGCTGTCGGACGTCTGACAATCACCTCGCGTGCAGCGGGGCATGATGCGCATGAGATTGCCGTGAACGGCGGTGCTATGAGCCCAGTGAAACCTGCGGCTTTGTCCAAAGGTACGGTTGTTGAGTTGCGCGATCTGTTCTTTGCCACGCCTGCGCGTCTTAAATTCATGCGCACGGATCGCGCGGAATCCCAAGCGATTTCAGATGTTATCAAGCGCCTCGCCATGGCGGAGCCGTTTGTCGGATTTACGCTGCGCGATGTGACGGGTGGTGGCGAAGGTCGCGTGACGTTCCGAGTGGATGCGGAAAACGGCGATCTGTTTGATGCGCTTCATGGGCGACTTGCTCAGATCATTGGCAAAGAGTTCGCGGATAATTCCCTGCGCATCGAAGCAGAACGCGAAGGTCTGCACCTGACGGGTTTCTCGGCCCTGCCGACTTACTCGCGCGGCTCTGCCGTCACGCAGTATCTGTTCGTGAATGGCCGTCCTGTGCGTGACAAGCTTCTCTACGGTGCTTTGCGTGGCGCTTATTTCGATTTCCTCTCACGTGATCGTCATCCAGCTGCGGCTCTTTTCCTCGATTGTGATCCACAATTGGTCGATGTGAATGTGCATCCTGCAAAGTCAGAGGTGCGTTTTCGAGATCCGGGTTTGGCGCGTGGTTTGATTGTATCTGCGCTGCGTCATGCTTTGGCCGATGCGGGTCATCGCGCGTCTACGACTTTGGCTGATGCGACTTTGGGTGCCATGCGACCTGAAGTAACTGGCCCCGCGCGCGTGTATCAGATGGATCGTCCCTTGCGGGGGGCTATGCGCGCGAGCTATCCAGCGCACGCACCTGGATTTGAGACAGCAGGGTTTGAAGAAACTGCGGCCGTGTTTAGTCGTGTCGAGCCCGTGATTGAAGACACACCTACAGAGCAATTCCCGCTGGGCGCTGCACGTGGGCAGGTGCATGAGAATTACATTATCGCGCAGACAAGCGATGGGATGGTGATCGTCGATCAACACGCGGCCCACGAGCGGTTGGTCTATGAAAAACTCAAGACCCAAATGGCTGAGAACGGTGTTGCAGCGCAAGCACTTCTGATCCCTGAGATTGTCGAAATCTCTGATGGCGATTGCGCGCGCTTGATGGAGATTGCGAGCGACCTTGACCGCTTTGGTCTCGGCATTGAGCGTTTTGGTGGCGGCGCAATAGCTGTGCGCGAAACGCCTGCGATTTTGGGTGAAGTGAATTCAAAGGCCATGCTCCTCGACATCTTGGACGAACTTTCGGATCAGGGCGAAAGCATCGCTGTGCAAGCCAAGATCGAAGCGATCCTAAGTCGTGTTGCCTGCCATGGCTCGATACGCTCTGGTCGTCGTATGCGCGGTGAGGAAATGAATGCGCTTTTGCGTGAAATGGAAGCGACGCCGCATTCGGGCCAATGCAATCATGGACGCCCGACCTATGTGGAACTAAAGCTCGCTGACATTGAACGGCTGTTTGGACGGACGTGATGACGATTGATTTTGAAGACCCGTTTGTGTTAGCCGCGATTGCGGCTGTGTTGGCGTTTTTGTTGATTTTTGTGCTGTTGATTATGGCGCTTCGCGCTGCAGGACGTGGTGCGCGTTTGGTGGAACCTTTGGCCAATCAGATGGGCATGTTGGGTCAACGTGTGCAGTCTATTTCCGATGGGCAGCAACAGCTCGCCGGTGGTTTGAACCATGTCTCAGAGGCGCAAGCCGCCTCGCAAACGAATATGTTACAGCTGATGGAGCAGCGCCTGAGCCAAGTCAGTGGGACGATGAACGAGAACTTGCAAGGGTCGGCACGGCGCACAGCGCAAAGCCTTGGCGAATTGCAGCTGCGTCTACAAGCGATTGATAAGGCTCAAGATAATATCACAAAACTCTCGGGTGATGTGTTGAGCCTGCAAGATATCCTTAGCAATAAACAAACGCGCGGGGCCTTTGGGGAAATCCAACTAAAGGACATCGTTGGAAAGGCGCTGCCTGCGGATAGCTACACGTGGCAAGCGACGCTTTCGAACGGCAAGCGCGCGGATTGCTTGATCCATTTGCCGAACCCTCCGGGTCCGATTGTGGTAGATAGCAAGTTTCCCTTGGAAGCCTATGAGGCACTTCGCAATGCTGAAACCCAGCATGAATTGAACGAGGCGGCGCGCATGATGCGGGCCTCCGTAAAGGCGCATATCAAGGCGATTTCAGAGAAATATATCCTAGACGGTGAAACCGCTGATGGTGCTTTGATGTTCCTTCCATCGGAAGCGGTTTACGCAGAGCTGCATGCAAACTTCCCAGAGCTTGTACGCGAAGGGTTTGCGGCGCGTGTTTGGATCGTGTCACCGACGACTTGCATGGCAACTTTGAATACGATGCGCGCCATTCTGAAAGACTCGCGCATGCAAGAACAAGCGGGCGCGATCCGTCGTGAACTAGGCAATTTGTTCAAAGACGTAGAGCGTTTAGGCACGCGTGTTGAAAACCTTGATCGCCATTTTGGACAGGCGGCGAAGGATATTTCAGAGATCAAGATAAGCGCTGATAAAGCGGGGCGTCGTGCGCGCAGACTTGATAATTTTGATTTTGAAGAACTTGCGCCTGAGCCGAACCCAACAGTTGTTACGATCACAAACTCGGGGCCAAAAATTGAGCGTTGACCATGATGCCTTCGCGCTCAAGTGAGAGGCCGCTTGGAACAGCCACGATTTAGATCGCATTTTATCGCACTACAGCAATGAAATTTGCTTTCGCTCTCGCAAAGCTTTAGCCTTGGCTGGCGCTGGTGAACTTTATTGTACAGAAGCTTTGCGCACCTATTGGGGGCTTGCATTGAAGAAGCAGCCAGACCTCAAGTACAATGTTCAGCATATCTTCAAAGATCATCAGATGGTGGTGATCACATACCTAAATAACCGCGCCGTGTGTGCCGCAGACACGCTGTTTGTCTATGAAGAAGGTCTCGTGGTGCATGCCTCTGCTTGCCACGAAGACATTTAGATCCGCAAGAAACGCTGTGCGAGACGTGGAATAAACGCGTTGAATTTCAGCGGCGCATCGGTAACGGCCAAGCAAATGCAATCCTCGCCCATATCAGCGATTGGCGTGTGCTCCATATCTTCGTTTGCGACCTCAACATCGCCGCGTGCGAAACGATCTTCCTCGTCCACAAACGCGCCTTGAAGAACAAGTGTCATTTCTGTGCCCTGGTGTCCGTGGTCAGGTACAGCAGCACCTGCAGGAATGTAGAGCAAGCGTGCTGTCGCAGCTTTGGATGTTGGCAACATCGCCTGTTTGACGCCCATACCGAGTGGCTTCCATTTGATCGCGGAAATATCGCCGCCGACGTAGTCCTGCAAAGGGCTTGGGAGCGTCCCAGTTGAACGACGCGGCGCTTCTGGCGTAATGTTGCCCTCAGAAATAAGCTTCATCGTCGCGGCCAGCGCATCACTGGACAAATCAGCTGTCGTGGCATCCTCCATCACAGCACCGCCAACAGCGTCATAGCTATCCAACTCCGCGCGACAAACATCGCACATGGACACATGGGTCGCCACAACAAGGCCGAACGCCTCTGGCAAGGTTCCAGCGGAATACGCCATCAAGATTTCGGGCGTCAGGTGGTGTTTAATCGTATCTGTCATGTTCATCACTTCATTGCGTGGCGCAAACGCTCTAGCGCTAACCTAATGCGGGATTTGATTGTGCCCAGTGGGAGGCCTGTAATTTCTGCAATTTCACTATGCGAAAGGTCACCAAAATAGGCTTGCTCAACCAAAATCCTCTGTTTTTCTGGCAATTCCTTGATCGCAATTGCCAACTGTTCTGTCTCTTGTTTCAAACCGATGGCTTCTGCCTGATCGGGTTCAGCTTCGGGGCCCCAAGGAAGGTCTTCCGGTTCTGGCCGACGTTGCTTGCGTAATGCGTCAATCTTACGATTCCGCGCAATCGTAAAAATCCAAGTCGCCGCGCTTGCGCGGCTAGGATCGAACATATGTGCTTTGCGCCATATGGTGGCCATCACCTCTTGTGTACATTCCTCTGCCAATGACGCATCCGCGCCGCTTTTCATCAAAAAGCCTTTCACACGCGGTGCAAAATGGGCGAACAGTTCGGCAAAAGCTGCCTGATCCTGCGTGTCCCTGATCGCATAAATTTGCGCGGTCCAGTCGTTGTTCGTCTTATTCACGTCACTGTCGTCCTGGCCAGTCTTTAAAGTCGTACGGTCCAAATGTGGTTAGAGTACCGGATTTTGAGTACATGGATCGAATCCGAGACACTGACGTGTGACAATATCTAATGATACGCGCCGCGTAGGGGAGTGGATCACTCACATGTTATTTTTTTCTTCTTTTGCATCCAAATAGTGCGAAGCTGCGTATTCTCTCATAACTACTTAGCCAATCTATCTTTGGAGCTCAACGAATGCCAACACTCAACGGCAGCCTGCCGCAGAAAAATATTGCCGTGATTGGGGCAGGGATATCTGGTCTCGGTGCCGCGCACATGCTCGGCAGTGATCACCGCGTCACCGTGTTTGAAGCAGAGGCGCGCTTGGGCGGTCATGCGCGCACGATCATCGCAGGTGCGAGTGGTAATCAGCCGGTAGATACGGGCTTTATCGTTTTCAATTACGCGAACTACCCTCACTTGGCTGCGCTCTTTGAAGAGCTGGATGTGCCAGTTGTTCCATCAAGTATGAGCTTTGGAGCCTCGATCGATGGTGGGCGATTGGAGTATGGGCTTGCGTCAGTGCGCGCTGTTTTCGCGCAAGGCAAGAATGCGCTTAATCCTCGCTTCTTGCGAATGTTGCGTGATATCCATCGCTTTAATGGCAAGGGCTATGATCTCGCCGCCGCAAATCTCAATTGGACGATTGGCACATTCCTTGAAAATCTCGATGTTGGTCGATATTTCAGTGACTATTATCTCGCCCCTTTGTCTGGTGCGATTTGGTCGACACCAACGGATAAAATCATGGATTTCCCCGCCTACGCGATGATGGATTTCTTTAAAAACCATGCGCTGCTTGGCGTGACAGGCCAACATCAATGGTACACGGTCAAAGGCGGGTCTACCGAATATGTGCGCCGCGTCGAGACGTCGTTGCGTGCTAAAGGTGTCGCGCTGCGACTCGGCTGTCCGATTGATGCGGTGCGCCGTGTTAATGGAAGTGTCGGAGTTAAAGCTTTGGGCGGAGATTGGGAGGCATTTGATGAGGTCATTTTTGCTACGCATTCCGATGATAGCCTTCGCTTGCTCGCTGACCCAACAGAAGCAGAAAGTGCTGCGTTGGCAAAGATCACGTATCAGCCGAATGACATCATTTTGCACGCTGACGCTTCTGTTATGCCAAAGCGCAAGGTGTGCTGGTCCTCATGGAATTATACAGAGGACGAAAGCAAAACTAATGAACGGATTGATCTGACCTATTGGATGAATTCGCTTCAGCCGATTCCGGCAAATGATCCGCATTTTGTGACGCTAAACACCACACGCACGATCCGTGAAGAGTTGATCTATGATCAAGTGACATTGCGTCACCCTGTATTCGATCTGACGGCTTTGGATGGTCAGCGCGACGTAGCTGCCTTGAATGGTTCGAATAACACTTGGTTCTGTGGCGCGTGGATGAAAAACGGCTTTCATGAAGATGGCCTTTCAAGTGCGGTCAACGTGGTAAATGCATTGCGCGATGACGCAGCTGCGATGATTGCGGCGCAATGAATCAAGCGCAGCACATTGCTGGCCACACGTTTCATGGACGCAAAGGTGATATCGCCAATGCGTTTCGGTATCGCGTGGACTATGTATTGCTTGATATGGACAAGACGAGTGCTAGGCCTTCGTTGTTCTCCCGCAATGCGCGCAATGTAACAGCAGTTTTTGACTGCGATCATGGAGGCGTGCCTAAGGCGGGGCATGGCGTAAAATGGGTGCGTGGGGTGCTCAATGCGAACGAGGTCGCGTTGAGTGGCACGATTCTCCTTTTGACCCAACCACGCGTGCTTGGTCATGTGTTTAATCCGGTCTGCTTTTGGCTTATCCATAACGATCAAGACCAGCTTTGCGCCGTGATCTCTGAGGTGACGAACACATACGGGGATCGTCATAGCTACTTGTGTTACCATGATGATTTGCGGCCAATTGCGCCTAGCGATCGTTTGAAGTCGCGCAAACTGATGCATGTGTCTCCGTTCCAGCCCATCGAAGGCGGATACAAATTTCGCTTTGATATTTCCGAAACGCGTGTTGGGATTTTTATCGATTACACGAGCCAACAAGGTGGCTTGATCGCCACGCTCACAGGGCCGCGGGCACCGCTGAGCAACGCGAGTATCCTTGGGTTCTGTATGAAACGCCCGTTTGGATCGCGCCGCGTGTTAGGACTGATCCATTGGCAAGCACTGAAACTTTGGTGGAAAGGCGCAGGTTTTCGTAACCGACCAGAACCACCCACGCGCGAAGTCTCGTGATGGTAGTGGCTGTTTCACATGACACGCGGGTATCCGCATTGGGTGGCTATGCAGTGTTTGCCGCATTGTTGTCGGCGGCGGGCTTGCCGATCTACATCCACGCGCCCAAGTTTTATGTAGACGAATTTGGCGTTTCACTGGGCGCGCTAGGCGCCGTGTTATTCGCGCTGCGCTTGCTCGATGTGGTGCAGGATCCGCTGCTTGGCAAGCTTGCAGCGATGACAGCCTCCGCGCGAGGAAAGGCCGTTGCGCTTGGAGTTGTGGTGATGTGCGGTGGGATGCTGGGATTGTTTGCAATTACGCCGGTGTTCTCGCCCGTTTTGTGGTTTGTGATGATGCTTACGTTGGTGTTTTCCGCGTTCAGCTTTCTGACGATTTCCTTTTACGCCCAAGGTGTTGACAAAGCAGATACGATGGCTGCTGGTGGTCACCTAAAACTCGCGCGTTGGCGTGAAACAGGCGCGCTTTTGGGTGTTTGTGCCGCATCTATCGCACCGTTTGTCTTCTTGCCCTACATGGACGCAGAGTTCACGGTCTTTGCTATCGCATTCGCAGTGTTGGGTCTGTTGGCCGTCCTGCTGATGCGCCGCGAATGGGGCAATGCTAAGCCTGATGCGGGACCCGGATTTCGGGTGATCCTTCAAGACACACAGGCGCGAAGACTGCTTCTGATCGCTTTAGTCAACGCAGCTCCAGTCGCGGTCAGTTCAACGTTGTTTCTTTTCTTCGTGGAAAGCCGCCTTGCAGCCCCCGGTCAAGAAGGCGCTTTGCTGCTACTTTTCTTCATAAGCGCGGCTGTTGCAGCACCAATTTGGGGTATTTTAGCGCATAAATATGGGATTAAGCCCGTGCTTTTGGTTGCGATGACCCTTGCTGTTTTTGCCTTTGCCTCCGCTATTACGCTCGGTTCTGGCGACACTTTTTTGTTTGCGCTCGTTTGCGTCGCTACTGGCGCTGCGATGGGTGCGGACCTCACTCTTTTGCCTGCGGCTTTCGCCACACGCATGGCAAAAATCGCGCCGAACGCTGCTGAGGGTTTTGGCCTTTGGGCACTGGTGTCGAAACTGTCGCTTGCGTTTGCGGCTGTCGTTTTGCTTCCGATGTTGGAGCGGACCGGATTTACCTCTGGCAGCGAAAATACCGAAGCCTCGCTTTGGCTTTTGACGTTACTATACGCGGCTGTGCCTTGCGGGTTGAAATGCCTTGCTATCGCGTTGCTTGCGACAACTCAGCTAGAAAAGGGATAACGATATGGAAGCGATTGGATACGTGTTACTGGGTGTAGCTTTTATGCTTGTATTCAACCATCTCAAGACGAAGTACTTGGATTTTGCAGCGCAAAGCCCACTGGATTACGCCAAGAATGATCCCCAGTTTGATCTGCGTGAGCACCTGAATGGTCCGATTGAATGCGAAGGTGTAATCTATGGCCCTACTGGCAGAGTCACATCGCGTTTCGTGGGAAATTTTGAGGCGGAATGGGATGGCAACAAAGGCTATATGCGTGAAGAGTTTCGCTACGATAGCGGCACGGTACAGAACCGTGAATGGCACCTAACGCTTGGCAATGACGGTGCAATTAGGGCAGAAGCACCGGATGTGATCGGGACCGGCTCGGGCACGCAAACAGGCTCTGCGGTGCAGTTGAAATATCGCATCAAGCTCCCGGATGAAGCAGGTGGGCATGTGCTCGATACGATCGATTGGATGTATCTGGCACCCAACGGATCAATCGTGAACCGTAGCCAGTTCCGCAAGTTCGGGTTCAAGGTCGCGGAGTTGGTTGCAACAATGAGAAAGAAGGAAGTGGCGTGAGAGAGTGGTCGGGTAAACGGTATTGGCTTGTCGGGGCCAGTGAAGGTTTAGGCGCAGCTTTGGCGCATCAACTGGCGTGTGCAGGGGTGGAGGTTATCATCTCGGCACGTTCGCAAGATAAGCTAAATGCGCTTGTTTCTGAATTGCCCGGTAACGTCTCGTCGCAGGTTGTCGATGTTAGTGATCGCGCAAGCGTTGAAGTGGCAGCTCAGGCTGTCGGTGATGTCGATGGCGTCGTCTTCCTGGCGGGCGTTTACTGGCCGATGACATCGCAAAATTGGGACGCGAGCCTAGCGGAGGCGATGGCAGACATTAACTTCACGGGCGCCATTCGTGTGATGGGATCCGTGATGCCAATGATGCAAAAACGTGGCTCGGGCCACCTTGTGATCACCGGTTCGCTATCTGGTTTTCGTGGCTTGCCCGGCGCAATTGGCTATGCGGCGTCCAAGGCAGGTACGATGGCTTTGGCAGAAAGCATGTACGCTGATCTACGTGGCAGTGGGATCGATGTGCAGCTCGCCAATCCGGGGTTCATCAAGACGCGTTTGACCGAGAAAAACAATTTCAACATGCCTTTCATAATGGAACCTGTAGAGGCCGCGAATGAGATGTTTGAACTGATGAATTCGGATCGATTCAAGAAAAGTTTCCCACGCGCCTTTTCGTGGGTCTTCCGCCTAAGCCAGTTCATGCCGGATTGTATGTACTACCGTCTATTTGCTTAAAGATGTTTGTGAAACGTCGCCTCTGCTCGCGCCCAAACACCTGATGCTAAGTCGGTGAGGGTCAGCAGAGAGGGGAGTAATTGCCTCGCATAATCCTCGGAGCTTTCAACGGGCAGCATTGAGGGAAGATTGTCGATTGCAGTCACATCGAGAGGCGGCACATCATGCACACGCAAGGCGGGTTCGGCCCACGTTGTTGTGCGATCATAGACCTTGATTGGAGATAAGTCGCTGCCGGTATCACAGGAAATATCGCCAATCACCGTAAGTTTGCGCGCGTCAGTTTTTGCGCTTTCCGGTACAAAGACTGGCGTGCCGGGGCACGCAAGGATGCAATTCAAAAAGAGGGCGTGTTCAAGGACTTGCGGGAATGGCCCGCCATTGATGGTCTCTGCTATGTCCCATTTGGTTGCAGGAATATCGAGTGCACTAAAGAGGTCAGCCGCACCTGTTCCAACGCGGCCAAGGGCGCCGATGATAAGCGCATTAAGTTTCGTTTGATCGTGCTGAGCCATGTGTTCTTGCAAATCTTCAAGTAGCGCATCGGAACTTTTGAAAACGCTTACAGGTCCCGCCGTTTCGTTCCTTTGTTGCGCGAACCAGCAGCGCAGAGCAACGGCAGCCCCTGCATAACCCGCCCAATACCCGAACGCAGCGACACGTTTACCCGCCTGGTCAACAAGGTATTCAAGATCATACAATGTGCCGTTACTGGCTTTGAAACGATCGAGCAGAACGCGCCCTGATGATTGGCCTTTGTAGGCATGACCGAACATAATGTGGCAATGGGTGAGGCGTGTGCTGTCCTCTGGCAGCTCTTTCAGGCCAAAGATTATGGCATTGCTTGGGGCTGAGGGCCAGCTGTTCTCTGGCGCGATGATGCATCCGGCTGCTTGGTAACCTTCAATCCCGATAGCGCGCACGGTGCTCTGCTCAATCGTGACCTGAACCCCTGCTTTAAGCAATTCGGCAGCGCCAGCAGGCGTCACCCCAACGCGTTCTTCATTTTCGCGCTGTTCCGCGCGCACCCAGAGATGTGTCATGCAACAGCCTCTCTAAATATGAGTTTGCGCGTGATGGCGCCCAACTTGTTCAAGATGTGAGATGTTGTTGAACTGGGACAGCGACAGCTTTGGCCCAATTTTTGTAAACCGATGTGTCGATGAGTTCATGATCGACATGCAGATCCGCGCGTAATTGTCAGTATCAAGGCTAAGAACCTGGCGTGTTATCAAGCCGATGACACCACCCGATGTGATGACCAAAGCGCGGTCACGGCGCGCGCTGATGTCCTCGATGGCTTGGCTCACGCGGTCTTCGAAGCTTGCGAAACTTTCGGGGATATTCTGCAGGTGCCCGTCCATCCATGCCTCAAACAGACGTGGCATATGCGCGACGAACTCTGCCTGCTGCTTTGGAATGGGCTGTCCGCTATAGGCCTCAAAAGCGTTGGACAGGTCAAAATAAGCGAGTTCGTTCAGGCGCGCATCTTGGGTAACTGGCGCATAGTCTGCTGCCTGCATGCCAGAAGCCGTTTCGATATGACGACGCAAAGTACCGCAATAGACGCTGTCAAACGCTCTATGTGTGTCGCGCAAGTGTGTGCCAAGCCACGCTGCTTGTTCGTGGCCAAGCGGGCTTAACCTGTCATACCCATGCTCGTCAGTGCTATTAGAATTGGCCTGCCCATGCCGTACAAGTGTGATCTCTGTCATAACATTTCCTTGTCGCTTGGGTCAGATGTAGCGCTCTAGATCGAGAGTTGAAAGGGCAGGCGTTCTGTGGCCCTAATGTGGGAAAGGAGACAGCATATGCCCCTCAATTCGCAACGGTTTTTAGAGAGTTTGCATCAGCTGCGGAGCTTTGGTGCCAGTGGGATCGGACAGGGTGTTATCCGACCTGCCTTTAGCGCCGCGGATATCGATGCGCGTGCGTGGCTTGCCAACGAATTGCGCGCCTGTGGGTTAGAGGTTCATGTAGACCCTGCGGGATCTGTGTTTGGGATTGCGAAAAGGCAAAGCCTGTTACTTGGGTCACACACAGACAGCCAGCCAGAGGGCGGGTGGCTTGACGGTGCTTTGGGTGTGATGGCTGCCTTGGAAATTGCGAAAGCGCGGTTTGAGGACGGGTTAACGCCCGTGTCCGTCGTGTCATTTCAAGACGAGGAGGGACGTTTCGGTGTGACTACTGGCAGTGCGATTTGGGCTGGAACGCTTGATCTGGAAACTGCGGAGACGTTGATGGACCGTGATGGCATCACCTTTCGAGACGCACGGGCGATGATGGCGGGAAAGTGCGAGATTTTTGTTGAGCCTCAAAGGTTTTCTGGCTTCATCGAAATGCATATCGAGCAAGGTCCAGTGATGGATGGGACGTCAGATATCGTCGGCGTAGTCAGCGATATTGTCGGCATTCGAGACATGAAAATAGCGTTTGAGGGTCAGCAAAATCATGCGGGCACAACGCCAATGGCGATACGGCGCGATGCGTTTCAAGCGCTCTCCGCATTCAATGCGTTGCTGAACCAACGTTTGTGCAACGCTGTGACGCCGCAAACGGTTTGGACAATTGGGCAGGTCAGTTTGCATCCAAACGCGTCCTCAATCGTGCCCGGCAAGGTCGTGTTTTCGATGCAATGGCGGGATGGCGATTCGGATCGGCTCGCACGCATGGAAAGCGTGATTAGAGAAACGGCTGAAGAGATCGCAGATACACATGAAATGGCGCTGAAGTATGGTCCTTTGTTGGGGTTGGAGCCTGTCGCGATGGACACGCATTTGCGCGAAGCTTTAGAACAAAGTGCACAGGAGCATGCCCCAAAGCAATGGCTCGTCATGCCGTCTGGTGCGTTGCATGACGCAACGAATGTGTCTGCTTTGATGTCCGCAGCAATGTTGTTTGTTCCATCCATTGGTGGCATCAGTCACGATTTTGCGGAAGACACGAAAGAGGATGATCTTGTGATGGGGCTTAAGGTCCTGGCGGGCGCGGTGGATCGTTTGATCTAAAGCGCGACAGGCACCATCGTGCCTTGCAAAACCGCAACATGTTTGCGTGTTTCGCCGTCAATCGCCCAAACTTCGGCTGCAACAACAACCAAACGCCGGCCAGATTTTAGAACGCGTCCCGCAGCAATCAACCGTCCTTTGCTAGCGGACAGATAGTTGATTTTCAACTCTGCGGTCATGATTTCATTCTCAAGCGGGACCATGGTGAGCGCTGCATAACCCGCAGCGCTGTCCGCGATTGAAAAGACCAAGCCACCATGCGCAAACCCTTGTTGTTGCGTGTAGGCACCTAAAACATCCGCCGTGATCTCGGCTTGGCCAAGGCTCACAGCAGTCATTTTTGCGCCAAGAGAAGCCATCATCGCTTGATTCGCGAAACTGCCGCGCACCTTCGCTTCTATGGCTGGGTCGAGCGGATCAGAAATCAAGATTCTCCACGTTCAACGCGTTTTGTTGGATAAATTCACGACGCGGCTCAACAATATCGCCCATAAGCTTTGTAAAGAGATCATCCGCTTCGGCCACATCGTTGATCTTGACTTGCAGCAATGTGCGCGCATCAGGATCCAGCGTTGTTTCCCAAAGCTGATCGGGGTTCATTTCGCCCAGACCTTTGTAGCGTTGCAAGCTTAGACCTTTTTCACCCTCTTGCAGGATCGCTGAGAGCAGATCAAGCGGGCCAAAAATCATCTGATTGCGATCCTTGCGAATAAGCGTAGCAGGCAGGTTGTACACGTCCTGCAAGCTTTGCGTGAAGCTGCCGGTTTTGCGCGCCTCACCGGAGCGCAACATCGGACCATCGAGCGTACGCACTTCTTCAACACCGCGCAAAATGCGTGCCAGGCGAATGCCGTGATCCTGTGTGATGCGGCCCTGCCAGCCTTGTTCGTATTCCAGCGCAATCAGGTTTAAACGCTCGGCCACGCGATCTGCGGTACCTTGCAAATCCTGATCGACGACGCCGGGCACGAAGGCGCCAGCGATCGCAGCCTGCTCAAGAATGTGACGTGGATAATGCGTCGGGAAGGCGTCAAGAACGCGCTTCAACTGACGAGCCTCATTTACGATGCGGCGCAGGTCTTGGCCGTTGATCTCTTCGCCATTACCTTGACGCAGAACAGCATCGTCGATGCCTTGCTCAATCAGATATTCGTCCATCTCGGCTTGGTCTTTGAGGTAAACTTCGGACTTGCCGCGCGACACTTTATAAAGCGGAGGTTGCGCGATGTAGAGGTATCCACCCTCAATAAGCTCCGGCATTTGACGGTAGAAGAAGGTCAACAAAAGCGTGCGAATATGCGCGCCATCGACGTCCGCGTCGGTCATAATGACGATCTTGTGGTAGCGTAGTTTTTCGATGTTAAACTCGTCGCGCCCAATCCCTGTGCCAAGCGCCATGACAAGGTTGCCGATCTCTTGGGAGTTCAGCATTTTGTCAAAACGCGCGCGTTCGACGTTGAGAATCTTACCTTTTAGCGGTAAGATAGCCTGCGTCTGACGATCACGGCCCGTCTGCGCAGAACCACCAGCTGAATCACCCTCGACGAGGAAAACTTCAGTTTTGGACGGATCTTTTTCTGAGCAATCTTTGAGCTTGCCTGCGAGGTAGTTCACATCCATCGCCGTTTTGCGCCGTGTCAATTCCCGCGCTTTGCGGGCAGCTTCGCGGGCGTGTGCGGCTTCGATAATCTTGCCAACGATGATCTTGGCTTCATTCGGATTTTCTTCAAACCATTCGGCAAGTTTTTCGTTCACAAGGCTTTCAACTGCAGGACGTACTTCGGAACTGACGAGCTTGTCTTTCGTCTGTGAGCTAAATTTTGGGTCAGGTACTTTGACAGACAGCACACAAGTGAGACCTTCACGTGCATCGTCACCCGTGAAGTTTACCTTTTCACGTTTTGCGATACCGCTGGAGGCCGCGTAGTTGTTGATCGTACGTGTCAGCGCGCCGCGGAAACCCGCCATATGCGTGCCGCCATCGCGCTGAGGAATATTGTTGGTGAAGGGCAATACGTTTTCATGGTAGCTATCGTTCCACCACATCGCGACTTCAACGCCGATGTCGTCTTTTTCACCGATCATATAAACTGGTTCAGGCATAACGGACGATTTGGAGCGGTCGAGATATTTAACGAACTCCTTAACGCCGCCATCGTAACATAGCTCTGTGCGCAGTGGCTCGGCGGGGCGTTCGTCCTCAAGTATGATACGTACACCGGAATTTAGAAAGGCGAGTTCGCGCAGGCGTTTTTCAAGAGTGTCGAAGACGTATTCCAGATTAGAAAAGGTATCGAGGGAAGCGAGAAAGCGCACCTCTGTGCCAGTACGCTCGCCTGCATCGCCGACAACTTTCAAATGTTTAGCGGTATCACCATGCTCGAATCGTGCGACGTGTTCTTTACCGTCACGCCAAATGCGCAACTCAAGCCAGTTGGATAAAGCGTTCACAACAGAGACGCCAACACCGTGCAGACCGCCAGACACTTTATAGGAATTGCTGTCGAATTTGCCGCCTGCGTGCAGTTGGGTCATGATGACCTCAGCCGCTGAAACGCCTTCTTCCTCGTGAATGCCCACAGGAATACCGCGGCCATTGTCGCTGACTGAAACCGACGAGTCAGCATGGATTTTGACGTTCACAGCATCCGCATGACCAGCTAACGCTTCGTCAATTCCATTGTCCACGACTTCATAAACCATGTGGTGCAAACCAGAGCCGTCATCGGTGTCGCCGATGTACATGCCTGGGCGTTTGCGTACAGCCTCTAAGCCTTTGAGAACTTTGATGGAATCGGCACCATATTCGGCGTTGCTCTGCTCGGTCTCGGACATGCGAAAACCCCCTCTTTATTTGGGAGTTTTATACTAAACTTTGGGGGGATTGTCACGCGCAACAGCTATATTTTGTGTGCTGCGCAAAGCCTAACCTTGGCGGACAATATTGGTTTCGCTAATGCCATCATTTTCGGTTACTTCAAGATGGACAGATTGGCTCGATAGGCTGTCAAAAAGCTCTGCGCCAGTGCCTGTCATCCAAGCTTGTGCGCCAAGCGCCGATATCTCCGCATATAATGCTGCGCGACGGGTCGTATCAAGATGGGCTGCGACTTCATCAAGCAAAAGGATGGGCGGTGCCCCGATTTGCCCAGCCAGCGCACGCGCATTCGCAAGGATGAGGGAGATCAGTAGCGCTTTTTGTTCACCCGTTGAGCAATCTTTGGCGGGCACGCCCTTGGCAGTAAACACCCCGTACAGATCCGCGCGATGAGGACCGACCAGAGTACGACCTGCGGCGAGGTCACGAGAGCGGCTGGCCTCAAAGGCGTCTTTCAGATCAGCGCTATCGAGGGGCATAGCGTCTTCTGCGTGGATCAATTCAAGATCAGCAGTGGGGAAGGGGGTTTCGGCCCGCGCCTGAGCGTCACTAAGGAAGGTTAACGTGTGGACGCGATTTTCATGGATCACAGCACCCGTCTCAGCAAGGCGAGTTTCGAGAACACTGTACCACATTGGGTCGCGCACGTTCTCTTTCAGCAGCTTGTTGCGCTCGCGCATGGTTTTTTCATAGGTGAGTGATGCTTCAGCATGGTTCGGAAAAAAGCTAAGTGCCATACGGTCAAGAAAGCGACGGCGCCCTTCAGCGCCTTCGATCCAAAGGCGATCCATCGCAGGGATGAGCCATAACACGCGGGAGAGTTCTGCCAGTCGATTCTGTGGAACGGGCTTTGAATTGGCCTTGGTACTGCGCGCACTGCCATTCTCGGACCACATCTCGATCTCATGGGCTTGGTCTTTTGATTGAAGGAGACCTGTGACTTTCCACCCCAGTGCTTCGGGGCGGCGTGTCATGTCTTCGGCACTGGCGCGCCGCATCCCGCGACCTGGTGAAAAGAGGGAAGCCGCCTCTAAGATATTGGTCTTACCAGCGCCATTCGGGCCGAAGATCGCAACAGGCATAGGCCCACATGAAATGCGGGCCAGCTTGTGCGAGCGGAAATGTGAAAGCGTAAGCTCGGTTATGGCGAGCATCGGCTGGCTTTAAACGCGCATCGGCATGACGACGTAGACAGCGCTTGTGTCATTGCCTTCACGCATCAACGTCGGATCGCCGGAAGAGTTAAAGAGGAACACCGCATTTTCGCGGTCCACCTGGCTGGCTATTTCGAGCAAGTATTTGGCGTTAAAGCCAATTTCAAGACGCTCATCACCGTAGGCAACGGCCAATTCTTCTTCCGCAGCACCGCTATCAGGGGCGTTAACCGAGAGCACCAAACGGTCCTCATCAAGCGAAAGTTTCACGGCGCGCGAACGCTCAGATGAAACAGTTGCAACGCGATCTACGGCTTTGGCGAAGTCAGCTGCGTCAACTTCCAGCTTGCGCGTGTTGCCCTGTGGAATCACGCGCGTGTAATCGGGGAAGGTCCCGTCGATAACCTTGGAGGTTAGGGTGATTTCGGGCGTCGCAAAACGTACCTTGGTTTCCGATACAGAGACGGCGATTTGCATGTCGTCTTCATCCAGAAGCTTGCGCAATTCACCGACAGTTTTGCGCGGTACGATTACGCCAGGCATTTCGGATGCGTTCTCTGGCAAGTCAGCATCAATGCGCGCAAGACGGTGGCCGTCGGTTGCGACACAACGCAAAACTCTACCGCCTTCCGCGTCAGAGATGTGCATATAGACACCGTTGAGATAGTAGCGCGTCTCCTCGGTGGAAATCGCAAACTTGGATTTGTCAAACAAGCGCCGCAGAACGCTGGCTTGTGCTGAGAAATTTGCAGAGTACTCGGAGGTTGCCATCACAGGGAAGTCTTCCTTTGGCAATGTTGCCAAAGAGAAGTTCGAACGACCCGCTTCAATCGTGAGGCGGCCGGAGGTGCCATCATCATTCAATGTAACCTGCGCGCCATCGGGTAATTTGCGCACGATTTCGTTCAAAGTTGTTGCAGAAACTGTGGTCGCGCCTGCGCGCTCGACCAAGGCTTCAACCTTGTCGACAACTTCGATATCGAGGTCCGTTGCGCGGAAACGTACGTCGTTACCTTCCGCTTCGATCAGCACGTTTGCAAGAATTGGAATTGTGTTGCGGCGCTCCACCACAGATTGGGCGTGCGAGACGGCTTTTAGCAGCGTTGCGCGTTCGATGCTCATTTTCATGTGTCTCGCTCCTAGAAAGACGTGTCGAAACGACAAATTACCTGAAACGGTGCATCCCTCAAGCCCTTTCTAACAAAGGCGCGAGGGTTTGTTAGGACGGTTGCCTATTCTTCAAGCGCGCGACGCAGCATTTCGATGTCTTCCGCGATTTGGCCATCTTGAATTTTCAGCTCTTCAATGCGCTTCACGCCGTGCATGACCGTCGTGTGATCGCGGCCACCAAAGCGACGCCCGATTTCTGGTAAAGAGCGGCTAGTCAGCTGCTTGCATAGATACATCGCCACCTGACGCGGACGCGCAAAGTTACGCACGCGCTTGGGGCCGATGAGTTCCGATAGGCGGATATTGTAGTGCTCTGACACGCGTCGCTGAATTTCTTCGACGGTGATTTTACGCTCGGACGCGCGCAGCACGTCGGAGAGACAATCGACCGTGAGATCCATAGTGATTTCGCGACCCACAAGAGAGGCGAAGGCAAAGAGACGAGTCAGTGCACCTTCAAGTACGCGGACATTGGTGCTGATGCGGTGCGCGAGGAATTCGATGATGCCTTCGTCGATATGCAGGCCCGGATACTGGGCTTTTTGAATCTCGACTTTCGACTGGAGAATGCCAAGGCGCAGTTCGTAATCCGTTGGGTGCAGGTCGACAACAAGACCACATTGCAGACGCGATTTGATGCGATCCTCAAGCCCTTTGATTTCACCAGGCGCACGATCTGCGGAGATGATAATTTGTTTGTTTTGATCCACGAGCGCGTTGAACGTGTGGAAGAATTCTTCTTGAGTGCTATCTTTTCCGCCAATGAACTGAACGTCGTCAACCATGAGCACGTCAACCGCGCGAAAGAGGCTTTTGAAGTCCATCATTTTGCGTTCACGCAGTGCTTGCACAAAGCGGTACATAAATTGTTCAGCGGAGAGATAAAGAACCTTAAGATCAGGGCGCGCAGACTGAAGTTCATGCGCGATTGCATGCATTAGGTGCGTCTTACCAAGGCCAACACCGCCATATAGAAAAAGCGGATTGAACGTCACTGGGCCACCTTCTGCGACACGGCGGGCAGCAGCATGCGCAAGTTCATTCGGTTTGCCAACGACAAATGTGTCGAAGGTAAATCGCTTGTCGAGCGGAGCGCCTGCTAGAGAGTCAGGAATCCTGGAGAATTTTTGCGCAGGCGTATGAGTGTCTGGTTTGGGAGCGATCGCAGCGTGTTGCTTGCTGGTATCCGCAGGGTTGGCTTTGAGCACAGCGAAGTGGACGCGCTGAATATCGTGGCCGGCCTGTTGCGCCTGATAGACGATCATGTCGCCAAAGTTCTGTGACACATAGTTCCCGAGAAAATTCGTTGGAACACTAAAGCTTGCCACGCCATTCTTCGCGCCTACAAACGACAAAGGGCCAATCCAGTTGGTGTAGTTGTTCTTACCTACGGATGCCCGAAGAATGTCTTGTAATTGTCCCCAGTCGTCGAGCGTCATTTGAATTCTTTCTTTCCCAAACTTCTTTCGCGACTTTCTGTGGGCGAGCAGCACCACGGAAAGTCATGTCGATTTCGCGTAGCTTCGGAAAGCCTTACAAAACTCGAATGCTCAGCATATCGGCGGGTCCCATCCACCTACATGTGCTTTGCGTGACGTGCCAGAAACATAAGGAAGTTTGGTGAATCCAGTGTGAGACCGCACTTTGGGTCGCAACGCTGCTTCGTTCCACTCCGAGATTTCTCAGGCCAACATGAGTCGCTCTGCATTGATAGCAAGTCGTTGTGCGGCGCGGCAACTTATCTATTAACTTGACTCATTGAATGGTCGAAAAGAATCTCTTTTCACGGGTAAATGCAACAGATCGAATTGAAAATGCAGTGGTGCAAATGGAGTCATATTGACTGACTGAATTTTTCCAAAACCCAGCGGAGAATCGGCCAGAGAACCGTATAAACGACAAAAGCGCCATCCCATAACAGGTGGCGCTTAGATTATTTGTAAGACCAGCGTTTGACGCTGTGCTTAGCCGATTGCTTTGACGCGAGCAGAGAGACGGGACATTTTGCGCGCCACTGTGTTCTTGTGATAAACACCCTTGGTCACGCCGCGCATGATTTCAGGCTGTGCGTCACGAAGAGCAACGGAAGCCGCGTCTTTGTCACCGGATGTAATCGCCTCTTCTACTTTACGCAGAAAAGTACGAATGCGCGAGCGACGCGCTTTGTTTACTTGAAAGCGTGCTTCGTTCTGACGAGCGCGCTTTTTTGCTTGAGGCGTATTAGCCATATATCATCGTCCCACTGTTTGGGTTCGGTTTCATCTTGAATTTGGGTCTTTAGGGCCGACTCAGCTTTGTGTCAACAGGCCCCAAGGTCTTGGGTGATTATTTGTCACGAAATTGCGCTTGGCGCTTCTCTAGGAATGCGGCCATACCCTCCTTTTGATCTTCAGTCGCGAAGAGGGAATGGAATAAACGACGCTCAAACAGAATACCCTCGCTGAGGGTCGTCTCATAGCTGCGATTTACAGCTTCTTTGACGGCCATAGAAGTCAAAACAGACTTTTCCGCGATCTTCTGGGCAGCTCCAAGCGCTTCTTCCTTGAGCTTTTTCGCAGGAACAACGCGGCTCACAAGTCCGCTGCGTTCTGCTTCTTCTGCATCCATGAAGCGACCAGTGAGGTGCATGTCCATCGACTTGGACTTGCCCACAAACCGCGTAAGGCGCTGGGTGCCGCCGATTCCTGCAACAACACCAAGGTTGATCTCAGGCTGACCGAACTTTGCAGTGTCTGCCGCGATGATGAAATCGCACATCATTGCCAATTCACAGCCGCCGCCAAGCGCATAACCTGCAACGGCCGCAATGATCGGCTTGCGAGTCGCGCGCACTATGTCGCCTTCGTCTGCAAAGAAATTGGACATGAACATATCAACAAACGTCTTTTCAGACATTTCCTTGATATCTGCACCAGCAGCAAAGGCCTTGTCGGAGCCGGTCAACACGATGCAGCGCACCTTGTCATTCTTGTCGGCATCCAAAAGTGCTGTGCTCAGCTCGCTCAAGACTTGTGAATTCAAAGCATTCATCGCCTCGGGGCGATTGATACGAATGAGGGCGACGTGATCCTCGATTTCGACGATCAGCGTTTCATAGGCCATTTGGTTCGCTCACTGTTGTTGCGCTCAGATCTGATTGATTACCATGTGCACGGCGCGTTTCAAGCTATCTTTGGCAGGTGGGGCAATAGAAACTCGAGCGACCCGACTGCACGATACGCCTGATCGTGTTACCGCAATCAACGGTTTTACAGGGTTCCCCTTCGCGCCCGTAGACGTCAAAGCTATGCTGGAAATAGCCTAAATCGCCGCTGGCTTGGCGAAAGTCCTTAAGCGAGGATCCACCTGCTTCAATTGCATCACTCAACACCTGTCTTATAATCGGAACGAGGCTGGCAACACGGGGTTTGGAAATCTTGTTCGCTTTGCGGCTTGGCGCGATTTGCGCACGGTAAAGCGTTTCACACACATAGATATTTCCTAAGCCTGCGACGATGCTTTGATCCAAAAGCGCGGTTTTGATCGGGCTACCTTTGGTTTTGAGCACCTCGATCAAATACGCCTCATCAAAGCTATTCCCGAGTGGTTCAGGCCCAATTGAAGACAAAAGCTTGTGGCTGTTAGCGGCCTTTGTGTCTAGCAAATCCATCGCGCCGAAGCGGCGGGGATCGTTGAACGTTACACGCACGCCATTTTCCATATGAAAAACTACATGATCATGTTTTTCAGCAGGTGGATGATCATGGGTGAACTGGCCAATCTTTGCGCCAGAAATCAACATTCGCCCCGACATTCCCAAATGGATCAGAAGCGATTCGCCGGTATCGAGGTCCGCAAGAATGTATTTGGACCGCCTGCGCAAGCGCTCAATTTTTGCCCCTGTTAGACGCTCGCTCATCTGGTCGGGAAAGGGCCAGCGCAGATTGGGCCGATTCACATCAGCTTTTGCGATACGCGCGCCCTCCATGACGGGGGCAAGACCGCGCCGCACAGTTTCGACCTCAGGTAGTTCTGGCATTCTACATCCCCTTCCATTGCAGTGAGCGAGCCAAAAGGGCGCATTGTATCGTGTGTGCAGCGCTCTATAACGAAGGTCAAATAAAAGGATGGGCGTCTTCATGAGCGATCAGATTTCCGAGACCACACATTTCGGCTTTCAAACAGTACCTGAGACTGAAAAAGCAGGGCGCGTGCAAGGCGTGTTCAATTCTGTGGCGTCCAAGTACGACATTATGAACGACGTTATGTCGATGGGCGTTCACCGCGTTTGGAAAGATGCGATGATGGATTGGCTTGCACCCCGCGCGGGTCAGAAGTTGCTCGATGTGGCAGGTGGGACTGGTGATATTTCATTCCGCTTTTTGAAACGCGCAGGTGGTGGTCATGCGACTGTGCTCGATCTGACAGAGCCTATGTTGATTGAGGGTCGTAAGCGGGCTGAAGCTGGCGCGATGGTCGATTCGCTTGATTGGGTTGTTGGTGATGCGATGGCGTTGCCATTTGGGGACAACAGTTTCGATGTTTACACAATTAGTTTTGGCATCCGAAATGTGACCCGTCCCCAAGAAGCGTTGAACGAAGCATTTCGCGTTTTGCGCCCCGGAGGTCGCTTGATGGTTTTAGAGTTTTCGCAAATTCCAAACCCTGCGATGCAATGGGCGTATGATCGCTATTCCTTCAACGTGATCCCGCCTATGGGAAAACTGATTGCGAACGACGCGGATAGTTATCAATACCTTGTTGAATCAATTCGCAAGTTTCCTGATCAGGATACTTTCCTTGATATGGTGAAAAAGGCAGGCTTCAAAAATGCAAAGTACCGCAATCTGACGATGGGTATTGCGGCGCTTCATTCCGGTTGGAAAATCTAGCCGATGCGCGGACCGCATAACATTTGGCGTCTCGTAGTAACTGGTGCGACTTTGGAACGTACTGGTGCGATGGGTGTCGTGCTGGATGCGATGGACGCGCCGCGCCCTTTGCGTATTTTGGCGCGCGCTTTGGGATGGCCGTTCAAATGGCTCGGCTACAAGGGCGATGTAAACATGCCACCCGCGCCGCGCGCGTTGACCGCACTTGGACCTGCCTACATCAAATTTGGACAGGTTTTGTCGACACGACCAGATATGGTAGGCGATAAACTCGCGGTGCAAATGCGTGTTTTGCAGGACAAACTTCCACCTTTCCCGATTGAGGTGGCGAAAGAAACTGTCGCGCAAGAATTGGGTTTGCCTGCGGGACAAGTGTTTTCTGAGTTCAGTGAACCTGTTGCTGCAGCCTCAATCGCGCAAGTTCATCAGGCAAAGATTGCCGGCACGGACGAAATCGTTGCCGTAAAGGTGCTGAGACCCGGGATAGAAAAAGCGTTTCGCAAAGATATCGACGCTTTTTATCTGGCCGCTAAAATGATCGAATTACTCTCACCCGCTTCGCGTCGTTTGCGTCCTATCGAGGTCATAACGCATTTCGAAGGTGTCGTTCTGGGAGAGCTGGATCTTCGCTTAGAAAGCTCTGCCGCGTCAGAATTTGCTGCCAATACAGGCGATGATGCGGGTTTTACTTTGCCTGCGATAAAGTGGGATTTGTCGGCCCGTCGCGTGATGACGCTTGGCTGGGCAGATGGTGTCCCTTTAGGTGACAACGATGCGATTGATGCTGCGGGTCATCACCGTGCTGTTCTGGCTGCGCGCGTTTTGGAACTGTTTTTGAAGCATGCGCTGCGTGACGGTTTTTTCCATGCGGACATGCATCAGGGCAACCTTAAGGTGGCTCCGAATGGCGATATTATAGCTTATGATTTCGGGATCATGGGGCATATCGATGAATATACGCGCCGTGTTTATGCCGAGATTTTGTTCGGGTTTATCCGTCGTGATTACAAACGTGTCGCAGAAGTACATTTTGAGGCGGGATATGTGCCCGCGGACCGTGATGTTGAAGAATTCGCCCGCGCTCTGCGGGCGGTGGGTGAACCCATCTTCGGAATGGATGCGACCCATATTTCGATGGGGCGTTTGTTGAACTACCTGTTCGATGTCACGGAACGCTTTGGGATGGAAACGCGCACTGAACTAATTTTGCTGCAACGCACGATGGTTGTGGTTGAAGGCGTGGCGCGATCGTTGGATCCACATATGAACATTTGGCAGGTCGCGCGACCTGTAGTGGAAGAGTATATCAAAGGTAGCATCGGTCCGCTTGCTGTAGCGCGTGACCTATCGAAAACGGCGCAAGTTCTTGCGCGATTTGGCCCACGGTTACCCAGTTTGGTGGAAGCCGTGTTGATCAAGCAATCAGAACAACCCCCAACTTACGAACCAAGCAAAACAATAAGCCGGAGCTTGTGGTTTGTAGCAGGTGGAATTGTGAGTGTTTTGGCATTCAACGGCGTTCAAACATTGCTGTCTTAATTATGACTGCGAAGAGCGGATACTTTACCTGGTGCGACAGAAATTCCGCCTTTTAGAATCAGCATGGTTTCGCCATTTTCAATGACGGATTCACGCACTCTATTGTAGGCTTAATCGCTCTCAGTTGCGAGCGATGTTCCATTATTGAATGATTCAACTCTGAAGATGTAGGTGCCATGCGGGGCTTCCACATCGTTAGCGAAGTTACCATCCCAACTAAAGTCGGTGCCTGAGGCTGCGATGTTCTCTCTGGTCGCGATGCCGCCGGTTTTATAACGTACAACTAAAATGCGTTGATCTGCATCCGTACGATCGGGCGCAATGAGCTCAATGTCACTGCCATCGAAAAAGCCTTCATTTTCTGCGCGAACATCCATGCCGACCCATTGACCCAATTCCACCGCCAGCCATCGTGAGGCAACCTGCGAGTTTGTGCGACAGGCTCTGGGTCTCCAGCCTATTGCTAGTTTAAAACGAAAAGATGGAACAATTCCGCTCATCCAGCTTGCACCTGAGTGGGAACAAACATTCAGCACTTACCAACTTGAAACAGAGCAAGGCATCGCGAACATTGCGTTGCCACCAGATCTGTTTAGCAAGCTTGTCGCCTCAGTGGGCGACCAAGTATCGGAGCAAACCGAGAGGGGTGTCACGCCTGCGATTGTTACATCAACGCAGCGAAGACGATTTTTGCGGACAGCCATTTCAGCGCGGCGGATTGCCGCGCTAGTCCTGTCATTTGAAGAGATTTGTACCGAAGCGGTCCTCGCAATCGCCGGTGTTGCCGTGGCATGAGTTCTTTGGCCCAGAACTTTGGGTGCCATATGCACTAAGTTTCTTCCTTGTCCTGTTTCGCGTCGCTGCATCGGTCTCCTTACTGCCCGCCTTGGGCGAAGCGTCGATCCCCGCGCGCGGGAAACTCGTCATGTCGGTTTGCATGTCTTTGATCGGTTTCTCGGTTGTGCATGGTGTTTCACAAAATAGCTTGGCTGGCGCGAACTGGCTGAGTGCGGCCATCGGGATTGGTCTGTGGTTCGGCCTCATGCCCAGAGTTTCCGTTTTTTGTTTGCAAACTGCAGGATCAATAGCTGCACAATCAACGTCGTTGTCCCAGATTTTGGGATCCGCAGGTGCAGAACCTTTGCCCGCACTTGGCCATGTCATTACGGTGGTTGGGTTGACTTTGGCGCTTTCGCTCGGCCTGCATGTGAGTGCCGTTCAATATTTGATCGAATCTTACACGATTCGCCCGACCGGTCAGTTACCTGACATTTCCATCTTTTCCGAAGCTGGCATCGCGCAGATTGCATGGGGCTTCCAATTGGCATTCTCACTTGCGGCCCCCTTTTTTATTCTTTGGCTTTTTTTAATCCCGGTGTGATCAACCGATGGCAGAGCAAGATGATGCCGCGGACAAAAGTCATTATCCAACTCAGAAAAAGTTGGATAATGCCCGCAAGAAAGGAGAGGTCGCCAGATCAAACGAGGTAAATGTCGCCCTATCTTACTGCGGCATTTGGGTGCTTTTGGCGGTTTTGGGCGGTATAAGCGTCTCTTCGTTTGGTGCCACATTACAAATTGGTTTATTTAATGCGCTCGGTCGCGAGCCCAGTTTACACTTTAGTCTTGGATTGTTCGCACCGCTTTTGCTGGGTGCTGGGCAATTTTTTGGCTTAATGGCGATTGTGCCCGCTGCGTTGATCGTTCTAGCACTTTTAGAGCAACAGACTTTGCTGTTTACTTCTAGCAAATTGAAACCCAAAGCATCTCGCATCTCGATACCAAAGAACGTCAAGAATAAGTTTGGCCGGGGAGGGTTGTTTGAGTTTGCAAAAAGTTTTGTGAAAATCTTGGGTTTTTTGTTGTGCCTGGGTCTGTTTCTAAATGCGAATTTCGACACAATTGTAGGAGCCTCGGCAGCGAGTGAAGGTGGTGCTATTTTAGTCCTATTATATTTGGTGACATCATTCCTAAGCCTTGCAGTTCTCATCGCGACAGTCATCGCGATCATTGATTACGGATGGCAAATTTAGGAACATCAGCAAAAAAATCGAATGTCGCATAAAGGGCTGCAAGACGAAGCTAAGAAAAGCGGAGGCGATCCGCATCTCAAACAGGCGCGACGCTCGCGCGCTCAAGACGTTGCGATGAACCAAATGATGGGCGACGTCCCAACCGCAGACGTCGTCATTGTGAACCCGAACCATTATGCCGTTGCCCTTAAGTAGGAAGTATCACGGTCTGCTGCACCGATCTGTGTTGCGAAATGGGTGGACGATGTCGCTTTGCGTATCAAAGAAGTAGCGAAAGATGCCAAAGTCGTGTTACATTCCGAACCCACCCACAGCGTGTGCAATCTTTGCGGTTGTTGAAATCGGACAAGAGATCAACCCGGAGCACTATGAAGCCGTCGCCGCTGCGATTCGTTTTGCCGAGGCCTTAAGAGAGGTGAGCACGCGGAAATGGTGAAGGATAAATGGTCAGACCTCAAAGCGCTTGTTGATCTAAGCTTTGATTTAGAAATGCAAAAATTTGCAAAATTGTGAGCAGAGGAAACCGAACTTGTCGCCATGCGTGATAGGTTAGGTGAAATGAACAAAGATGCGCTCGATCAGTTTGCGGGTGTTCATCCGTCTCATCTTCTAAACGGAGATTTTATTTGGCAACCTGGGTTGGTCAGAACCTTGAAGTGATATGACGTGAACAAACAAGAGTGCGCGCACAGGTGGAAATCCAAAAACCTTCATTGCGCAAGGTCTTTGGTCGAAAGAGCGTGATTTCACGGTTAATGAAAAGCTAGACACACTCAATACAGCATTTGGCAACGACTCACATCGGAGCCACTAGATGTAGCAGTCTGCCTTAAGAAAGGCAGGAGGTAAGGCAGTAGCAGAAAATAAAGCTTAGATTAATTATTTGATTTAAAACAATAAAAACAAAAATAAAACTTTTTGCAGAAACAGCGAAAAAACCTCTTGCGGCTCTCGGTTGATAACACTAGAACCCGTTTCAGCAGCGACGACATGATCGGCGCGGCGCTGACGGAGCGGAGGCAACAAAGCGAAGTCAGGGACTAAAATCGAGGTAA